>Ga0306910_1001099_pt1 | contig 9848 bp, 4 predicted proteins | sample AntRauMFilla2698_FD_190438 | JGI IMG/M metagenome (GOLD analysis project Ga0306910, IMG submission 190438) | Saline lake microbial communities from Rauer Islands, Antarctica - Metagenome Filla 2 #698 (v2) (version 2) | ecosystem: Environmental > Aquatic > Non-marine Saline and Alkaline > Saline ... | reverse complement strand
CATATTATTTTAATGCTTAGATAAAACTCACCAACGCCCACAAGTTGCGGAGCAACATAACACACGGTAGCTTAAACGCATCTCCAGGAACCCAAAAAGTTCCCGAGGAACGTAATGGATGCTCTCCTCTTTCCCCATAGCGCAATAAATTCGGGAATCACTTCAACTTCGACTTTACCGTCAAGAACAAATATTAAATTGTTTCTTTCTCAGGGTGGCTTTATTCAGGTTCGCCCCTTCCGGCGTCTGTTATGAATCAATTTTGAATGGAATTCCATCAATAATTACCCAAATAAGATTCATCAACGCCCGCGTATCCTAAAAGGATACAATGTGAATTAACCCCGTGCGTCAGCGCGGGGTATCCGTGAACCCAAGAGATCTGAGAGGAGGCTAAAGATGTACCATTAGGATATATTTTCCGACGAGCATCTGTACGTAAATCAGGTACAAATATCTCTTAAATCAGAATGTGAAATTCAGTTTACCTAATTCAACTTCGTCTTCGCCTTCATGAACAGTTTTTGAACCGTCTCTTTCTCAATCACATATTTTTCGTTGCAGAAGTGACATATTACTTCCTGATCCTCTGAATTCATCGTCTCCAGATCGTCCACGCTTAAAAGTGCGAGCGCATCCACAAAACGATCTTTATTGCAGCGGCAGAAAAAATGCACAGGATATCGATCGAGCTCTTTGGGTTGAGCCGGCAACAACACCATATTCATGATATCATCGATATACGCTCCCTCTGCGAACTGATTTCCAAGCGGGGGAAAATTCTTAATCAGATCGTGAATTCCTTTCAGCAGCGACTCATCCGCTCCCGGCAAGGCCTGAACCAGAATGCCCCCGGCTTCTGAGACCATTCCGTCCTCATCAATCTGAACATCGAGGGCGAGCATTGACTTCACCTGCTCCGACTGCCCGAGATAATGCACAAAATCGCCTGTAATTGTTTTGTCCGCCAGCGCAACCACACCGGAAATCGGCTTCGCTTCATTGTAGATCACCTTCTCCACTTTTAAGGTTCCATCTCCAATGACTTCTGTAATGTCACTGACTTTCGTCCAGTCGATGTAGGTTTGCGGCCGGCTCACATAGCCACGCATTTCGCCCACAGAGTTGGCTTCGGCGTAGATATTCCCCAGCGGTCCGTCGTTTTGCACAGTGACTTTAATTCGTTCTTCTCCCTTCAGCTGAGCGGCGATTAGCATTGTCCCTGTCATTGTCCGCCCGAGCATAACGGCGGCGGCGGGACTGAGTTTGTGCCTGTTTTGGGCTTCTTTGATGACATCGGTGGTTTTAATAACAGAAATCTTCACCGACTCCTGATCGGCGATTCCTTTAATGATGCGGTCTTTTTTTAGAAATTTTTCTTTGGGATCCATTGCTCCTGATGTTGACATAGATATTCTTGCAGATGATATTTTTTGTAAAACGACATTGGTCGTAGCATATTAACCAAAGGTACGGAAAATCCGTTTTTATATTGTTTGAGTAGATGTTAGTCTGAAGGAATTTAAGAGTTCAAACCAAAATGTAGTTATCCCTGCATCAGACCTCTTCAAAAGCTGGTTTTTATGACGAAGAATCTGCCCGGACGGGATCTATTCCTCATCGGGCGACTGAACCATCTTTTCCCTCTTTAGCCACCTTCCAAATTACCATCGTTTTCACATTCTGTATCTTTACAACGTCGTCCGGTGAGTGGCATGCCTGATACATTAAACCCGTCGGACGGCACTCGGTGGAATCTATTTTTCATCCCTGTGTTTAAATTGAAAGTGGTTTCTCAAATCTCCCCTCTTTCAGCCGTCGGACGGGGATATTCTCCCTACTTCAACAACATCACTTTCTTCGTCTCGGTAAACACCGTTCCTGATTGGCCGGTGGACTCAAGCCGAACCACATACATTCCCGCGGGCAAACCGGTGGCGTTGAAGGTGATTGTGTGGGCGCCGGATGAGCGTGTTCCCTCCGCAAGCGTTCGTACTTGCTGGCCTAATACGTTAAATACAGAAATAGTGATGTTTCCCGCCTCGGGGAGTGTGTATTGGATTTGGGTGGATGGGTTGAAGGGGTTGGGGTAGGCATTAAGTAAATACTGAGTGGGTGCAACACTGCTCGAGCTTTCTGAATCTATACTGGTTGTAAATGTATTTCTGATGTATAAATCATCAATTGATGACTGAATGTTTTGTAGTTCCGGTGCCTCAAATAACTGCGCAAGAATAACAGAATTAAAATTTACTTCTTTAGAATATGCCACATCTACAAATAAAAATAAAAGCGAATCGCCTGTGGATCCTGTGACCGAGAATGGAATATCTTCGTACATACCCGGTGATTCAGAATTTTGCACATACCATGTTTGGTCAATGATCTCATCATAATATATTTCAGCATTCTCATGGAACCAGGATCTCAAATGATGGATTTGTTTTACATTTGATTCTATCAATTTAGTGAGCTGCTGCGTCTCATAATAGAAAGGCTTAAACTGATCCAGAGAGGTTTTAAGTGAATCAAATATTGGTGCCTGTTTAACTGATACGTCAAACACTAAGAGGTAAGTAGATTGTAGAGCCGACAGACCTACTTCTTTTGTCATTGCAGTTGAATTTGCTTTCGTAACAGGATAAAATTTTTGGTATTTGCCTGATAGTATTAAACTATGTGATTGTTTTTTAAGAGTCGCAAAATTTATCAAGGATGGTTGCTCTAAGTTTAGGCTATCTCCGGACAGTACGTTGTTTGATATAAATCTGTAGTGCGTTGAATCCTCGGTATTCAAAAAAATTTCAAATTCCGTGCGTTCCTCATTTACCCATACACTGTCCACTGTAAACTTGTCTTCGGGAGTGGTCATGAAAAACGGGAAGGGCAGGTCGTTTTCCAGATTCTGGTAGGTCAGAACGGTATCAGAGAAGCTGTAGGAGAGCCTATAATAGTTTTCATCGAGCGAATCTACTCTTGCATCAACTGTAAAAGATTGCCCGAAAACGCAGAACGGTGTTGAAAGAATAATTATTAAGAGAAATAATTGGCGCATAACAAGTTATTTAATGAAGGTTTGATTTGTAATTATGAAAAAAAATAGAATCAAGATGTAACCAATTTAACAATTTTGAATTCTCCCTAAATAACTACTTCAACAACATCACTTTCTTCGTCTCGGTAAACACCGTTCCTGATTGGCCGGTGGACTCAAGCCGTACCACATACATTCCCGCGGGCAAACCGGTGGCATTGAAGGTGATAGTGTGGGCGCCGGACGAGCGTGTTCCCTCCGCAAGCGTTCTTACTTGCTGGCCTAACACGTTAAATACGGAGATGGTGATGCTTCCAGCCTCTGGGAGTCTGTATTGGATTTGGGTGGATGGGTTGAAGGGGTTGGGGTAGGCGGAGAGCTGGATTTTTTCAGGCAATTTGGCTCCTGCAATATTTTCCTCATTATTTGTTGGGTTTAAAATAATTTCAATACCAAGATTGTCTATATCTGAGGTGACATTCAGTAGCTCATCCATTTCAATTAATTTCACTAAATTGACTGTATTCAAGTCAAGTTTTTTTGCGAATAACATATCCATGAATAAGAACAACACAGAGTCCCTGTCTTGAACTTCCGCTCTAAATGGTATTTTCGACTTAACTCCAGGTTCCCCAAACGCATATCTGTAATAACCGTCACTTATATAACTATCCGATACCTTCCACTCATCAACAAAAAACGTATTCAAAGCATATTCTTCTACTATGTTTTTTAAAAATTCTGTGTTTGTGAAAAAATCATGTTTATACAAACTGTCACTTAGCTGTGAATACAACTCTGAGTATTTAAAATCATAATCAAGAGAAATCAAGACCGTTGAAAGTTGAGCTTCATGGGTATTATCAGCATTGATGACAGCATTTCCAGTGTTCTTATAAATATTATACCCCTTATAATAATAACCTGATATCGTATGTGATAAAGAATTAGTACTGTCTGTTGAAAAATTGATCAGTGCAATATCATCCAGATAAAGACTGTCTTTTGACATCAGTTCGTTTGCGATAAATGTGTACGTGGTTGAATCCTCAGTATTTAAATAGATCTCAAATTCGGTACGAGCTTCATTATTCCAGAGGCTGTCTACAGAGAACTTATCTTCAGGGGTGGCAAATATAAACGGAAAGGGTAATTGTTGCTGCGTTTCCTCATACAACAGTAACGTGTCGGAAAAACTAAAGGAAAGCTTGTAATAGTTTTCTTCAAGTGAATCTACTCTTGTTTCAAAGGTGAACGACTGGCCGAAAGTGAATACCGGGATTAACATAATCAATAATAGTAAAGGGAGTCGCCGCATTTTAATGTAGTGTTTAATGAAATTTGACTTGTAATTATGAAAAAAAAAATAGAATCAAGATGTAACCAATTTAACAATTTTGAATTCTCCCTAAATAACTACTTCAACAACATAACTTTCTTCGTCTCTGTAAACACCGTTCCCGATTGGCTGGTTGACTCAAGAAGAACCACATACATTCCCGCTGGCAAACCGGTGGCGTTGAAGGTAGTTCTGTGAGCGCCGGATGAGCGTGTTCCTTCCGCAAGTGTTCTTACTTTTTGGCCCAACACGTTAAATACAGAGATGGTGATGCTTCCCGCCTCGGGGAGTGTGTATTGGATTTGGGTGGTTGGGTTGAAGGGATTGGGGTAGGCGGAAAGTTCTAATTTTTGGGGAACCTGTGGGCGGGATTCTTCTTTAATGGAAATACTGATGGGCGGGTCAAGGGGCTTGGTATTCTCAAAGACACCGGCTTTTGCGGTACCCAGAAATAGTTTGCCATCGGTGCCAATTGACGCGTATTGAACAGTAGTAGGATACATCTCTTCATTTATCCCCCAATGGACTCCCTCATTTCTTGAAACATATACACGCCCACTGAATCCAATGGCATAAAGTTTATCTGATATTTCATCATATAGCACTTCAATTAATATATCATTCCCCTTAACATCTTGTGAATATAAAAGTGTATCCCAGGTTACACCCATATCGGTAGATTTGTGAATGCTGTTAAATGCGCTTACGTAGATGACGCCGTTACTGGTTAGATGGTAAGCGTTGATACCAGTTTTTTCAAACCCTGTAACGGTATAATTGCCGTTTTTTAGAGAATACTTGACCAACCCTTGTTCAGGTGCATGAAAAAACAAAAGACTGTCTGAAACGGTAAAAACAGGGGATCGAAAATTCCCGTTGTTGGTTTTGAAGTTAAAAATAGAGTTCCAACTACTGCCATTATCCCCTGATTGAAACACACCGGATCTGGAAACCAAAAAAAGGTCACCATTGTTACTCTGTGTTATATTGAATATGGGATTACCGGGGTCAACCTGAAGACTGTCACATTTGGAGGTTTGAAAAGAACAGTCAAAAAAATATCGGCCGTTTACTGTAAAAAATGATTCCTCAGAATAAGGGATTATATTATTTGTTGTTTTAACGGGCACTGATACGGTATCCCACCCACCTGATTCAATATTATAGCGATAAGCACTACCAATGGTACCGGCATATAGCAAATTCTGTTCTGATTTGGAAATAGTGAGTGCCCTTATATTAGAATTAGGAACCCCGATTAATTTGGCGGATTTATTATTCATGTCATAACTGTATAATCCATTATTAGTCCCTAAATACAGAGTTTCATCAAGGCTTTCAATAACGTTTACACACTGACCAACAAGTTCCGGGAGCACAGAAGAAACATCTGTATTATCAATCGATATTATGACTGCTCCCGAATCACTACCGGCAACTATCTTGTTCTGAAAGGTTAATATAGTATTAATGGGAGTCGAGTATAAATCTTCAACAAGGCTCCAGGGGTGATCTAATGCTTTGGTCTTATATAAACCATCGTCAGTACCTAAGTAGAAATCGTCCCCGGCAAATGTAATCCCATAAACGTCTAATGTATCAGTTCCCGTTTCGGTCCAAGTCACACCTTCATCCACCGAATACTCAATCCCTTTCCCTGTACCTGCAAACAACGTATCATCATGCTCATAAAATACATGTACCCAACCATTACCACCCGTTCTTTCAAAATTATTTTCATCTTTTTCCAACATAAATATTCCGCCATTACCACCAATTAACACGTTATCGCCGGACGTCATGAAAATATCGCTTATTGAGTGGCTATATTCTATACCGTCGCGAAAATTAACCCACGAATGGCCATAATCACTTGATTGGAAAAATTGTAGATATGCCTCATTATTTAGCAAGCTTATAATTCCCTCTCCACCAGCATAATAGTTACCGTTATCCCCTACATTGAAACTCAAATAACCAACAATATCAGTTTCAATCCCAGAATGATACCATTGGGTAGATCCCAGTGCTTTCTTGAAAATCCCACCCGGATCTCTGGAGGCCACATAGAGCGTATCATTTTTTATGACGATATCTCGTACGTCAGATTCTACCGGACCGTTGAGCGAGCGCCAGGACTGGGCTTGGGTGGTGGGCATTATGAGCAACATTGCTGCCAAAATGAATAGCAATATATCCCTATTTTTAACTTGCATCTTTAATATATATATATACTTACATATTGTTTATTGACATTAATCATACTTATGGGGAAAACCAAATGAAGAAAATAAGTTTATTGCTGGTTGGGGTATTATGCATTGGGATTCATGCTTCAGCACAAAACAACTTGAAGAAAGTTAAGGGTAGTGGCCAAAATGGGAAAGTCGAACTATATGTAAACGAAAAGGATGACTATTTTTCAAATGTGATTCATATCGCTTTTAAGAAGCATGTTACAAAGAATATCCGACAACTACGTAATATTCAGAGTTCAAATATTCGACCTGAATTCACTGCTTTTAGAAATGTTTTATATGATCTTACACATAATTATGGACTCCTAAATATGGAGCGATTATATCCGGATGCCATTCCAAATGATACGATCCGATACAGTAAAAAAGGTAAGCGGGTGGTGGTTACTGACCTTTCAAAAATATATAAACTGAGGTTTGAAGGTATTTGGTCTTTAGAAGACATGAAAAAAAAGTTAAATGTACCAAACATACGATATGTGGAGCAACCACCTGTTTTTTATACGAACAGTAATTTTCCCAATGATCCATACTACAACAATCAATGGACTCACAAAATTATGGAATCTGGGGAAGTATTCAATATTACGCAAGGCGACCCGGATATAATCATTGGGATTTCAGATGCTTGGTCTACGAGTAGTTCCGGCGGCGAACACGAAGATATGGATGGGCGGGTTATAGCCTATCAGTTTGGTAAATGGGTTAGTGCAACGTATTCTCATGGCCCGAGAATAGCTTTAATTGCCGCAGCTACCAATAACAATAATAAAGGGGTCGCAAGCTTGGGCGGTACCATGAAGATTGTGACTTCTGGAAAAGCATCTGGTGGAGGTTATCTAATTCCGGGATTAGCATTTTTTACTCAATTAAGTCCTGAACAACGACCTGATGTGATAAATATGAGTTGGATAGGAACATATAACTCTACAACAAAAAATATATTACAAGACTTGGTCAATATGGGGGTAATTCTGGTTACAGCAACTGGAAATGATTTATGGTGGGATCCCAATAATACCGGATATCCTTTTTGGCCAGGTCAGAAAAATTTAGGTGAAGAATTTATACCATATCCTGCAGCGTATTTATTTAATAATGATGAACAAGCAATTTCAGTTACAGCTACCCAGCTTACAGATGATGTAGGTCAATTTAGCATTAACGTTCCCTTAGACCCACCATTTGATCCCTTTCAATATGAAGAACGGTTTCGATGGCAGGAGGGTGATTTTATTTTTAACTATGGGTTGGATAATGATCCTCTGAATAATCCCGATTCAGCTTTTACAGATGTTGCAGCTCCCGCAGGATGGTTTTTTACAGCTAAAGGAGAAACTGCTACCAATGATTATGGAGGTAAATGGGGAGCAACTTCTGAAGCGGCACCGATGGTAACCTCGGTAGTTGCCATGATACTTTCGGTCAACCCTGATTTGAAGGGAAACTCTCAAGCAGTATATGATATCATTACCTCCACCACCGATTATGACAATATTGTGGTCCCACAAGATGCACAAACAAACACCTTACCCGATGGCCGTAAATATAATAAATACTTAGGTTTTGGCAGAGTGAATGCATTCAAAGCAGTTGTAGCCGCCATGCCTGAATTGGGCGGAGATGTAGTAACAACCCAAACTATTTCTAAACCTTACTATAAAATAAAAGGTGCTAATCTCGACATTAAAGCAGGAGCGACGCTAACCATTGATGCTGATACCAAAATATTTTTAGATGAAAACAAAAAAATAATCGTCCGTGCCGGTGCCAAATTGATTGTGAATGGCACGCAGCAGAATCCGGTCCACTTTAAGCGACTGGATTCTACAAAGCCTTGGGGAAGCATTGTTATTCACGGATACAACAGTGAGTTCAACTGGGCGGTGTTTGACGGCGGCACGCGCAATGTGGATGTGATGGCGCCCGAAACGGAGTTCAACAACTGCGTGTTTAAAAACGCCGACCGGCCCATCTCCACCTACTTCAACCAATCGAATCAGCCGGGAAAAAGCAGTTTTTCCTTAACCAACTGTCGTGTGGAGAACAGCTCAACCCACGGAATGGTTGTGTATAACGCAGATGCTGATCTCATTGATGTTACCTCACAGAATAATGACAACTTTGGTTTATACGCCTTCAACGCTGATGTTTCTATGCGCTATAGTGTTGTAGAAGACAACGGAAGCTACGGTATCTGGTCAAAAAACGGGATTATTGGTTCCTATTTTGGAGATCAAATCACACTTAACAACCGGGTAAAAAATAACGGAAGTGATCAAATATACCTTTCGTATGGTGGCGTACTTCAATTTGGGTATATAGATTATCAAACCGGTGAAATGCTCGGTGGCTACAACAGCATTACAACAAACAGTTCTGACGCGCATATCAATAATCATCTCTATAACACCACCACAGCTGAAGCGGAATTAACACATTGGGGTACTTCCTCACCCAATTTAATCGGCTTAGTTAACGCTTCTTCGCCCATTTCCAATGATCCAACTCAAAACTCCGGCTCAAGTAATCTTCCGCAAGGTATGAGAGGTGAAGGAGAATTGTTGAACGGTCAGAAGCAGGGCACAAGTGAAGGCGCTGAGGGAAATCCTGTCATTGCCTATCTGCGGGAATTATCATCGGCTAAATCCACTCCCACCGCCAGTGACCTTGCCTTAATCCGGCGCTATCAGAAATATCTGGAGCGGGAGCAAACATCCGATGAACAGTTGCTGCCCCTGCACGCAACGCTAGCACAGGAATTTAAAGAATTAAGCAGAAGTTCTGACTCAAACCAAGCCGAGGCGTATCTTGCTTATCAGCTGCAGCGGGAGATTGATCAGCACGGACGCATTTCTCAGTACAACACACTACAGCGAGCACGGTCTGTTTTAGGAGATGAGCAGTTTGACCAGTCTTTTTCTTCGTATGAACTGGATTACTATTTAGCCCATGAGAAGTTTGACGAATTTGAGAACGCATTAGTGCACGTGACCGAAAAGAAAGCTCTCTCGCCCGAAGAGATTCGTTTTTATGAAGAACAATTATCTATTGGCAAAGAAGTAGCCGCTGAATTTCGTTCTTCGGATGAATCTTCGAAACCGGCAGAATCTTCCGGACAAGAAACACAAACCATTGCCGAAAACAGCCTGGAGGTAAAAGCGTATCCGAATCCGTTTAATCCAACTACAAAACTTTCCATTCCATTATCTGAGCG
>Ga0306910_1001097_pt1 | contig 9889 bp, 9 predicted proteins | sample AntRauMFilla2698_FD_190438 | JGI IMG/M metagenome (GOLD analysis project Ga0306910, IMG submission 190438) | Saline lake microbial communities from Rauer Islands, Antarctica - Metagenome Filla 2 #698 (v2) (version 2) | ecosystem: Environmental > Aquatic > Non-marine Saline and Alkaline > Saline ... | reverse complement strand
AGCGGAACTCCTGTAATCGGGTTTGCTATCGGTGGTGTGCCTGATATGATTGAAGACACAAAAACGGGTTATTTGGTTCCTCCGTATTCCATAGTTGAATTTATTGAGAAAATTAAAGATTTTTTGCTCATGCCAGTCGAGGTAAAAATGGAGATGAGTTATCGTTCCCGTAAGCGTATTGAAGAAAATTTTAGTTCAGAGAGACAAGTCAGGGAATATTTAAAAATATTTAATAGCGATTGATTATAAGTACTAACTATATCAAAGGGATTTGTGTTGTTGCTTTTTTTGCACTTTGTGTGGCACTTCTTTTCAATTTCTCCAACACTTCCATCGGCTACGACACCGGACTCTACCACCTCCAAAAAATACAATGGTTGAGTGAATACGGACATGTACCCGGTTTGACCAATCTTGATGGACGTTTGGGATTTTATTCGCTCTATTTTTACCTCGGTGCGGTTGTTGTTTGGATTACTTCTTCTCCTGAATTTACATTATATATAAACCTTGTAGCCTCAATTCTATTTGTGAGCTGGGCCTGTTTTCAGCTGATAAGAACAGACTCTTTCGCATTATCGATCTTATTGTTACTTAGCTTGCCGGGGCTATTTTTTTACGAAAATTTAATTGGCCCATCGTTAAGTCAGGATATTGGTGCATATATATTGCTGGTGGTTTTTCTGTTCTATTATTTGCGCCTATTTGAACAAGAAAAGACGCCCTCTTTTTGGTGGATTTCCGCCACTATTGCTCTCATTGTAAGTATCAAAATGAGTATGATTTTTTAGACGGTCATCATACTATTCTATATCAACGATCGATCTGTTTTAAAGATCAGAGAAAACGTGGTTTGGATCACTGTAACTTTTGCTTTGGTCGCGCTGGTGATCTGGCACAACTACTGGCTATCCGGATGGCTGCTCTACCCATCCACGGCAATAGACCTGTTTAATCCTGATTGGAAAGTGCCCGCTTATTTGGTTCAGAATCAGCAGGATGTGACCTCCGCATTTGCGAAATCATCAGGAAGTTTGCAGCACGTGAAAGACGTTCATTCCATGTCGCTGTTTGAATGGGTTCCGATCTGGTTTCAAGATAAATCTTCCCAACTTTGGGTGATTTATGGAGCTATTATTTCTATCTGCCTCGGTTGGGGAATGATTGTCGGTAAGCAGGAATTTAGAAAAAAAGCAATTGTGGCATTAATCAGCACCATGACTTTTGCCACCGTTTTATGGTTCTTGACCGCTCCGAGCCCACGCTTTGGATTTGCCCTGCTGTACGGATTAATTTTGTCGGGAAGCTATCTATTAATATCAGCTATCGGATTTAAACTCAGTATAAAACAGTTATCGATTGCGAAAATAGCAGGTTTAAGCGTTTTGAGTTTACTGTTCATAAAATGGAGCAGTCTGGGGTCGGCCATCACAGATGGATATCCGCCGCTTAACTTTGATCTAAGGGTAGAAATACCCGAAACTGAATTTAAGAAAGTACATCACTCATCCTATCCGAATGAAATCTTTTATACGCCAGTGATGGGAGAACAGCCTTTTTTGCCAGATATTCAACCCGTAGCCTCAAGAATTTACACTGATTCTATTTTGCCATTTATTAATGATGTTCCGCGCTGGCGGGGAGATAGGGTAGAGGATGGTTATTGGACGGATAGTTTGGAGACGGTGAGGAGATGATCAATTATTAAATTGATACATTACTGATTCAAAAATTTGCCTGAAGAAACTAAATACTCCTTCCTATCGCTACTCCAAAAAAGATTATATCTTAAAATATACCACAATGCAGCCACACCATCGCTCACATGAATTTTTTTCCCTTCATCATACGTCCGCCCATAGTAGGAGATGGGAACCTCATATATTCGGGCTTTTGTTTTAGAGATATTGGCCGTGACTTCCACCTCGAAACCAAAACCTGAGCTTGTAATCGGCATCTCTTTCAGCAAAGGCGTGCGGAATGCTTTGTAGCAGGTTTCAATATCTGTCATGTTCTTGTTGGTGAGCAGATTGCACAGAAATGTAAGTGACTTATTGGCTAAATAGTGATAGAAATAGAGCACACGGCTGGCTTTTCGGACTAAAAAACGGCTTCCGTAAACCACATCAGCCCGGTTGTTCCAGATAGGATCACAAATGTGAATAATTTCATCGGGATCATATTCAAGATCGGCATCTTGTATGAGGCTTATTTCTCCCTTTAGGTGCTTCAGGGCAGTTTTGATTGCCGCGGTTTTGCCCTGATTAATTTCGTGTCGATAGACTTCAAGAAGAGGAAACTGATTCTGGTATGTGAGTCCAATCTGATAAGTATTGTCAGAAGAGTGGTCATCAACCAAAATTATCTGCTGTACGAATTCGAGGCGGCAAATTTTATCCAGTACTTCTGCCAGCGTATTTTCTTCGTTGTACGCAGGGATGATGATGGAAACGTTACGATGTTGTTTCATTCAGTCGATAATTGATGAGATATATTGAAAGTCCGATCCAAAGGGTAAGCTGAAAGATGAGAAAAAATCCGTAAAAAGGGGCATCCCAAATCAGGAAACGGGCGGGAATAATTAATGAGAATACTGTGAGTAGAAACAGAACAAATTCTCTGTTTTTAATAAAATCCTTACTAAGTGTATATTTTTTAAGTAATGCGACCATCACAAAGATCAAGATGATATTATCATAGTGATTGTGATAGATAAAAAAACGAGCCACAATTGACGCTATCGCTAACTGATCCCACAAAGTTAATTTTTTGCGATACGTTATAATTATAATGGTAAATGCGGCAATAATTATCAAAGGTCCAATAAGATTGAATAGATCAGGAGCATTGAGTAGGCCGGCGATGGCCTGAATATCTATCGTCCCAAGCTGCTGTGTCTCAGAGCTGTTTGATAGTAACAATTGAATGTATTCCGGAATACTGGAATCAACGCGTAGCAACACAAGATATGAAAGCACAATATTGACGCCAATTGACAGCAGTGTTGGTATTTGTAGCTCTTCATCTATTAATAAAACTAAAGCGATTGGAATCATCAGTGAATATTTGCCAAGCGCAAATGTCAACAATATTATTCCAAGTGCTTTGTACAGAATGCCGGATTTAAATTTTAGAAAATAAAGTGATCCCATTAAAAACCCCGTCATAATAACAGAGATCTGTCCAACTCCCATTGCATGTGGTATAGAGTGAAATGCTAACAAGGAGGCTATGATTAAATATGTTTTCTCTTTTTGAGGGAATAACTTATTTAGCAACAGAACAGATAAAAAAAGGCTTAAAATATGCAATATTGCCCACCATTCATCCATCAATTCGTAGGGACTGAAATGGGTAAGGGGAGATAAAAACAGAAAAGTTGATGGGGGATATTGTGCATGAGCTGTTTGCTGGTACACATTTATCTTATCAATAATCAGATCGTTTGCCTGATGATATCTTAAGGCGAGATCTGTGGGAAGAATTGATGTAGGGTGTGAGAGGAGGTTTGAAAAACCGTGAAAGAGGTATATTATTGCTACACCAATTAAAGGTGAGAATAATAACCATTGAATTTTGATATGAGAGAATCTTTGAGAAGCCATTTTAACTCATTTGCGGCTAGGCGTGATAAATTTCGAAAAAGAGGTAGATATTTTCACGCAGAATTAGAATCATATTTAAAATTTATTATTCCTTCAAATAAAGAAGTATTAGAAATCGGTTCCGGCACAGGGGAGACACTTGCGGCATTGAATCCTAAAACTGGAGTTGGGATTGATATTAGCGAAGAGATGGTTCGAATTGCAAGTGAAAAATTCAAAGAAAAAAAACATTTAATTTTTAACGTTGATAATGGTGAGAATCCTGCCATAGATAAAGTTTTTGATATCATTTATATGCAGAATACTATTGGGTATTTTTCAGATATACAAGAAGCTTTATCTAATATAGAAAAAAATCTAAAGTCAGATGGACGATTAGTGATTACCTATTTTAACTTTTTATGGAAGCCATTGTTATTGTTAGCTGAAAAATTGGGCTTGAGAATGCCTGGTAGAGAGAAACATTGGTTGCCGATATCTGATATAATAAACTTACTGAATTTATCAGGTTTTGAAGTAGTAAAAGAAGAAAACAGAACCATTATTCCATTTTATATACCAATAATGTCTTTTCTGTTCAATAAAATTTTAGTGCAATTGCCAATTTTTAAATCATTAGCAATAAGCACTATTGTTGTTGCCCGAAAAAAACAAAGAAGAAAACAGGGCCATGCTAGCGTCTCTGTTGTGATACCTTGCAGAAATGAAAAAGGAAATATTGAGAGCGCTATACAGCGACTTCCGAAAATGGGTTCTCATACTGAAATAATTTATGTAGAAGGAAACTCCTCTGACGGAACGTATGATGAGTGCGTACGAGTACAAAATAAATACACAGAAATGGACATTAAAGTTTTTCAGCAAGATGGTAAGGGGAAGGGAGATGCTGTACGTAAGGGATTCGACAAAGCAACTGGCGATATTCTAATGATCTTAGATGCCGATTTAACTGTACCACCAGAAGATTTGCCAAAATTTTATGGTGCTATTATTTCAAATAAAGGAGATTTTGTAAATGGTTCTCGATTAGTTTACAATATGGAGTCTGAAGCCATGCGACCATTAAACTTACTGGGTAATAAGTTTTTCAGTATTGCATTTACGTTCTTGCTTTCTCAGCGACTCAGAGATACATTATGTGGTACTAAAGTTATATGGAAAAAAGATTACCAAAACCTGATAAATCAACGTTCCTACTTTGGAGATTTTGATCCTTTTGGAGATTTTGATTTGTTATTTGGCGCATCTAAACTAAACTTAAAAATAGTTGAAGTGCCAATTCGATATAGAAACAGAGAATATGGTGAAACGCAAATATCAAGATTTTCACATGGTTGGTTACTTCTAAAGATGACGTTTTTTGCCATGCGAAAGATTAAATTTATTTAAAAATATTGTGTCTGAAAAACCTGTTAAAAAAGAAAATAGAAAAGTTGATTGGGATGCTCCCGAAACGACTATAGCTTCTAAAAATATCATTCAACAGAAAAAAGCATTGCGTTTATTTTATAAACAATGTTATCAATTCTTTAAAAATGAAATTGGAGAGATCTCAGATAAAAAAATAGTTGAATTGGGAAGTGGTGCGGGGTTTATTAAGGAATATCTACATAATTGTATTACAAGTGATGTGCTAGATCTTCCATTTGTAGATAGGCAAATTGATGCAATGGAGCTACCATTTAATAAAGAAGAATTGGATTATATCTGTATGATTGATGTTTTTCATCATATCCCTGATGTGAAATTATTCTTAAACGAGGCTGTTAGGGTATTACAACCTGGTGGTAAAGTCCTTATGGTCGAACCCGCAAACACTAAATGGGGGCGTTTCATATATCAAAATTTTCATCATGAACTATTTGATCCGTTTATAAAAGATTGGAAATTACCCAATGGAGGTCCCATGTCTTCTGCTAATGGAGCACTACCATGGATTGTTTTCAAAAGAGATTGGGAAACGATCACAAAAAAAAAATTTCCGATGTTGAGTATTCAAACTTTTGAAAAAAAAATCCCATTATTGTACTTATTGAGTGGCGGTTTGTCGTATCCACAAATATTACCAACTAAATTTATTTCTCTGCTTGATAAGATTTCTGCAAGTGGAATGTTTTACTTTATATGTCTGGAAAAAGAATAGTTTTTTTTGCCATTACCGGATTACTACTGATTTATTTACTGATAATTAATCATCTGACCTGGCCCCGGTGGATTGCAACGATATACGACCCATCATATCCTTATTTGTTTAATGCATTTGACTGGTATCAAGGGAAGGACTTATTGATGTGGGGTCATCCGGGTATGATAATGCATTACATATTTCAGATGTTTGTTCAAGTTTATTCAGTGCTATTCTCAATTGAGCCATCAGATTTTATTAATCAAATTGATTTATTTCTTTATTCAGGCTCTACCTTCATTATTCTAATTTTTTGTGCAGCGTTGCTTTTCTCAGGGAAGGTAATTGCTAAAGAGTATTCTGCAAACCATGCGTTGATTTTTGTTATCGGAATGATAACCACAATTAACATCAATCAACTTGCCCACACAACACCAGAATCAACTGTAGTAATGTTGTCGCCATTATTTGTAACATCTTTACTTCTGTTTATCAAACAGAATAGGCCTGATAGATATATCTATGTTGTAGCATTAATTTCGGCATCTATGCTTGCAGCTAAATATACCACAGTCTTCTTGGTCGCCAGCTCTTTATTGATTGTACCTTTTCGGCTTTGGTTTAAATACTCACTTTCAATAGTAGTTTTCTTTGTCCTGTTGATGTTTCCGGTTTGGGAAAAATTGCCAGATTCAATTTTATGGGTGAAGTCAATTATTTCACAGCCTGGGTTTGGTTACGGATTAGATCCTAATGAAGGCTCGGCAAAAGGCATATCCTATTTTGGAGATTTTGCCCTGAAGAATTTGCTTTACGATAAACCATGGCTACTATTAAATAGCTTAATAATTGGATTACTTCTATTTTATCGAAAGGTTCATTTGAGCAAATTACAAATATTGCAGATAACAGGATTGATTTTGTTGCTGGCTACAGGCTTTTCTGTAGCTGTTTATAAAGAGATGTTTAGATATTTTATCCCAACAAAATATATCAGTGTTATATTGTTGTTTCTTGTTTTCACTCATGTTGAAAGATTTCAGTCAAACAGAATTCAAAAAATCATTCTTTATTTACTTCTTGGTATACTTTCACTCTCTTTTGTCTATTTAATACGAGCCCAAAAAGCACAGTTAAACAGATTTGATGAGATGATGGTTTTTAGCTTGAATGTGGAGGATTTTGTAGGTAGTGAAGATGCAGCCGTTATTCGAATGTTTACAACATCTTCACCAGAATTTGCAATATTCTTTGGTTCTTATTTTAGTCACGGGAATTATATAGAAGAAGAAAACGATTACTACTTAATGCCTTATGCAGAAAAATATGTTGTAAACTTGAATAAATGGGTACTACTAAACGGTAGAGAAGAGATAATCAGTATTTTAGATATATTTGAAAAAGAGTATGAACGTATTTATATAGTGACAAGGCGTACATCCGTGGAAACACCCTTCTGGTCTGATAATAAATTATTAAACTTCGATAAAGTTGCAGATCATGAAGGAGTCGAAGTCTATGAAATTACGTTAAAAGAAAGTTCTAAATCAGAATAGTTAAATATGATATTATTCTACCTCCCAAACTTGTACTCCAATATCTTTATTCGAAAAATTTCTTACTACTCTGTAATTCTCATTAAGATAAACAGGTATTTTTTCTAAAGTAAAATAGGTAAAGTCTGTTGCTTTGTCTTCATAATGAATAGTAACAATAACATCAGGTGGATATTTTTTTAGCTCTGAAATGATATCGTCCTCCATATAGCCCCACCATTGTTGATTTTTAATATCATTGAAGGAGCGTGTAAAAACACTCAGCCAGGCGGATTCCTGACCCGTGTAAATGGTTGTATTTTGCGGAAGATTTTCAATGTAGTCAACTGTTTTTTGCAGTGGTTTCTCCCACGAATTTTTTACAGGTAACTTTTCGTTTAATTCGTTAATAATATAGCCCGAGTTGAAACCTTGATTTAGCTTGGTTGGAATATTTAATAATGCTAACGAAATAAATATTACTGAACCAACATATGGCAAAAAATTTAATCTAAATTGCTTATTTATTGATTCTATTAAGTATAAAAGAATAACAATATTTAATCCTTGCCACATCCATGAAGCTGATTGTTGTCTGCTATAGAGAAGAATTGATGTTGATAGTATTAAAACCGTGGGAATCCACTTTTTTAGGTTTCTAAAGTCAAAAATTATAATGTAGGAAAAGAATAAGACTGATAACCAATTAAGAATGAATGCACGATTTGAGAATTCTTCAATAATTAGCTGGTGATTCAATAGCGTAATAAGAAAAGAAAATATCAGAATGAGAACTATAAATATGCTCCTTTTTCTAATCAATAAAAGAAAAGTGACAGTTAATGAGATCGGAGCTAATGTAATAAGGCCAATTTTTAACGTTGTGGGTGAGTACAACATCAAAAAGTTATGTAAAACACCGTTGTTGTGATTACTAAACATATTATGAGAAGAAATCCATAGATCAAATACTGAATAATCAATGAAAAGGAGTGGATATAAAGAAAGAATTAATGCTATTTGAGTAAGTCCAAATGATAGTATTATCTGAATATAGTTTTCTGTATTTAGATAACGAATTGTAATTGCGTATAAACAGTTTAATCCGATGAAAATAATCACATATTCTTGCTTGGTAAAAACTAACAGACTCAAACTTATTGCAAGGATAATATGTATATATAATTTATTAGATCTAAGTAGTTTAATTAGTAGCCATAGAGCGAAGAGAGTCAAAAGAATACCATAGCTGTGACTATATGAATAAGGCATAAAAAAGCTGCCTCCTCCATTATTAATTGATGCTAATGTGATAAATAGTATTGCAGAAAGAAAAGCATTAGTCTTTTTTAAAATGCTATTCGCGATCAGATAAAGCAAAATGCCTGACCCAATTGTTATAGCTAAACCAATCAAACTAAAGTTGAAAAGACTTGCACCAAATAATTTCAGAAATAGTGCATTAGCATAAGGGGCAAACGGACCAAAATAGTGGGTGAGTTCAGTATAAAGTGTTTTGTCTTGTGTAGCTATGGCAAACGCCTGATACATCTCGCGACCGACATCGTGTTGTAGATGTATCCATTTTAGATAGAATGTGCTAAATATTAATGTCGTAAATAGCGCAATACTACTTACAAACAATAAATTCTTTCTATTTTTGAGCAACCAAGAGTACATTTTTGCCTAAAGGTAAAAATCGTGATGGTTCAAATTTGCTTAATACAGGCACCACAAACTTATCATATAAATGCACAGCTCCCGGATCCATCTCTCTTCTCAGTAAAACAAAATTTATCCACCACAGCGGGACTCCGGGAAGGTCGAAGTATATCGCTTTACTAACCTCAAACCCGGCTTGCTCGGTCTTTGCTATGAGTTTTTTCCTGGTATACCTTCTGAAATGATCAACCTTTTCATCATGAGATCCATATAGCCAGGGCATGGCTGGTACAAAGATGCAAATGTGTCCGCCTGACTGCAGATTTTGATACATCCAGGCTAATTCTTCCTCATCCTTTTCAATGTGTTCAAGTACATTAACATAAAAAAAAGTGTCCGCCGGATTTGAGAGTGAAATTTCACTGGTAAATCCCCGATAAACTTTCTCTGAGTTGTATTCTGGGTACTTTTCAAGTCGTTGTTTTAATTGAGCAATCATTTCGTGCGAAGGCTCAATCATTGTGATTTCTTTATTAAATCTTTGTAATAAAATTTCTGAAAAGGTTCCTGTTCCGGCACCAACTTCAACAATTGTATTTCCAATATAAGGCTCAAAATGATCTAAAATCCAATGATGATAGCGAGGAGCGAAGCTCATTGCTTCAAGATCCCTGCCCTCATAAATAAATGTTTCTTTATTGCTCAAAACGATATTTAACGTAGTTTAATCCAATGTTCAGTATTCCGGTAGTCAAGCAGAGTATTGAGAAGAGAATAAGAAATGATCCTAACATTATTAGTGACCAATGTTGACTTACTGTGCTGAACACAGTGTAGGCAGAATCACATTTCAAGTGCACCATCCTTTATTAAGGTTTCTGTTGTGTTGAAGAATACTTCATGAGGAGTTTTAAAGCCAAGTTTTTTTCTTGGCCGATGATTTAATCTGTCTTCGATGTGTT
>Ga0306910_1001095_pt1 | contig 9898 bp, 10 predicted proteins | sample AntRauMFilla2698_FD_190438 | JGI IMG/M metagenome (GOLD analysis project Ga0306910, IMG submission 190438) | Saline lake microbial communities from Rauer Islands, Antarctica - Metagenome Filla 2 #698 (v2) (version 2) | ecosystem: Environmental > Aquatic > Non-marine Saline and Alkaline > Saline ... | reverse complement strand
CGTTCTAGACGGGCTACTGTGTCAGGTGAAACATTTGCTAGTTTGGGGTCCGCTCCGGCTGAGTGCAGAATGACACCCTAAGCTTTTAAAACACGTTTTCCGTAGTCTCGTAGCTCACCGTTTGGGTCGACATATCGGTATAGCGTGACGGGTCTTATGCCCAATTCTTTGCAGAGTTCAGATACAGATGTGTCTCGGTTCGCCATTGCAGCTTGGGCCATTCGCACCTGTGTTTTTGAAAGGGCGAACTTCCGTCCGCCTTTTCTGCCGCGCGCGCGGGCGGCTGCCAGTCCGGCCATTGTGCGTTCGCGGATCAGATCGCTTTCAAAATCTGCCAAGGCTGCAAAGATACCAAACGATAGACGGCCTGCTGGGGTTGTTGTGTCAATTTGCGCACCGGTGCCAGTCAATACCTTGAGACCGACACCGCGCTCGGACAGATTATTCACTGTGTTGACTAGGTGATGCAGGCTGCGCCCGAGGCGATCTAATTTCCAGATCACAAGTGTATCGTTCATCCGCAAGGCTTTTAGGCACGCCTCAAGTCCTGGGCGGACGTCTTTCTTGCCCGACGCACGATCCGAATAGCAGTTCGCGACATCAACGCCGCCTAAGGTCAGCGCATCGTGTTGCAAGTCGAGCGACTGGCTACCGTCCGCTTTCGAGACCCGAGCATACCCGATCAGCATGTTTCACAAACGTTCGTTTGGGAGGCGTGCCTTTTTGTGCAGCATTTGATCATTGATTGCATTCCTTATCTCATATCACAAACAAAAGTAGGCAATCCTCTATTAGAAAGCAAAAGAAACATGGCACATCGCACAATCTTAACAAAGCGCCAACGTGCTGACCTATTTGACCTGCCGACCGACGAAAGCTCATTGCTCCAGCACTACACTTTTGCCGATGATGACATTGAGCATATCCATGAACGGCGACGACCAGAAAATCGGATAGGGTTTGCGCTTCAGTTATGTGCTTTGCGATATCCAGGGCGCATCCTCTTGCAGGGTGAGATCATCCCAGAAAAAGTGCTCCACTTTATTGGGGCCCAATTAGGAATTTCGGGTGAAGCCCTTCTTTCCTACGCAGCCCGACGCCAGACTCGGCAGCAACATCTTGAGGTTTTTCGGAATATCTATGGTTACAAGATGTTCTCTGGGCGTGGTGCGCGCGATATGAAGGTTTGGCTTGCAAACGAAGCTGAAGTAGCACGGTCCAACGAAGATCTAGCTTGGCGGTTCGTTAAGCGATGCCGAGGAGCGCAAATTATACTGCCGGGGATATCGGTTATAGAGCGCCTGTGCGCAGACGCCCTTGTCACCGCTGAACGGCGGATTGAAACACGTATCGTTGAACGCCTGCCGGATACGCTGAAAGACCAGCTTGATGCTTTACTGGCTGAAACTGTTGGCGATCGCGTTAGCCGGTTTATCTGGCTGCGCCAATCCGAGGTTGGCAAAAACACTGCGGACATTAACCGACTGCTGGATCGGCTGGAGATTTTGCAAGGCATTGAGCTACCACTTGATGTGTTGGATGGTGTCCCGCCTCACCAGATTACCCGCCTACGCCGCCAGGGTGAGCGTTACTTTACAGATGGCTTACTGGACATTTCCAGCGACCGGCGGCTGGCCATTCTGACGGTCTGCGCTGTAGAATGGCGCTCTGCTATTGCCGATGCTGTTGTGGAAACTCACGACCGGATTGTCGGCAAAATCTGGCGGGATGCATCGAGGCTCTGTGATGCTCAGATCAATGCATCGAAGGTATCGCTACAGGATACGTTGCGTTCGTTTAAGCAGTTGGGCGCTTCATTACTCGAAGCAAAAGGGGATGATGCCCCGCTTGATCCGGCCGTTGTAACCGCCTGTGGTTGGCATAGGCTAGAAGGCCTTGTCGCAACGGCGGCGCAGTTAAGCGATACGATGTCCGCTGATCCTCTAAATCATGTTGTTCAGGGTTATCACCGGTTCCGTCGCTATGCGCCGCGAATGCTGCGTGCGCTGGATATCAAGGCAGCATCAGTTGCGGAACCTCTGATGGCCTCCGCCAAGATCATCGAGGGAAACAAAGGCACTGTAGAGCGGCCCATAATTTTCCTGAGACGCAATTCAAAATGGCTCCGTCATCTCAAAGCGCAGGAAGCGGATGGCCAACGGCTTTGGGAAGTGGCCGTTCTGTCCCACCTGCGCGATGCATTTAGGTCCGGGGATATTTGGCTGGCACATTCGCGGCGCTATGGCGATCTTAAGCAAGCTTTGGTGCCGATTGAAGCGGCAAAGGCCACGCCTCGGTTGACTGTTCCATTCGATCCGGTGGAATGGTTGGACGATCGCAAGGCACGCATGGCCAATGGCTTGAAGCGCTTGGCCGTTGCCGCCAAAGCCGGTGCCATTCCGGGCGGCTCCATTGAGAATGGCGTCCTGAAAATTGACCGCCTGACCGCCGCCGTTCCTGCTGAGGCAGATGAACTTGTCCTCGATCTCTACCGGCGTCTCCCGGATGTGCGGATTACAGACATGTTGCTGGATGTGGGAAAGGCCACAGGCTTTACCGATGCTTTTACCCATCTGCGCACAGGCGCACCCTGCAAAGACAGGATCGGGCTTTTGAACGTGCTGCTCGCAGAAGGCCTTAATCTGGGCCTCAGCAAAATGGCTGAAGCAACAAACACGCATGATTATTTCCAACTATCGCGCCTATCAAGCTGGCATATCGAAAGTGACGCCATTAATCGGGCGCTGGCCATTGTGATTAAGGCACAATCGGCCTTGCCCATGGCTCAGTTTTGGGGCGGTGGCATGACCGCATCCAGTGATGGACAATTTTTCCCCGCCTCACGACAGGGCGAGGCTATGAACCTTATAAATGCGAAATACGGAAACGAACCAGGATTGAAGGCTTACACTCACGTCTCCGATCAGTTTGGCCCCTTTGCCACCCAGAACATCCCCGCTACCGTGAGCGAAGCTCCGTACATTCTTGATGGTTTGCTGATGAACGAAACCGGTAAAAACATCCGCGAGCAATACGTTGATACCGGCGGCTTCACTGACCACGTCTTTGCTGTGACATCGCTTCTGGGATACCGGTTCATCCCTCGTATCCGAGACCTGCCCTCAAAGCGCTTGTATGTCTTTGATCCGAGTAGCGTCCCAAAGGAATTGAAGGGATTGATTGGTGGCAAAATCAGGGAGGGAACGATTGCGACCAACTGGCCTGATGTTTTACGCAGCGCAGCCACCATGGTGGCTGGTGTAATGCCGCCAAGTCAGCTCCTTCGAAAGTTTGCCGCCCACCCACGCCAGCATGATCTTGCCATCGCTCTCCGTGAAATCGGAAGGGTCGAACGAACGCTCTTTATCATCAATTGGCTGCTTGATGCCGATATGCAGCGTCGAGCCCAGATTGGCCTCAACAAAGGTGAATCCCATCACGCCTTAAAGAACGCACTGAGGATCGGGCGGCAGGGCGAAATACGAGATCGAACCTCTGAAGGGCAGCATTACAGAATAGCCGGTCTGAACCTCCTTGCTGCCATCATCATTTATTGGAACACAGACCAGCTTGGTAAGGCTGTCGCACAGCGAAAACGTGCGGGGCAGAATTGCTCTCCGGAGCTTCTGGCGCATATATCACCCCTCGGATGGGCTCATATCCTAATCACCGGCGAATATAGATGGCCAAAACCTTGAGTGGAGAGCTTAGGGTGTCATTCTGCACTCAGCCGGAGCGGACCCCTGTTTGGTCTGATTGAGCCTATCCCCGCCGACCATGGGAAAACCCAAATGGTGCGGAGTTTGTACATGGTTCATCCCTACGCAGAAGGCGGCAGGCTGCTTTTGCGCAGGTGCCTGTGGTTCCGCACCGCCACGACGCTCAAGATCGGGGGGGAATGACCATGCCCCCCCGCTTCGACATCGACGGCGAAATAGGCACTGATTCAAACACATCGGCCAAGCTTGGCACTTTCCTGCGCGCTAACGCGGGGGATGTGTCGATCTACATAAACTCAGTGGGCGGCGATGCCATGGAAGGCGCGGCTCTGATGGCCGAGGTTGAGCGCCATGGGAAAGTCACCGCATTTGTGCAGGGGATTGCCGCCAGTGCGGCAACCTTGCCGATGGTGGCCTCAAAACAGATCGTCATGCACCCGAGTGCAATGCTGATGATCCATGAACCGGCGGCGATGCTTGGCGGCACTGCCGAAGATCATCGTTCCGCAGCTGCCGCCCTGGGCAAGATGGCCGAGACCTATGCCGCGGCCTACAGCCGCCACACTGGGCACCCCGTAAAACGGATTATGGCGTGGATGAACGCCGAAACTTGGCTGACCGCCGAAGAGGCTTTGGAGCTGAACTTCTGTGATCGGATCGAGTCTTTTGCGGATGCCGCGCCAATGGTCGCGGCCTTCGATTACACGAAATTCCGCGCAGCGCCGGAGCAACTCTTGCGGCTTACGCTGAAAAACGGCTGGGCGGCCGGAACGCCCGATAAACCAAAAATGGAGAACAATGATGCTTGATTTCATCACGATGAAACACGACGGCGAACCGCCTGCACGTCTGCGCGCACAAATTCAAATGCGCCTGAAGGAAAAGCGGTTTCCTGTCGCGTTTGCGGATCTTCTGGTGCCATTCATGGAAAAGCCAGAAGATCTGGACGAAGAGGCCATGGCGATGTTGCAGTCGGTCCTTGATCTGCTGGCGATGCACAATCTTCCCCCAGAAGAAGCGATGCGAGTTTTGGAAGCCGCCATCACCGAGCTTCAGGCCGCTGGTGAAGTCGAAGAAGATCCTTCCGAAGATGGCGGCGAGGAAATCACCGCATTTTACCAGCCGCGCAAAGCAAAGTCGCACGGCCTGCTGAGTGCTGTTATGGCGCAAATTCGCAAGAAATCTCCCCCTGTCACTAAGCAGACGGGGCGCGGTGCCCGCGATCTGTCACGCGAGAGCGACGGGGCACGGATGATTTCCGCAATGTCTGATGGCCTGCAAGCCCGCATGGACCGCCGGCATACGCCGACCATCGGCAGGCAGTATGCGTCCATGAAGCTGGGCGAAATGGCAATGCAGTGCGTCAGAGCCACGGGACAACGGCCTATGAGCATGTCAGATGCCGTTCGTATGGCACACACCACCAGTGACTTTCCGCTTGTTCTGGAAAACGCTCTGAACAAGTCGATTGCCCGCCGGATGGAACAGGTAACACCGGCTCTAGCACGTGCTTCGCATGAAATCCCTGCGATGGATTATCGCTCTGGCAACCTGCTGGATCTGTCGGCGTCAGGGATGCCGCAGGAGATCGGCGAGGCAGGCGAGATCAAGCACGTGACCATTGATGAACGTGGTGAGCAGAAGCCCATGGTGCGCGACTTCGGTTCGATCTTCCGTTTGTCTAATAAGGCGATTGTGAACGATGATCTTGGGATGTTTGACCAGATCGGGGTCAAAATGCAGCAAGGCGCAACCGAACGTTTCCGTAGTGTTTTGCTGGAACCGTTGCTGGCAAACGGAGGGCTTGGAAATACTATGGCCGATGGCCAGACCGTGTTCCATTCGACGCATGGAAACCTTGCATCTACCGGCGCTGTTCTCAGTCTTGAAAGCCTGTCAGCGGCGCGGCTGGCACTGCGCAGCCAGCGCGGCAAACAGGGTGAATATTACGCGACTGAACCTTGGGCCCTTGTTGTCTCGCCTGCGCTGGAAACGATTGCACAGCAGGTCATTGCTGAAATCAATGCCACCAAGCTCAGCGACGTAAATCCTTTCTCTGGAACTCTGGAAGTGATTGTAGAAGTCGGTCTCACTGATCCTGATGCTTGGTATCTGATCGGCGACCCTTCAAAGACAGACGGTCTGGCCCATTCGTTCCTCGATGATCTGCGCACGCCACGTGTGGAGACCAAACCGGGATGGGAAACTCTGGGCACCGATTTCCGCCTAGTCTGGGCGCTGGATGCGCGGTTTGTGTCCTATGCTTCGTGGTTCAAGAACCCCGGCGCCTGATCTGTAGCCTTGAGGATGCGTGGGGTGGCTGTGGTGCCGCCTCACGTCATCGCCTGTCTTTCCATTCTCCAACACACGGAAAATAGACAATGAGCCATGTCGCAACAAATTGGGCCAGCCGCGCGAGAGGCATTGAACCCGCACAGAAACTTATTCTGTTTTTTCTTGCCGACTATCACACCGCAGATTTTGGATGCGAGGTAGAGTTTCAGCTTTTGGCTGACCAAACGGAAATATCTGTATCGGATCTTGATACGCACATTGCTGCGCTGGAGCGCGCCGGTTGGGTCAATCTGAGTGCATGCGGGCGCATATGGTTGAGTTTTGAAACCGGCTTTCCATCTTCGGACGGTCGCGGGGTTACTTCATGAGCCATAATGCAATGATTTGGGCGAACGCACAGCGCGGGTTGAGGCCAGCTACAAAGCTGCTTTTGATCCAATTGGCTGACCACCATAACCCAGTCTACGGCTGCTTTCCGGGCCAGAAATTACTTTCAGACGAGTGCGAGATGTCGGAACGCTCTGTGCGGGATCATCTGGGCATTCTGGAAGGATTGGGTCTTATCCGCCGGATCAAGAGCGGTGGCACAGGAACAAGGCGGCGCTCTGACAGGTATGTGTTTGCGTTCGAGGATGAAAAAAACACGGGTCAAAAGACGGATATTCAGAACGAAGAGACCGGCAAAACCGCGCAATCTGATGCGGCAAATACCGGCAAAATCGCGTCCGAATTACCGGCAAAACCGCGTATTAATTACCGGCAGAATTTGCCGCCTAACCTTGTAAGAGAACCCGTAAGGGAAACTTATGTTGGCGGCACAGGCGCCGCACATGCTTCGATTGAGTTTGATCGGTTCTGGGAAACCTTCCCGAGACCAAGGAACCGAGATCGGTGCAAGCTGATGTTTCTCAAAGCCACGCAGGACGGGATAGCGGCTGAGGAGATCCAGAAGGCGGCTGAGCGGTACAGGGTTGAGAACATAGGCAACAAGCCGATGTATGTTTCCTATGCCGACAACTGGTTGGATCAACGTCGATGGGAAGATTACCGGACAAAGCAAGCGGTTCTGTCAAAGAACACCGCTGTCCATGATGCGGCGATCTTCTGGGCGCAGAAGGTCAAGGCAGCAAAGTATATCCCTCGAAACGCCTTTGGCCCCGAGATTGCAGACTGCATGATTGCCAGCGGACTGGTGACACAACAGGATCTTTTACGAGCTGGGGTGCAGTCATGAGCGGGATGCACGGCCATGGAAAAGCCACGGGTCCTTCCACAGCAAGCCTGCACGCGGGTAATTCGCACCGCGCGTGTTTCGCTCCTCTTAACTACATGAAAAGCCTTAACATTAACTTAACTAGTTGTTGAATTTGATAGCTTGATGCCCACTATGTTTGGCTTCAATTTTCTACGCAATGGGTAGGATGCGCCCGGCTTTAAACTCATTGGCCAAAGTATCCCGGTTACTCGGTGAGTGCGATAACCCCGAGATCTATGCAGCTCCTTCAGGTCCTTCGGAGCGTGGCAAAGAGATGCGGCAAAGATGGTCATTCCGGTTAGGGGTCTTTCCGGGGTGGCCATCGAAGCCGCCAGATCGGCAGCTGGGCGCGCCGCCAGCGGTGCAGGTCGATCACGTTAGCTATCAGTGCCGCCTAATCACCAACTTATGTTAAATGGCCTACAGCCCGCCTACGGCAGGCCACAGGGCGACAATATCTATATTTCGGCTACCCACGTAGCCTAAAGGTGAGGGAGTGCCCTTAAATCGGCGCTTATGCGTATTTTTGAGAATAGCTGACCGGCCAGTGACCTCGAACAGGGCCGCTCAAGATTTCCGGCGCATTTCTTCCTTGATTTCCAGAAGCTCCTGAGAGTTCGTGTTGAGCGCGTCAATCAAACCTCTCAACAGATCGTTCGTGTCGTCCTGCTTAGCGTTTGCACTCTCCAGCTTCGTGACGAGTTGGACGATCACCATCGCCAGTTCTTCCCCTGTTTCGTTGTTCATATCGGCTTTCCTTCCGGTCAATTGTGTCCTGCGGACAGGTTTGCATGTCGCTAATGTCCTGTGGACCACTGCGCGCCGCCCTTCAAGGTTATCAGTTGAGGCCAGCCGCTTGGCGGAGGGCGTCGTTGATGCGTGTCTGCCAGCCTGGGCCTTGAGCCTTGAACCTCGAAACCACCTCCGGATCCAGCCGCAAAGAGACGGCCACCTTGGGGTTCTGGGCCTTTGGTCTACCGCCGACATTCGCGCGCATGTTTTCGGCCAGTGCCGGGAACGTCTCTTTAAAGGGCTTAGCTTGAGCGAGCTGGGAATCGGTTGCCTCAGGGGCATCTGGATCACTGGCAATCATCGCCTGCACCTGTGCTTCGCTGAGTGGATCATCTTTCATAGCAATTTCCTTTCCTTTCGGCTTGCGGGTCGCATGGAGATCACCGCGACACCTTCGGTTCCTAGAACGGCGAACACGACAGCGATGGTTCCATCTGCGAGTCGCCCTATCGCCATGTGTCGGCCTTGGTTGGTAGGAACGACCAGCGATGATAGGAAAAACATTTCGTCCAGATCGGCAAAGTCTAGACCATGCTTTGCAAGGTTGGTCAGCCGCTTCGGTTCGTCCCAAACAATCATCTCTAGCCTATAACTATTCTCAATATAGGTTTTTGTATCTACAAAAACCAACAGAGGCCACAAAGTATTTTTTTATGAGGCTGGTTTCGTACCAGTGTCGGGTGTCGAGTGTCGCATGTCGCTTCGCTCCATCGACACCCGACACTGACACTATACGCTTAAAATGGACGCGCCGGAGGGCTGGAATGGACACGCCGGAGGGTTAGAGTGGACACGCCGGAGGGTTAGAGTGGACACGCCGGAGGGTTAGAGTGGACACGCCGGAGGGCTGGAATGGCGCTTGAGGTATGGACACTTGCAAATTACAATGTCCACATGAGGAATATAACCGTGCCAAGTAGCGCCGTTGCGCTTCGATCTGACAAGCCGCTTACGCCAGCGATGGTTTCGGCTGTTTGGGAAATTGCTGGGGCGTTGGATGAAGCCCGCATACCGGCGGAAGTGCCGAACGCGGTTTGGCTTGAGATAGCAACGGCACGGCTTCGCGGTGAAGGGTCGAGGTCCGATAATGTTTGGTTGCGCGAGTGTCTGGATAGGCTGACCGGGGTTAAGCTCTCTGGGGAATATCGCGGGGACCCTTGGGGGGCTGTTGTCCTGGCGGAATGGCGGATTGAACAAGGCGGCACTATGGCGCGGCTTCTGATACCGCCAGCCGGGGTTCACGCACTGCGCGCCCCCGCCAATTTCACAAAGATTGAGGCATATGCAGCGCACCGCCTGACCGGGCACGCGAGGCGACTCTATGCGATTTTGGCTGACAAGAAGCGCCTTGGCCGTCCGTCTTGGAAATTCACGATTGAAGAATTGCGCGCCCTTCTAGGGGTAGACGCTCAGCGTTCATACGATGTTTGGGGGCAGTTCCGAAAGCGAGTGCTTTTACCAGCGGTGGAAGGCATCAACGATTATGGAACCGTCGAAGTAAAAATGACACCAGAACGGCATGGGCGGGCGGTTAAGTGGGTTCGTTTCGATTGGAACTGGAAAGATCCCCATGCCGTGACCGAGACGGCAGGCGAGAGCGATCGGCACAGTAAAGCCCGGCGCAAAAGTCAGGACACTGATGATGCGCCGCCGATGATCGAGGATCAAAGGGAAGCCGCACATACCTGGTGGAACAGTCTGCCCGAAAATGAGCGGCAGACTTGGGCCGATAAAGTGGGCCGACAAGTTGAGATCGGGGGAGTGATGCAGAACCGGCCCGAAAGGATCATTCGAGAATTGGCATTTGAAGCCAGTGGGCAGCTTGCCCAGTGAGCGC
>Ga0306910_1001093_pt1 | contig 9919 bp, 15 predicted proteins | sample AntRauMFilla2698_FD_190438 | JGI IMG/M metagenome (GOLD analysis project Ga0306910, IMG submission 190438) | Saline lake microbial communities from Rauer Islands, Antarctica - Metagenome Filla 2 #698 (v2) (version 2) | ecosystem: Environmental > Aquatic > Non-marine Saline and Alkaline > Saline ... | reverse complement strand
ACAGTTTGTGGGAAGGTGTTACCGACCCACTTCGCCGTGACTTTCTTGTTTTCACCAGCGGTGAGGCAGTCCCGCATGTGGCCCGCGAGAATGTCGAGTTGCGCAGCCTGCACCTTCTCCGTCAACTCCACCAGTTGCGCGTTCGTTGCGTCGTCGGGCACGTCCGGGTTCGTCGCGCGGTTCCATGCGGCCACACGAGCGTTCGGGAAGGGCGTAAGGCGAAACTCGAGGTCTCCGACTTCGAGGGGAACACTGATCGTGTTGAGAATGGCGTCAAGCTTCATGCGACCTCCAGGGTCACGTGCTTCGCGTGCGCGTCGACGGGGCGGTCAAGAAACTCCTCCGGTAGCGTGACGCGTACCACCGCGGAGGGTTCGTCAGGATCAAATAGGTCGTACGTCAACGGGTCCAACTGGGCACTGAAAATGAGGAGGGGGACGCGAATGGCGCCCCCGTCCTCAAGTTCTTGCGCCCCGAACGCGAACAGGAGTGGCGCTCCAGCTCTACGCTGTCGGGACTGCATCACGATCAGGCGGCGTACGTGACGGTCGGAACGGCCGACACGAATCGAATGTTGTAACTCAACCGGATCAACCCGTCGGCAGGCAAGTCCTGATTCAAGTCGGTAACGCGGCACAAGCCTTCACGCGTCATGAAGATCGCGCCATCCGAATCGGGGACGGTCTGTTTCGCCCACCAGTTCCGGTTCGTGTCGGCGTACTGAATGATGTCCTGCACCAACTGGCCGTCCGCCAAGTACAGGCCAGACCGCGCAATCTGCGGCGCGGTGCTTTGCACCTGCGGCGTGCCGACATTAATGGCGGAGCTCGAGCCGTACACGACGGCTTGCAGATCCTGCGTTTGCGCGTTGTTCGTGAACGGACCGTTTTCCGTACCGACAACCGTGTACAACTGGTCCCACGCGGCTGCATCGCCACTGGCGAGGGCTGCAGAGATTCCGTCGCCGTCCGCACCGTCGTACGCCTCGACGGCAAGGTTGCCAGCCGAACCGCTTGAGAAGGTGCTGGTGACGACCACCTTGACGCTGGTTGCATCATCGAACGTCAAGATCGTATTTTTCGGGATGTCCGTCCCGGGGTCGGTAATGGGGATGGCCGTAGCGCCTGCACTCGCACCGGCCGTATCGACCGTGACGGTCACGTCCGTCGGTGCGGCACTTGCGCCTGCAGCGAGGAGCGCGAGGAACAGGCCGGTGGGCCTGCCTTCAACTTGCGTGTACTTCAGGGGCATGATGTTCCCTTCATGTTCTAGATGGTGACAACGTGTTGACTGAGGATGCCGAGGCGTTCGCTTGCATCCACGCTGGATGCTTGCGCGGTGGGCCAGCGAGACAGAATCTTGCGGAGGGCAGCGAGCGTGTCACTCGCCGCGTCGTGACTAACGAGGTACACCCTGTGCGTCTCGACAACCGCGCCGGTGGTGTAGGCAGGCACTTGCCGGAGGGTTGGGATTTCTTGAATGCGGACCTCCAAGCCACTCGCTCGCCACGTGGCGGGGGGTTCCGTCACGCGCAACGCGGGCGTGGTTTGCTCCACGCCTGAATCGTCGAGGTACGTGTACGTCCCCAACAGGCTCGAAAGCATGCTTGCGAGGACTGCGCGCAGCTGCGTGGTCGTCATCGCTTAGCCAACGCGTCGAACGCCCGTTCCAGGACGCCCGTGTCGAGTGGCTTCTCCGTCCAGGGCCTCGCTGGGAGTTTCGTCCCGTTCTTGAGGACGGCTCCCTCGTGCACCGCCATTGCGTACTCGACGTTCCATGCGTGGTCAAAGGCAGGGTCGCCACGCTCGCGCGTGCGTTCACCTGAGTACGACTGGCGAAGATTGCCAGTATCAACAATGTCGCGTGGACTGGGCGGGTTCGGCCACTGCCACTTGTTTGCCGTGACTTCACTCTGGAACGCTCTGCCAAGCACTTCGTTCGCCCGATAGAACGCCTCGCCAAGCTCACCAGGAATCTCGTCGCCTTGCCAATCGAGAGGCATTAGGTAGGCCTCCAGGTTCCAAGGAACTCTTGGCCGAGCGTGTCGTCCAGCACGGCAAGACCCTTCCGCATGACGTTCGTGATTGTCACTTCGCCCGCCTGCCCGTTCCACGCAAGGTCAAGCGTGCTGCCGACACCCAAGCCAGTCGGGAGGGCTGCAGGGTCAAGGCACCGAAACCGGCCCGGAATGACCTCCGCATCCGCCCCCATTTGGTAAAGCAAGTGTTGACTTTCGGACGGCTTGAACGAAACGAGAAGCGAACCAGTCGCCTCGCTTGGCACAACGTCCCCAAACACGTTTGTGGTTGTGCCTGTCACCTGTCGGTACGTGAGGGTCGCCTCAATATTCGCGAAGACGCCCTTGAATGCACTGACCATCAGAACACCAGGCGCAACCCGCCGCCAGCCTCATGGCCAGCAGGGATCGTGTAGTCGGCATTGTCTTGCAGCATGGCCGTATCGAACGCGGCCTGCTGATTCAGGAGGGACCTGATTCGGACGGCGGGCGGGTCGAACACGGCGCCCTCCGCTGAGTTGAGGCGGCTCGTGTTGGCCGCGCGGTCCAACATTTTTGCGGCGACGTAGTACGGCCGGTGAATCGTGACGGTACCCGCCGTGTGAACCGCTGCACTGTCCGTCAATAGGCTGTCCAAGTCCGTGGGTTCGCTCGTCAAGCTTGCGAGCTCGAGGGCTAGCGTGTTCGTTTCGGTGAGGCTGGTGTAATCCACGACTGCCATGCGTCCATCCACCTCCCTTCACGAGCCAAGTGGAATGTGGGGCTGATCCTGGCGTGCCGCGTATCCGGCACGACTGTAGGTGGGGAGCGGTGCTGCACAGGGTTCGGTAGGGCAACAAGCATGCTGGGCAAGTGCGCTTTGAGCCACCTGTCGATCGGGTCGCCCGTCGCCACTCCAAACGTGGAGGCTTGCGCGAGGCGTTCCAACACTGGGAACGGTAGTAGGACGCATTGACTGCCGTACCAGGACTCCTTGAAGCGCCGGACCTTGTGAATCCCGACGGGACCAACCGTCGGCACGCCACCCTTCGGCGCAATCAACGGCCAGTAATGCTCAGGGTGCGTCCATTGCTTCTCCAGCCAAAACGTGACGGGTTGGCCCGTCATGCGTGCAGCCTCCAGGGCCGGCACGAAATCGGTGGCGAGGTCAATATCGTCCTCGCACAACAGCAAGTCCATTCCAGCGTCGAGCGCATCCCGTATGGGCCTTTCAGCATTCGCCCGGTTCGCACTCGGAGACGGCACTAGAGCCTCGTCAATGTAGATGGTGGGGCTCAACCCCACCACCTCAAGTTGCTTGACTGTAACGGCCGTCTCACCACTTCTAGATGGGTGCGTGAACAACCCTACATGGAGGGTTCGATGGCCTGCAGAATGTCGGCCTTCCGCGTCAAACCGGACAGGTCCACGCCCCGCGACTCCGCGACTTGACGGAGTTGCAAGACCGTCAAGCCGCTCAAGTCGTTTGGGGAGCCACGATCCTCAATCTCGTACCCCAGCCGCCGGAGGGCCTGCCGATCCTTACCGGACAGGCTCTCCATGCGAGCTTCACCATTCTTGAAGCGAAAACCGACGCGTTCCCCATCAAATGTAGGGTTTGGCGTGCGGACAATCACCATGCTTACGGGTTCACGCCAATACCGCGGAACACGCCAGCTGCCTTCTGGTGCTTCACGGCAATGGCGGCCACCATTTCGACCTCGCCAGTCTTCACGGCGCCTGGCAGGTCCAGGTTCGGCAGGTACGTCTGCAGGAATGCTGACTGCGTGCTGGGGCTAATGCCGTGTACAGCGTCAAGACCAAACGCGGCAGCGTAAATGTTGGTCGTATCCAGGCCGCTGGAGTCAGCGGTGATGGGGACGACAGGGTTACTAGTGCCAGGCTTGTCGCCCAGGTCAATGAAGGGAATCCCGTCGAACGTGCTTACGGGCCGCCCGAACGCGTCTTCCGTCTGACTGTAATACCCGGCCCGGTGGGCAATGGCACGCATGCGGCTGTGCATCGTGCGGTTCATGAACAGGGCGTCCGGCATGCGGTCAAGCGTGGCAAGCCAATCGTAAAACTCGTCAAGGAACGCCTTGTAGTTGCTATCCATTGTCGAGCTGGTGGACAGGTCGTTCGCGGCACTGGTTGCAGTCACGTCTGTCGTCCCGTTGGTCAGGGCGGTGTCCAGCCCGTCAAACTCCAGGGCGCTCGTGCCGGTGTCACCGTTGATGAACAGGTCATTGAAGTACGCGCGGGTCGCCTTGATTTTCTGTTCCAGCTGGAATGCGATACGGTCGCCGTAGCGGGCCGTACCGATTTGCGTGCGGTCCATTTCAAAGCTGCCACCGAAAATCTTGAGTTCCACGGTTTGCGCGGTCGTGACGGCCTGTTGCGCACTGTACTCCGCGTTTACGGCGCGTACCGCGGCGGTCGGTTCGGTTGTGAGGCGATCGTACTGATACACCCACCCGGATTGTCCGAACGGGTGTGCGCCATCGTCGAACGGCATGCGGTCGAGAAGCCAGTTGCTGCGGCGGAACTGATCGACCACCATTTGATCGATCGCGTTTTCGGCGCTGTTCTTGTATTGCGTGAGTGTGAAAGCCATTGTTCAGTCTCCCTAATCCTTGAAGTTGTAGTGCTGGTTGATGGCGTCTCCGATGCTGGCTGGCGGTTCTTTCCCGCTGCGGGGGCGAGCTCCATCGACGGGGGTGGACCCGGCGTGCTTTGGGGTGTACTCCGGGAAGTCTTTGGTGATGCGGTCCACGTCAGGTTCGGCACCGTCGAAATACTCGTCGGGATTGTCCATGAGGCGCAGTACGCGGTCGGGTTGCGTGACTTTGCCGGCGAGTGCGGCTTTGCGTTCCGCTGTTTGGACGCGCTTCTCAGCTGCGGCGAGCGCTTCTTCGGCGCGTTTCTCCGCGTCTTTCGCGCGTTCTTCAGCGGTTTGTTCGGCTTTGCGTTTCTCTTCGGCGGCAGTCTGTTCCGCTTCTTCGCGTTCACGGAGGCGAGTCCGGTACTTCGCGGCTTCCTTGCGGACCTTCTCGAGTTCCTTACGCATCGCTTCGGTGTCTAGGGTGGATTCCTTCGCGTCAGCCTGTGGCGCGTCGGTTTCGGTCCCCTCCGGGGTGGACTCAGTTGCGTTCAGGTCGTCAGGCATATAGCACCCTCCTGGGGTGAACGAGATACGGTTGGGGCTTACCCACCCGCCGGGGGTGGTGCCCAAAGGAAAACCCCGCACTTGGCGGGGTTACTTGCTTGCTATGGGGAGGGCTGAGGGCGGGTCGAGGATACGTTCCCTCGTGCGCACGTCGAGCGCCGAGATGGATCTCCATTCCCGGCCGGCGTTCACTTCGAGGACGACGCACGTCCTCTCGAAGTTGTGTTCGTCCCAATAGACGCCAAGCCGCATGCGGGTGCGGACCCTCATACTCGCCACGCTACTGTATCCAGCCTTGTGAGGGCGTCCAGGCGGCGCGGGGGTACTCACGCCCGTTGGCTCGCTCGAAGGGCGTAGCGCCCGTCTGCGGCTTCTCTACAAGGGCCACAATTTCCGTTTCTTGTTGCCGCCACGCGTCCTGGTCAACGAGGCCAGCGTCGGTGTATTCCCGTCGGAACGGCGCGGCGTAGCAGCGGCACCTGGGGTGGGCGGGAATGATGAGTTCGTCCCTGGGGTACACCTTGCCGTGGCGATGACCGCAGTAGGGGCAGACCCTCTCGTCAAGCGTGGCGTACCACTGGATGTACTCCACGCCTGCCTCGGCGTAGCGTTCCCGGCTGGCTTCAGCCTTCGCGCTGGCAAGCTCCGTACGCGCGATCGTTTCGGCGCGGGCGTGCAGGCCCGCGTCGGGTGCTGCCGTATCTCCGCGGATGGCTTCCCTAATGTCGCGCGTGATGCGCTGGCTGCCTTGGCCTTGCACGAGGGCGTTGACGACGCTCTGCTCGATACGGTCTCTAGCTTCGCGACCGTACCGGCTCAAGCGGGCTTGCGAGTTTCTGACTGCCGCATCCACGGCTCTCACGTCAACGGTGGTCGTCTGCGCCGCTGCGAGCGTCCCGGCGCCGTATGCGCTGAGCAGTTCGTTCGCGACGGCGGAGCCTGTCTCCTGGCCGACGGTCACCATGTCCCGCACCAACGGCGGCACGCCGGACTCTGGCCGGCCGTAGTCCAGGGTTTCCAGGAGGGCTGAGAGTTGCACCAGGAGTGCGCGAGCGCGAGCCTCCGCAAACGTGCGGGTACCAGCTGCAGCCACGTCATCCAGCGCGTCAGGCCACCGCCTCCGAATCTCCGTGGCGAGGCGTTGATACGTCCTGTTGGAGATGGCTCGTAGCCTGCGGACGTGCGCCACCTCCTGCCGACTAAGGATGGCATCGGCCCGCTCAACAATCCGCTCGACATTCACCGCCACGGCGGGTAGCTCCTACACCGCGTCACACTTCCTCCGCGCCGGAAACGGCGTCAAGGGGCGGTACGACCTCCGCTTGACTGGCAATGAACTCCTCCACCTCAACATCCGACCAGGTGGGGATGTACGCACTGACGGACCTAACGGCGGCACCGTGGTCAATCAACCCGTTCCGCCACAACAACACAATCCGATCCACGTTCGTAGCGGCTTCATACTCCCGGTTGATACTGACAACGACGGGTGGCGCGTCCGTCACGCCAACTTCTGTTGCGTAGTCGCTAACAAGGTCAGTCAGGAGGCGGGACAGTTTTTGTGCTTTTGACCTTGAGTCGGCAATGGCGTGGGCATTGTCTTCCCGCAGCGCCTCACCCGAAATGTTGGACCCGGACAGGACACCGCCGGGGAGGTTCAAGTCTCTTCGCAACCGCTCGATCTTCCTGTCGTGATGCGCGTGAATCTGTTCCAGCTGGCCGGGCGTGAGGTACTTTGCGTCTCCGCCTTCTTTCACGCGAATCACGCGGTTTGCGCCGCGTTCCTCATCCACGTCGATACTGCCGACAATAACTAGTTGACTGAATGCCGTGTTTTCTTCTGCGCGGTCGCCCCTGAGTTGGCTGGACCAGTCACTCTTCAGGAGTGGAAGCGCAATTTCCATGTCGCCAATCGGGAGGTTCCCCCGGCCGCGCCGGAACACTTGGTACCTTGGCATGGGCGCGTTCTCAATTACCGTGAATGGTTGCCCACCCACTTGGTACGGCTGGTTCAACTCTCGCCATTCCGTGATGGTGCGAAGGTCGTAATCGTAAATGCGGACGCGCCACCCCTTCTCACGCACATCCAGTGACCGCCACGCCTGGTAGACGCCAGCAACGCGGTTGGGGTGTTCCGCGTCGTACAGGGGTTCCGTATGCCCCAGCAAGGGTTCAATTACGGGATCGCCTGCTAGTGCATCGCCGTCGTCCGTTTCGCCTGTCACGGGCCTGCGGACAATGCCGCATGGGAAACCGCTTACCAACCCGGATTCCATTAGGGCGTCCGCAAGGTCGTCCAGGTCGAGGGCGTTTAGGTTCTCGTCAATATTGCCGGGGTTGTCGCCACCCCAGTTGACTTCGCCAAGCGTGAGGTGCTTCTTGACGCTGACAATGCGTGGGCCAAGGCTTTGCGACATGCCGGCTAGCCGTTTCGCTGCGGTTTTTGCGGCGGGGGGAATGTCGGGTAGTAGGTCGTAGGGTGGCGTGTCGAACTGGCCGGTTGCCCATTCTTCGGCTTCGTAGCGAGTGGTGACGCGCGTGGTGACGCTGTTTAGTTCTGCCTGCACGAGTGCCAGGTTGATCATGTGCGCCTCCTAAATGTACGCGCGTTCCGCGGTTGGAATGTCGGTGTAATCCTTGTTGAACATGTCGTCGTGCAACGCAGCGAGAGCGTCCACAATGTCGTCGTGCCGATCCGCGGTCGTGCCGGTGAACGCCAGCATCTCGTCTAGAAACTCTTCGACCCACGGTTCGTTCTTGGGTAGGAGAATGCGGCCGTCATTCCACGTTTGGGCGGTGTGTTGGGCACGCACGAACTTGTCGCCACCACTGACAGGTAAAGACCGAACCCGAATGCCGTTCTGTTCCAGCATGGCTTCCAAGCCTTTCTCAGTGCCGCCGCGGTACCACGCGACTCGCTTCACGCCGACCGCTTGCAGCTTCGCGAGGTAGTGCCTAGCTTCGAGCTGGTCGCGAATCATGCGGGTCACGTAGAGCGTGTCGCCATGCTTGCGGCCGGTAAGGGTCACGGAGTAGTCGGAACGGGTGTGCGTGCTGTACGCGGCATCGAACCCGTGCGCCTCCTGGTACCCACCGTCGGGCAGGTCGTCGTACAGGTGCGCACCCTTGAAGACAGCGCCGCCGCGTGGCCGGGGACGCCCCATGTACAGGCTCCACCAGTCGTACTCACTCAACTCCGCCTTGCGTTGCTCGAGCCATTCCCTCGGGCGTGCGTCGGGCCACAGGGCCTCGTCAGCGTCGTTGACGGCGGGCAGGTTGACTTCCTCCCATCCCGCCTCGATCAACTGTCCTGACGGGTCGCGCGGGTGCCACCGGGTCGCGATGAGAATGACGCTGCCGCCGGGGTGGACTCTCGTGAGGCCGACACCGTACAGCCAACCCATGATCCGGTCGCGATGCGTTGCGGACTCGGCTTCCTGCCGGTTCTTCAGGAGGTCATCCGCTAACAGGAGGCCGTCGATGGCTTGACCTGTGAGGGGGCCGCCAACGCCGGTCCAGGCGATGCGGCCGCCTTCACTGGTGCGCCAACGGTCGGCACTCACGTCCGTCAGGCGGATTCCGGCGCGTTGCGCGATGGGGCGTGCAATCGTGTTTTGGTCGCGAGCGAACTGTTGCGCGTACGTTGCGTACGCATGCCGCCGGGTAGGGTCCCTAGCGAGCAGCCAGCACAACGCGTGCAGCGCGGTGACGCTCTTCCCGTGCTGGGGTGGGGTGCTGACGACGGCGCGGACTTCTTCACCAGCTGCGACACGCTCGAACAGGTTGACGAGGGGTGCAAGGTGGACAGGCGCGACAAGCGTTGGTGAGACGCTAGGTACAAACTCGCTTAGAGGCAAGCGGAGTCGGTGCCGCCGCCTGCGTTCGTGTTCCAGTAGGAGGCTACTCGGTGAGGCCAGCATCAGCCAGTGCCGCTTCGAGCTCGTCGTCACTCAACTCGCGGGGGTCACGCTTGAACGTGTGCTCATGCTTGTCGGTGAACATGGCGAGGTGCCGACCGAGCTTCTCCCAGGCGCTCACGCGGGCTGCATGGCTTGCGCCCTCATCCATGTACTCGGCTTCGCGTCGAAGGCCGTGAATGACTTCCTCGCGCGTCACAAGGGCCTTCTCTTCGGCTTGGGCGTGACCTTTGGCGAGCGTGGCTTGCACGTCAGCATTTGTCAACAGTCGGTGGCCTTGCTGGCGGGCGGTCTTGGGGCTGTACCCGGCGCGTTCGGCGGCGGCTGAGGCGTTGAAGTCAAGTAGGTATTCGCGGGCGAAGGCCCGATGTTTCGCTGTGAGTGACATGCGGGCCTCCTTCCCTGTGGTGGACGTGGCCGGAGTCGAACCGGCGTAGCGCACTCGCTTAGGACTCTCGTCACGGGAACAAGCGCGTTTTCCCTAGTCACGCCCAAGTGCCGGATTAGGCTCCGGCGGGCCGGGGCGGTGCTACTACCCGGATAGGCCGAGGTTGGAACCGCAAGATAGGCCGATCGCAGTTCGGCCGGACTGGCCCCGTAGGGTCTTCCAAGCCCGCTATGCGGGAACGAGGGGCGGGGAGCCGGTGGCTAGTCCGGTGGGCGCTGGTCGCCATCCCAATGCCAACGTGACGCGCACGAGAGTCGGGTGCCCGTTCGCTGCCCGGAAGATAGCCCCACGCTGTGGTGGGGCTGGCCGCCAACACCCTCGTGAGGTCTTGGGGCGGCAAGATACTGGCGTCGCCACCTGCAACGGTAGCGACGCCGGACGCTCCTCCCACG
>Ga0306910_1001091_pt1 | contig 9932 bp, 13 predicted proteins | sample AntRauMFilla2698_FD_190438 | JGI IMG/M metagenome (GOLD analysis project Ga0306910, IMG submission 190438) | Saline lake microbial communities from Rauer Islands, Antarctica - Metagenome Filla 2 #698 (v2) (version 2) | ecosystem: Environmental > Aquatic > Non-marine Saline and Alkaline > Saline ... | reverse complement strand
CCGTCCCGTCGCCTGTGATGGCCGCGCGGTCGATTGCGTTTGCCACGACACTGGCAAGGTCGTTTCGGACAAGTTGTTCGATACTCGGGGCCGCGTTGATAAGGGTGCGCCGCGAATAGGACGTGATAGCGCCCACGGTCTTAGGCGACATTGAAACGTCGGCAAAGTCGGCGTCGGTTTCGGTGATGGTCCCGTCCTCGGCAACCCATTGCGCTGTCGAACTGCCCGTCTGTTTGGGAATGTCCTGATCGCCCTGCAGGTTGTCCAGAATGGTTGCGCCAAGGCGTCCCGTCACCAGTTGGTCGCGCAGCATGTCGATGAACATGTCGGCACGGTGCTGTGTCGGATAAAGGCTTGCCGCGTCGCCCCCGGTGGTCAGGGTGCGCTTGTGGAAAAATTGGTCGGGAACTGCGATGCCCTGAAACTTGCGCCCGCTGCGCCGCTTAACCTCTTGCGAGATTTCACGCTCGAACCCGGCGTCCACGTCCTCGCCAAGTTGTGCATTGATGGCACGAACCAGTGAAAAGTCGCGGGCGCGGTCCTCGAACTGCCCGTCTGCAGGGTTGTGGGTGATGGCGGGTGCGCTGCGCTCGGCCTCTGCCAAGAACTGCGAACGCTCGATTTTGCGGTCCAGCGCGGCGATGGCGTCTTTGTGGGTGCGGAACTCTGTGTCCTCTTTGTCGGACAGGTCGCGGGTTTCGGCCTCGGCCTTGTCAGTCAGGCCACGCATTTTTGCAACGGTCTGTGCGCGTTGCTCTTTCAGCTCGTGAAGTTTCATGATGGGTTAGTCCTTTGTGTTCATGAACGATACATATGTGAAAGTATGCTAGCACATGATAGCAATCTTAGCAATCTTTCACGCGCTCAGGTCCAGCAAGCCCCGCTCGGCGTAAACACTGCGCTTTTTGCCGGGTGTGCGGGCCGCGATGCCCACTGCCATGCTCAGGGCCACAAGTCCGTCGATGCGCCCCGTGCTGCGGTCTTTGGCGGGTTTCCTGTTGCCGCTCGGGTCGCTCAGGGTGGTGGTGTTTGAGATGCACCAATCCATGACGGGGTGCGCGGGGTGTTTGAGCTTCCCTTGCAGCACCAGCGTTTCCAGCGCGTCCAATGCGGGCGACATGTCTTTGAAACCCTGCCCCCACGATTCCATTTGCAGTCTGATGCCCTCGTCGGTCAGCAATCGCTGCACCTCGTCCACGCGCCACCTGTCGAACGCGCAGCAAGCCACGTCATAGTCGGCCACGATTTCGCCAATGCGATGCACCACGAACCGCTTGTCGATCGCTCGTCCCGGCGTCGCCTCGATAAGTCCCTGCCGTGCCCATAGTTGATAGGGCACATGGTCCCGGCGCTCGGCTTCTTCGAGATTGTCACCGGGGCACCAGAACCAGCTCAGAACGTGCCCGCTGTCGGGGAAGTATGCCGCAAGGGCGGTCAGGTCGGTTGTGCTGGATAGGTCCAAGCCCAGATAGCAGCGTTTGCCCAGTAGGTCGGCCTTGTCGGTGACACATGCCCGCCAGTCCACGCCATTGAGGAACCGCGCCGCCGCGTCCACGGGTTGATTGAGATATAGCAGGCGGAACGATGGTTCACGGGCGGGCAGGCGTTGCGCCTGCGCTGCAGCGGTGCGCATTTCGGCAAGGCTGCGGAAGTCGCCAAGGGCGGGATTGCAGGCGAACCATGTTTCCTCGTCCCACGGGTCGGCCTTTTCGTCTGCGCTGTAGATTGTCGCGTGGAACGTGGCGTCCTCGATGGTCTTATCCAGCACCCCGCGGCCATAGGCCACCAGCTCAGACATGACGCTGTTAGGGTCTGCGCTCATGGTCGAGATTGTCACCACAAGAGGCTCAGAACGTGCCCCGGTGCCAGTGATTAGGTTGTCGTAAAGCTCGCGCCCATGCCATTGTGCCAGCTCGTCGCAAACCACGAACGACGGGGAAAGCCCGTGCGCCTTGCGGGCGTCGGAACTCATGGCCTGATACATGCTGCCCGTTTCCACGTCCTCTAGGGTCTTGTTATGGGTGCGCACCACGATGCGCTCGGCCAGATAATCGAACCCCTCAATCAAGGCGCACATTTCTTTGAATATCAGCGCCGCCTGGTCGCGGTCAGCAGCAGCAGAAAACACCTGCCCGCGTTGCTCGGCCTCGGGTCCAGCCAAGTGACAAAGGGCCAGCGCCGCCGCAAGTTGGGTTTTTCCGTTCTTCCTCGGGATCGCCAGCAAGGCTTGTCGAACCTGTCGCACCCCGTCGTCGTCGGTCGCATAGATGCCCGCGATGATTTCGCGCTGCCAGTCCCTCAGTTTGAACTTTCGCCCCGCATGTGAACCCGCCGTGATGTGCAGGCTCTCGATGAACGCGACGACACACTCGGCACGGGTCAGGCCACGCTTGCGCCATGCCAAACGCCGCCGCTTTGGTTTCTCGTCCGTCTTGTCAGTTTTCTTGATGGGCTTTGCGCCCGGTCCACGAAGTCCCATGAAAGTATGCTAGCACATGATAGCACTATATAGCAAACTTACTATTAACGCAGATAGGGCGTCGGTGCCCGTGATTGAGGCTCTAGCGATAGAACCCCCCACGGGGTTGATATGCTGCCCTGTGGTGCGCGTCTTGTGCTGTCGGGTGGTCGTGGTCGGGGCGATGCTGTCGTCCCTGTGTGGCGCTCTCAGGCGTTGTTCCACGGGTGGTCTGGGTCGCGTGGTGTCCCGTCTGGGTTACATCCGCGCCGTTCCCATTCACTCCACGGTCGGCCTGCCTTGTCATATGCACCAGTTTTGAGGCTATGGTGGGGGGCACATAATCCTTGCAGATTGCTCATGTTCCACGGTGCGCCGCCTGCGCTGATGGGTGTCACATGGTCCACATGATGCGCCGGGGTGTCGTCGCCTTGTATCTGACAGGCCACGCACATGGGTTCACCTGCCAGCACCTTGCGACGAAGGCGTGACCAGCGGGCCGTGTTATAGGGCCAGCCGCCGCTCATGAGCCTGTCGCGTCGATGGTCAGGAATTGCCCGCGCTCGTCGAGATTGCGCAATCCTTTGATGCCGTATTCACTGCCCTTCCAGACAATGCGCCATGTCGGCTCTATGTCGTCGCGGTGCCGGATATGCACCAGCACGTCGTTGATGCTTTGAACGCCGCCGCCTATCACTTGCTCAGATGCCTTCACCGGCTCGACACGCGCCCAGATGGTCGCCACGTCCACGAAGGTCTCCACCTGCCCGAACCCGTCGTCCACCAGTTGCCGCTCTAGCAAGGTGATGCGCTCTCGCATGTCGCCAATGCGGGGCCGGGGTTTCATTGCTGTTCCCATGTGCGCGTCGTGTTCAGCAGGCGGGTGATGTGGTGGGGAACCTCACGGGCGTTGCCCTCGGTCGGTGTCCGGGCCTCATACCAGTGTGCAGTCAGCGACATGATAATCAGGCGGGGGCGGTCACTCTCAAGTGATGTATCCGGGCCAAGAATAGCCTGCACATGGTCAACCGCTGCGCCAAGCATGGTCTGCAGGATGGTGTCGTCGGCGTCGGTCTCGATGCGGGCGAAGTCTTTAACGTCTGTCAGTGTCACGGCCATTGTGTGTTGCTCTGCGAATTATTCATGCTTTGAGCATATCACGAAAATTGCCCTGATGCTAGCATGTGATAGCATACTTGCAGATAAACCCGCCTTGTCGCCGCGCCTCTTTTGGTTCTGTCTCAATGGGTTAACCCTGATATGTTCCACATATGGAGTCTTTGAGGTAGCCGGGCGGGGTGGCGTTGCCTGAATAGGTGCTTTGAAGGTGCCTGATTTCAGACAATTCTGCGCGATTTTATTTTCGCCTGTTTTTCGTCAAACGCCGCCGGGGCCGACCTCAATTTCCACCCCTATCTTGTCCTCATAGGAAGCCCCACGGGCCGGGAAGGAAGCCCATTCTCTCCATATGTGGAACATATCGTATCTAAGCCCTTGAACTGAAACGAAAAGAGGCGCGGCGAACCGCACCCCTAAAAATGGCCTAAATCGGTGTCTGTCGTCGTCTATTTTGCGCTCACCTGCAGGGCATAGAAACCCGCCTTGTGCGCCGCCTGCAGCATGGCGTCCTCTAATTGGTCGGCCTTCGATGCGGGCACCAGAAAACTGTCGTGGACGGGCAGAACGACGATGCCCTGCGATAGCATGATGTTCATGACAGTTTCGGCCATGGTGGCGTCGATGCTCATGAGCCGTGCCCCGGCGTCGGAATGGAACGCATGGGCGATAGGCTTGTGAAGTCGCTTGATGTCCTCGATGAGCTGCGATGCCAGCCGCATGGCCTCTTGACTGCCAAGCTCGGCACGGTCGGCCATTAGGTCGTTGTGCGCGATGGATAGGCGGGCCTTCTGTTTGGTCGGGGCATTGATGAGGGTCAGCATTGCCACCTTCACCAGCTTGCGGGGCCAGCCGGGGATTTCGTAGCAGTCGCGGGGCATGTTCTTTCCGGCCTCTGCATAGAGGATTGCCGGGTGCAGGGTGCAATAATCCAGCTCGGCCACACTCTCGCCGCCGATGGTCAGGCTCTTGCGGGCCTCTGCTTTTACGTTCTGCCAGCTTGCACCCATGGCGTAGAATCTCCCTCCGCGAGTCATGTCTTTGTTAAATATCCGGGCCATTGGTGCCACTATTCCGTGGTCTATATCGCCGCCCATGATGGCCTCGTTAAAACGCTCGATCTTGCGCCGCATACGTTCAAGGTCGCGGGTGTCCCGGTAGTCCAGCAGTTGCCCCTTGTCGCCTCTCAGCAATACAACCTCAGCAGGCTTTGCCAAGGTCAGGCGCTGCCCGCCCACGATTGCGTCGTGGATGCTGCGCAGCTCGTCGGTGGCGCGGATCGTGCTTTGCCAGCCGCGCCAGCCGGGAATGCATTTGTCGTGATGGATAAGCTCCAGCTCGGCCAAGCGGTCCACCTGCGACACGATTTTGCGCCATGTATATAAGGGGTTTTTGTATCGCCCCGGCATGTCATAGTGACGCGCCGTTCGGCTGTAGCTCACCCACTCAGGGGTGGTGCATATGTCCAAGATGATGGCCGCGCCTGTCTGGTCCACCTTGAACTCGGTGCGAAAGTCTGGCCAGAATTTCTTGCTCTCGAACCTTAGAGACAGTGGCCTCTGGTGGTCGTGGTTTTCGTCCAATGCCCGTTCCTCGTGTTGGGCCGGGGCGGGATTCTTGTTGCGGGTGCCCAGATATTATTCTAGGATCAATCTTGTTAAAGCCCGCAATGCCCGCCAAGGCTTATTGCAATTTGAAGCCCGCGCCACGCCAATGGTCGCGGGTTTCCTCGTTCTATAATGGTCTATTCCACTTGTTGACGCAAGATAACGCTGCACTAAGGCGTGTCGCAATGCACAAGGGGTTGTGGTTCATCCTATCGCCCCGTCAATTTCTGCCAGAATGTCCGTTGCTGCAGTTTGGTCAGCAGGCGCACCTGCTCGGCAAGGTCGGCCACCTGCTTGTCGGTTTCCTTGATGCGCTCGATGATCGCCGGGGGCGGTGGGGTGTCCTCGGGGTTGTCGGTCGGGGTGCCCTGCAGCACCTTGCGGGCCTCACGGTCCAGCACCTCGGCCACGAACTCGGCTTGTGTCAGTCCACGTTTTTTTGCCGCTTTGTTGATGATGGCGCGAAACTCAGGTGTGAAGGCGTCGCCCTTGAATGTCATGGTCGGGCGTTTGTCGGCCTTGCGTTTGGGTGCCGTTACCATATCAGCCCCGTCTGCTCTTGATTGCGTTGGTCGTCACGTCCAGCGCCCCGGCGATGGTGGCGTCGTCCTCGCCCGCCTCGATGCGCCGCGCCACCTCGGCCTCGCCTGCAGGTGTCAGTCGTCGCCCCCTGCCCTCGCCAGTTGCTAACGGGGTGCCCGGTGGGGTGCCTTGCGGGGTGATGCCCAGATGTTGCTCGATGCGGGCCACGCGGTCGGCCAGCGTCGCGTCGGCTGTCTGGTCGTCCAGCGTGTCGAGATAGCCTTCGAGTTGTGCCACGAAACCGGGGTCAGTCCTCAGTCGTGCGCCGATCCGGGCCAGCACGTCGCGGGCCTCGTCGGGCACCCTGATGTTGACTTGCTTTGTCTCAGACATTGGTGCGCACCCCGTCCTCAGTGAATTGAATCCCATGGGCTACCAGTGCCGCCTGTATGTCTGCCAGCGTCCGTTCGTAGGGATTTCGCTTGCCGCGTTCAAAGGCTGCGACGGTCGCTTTCGCCACCTTAGCCGCGTCGGCAAGGGCTTGCTGCGATAATCCGGCAAGGGCGCGGGCCGCTTTACATTGTTCGGGTGTCATGGTGCAACCTTGTATCTTTTGGGCTATCATTGCACCATGTTGAAGTTATGGCAACCCATGGTGGGGTGCTAGCGACAACCCACGAAAGGAACGCCATGTCTAAGGCAATAGAAACGATGCATATCAAATGCTTTATCGCAAACCCCGGCGGGGCCTATGATCCCGCCCCATTGGAAGATTTAACCCATAACGCAGTTGTTGCGCCGATGGTGGGTGACTTCCTGTTTGCCGCCCATGAACCGAACCCAAAGCAAGCCTATGTCGTGAAAGCTCGTCATTTCGACATTGGAATAGATGAAACTGTTAATCGTTGCTCTCTGCTCGTCGAGACAGTCGAACAGTCTTTCCCGTCATAGCAACCCGCGATGGGGTGCCCGGTGGGGTGCCGTAAATTAAGAACACCCCGCAACGGGTTGTTGTGCGGGGTGTTTTCACATTTGGCGGGTGTTTGGCAGGTAACGGGTTTTATGTTAAATGATTTTGCGGGGTGTCGGTCGCGTTTCGGTTGTGGACATGTAGCAGCTCAGGCTTGAACTGCACCCCGCTCGGCAACCCGCTGCGCAACCCGCACCACGGTCATAGCTGAAACCCTGTGTCGTGCTGCGATACTGCGCTTAGAGTGTCCCGCCGCCAGCTCGTCCTCGATGCGCTGCACCTTGTCGTCGGATGTGCGCGGTCTGCCACCTTTGGGCTTGCGGGTGGCAATCTGATTTCTCAGCAATTCAACCTCGGCCTGCAGCTCTTTGATGGTGGCGGTCTGGTCGTCCACGAACCGCCATAGCACCTCGTTGCTGTCGCACATTTCGGTGGCGAACCGCACCCATGCCTCTTTGCCGGAACCGGGGCCGCGTGATGGGGGCCGATTTGCGCTGATGCTCTGCAGGTTGTCGGCGGGGTCTGATTTCATGGTCGGGCCTTTGGCTGTCGTTTCGTGTAACATTAACCTATGTTACGCAATCCGCCAAGGTCCAATCATGGGCACCAGATAGCCCATAGGGCGCGACGTGCGGGCCGTGTGGCGTTCCAGCACCCATTCAGCACCCATTACTCGCCCCGTGGTCTAGTTGGCGCTGTGTGAGGCGGAAAACGGGCCTTTGTCTCTCAGCAGATGCGCGTCGGCCTGCATTTGCTTTGTCAGCCCTGCGAAGTCGTCCACGTCCATGCTGTAGTGCCGGGTTTCCTGCCCCGACGTGATGGCCCAGATGATAGTGCGGGGTTCACCTTGCACGGTGCAGGTGCGCACATTTGAAACGGCATAGATTTTCAGGTCGTCGCTCATTCCTTTGGTGCCCCTGTTTGCTCAGATTGCATATTCATGGGTGACAGGTAGGTGTCGGCCTCGTCGTCGGTCCTCGGGTTCTGTCGCTCGAAACCGCGCAGCTCGTTGGCGTTATACACCCCGATTTCGCGGGCGATGCGGTAAGACTGGAACCGGGCCAGCATGTCGCCGCGCAGCAGCTCGTCCATGTCAAACTCGACATTGTGCAGGCGTCGCCCGTCGGTGGTTAGCAATGCCCGCTCGATGGTCCGTTCCCACTTCACCAGCCAAGGGCGGATAGTATGGGTCGCAAACCAGCGCCCCAGCTCTGTGACATTGGAATAGCTGCCGTTTGATAGATCGCCCAGAACCGGGGGCGGGATGCGAAACATGCGGGCGATTTGCTCGACACTGAAACGTCGGCTTTCCAGCATTTGCGCGTCCTCGGGTGAAACCGATAGGGCGGTCCAGCTCATGCCTTCCTCGAAAACACCGATGCGCCCCGCGTTGCTCGAACCCCGGTAAAGGCTTTCGATGCTCTCGCGCAGCGTTTTTGCCGCCTCGGGGCCGATCTGGTCGGGATGGGTGACAACCCCGCTCAGGGCCGCGCCGTTGCGGAATGTGCTACCTGCGAACCGTTCCACGGCCATAGCGGTCTGGAATGTCTCACGCGCCCGGTGCAGTCGGCTCTTGCCCATGATGCCGTCGTCGCTGCGGTCTTTGAGGTGCAACACTTCCTCGGGCAGTAGCCTGCGGGTTCCCCGGTGGGGTGTCGTCACGTCATAGCGGATGCGCAAGGTCTGCGGGATCTGCACCACGGTCACGCTGTCGGGGTGAATCGGAATTACTTGGATAGGTGCGCCGCGCCCGTCGCGGATGATTTCGGCATAGGCGTTCCCCCGCAACAGGCAATGCGCTGTCATGGTTTCCAGCCACTCGTTTGAGGTCTGCCAGTCGTTTGCGTCGCCTGCAAAGATACGGGCCACGGGGTGTTGCCGGGTTGCGGTGCGCACCCCGTCGTCGTCCTCGCGGTAAACCAGCAAGGGCAGGGATGCCACGGTCTCGCTGATGATTTGAACCGCTGCGAAAACTGCGCTCATGTTCTCGGCAAGGGGCGGGGTCACGGCCAAGTCGTCGCCCGCATTGCCTGCCAGATGGTCCCAGCTCGTCGGTGGGGTGCTGCGGGTTTCGGTGCGGGGTGCGAATAGGCGGGATATGATGTTCATAGCGTTTCCAGAAACCTGCGGGCCAGTGCAACCCGGTGGGGTGCTTTGAAGGATGCCAGCGCCCTGCGGGCCACTTCGGTGTCGGGATAGGCGGGCGTCGGGGTGATGGTGATTTCGTGCAGGTCCACGTCCAGCAGGTCGCGGGTCACTAGATCGCCCTGGACGTTCCAGCGGTCGCCCTGGGGGGCAATGGTGAAGGCAAAGGATGCGCCGCGAATGTCGCCACGTTCCACGCTCACCAGAAGGTCGCGGGCGGTGCCCGTGTCTGGCAAGTCCACCTCGAACTGCAAACCTTTGCTATCCTCGGACAGTCTCAGGGTGCCAGCAGAACGTCGGCCCAGAACAAGGTGGGGCAGATGATGCACCAGCGCCATGGGGTCGGCCCTGTTGCTCTGCAGGCTGCGCTTGAACGCGCCGGGGCGCACATACTCGATAAACCCGCCCAAGTCCTCGGAAGGGCTATCGAACACGGCTGCATAGCCCTCAAGGCGCGGGGTTTTACCCCCACGCGCTCTAAGCTCAAGGGCGGGTCTGCGCTCAGTCATTACACTTCCAAGTCGTCGGCAAAGGCGAAGCTCTCGCCATGACGCAGCGCCACGTCCACGTCGCGCATAACCCGCATAAGAACCCGGCCCTTGCTGTAGGCTGTGGCCTCATATGGGTTCACCAGAATGTCGGTGCCGCTCCAATAACCAATCATGAGCTGCGACCATGCGCCGAAAATAACGGTCGTGGTGTCAGGGGTGCCCGTGGCGGTCGGCAAGGCGTTTGTGGGTGCCGCTGCATATCCGGCAAGGGTGCCGGGTTCCGTCATGAGATAGCCCGCGCCAGCGTCGCCCGATACTTTGAGGGTGCCGCGCAGTTTGGCGATGGCCTTGGGGTTCATGGTCCAGCCCATGCTGCCAATGTCTGCATTGGACGCTTGAATGGTGGCGATGAAGTCCAGCATTTCGGCCCAGCTCGGGGTTGCCAGCGTCAGCTCGTTTGTGTCGGGGTGATTGATAACCCCGGTCGGGGTGTTGCCCGTCCCGTCGCCTGTGATGGCCGCGCGGTCGATTGCGTTTGCCACGACACTGGCAAGGTCGTTTCGGACAAGTTGTTCGATACTCGGGGCCGCGTTGATAAGGGTGCGCCGCGAATAGGACGTGAT
>Ga0306910_1001090_pt1 | contig 9934 bp, 8 predicted proteins | sample AntRauMFilla2698_FD_190438 | JGI IMG/M metagenome (GOLD analysis project Ga0306910, IMG submission 190438) | Saline lake microbial communities from Rauer Islands, Antarctica - Metagenome Filla 2 #698 (v2) (version 2) | ecosystem: Environmental > Aquatic > Non-marine Saline and Alkaline > Saline ... | reverse complement strand
ATTCAGTACTTCAGTTGCGTATCATGGGGGTTTTACAGCGACTTGGCGTTGTGTATCTGATTACAGCTTTATTGGTTCTCTATCTTAGTAAACGATGGTTGGTGATAACAGCCGCGATTTTATTAGTAGTGAACTGGATCGGTATGGCGCTGATTCCCTATCCAGTAGCGGATGGCGTCTGGGTCAGTGGATTGTTACAACACGGAAACAACTTTGCCGCATTCATAGATTCCGTTGTACTCGGAGCTGACCATGTCTATTTCAACACAGAGCCATTAGCCTACGACCCGGAAGGTCTTTGGAGTACGCTCACTTCCGTAGCAAGCTGTCTTGCCGGAGTGTTTACCGGTTGGTATATTACACCTTCTAAAAACGATTATAAGCAGGTCAGTACAGTTCTGTTTACCGGCGTGGCTGTGTTAGTTGCCGGATATGTCGCTTCAATCTTTATTCCCATCAACAAAACCATCTGGACGCCAAGTTATGTCCTCGCAACCACAGGTGTGGCCTTGCTTTTTCTGGGATTTTGTATGTTTCTGATTGATATGAAGAAGGTCAAAACCTGGTCGGCGCCCTTTGTAGCATTCGGAGCCAATGCCATAGCATTTTTCATGATGGCAGGCGTGCTGGGAAGGTTGATTTTAATGCCGATGGTAGATGATATGCGCTTGAAATCGTGGATTTACTCAGAATTCTTTGCTCCGGCATTTGGTTCGTTAAACGGCTCTTTGATCTATTCCATTGTTTTAGTGGCGCTCTATTTTATTCCCATGTATGTAATGTATCGGAAGGGAATATTTTGGAAGGTGTGAATGTGATTGGTTGAAAGAAGAATAAAACCTTTATCACTGCTCCGTAAGAAGCCAACCGAGCTCATCTGCGATATAATATTTTTGCTAAAGTTATTCATTCACGCATTTAGAATAACATGCTGTGCATCAATTTCTGATTGACGCAGTTTATTTTTATTTTCGCGGTGGAGAGCATCCATATCTTTCTCAAACTTTTTCCACCGTTCAGTATCCGAGGGCTGTTCTTGTACTGTAGCAATATCATCAAGCGAAAATGTAGTAAACTTAAACTCTTCTTTGTTGCTCATCTCTTAGAAACCACCAATATTATGTGTTATGATTTCAAACGGCCTGAGGCTATCAATCGCTTCATAACTGATTGATTTAGATATCCTTTCAAAAAGTCACTTTAAGTTCTCTGAATAATTCGATCATATTTATATACCGGATACTAAAATAAGCACAGGGTTCCGGCAATAGTATCCTTTTAATGCTGTTTGGGGCACTTTCTTCTTGAGTAACAATAACTCTGTTTTCAATGTCAGCCAGCGCATAGGTGACTAAAAAGGCATCAGCTATATTTGCGTCTAAAAAAGTTGCTTTAGCACTTGTGTTATATTGTGTGTGTCCTCCGGCCCATGCAGCAACACGACTATATTCATCAACTAAAGAAACAGAATCTTTAAAAAAATCAGCTGGTAAATGATTTTTGCACCAGTCGGTTAGTTCATCTTCATTGCGATAAATTTCGTCTCTTACTTTGTCAATACTAATGATCAATCCATCATGGGCGATTTGCTCAACCTTTTTCCAAAAACTAATGGAAATATCCAAGGGGTTGGAGAATCGGTGCGACTGAATAAAAAAGTTACTGTCCAAAATATATTCAGCCATAGCAATTACAGATAATCCTGCATGAATCTTTCAAAGGTCTTGCTCTTCAATCCTGTTAACCGATAGGCATCTCTGTAAAGAAGATTCCCGGTTTTAACAGCTTGGTTTATGTACCGTGCGAATGTCGGACTGATTCTCATTCTTGCGGTTGCGTAAAAATTTCCACCGCCAGATTCAGGCGTATTATTCCTATCCTCAAAATCATGCATGTAATTATTGTAAAAAGTGAAAAACTGATCTCTGGAATAGAGTCCAATGTCCATTAATCTGCGTCCAATGACAATCGGACTTACTTTAAACTTGCGAGAAAGTGTTTTAATACTGTGGGTTTGTTCCCATGCTTCACGTAAAGATACTTCGGACACAAGAAATTCAGCTGCAATAGAATCGCATAACTTTTCGACAGGATCATCAGCCGGGAGCATTCCTCGAAAATCAAACCCTGCTGATTCTCCCAGCCAAATGTGGGCTAATTCGTGAACAATGGTAAACAACTGAGCGGATTTGGCATCTTTGTTATTAACGAATAGTAATGGAGCCATCTCGTTCACCAAAACGAAACCACGACATTCATGTACGTCTAATGGCCGATGTGTATTGTTACCAACGACACCATTAAAAACCACAATAATTCGCCGATCCTCAATCTTTTGCGTTAGAAATTTGAGTGCTTCTTCCCAGTTGGGACATTCATTAGCCCAGTTTTCTGTCAACCCAAGAGACTTTTGTATGCTTGCAATAATTGCATCTTTGCCATGATGTTGATTAAAAGCTCCCACAAATGGAAGTGAATCATAGTTTTCCCGCCGCAAATAGCTACTCAGCCAATCCTGCCGTTGTTGCATTTGTTGGATGGTATCGCGGACATTGATGCTAATTCCTTCGCGCTCAGCTCCAATACTTCTGAAAAATGGAATTGGTTGTTCTTCCTGAGGAGGCTCGGGTAAAAAGAGAAATCCATAGGGCACATGCACTTTTCTGGCAAAATCCTGAAGCTGTTTCACTGTCGGCTGACGCTCCCCTGTCATCCAACGTTCAACCGGCAAAGTTTTGAAATCCGGCAGACCAACTCCACCCCGGTTCATAGCCCAGGTAAGCATGTTGGTTGGTACATTTATGCGTTGTGGCACGTGGTATTGATCTGTGAAAAATCTGGTCTGATAACGAATGTAGTAATTATTGCATTTTGTGAGAAATCAAATTCTGCTGTGACTGATAGCTTTTAAATCAGCAATTAAAAAAACAGATTTCAACCTATTCCGACTCATTATTAAAAAGAATGTTTTTAACGTAGTTCTTGTAGTCTTCCATCCCCGCAAGAATTACTTTCTTGGCCTCTTCAGCTCCATAAACATGGGTTATTTCACAGTCGCGTTTCTCGCCGGGCATATCCTTGTAGGTGAGAAAATAGTGTCGCAATCGCTCAATGACCGTTGGAGGACAATCAGACACGTCTTTGTAATGACCATATACGCCATCGCCGATCATCACACCAATAATTTTGTCATCGGCCTCGTTTCCATCAATCATTCTGAATCCACCAATGGGTCGGGCCCGGACTAAAATATCTCCGTGAGCGACCTCTTTTTCGGTGAGAATACAGATATCGATGGGATCATTATCTCCCACCACATCTTCTTTTTCCAGTGCCTTATTACTGATGTCAGCTGTTTGAATATCGGAATAAGTTTGTGGAATAAATCCATACAAAGAGGGCAGAATGTTGGAATATTTCTGTGGCCGGTCGATGTACAAATATCCGGTTTTCTTATCCGCCTCATACTTTACGGTATCGGTGGGCACCATCTCAATAAACGAAGTAAGAATATCGGGGGCATCTTCTCCGATGTCAATTCCGTGCCAGGGGTGCGACTTATATCTGAGCGAAAGAAGCTTTCCAATCGGGTTCATATGCTTTTGATTCATAATAATCTATATAGTTGATGTTTCCGAAATAATGAAGGTGTAAAATAGGATTAAATTTGAGGAAAGGAATGCTTTTTGGGAAAAGCGGATATTAACATCAGTATTTGCAATAGATTGAATTGAGGTATCAGAGCATCACTTTAGGCCTTACCAGTTTCAGGCGCCAAGGTGTGAACTCTGAGTGCCTGAACAAATCATTTCATTAATTGTCCCGTACATTCCAACTCAGAAACTGTTTGAGTCTTCCAGTCTATGAGTATTTTCGGTGTTTAAGTAATCTGCAAGCAAGCAAGCAAGACAGATGCCTCACTGTACGATTAGGCTTGAGAGTGAAATTATCCTAAAAGATTGGGAGATTATTTGTCGAACTCTGTAAATTTATTGAATCGTATGATTGAAGCAAGTTCATTTCCATACTCAGCACCTTTTTCTGAATAATTATCCAACTCTTTAACCAATTCGAATGGATCTTCTGTTTCCACTCTTCGCTCTCTGAAAGATTTAAACGCTGATCCTCTTGCCAGCACCCGGTAATAATCTTTGATAGAAGCCCCGAGATCATCATACCGTCTGACATAGATGGTATCTCCACCTCGTTTAACTCCGGCGGCGATTCTTGCTTCTCCCGCATCAAAAGACCAGACGCCAAAAACGTTATTCGCGACTCTAAAGAATCGGGACGTTCCCCAGGCACTTTCCATCGCTGCCTGCGCCAGCACTATGCTAATCGGGTGTGGTTTTAAAGACTGGAGCAATTCATCAGGTGTCTCAGCCCTGAAATCTATCATCATTTGCGAATAAATCAGATGGATTATCTCCATTCAAATCCGCTTTGACTCTTTCATATGTTTCCTGCAACTCGTCATGAGTCTCGGTTATGGCAGGGACAAGCTTGTCTTTGAATAGCTTCTTTTTTTCAGAAACGGTGATGGCTCCACCTTTTGCTTTTTTCCGTATCACCTCTACAGGTACGTGGTTTACAGGCGGGGATTCAACCGCAATTCCGGGTTTATCGGTTACGGTTTCTTCAGACTCGCAGCCGGTAAAAGCAATTGCAGTAATTGTCAGAAGTATTAGCAAGATATTTCGCATAGTGCTATTTAAAAATGTTGGTAGATATTGTGTCTATTTAACAACAAAAGCGATTAATAAAGCATTCAAACTATATTTTATTGCGCTATGATGTGAATGAGTAGGGGCGGGAGTACTGATGACTGTTGTTAGTATCTGAAGCTAAAGCTTTTGGAAGCTTATGATTAGCTACAATAAGGAAAATGATAGATAGAGATCGTAACTATTAAGCTAATTGAACAAAATAGTTGATTCTGGGAATCTCTATTCGTCAAAGCTTCAGTCCATAAAAAAGCCCTCATAAAACAAATTACGAAGGCTTTTACATTGGTACACCCGACAAGATTCGAACTTGTAACCGCCTGATTCGTAGTCAGGTACTCTATCCAGTTGAGCTACGGGTGCATTTTTAAATTTCTACACATCCTGAAGCGAAATCCCGATTCCTCGGGGTTGAGCTACGGGTGCATTACAATAAATTATTCCCCGCCATAATCACTTGATTTCTGGCAGGCACCAAAAATACGGGTTATTCTATTTTATATCAACCCCGCTGACGCAAAATTTTAAGAATTGGTGTTTTTGAATGATTTACGGTGTTCTTGAGACGGTGGTTTTAATAAAAAACGGGCTTCTGAAATCACATTTTCAGAAGCCCGTTGCACTTTTAGCAAGTTATGTGAATTAGTTGGCTGATAATCCTCTGCGTTCGAGCAGGTGCTTCACATCGGGTTCGCCGCCGCGATAGTCTTTGTACATGCTCATCGCTTCTTTGGTTCCGCCTTGTGAAAGGACATATTCTCTTAAACGATTACCGTTTTCGAGTTTCAGTCCGCCGTTACCCTGCATGTAGGCAAAAGCGTCAGCGGCTAAAATCTCGCTCCAGATGTAGGCGTAATAGCTGGCCGCGTAGCCTCCGGCAAAGATGTGCGCGAAGTATGGGGATTTGTAGCGCGGAGGAACAGCTTCCATTTCGAGTCCGTGCTTCTTCAGAGCTTTGCGCTCAAATTCTTCCACATCATCAGGAAGTTCTTCTGCCGCGAGCATGTGCCACTCAAGGTCGAGCATAGTGGCCGCGAGATATTCCTGTGTGTCAAATCCCTGGTTGAACCGGCTGGCGGCAATCACTTTGTCGAGCAGTTTTTGTGGAATACGCTCGCCCGTTTCGTAATGGATGGCATAGTTTTCAAGTACTTCCGGCTGAATAGCCCAGTCTTCTTCAAAGGTAGATGGAAACTCCACAAAGTCGCGGGGAACAGAGGTTCCGGATTGTGAAGGATAGTACACATCGGAGAACATGCCGTGAACGCCGTGGCCCATTTCGTGGAACATGGTCGTCACATTATCGAATGAAATAAGAGCGGGTTCGCCTTCAGCAGGTGGATCAATGTTCATTACGTTAACCACAACCGGTTTTTTGTTGAGCATTTCAGATTGATCCACAAAGGTGTTCATCCACGCTCCGCCTCGTTTGCTGTTTCGGGCAAAGTAATCGGCGTAAAAGAGTCCGAGCTGCTCGCCGTCTTTGTCAAACACATCAAAAACACGAACCTCAGGATGATAAACCGGAAGGTCATCACGCTCTTCAAAGGTGATACCGTAGAGTTTATTCATGGTGAAGAACACGCCGTCCTTAAGCACTTTATCGAGCTCGAAATAGGGACGCACTTCCGTTTCGTCAATGTCATATTCTGCCTGTCGGACTTTCTCAGCGTAATATTCCCAGTCCCACGGCTGCACATCATCTTTGATGTTATCTTTGCGCATCATCTGTTTGACCCGCTGCATCTCTTTTTGAGTATTTTTGACCACGTTCTTATTTAAACCCGCGAGCATATCAAGGGCGGCATCGGGAGTTTTGGCGGTCTGGGTTTCGAGTGCGTAATGAGCGTAAGTTTCATATCCTAATAATCCAACGCGCTCGGCACGAAGCTTGGCGAGTTTTAGTACCAGCGGACGTGTATCCACGCCGTCATTTTCACCAAGTCCGCGGTAGGCTGATGCTTTCCATACGCGCTCCCGGAGTTCTCTGTTTTCAAGGCTGTTAAGCACAGGAACACGGGTGGTATTGGTGATGGTGAGCAGGTATTTGCCATCTTCACCACGTTTTTCGGCAGCTTCTTTGGCGGCGGAGATGCGGCCTTCACTCAGTCCGGTCAGCTCTTTTTTGCTGTCAACCAGAACCGCTCGATTTTGCGTCATTTCCATGAGATTTTCCTGAAACTCAGTAGTTAACTGAGACATCTCCTGATTGATCTCTTTCATACGATCTTTTTGAGCTTCGGTAAGTTGGGCACCGGCACGTACAAAGTCGCGATGTGTGTCTTCGAGGAGTTTCAGGGATGGTCCGTCGAGATCCAATTCTTCGCGATTATCATAGAGTGTTTTTACCCGACTAAAAAGATCGGCGTTAAGCAAGATGGCGTCGTAATGTTCTGACATTTTGGGTGCCATTTCTGCCTGAATTTCCTGAATCTCATCACTGGTATGAGCAGATGTCAGATTGTAGAAAGCGGAGAGGGCTCGGTCGAGGAACTGCCCTGCTTTTTCCATCTCAACGATGGTGTTTTCGAATGTGGGTTTTTCAGATTGATTGGCGATAGCCATCATCTCTGTCATATTTTCTTCCATACCAGCTTCAAAAGCAGGGCGGAAGTGTTCATTTTCGATCGCTTCCCAGTCGATGGTCTCGAAAGGAAGTGTACTCGGGCTGAATAGCGGATTATCGTCGTTCACAGATGAGGTGAGTTTGTTGCTCAGCAGAAAGGTCATTCCCACTACAGCAATAGTTAGAAAGGTAACGAGGTATTTCATAAGTAAGTCCTTGGTTAAAAGCCGGACATGTGCCAAACTACAAGCCGGGCCAAATTATTGTCATACCTATTAAAATAAGGTGATTTTGTCTGAAATAGAAAAGAGTGTGGTTCTTTATTTCAACAGGATAAAGACAGGATTAATTTCCGAATGAAATACATCTGCTGTCAGACACTAACCGACGGGCTTTAAAGTAAACTCGAATTATCTCCCAGCCGGAATCTTTATTTTAGTAAAATAACTTTACCAGATAAAACTATATCCGCGTTCGAGAATGTATAAAGGTAAATCCCCGATGCCTGTTGGTTGAGTGAGAGCGAAAACTCGTTAATTCCGGCTGTGACCTGCACGTCTCTCTCTTCTACAACAGATCCGGTAATAGACTGTACTGTAAGTGTAAATGAACCACTCTGCGGAGCTTCAAGCCTTAAATTCGTGGTGGGATTAAACGGATTGGGATAATTGGATAACAGCGAAAATTTCTGAATAACGGCCAGAGGTTGCTCAATAGAAGTGGGGACTTCGTTGGCACCCTCATTAATCCAGGTAGAGATGAGATTAATCTGTTCATTGCTTAGAAAGGGGCCACCTTGCGGCATGCGATCGCCAATGGGGGGATTAGGAGATAGTTTTTGTACTAAAGGTGATCCGCCGGGATCTCCGGGTACTACAATCTGTCCGTAATTTGTTCCATTTGAATTCATCACAGATTGATATGAAGACAATGTTACCCCGTTTAATCCTCCATGGCAAGAGGTGCAGTTGCTGTTAAAAATTGGCTGAATTTCTGTTTGGTAATCTACCTGTCCCATAACAGGAAGTGTTGCAAAAACTAAAATAGTGAGTATTAAAAAAATAGAACGATTCATAATTGACCCCGGGTTAAATGAAAATTTGTCTATTCTAATTCTAAAATTATAGAGATGCAAATATTTGTAAAGTTGTTGCTTCGTTAACTTGTTTAAAAGGCGCTCCAGACCTGACAGGTTTTAAAAACCTGTCAGGTCTGGAGAAAAAAATTACACCAAATATCTCTCCAGTATCTGAACCGGATGCAGAGCTTTTTTCTGAACTCCGTCTTTAATCTGATGGCGACACGAAAATCCCGGTGCGCAAATCTGAATAGTATCCTCTGTCTCTCTCAACTTTGGGAATAGCGTGAGCTCTCCCACCTGCATAGAAGTCTCATAATGATCGGTTTCATAACCAAAACTTCCGGCCATGCCGCAACAGCCAGTTTTTAAATCTTCCGGCAGTAACCCGATGGCTGACAGCACGTCGAGTGTGGGCTGCATCCCGACAAGTGATTTGGCGTGACAATGCCCGTGTACTTTTACCGAATCGGAAGTGATTCTGAAAATCTCCGACAGATCTTCTGTACTTTTGAAAACATTCAGCAAAAACTCCTCTGCCATGAAGCTTTGATCTGCAATAGTTTTAGCTTTTTCGAGAAATTCATCATCACACAGATCTAAATATTCATCCCGTAATGAAAGTATCTCTGATGGTTCCAGTCCAACAATAGGAATACCGTTTTTAGCAAAATCATACAATTTGGTGATGTTTTCTTCTGCAATGCGCTTCGCCTGCCTTAATAATCCCTTCGACATCTGAGTTCGTCCCGATTCGGTGGGAGACGTGGAGATGACTTCGTAACCCAGGGCCTCACACACGCGAACGAGAGATTTTCCCATCTCCGGCTCATTATGATGGGTGTAGAGATCAAGGAGTAATACCACTTTTTTATCTGAACGTACCGCACCGTTCTGCCGATGCTTTTTGAACCAGCTGTAGAATGACTGATGACTGAATTCAGGCAGTGAGCGCTTTTTACTCACATTGAAAAGCTGTTCAAAAATTTCTTTAGTAGCTGGTTGGGCGGCTACAATATTGGATAATAGTGGAAAAATCTGAGCCAGCTTAAATACCATTTTGGGTTGACCAAAAAAGCGATAGCTGAGTGAAGTTCCATTTTCGCGATGCCAGCCCTGCGTGAATTCCGCCTTTAATTTGGCCATGTCCACGTTGGCTGGACATTCGGTTTTGCACGCCTTGCAGCTCAGGCACAGGTCGAGCGCATCGTGAAGCTCTTCGCTGGTGAATGCGTCCTTCTGCTTTCCTGAAAATAGCTGACGAAACAGGTTTGCCCGTCCGCGCGTGCTGTCTTTTTCGTTTTTAGTAGCCATGTACGACGGACACATAGTTCCGCCTGAATCAGCCAGCTTGCGACAAACTCCTGCGCCGTTGCAAAGTTCAACAGCATCACCAAAACTTCCCTCTTTTCGGTATTTATAAACGGTCGGAACAGAAATGTTGGTATAATCTGAACCATAACGCAGGTCGGAGTCGATCGATTTTGTACGGACAATTTTGGCGGGATTAAAAATGTCCGCCGGATCAAATATGTCTTTGAGCTCTTCAAGCACGGGCATCATCTC
>Ga0306910_1001085_pt1 | contig 9961 bp, 10 predicted proteins | sample AntRauMFilla2698_FD_190438 | JGI IMG/M metagenome (GOLD analysis project Ga0306910, IMG submission 190438) | Saline lake microbial communities from Rauer Islands, Antarctica - Metagenome Filla 2 #698 (v2) (version 2) | ecosystem: Environmental > Aquatic > Non-marine Saline and Alkaline > Saline ... | reverse complement strand
ACCCATACAACAAAGCCTCGTGGTTTAGTCGCCCCGGGGCTTTTTTTGTGAAAAAATTTCAATATCAAACCTGAAAATGGTCGTATTATCGGTCCGACCGATAAGCAAAGCTCACAAATTTCAATTTAGGAAAGCGTCAATAAATATTTTAAAAACTTTACTCCACGACATACCGGTCTGACCGATTGAAATGTAAATCAAACTTCTGACTACAAAGTCACTTTAGAACTATTTTGGGTTGAAATGGCTTACGACTTCCGAAGTCATTTCAATAGGCATAAAAGCAATAATTTTAATTTTATACGCTTTGGCACGGTGACTTCTGAAGTCTTTTTCTTTAACTAATTTCAATTGCTTTTGGGTGATAGTTACGTTTGTCTTATGATGTTTCGACAGGCTCAACATGGATTACAGACCTAAACCTCAGCCTTAAAATCACCCATTTACATCCTGTTTGGGATAGCATCCTAATATTTTTAGTGAAGCCGCCTTGGATTCGAGATCTCTGAGCGCATCCTGAGTTTTCATCTCATTTGTATTTCCGTCAATATCCAGATAAAACTGATACTGCCATGGTTTATCGCTGCGGGGACGGGATTCCAGCTTAGTCATGTTAATTCCATATTCATCGAGGACTTTCAGGCACGAAAATAACGCTCCTCTTTCATGTACGGTTGTCAGCAACAGAGAGATTTTACTTGGAAACTGGGGATCGCTGACAATTTTATCCTTCGAGATAACAACAAAACGCGTATAGATTTCATCGTGATTGGCAGGATGAGGATCAATGACTTTTAATCCGTAGTGATCTGCCGCGTAGGGACTTATAAGCGCAGCCTGTGATAAATCATCATCATCTCTGACCTTTCGGGCGGCCATACCGGAATCAGTGAACGACTCGATGCTCACCCGGGGAAGTGCCGACAAATATCCCGAACACTGTGAAATCGTTAAAGGATGAGCAATTATGCGCCGAATGTGCTGGGGATCAACCTCATCAACTCCCGCCAGCACGTGGTGAACTCTTAACACCTCCTCACCGATAATATGCAGATGATCGCGGGCAACAATATCGTAGGTTTCATTAATTGATCCCGCCGTGGTGTTTTCAATTGGCAGAATAGCCACATCTACCTGATCATTTTCAAGCGCCTGAATGGCTTCTTCAAAAGTGTGAAATCCTATATAACGAATATCAGAATATCGCTCTTCAAAATGGCGCTCAGCGGCCTGATAGCTAAACGCAGCCGCCGCTCCCTGATAACCCACACGAATCTGCCGGCTTGCATTCTGCTTATTCTGATGATCAACCAGCGTATGCGTCTGATAACGAACCGACTGGAAAATAACATCCCGAAACAACTGCTCGGCAAAATAGGGATCGAGATTTACCTCCCTCGCCATTCGCCGGATTTTGGCCAGTAGCTGCTCTTCCCTTTTGGGATCACGTACTTCTTTCACAGAGTCAATCTTGCTGGAGATAACTTTACGTACAATCTCCTGCCGATCACTCAGTGATTTCAGGATAGAAGCGTCAAGATGGTCGATCTGTTCACGCAGAACAGACAGGTTGATACCGGAACTCTTCTTCTCTCCCGGATTGGAATCTTCACTCATGGTTGATTATTGAATCGATAAAATAAAATGGGCTTAAAACAATTAGCTGTAAAGTAGAAGATTATTTTCTCTATTGAAATACGTGTTATGAGTAAGGTTTTTAGAATTGCTCTCTTAAAAATAGGTCGTGCTTACAGCACTTTCTTGGCGGCAGGGGCCTTTTGGGTCCCGGAATGAATTCCGGGTTAGGTGATTGGCCGTGCTTACAGCACTATTTCCTATTCGAAATTTGTAACAATCTCTCATCAAAATCCTTAAATCAAACCCAAACAACGCCCAGTAGAGTCATGGGCTCGATTTATATCCTAATCCGGAATTTCATCCTGTGATCCCGCTTGGGCAGGCATTCCGGTGTAAAAAACTCAGCTTCTTCCATTTCTCCTCAGCCGGTTAGAGTCACATTTTGTGGTATGATTTTTTTTGGGAACTTCACATATTCATTAGTATGAAAATTTGCCCGCAAAACATTACGTGATTTTTGGATTCATCATTCTGACAGTGAGGGTGTTTTAAAGGCATGATTTTCAGAAGCAAAGAATGCAGATTGGAAATCTCCCCATGATATTAAGAAGCAATATCCACATGCCAGTATTCTTCCTGACAATAGGGTGGTTTTCAATATAAAAGGGAATTCCTATCGATTGATTGTCAATATAAATTACGACTACGGACAGGTTTTCATCCGTTTTATTGGTACTCATTCCGAATACGACAAAATAGACGCAATCACAATTTAAACAGAATTTTACTATGCATATTCACCCCATACATACCGAAGATGATTATCAGGAAGCGTTAGATCGTATTGAAGAAATTTTTAATTCAAAGCCCGGAACCAAAGAAGGAGATGAATTAGAAATTTTGGGGATTTTAGTAGATGAATACGAAAAAAGTCACTTCCCTATTGATGCACCCAACCCTGTTGAGGCGATAAAATTTCGGATGGATCAATTGGGTATGCAACAAAAAGACCTTGCTAAAGTACTGAGTTCAAAATCACGAGCCAGCGAAATTCTATCCGGCAAACGCCCACTTTCTCTTCATAACATAAAATTATTACACAAAAACCTCGGAATCCCGGCGCATGTCTTAATTCAAGAGCCAGAAACTGTTTCCTGACTCTTACTCAATGGATTGAAAGTGGCGAGTCATGGTGATCAATTTATTCACACATATCAATCAGGTTTATGCTCAAAGGTATATATTCATGTTTCACTTATATGTTGAACTAACAATGTACAACTGGATATTCCATACAATAAATAGTACTTGATTAAGTTAACATAATTGTTAACATTTGACTTGTGAAAGAAATCAAGTTTTATAAAACCCGGTCAGGCAAAATTCCGGTTAAGGAATTCCTGGATTCACTACCTTCCAAACATGCTCAAAAAGTTACGTGGGTTCTTGAGTTGGTAGAAAAAATGGACAAGATTCCTATCCAGTATTTCAAAAAGCTCAAAAATACCGGAGATATTTGGGAAGTTCGGGCAAGGATTGGCTCAAATAGTTTTAGATTGCTGGGTTTTATAGAGGAGGATGATTTTGTCATACTGACGAATGGATTTTCTAAAAAATCACAGAAAACACCTAAACCGGAAATTGACTTAGCAGAGCAAAGAAAAATCGATTATCTGTCTCAAAAAGGAGAAAAAAAACATGAGTGATCTTCAAGCTTATATCAGTGAACGTAAAAAATCCGATCCCGATTTTGCAGAAGGGTACGATGAAGGATTACGAAATTTTAAGATTGGTGTGCTACTAAAGCAAGCCAGAGAAAAAGCCGGGCTTACACAGGATGACGTGGCCATAAAGCTTAACACAAAAAAGACAGCCGTTTCCCGCATTGAAAATCACGCAGAAGATATTCGCCTGTCCACACTTGAGAAGTATGCCAAAGCGTTTGGAAAGAAACTTAGAGTCGAATTGGTAGATTGAGAGAGTTAAAACAAGCATATCAATCCGGAAATACGGTCTTTGCGAAATCGGATTAGTTTTCAGTATTGATTTTTTGACCATTTATAAACTCAAATTCTACACTACCTTTGTGCACAGGGCTGTTAATTCGACATAACCATTGCTTCCCAATTCCAGTTTTTTTAGTACTATGTCCATTCAGTTAAATTAAATCTTTTTCTATGAATACTGACTTTAACGAGATAGAAAAGTCCGCATTAAAACCTGACCAAAAGAGTAAAGCTCGTCTTGCTGACAAATTATTACAAAGCATTCATGGAAATATTGATCCTGAAATAGAACAGGCCTGGATAGATGAAGTACAAAAGAGAAAAGAGTCACTCAAATCTGGCGAAGCTTCTCTCAATTCTGCCGCTGATGTTTTAAATGAAGCAAGAAAACGTATTCAAAAGTAACTCTTCAGTTTCATTCAAAAGCCAGAATAGAATTATTTGAAGCTTCGGAATACTACGAAGAACTGGTTGTTGGCCTCGGTGATGATTTTATTGATGAGGTAGAAAAAGTGTTAGAAGTCATTCAACAGCAGCTTTTGGCGGAACTAAAATCACAAAAAAAGAACGACTATTTTTAGTTTCAAGATTTCCATATGGAATAATCTATTCAGTGGATGGCAGCACTATTATCATATTTGCCATCATGAATTTAAGGCGAAAGCCGGGTTTCTGGGAATCCCGAACTTAAACCGTGTTTGTTAGTGCAATAAAAGAATCAGACCGCGAACTTTGGTGAATAATTCGATTTAGCCAAACCAGCCTTATCAAAATCAGTCAGATAAAAGTCTTCTACTTTAATAAAATGATGAAATTTGTACTATCTGAGATCTTCTTGAATCATTTTTCAAGCTTTTTTGCCCCATTATTGGTATTTACGATAGAATTTTCTGAATTAACTTTTCTTATGTAAATGGACGGACCCACAATTACATGGATCTTCCTCATCGGAGGCTTCATTTTAATGGTATTAGAACTTGTGCTACCGAGTGGTATCTCACTTATTTTGGGATTCAGCGGCGTTCTCGTTGCTGCTATTCGCTGGCTGGGTTTTCTTGAAGATCCCATTACAGCCACGCTCATCTGGTTGCTCATGTCTGTTTTCATCACGCTTGTTTCACTCCCCTTCATCCGACGTCATTTTGGCGGAGAATCCACCTTTAAACTTGCCAACGAAGATTACGAAGCGATGGATCAGGTTGTTGATGTGGTGGAATCAGTTGATGAGAATTCTTCTGATGGCCGCGTTCGATTTCAGGGAATCTCCTGGCAGGCACGCAGCCTTGACGGCCCCATTCCGAAAGGTGCCAAAGCTCGTATCGTGTATCGAGATAACACTACCTGGATGGTAGAAGCTACTGATGAAGTTTACGAGTCACTTTCCAAGAATAAAACATCCACTAACTAACAGATTACCATGTTCTGGACATCTATTTTGATCGTTATTCTTATCTTCTACTTTATTCTGACACGGTTATTCATTGTGGTAGAGTTCAGGGAAGAGGTCATTCAGGAACGTTTGGGTAAGTTCAAGAAAAACTTACAACCCGGATTCCACTTTTTAGTCCCGTTTATCGACCGCCCCGCCTATAAAAGAGAGATACGTGAGCAGGTACTGGATGTCCCGAGTCAAACGTGTATCACAAAAGATAATATCGAAGTTGCCGTGGACGGACTCGTCTACATCAAGGTGATGGATGCTTACAAAGCGAGTTACGGTATCTCTGATTATCAGGCTGCTTCAATCAATCTGGCTCAAACCACGATGCGAAGCGAGGTCGGTAAAATTACGCTCGATGATACGTTTAGTGAACGAGAGAAGATGAATGAAAACATCGTCCGTGAAATTGACAAAGCAGCCGATCCGTGGGGAATTAAAGTATTACGCTACGAGATCAAGAATATTCGTCCTTCCAAGGAGATCATTGATACGATGGAGAAACAGATGGAGGCTGAGCGCGCGAAACGAGCGGAAATCACCCTCTCAGAAGGATTCCGTCAGGCCAGAATTAACGAATCAGTAGGGAAGCAACAATATGAGGTTCTTGTCTCAGAAGCCAATCGACAGAAGCGTATTAACGAAGCCAAAGGTCGTGCTCAGGAGATTGAACTGGTTGCCAATGCCACGGCAAATGGTATCAATCGAATTGCTCAGGCGATGCAGCAGGAAGGCGGCGATTTGGCTGTAAAAACGAAACTTGTTGAACAGTATATTTCAAGGTTTGGTGAAATTATTAGCAATTCCACAATCTCTGTCCTTCCAACCGAAACAGCGAATCTTAAGACCTTTTTCGAAGGCATTGAAACGGTACGCGATCACGCTAAACAAAAAGGTGATAACAAATGAATATTATTGAACTAATCAGTCAGGTTATTCTCGGCCTGATGACAGTCTATTTTTTGTTTAAAATTGTCCGTTCTCTGCAATTGGTACCTAATCAGTATGCATACATCGTTGAACGATTGGGTAATTATCATAAAACACTCGGACCGGGATTTCACTCGCTCATACCTTTTGTGGATAAAGTTGTTTACAAACAAGATCTGCGGGAAGAAACTATCGAAGTTGAGCCACAGGAGTGCTTTACAAAAGATAATGTAAAAGTTGAAGTTGACGGAGTGATCTATTTGAGCGTAATGGATCCCGTGAATGCCAGCTATGGTATTACCGATTATCGCTATGCCGCTATTCAGCTGGCACAAACCACCACGCGTTCCATCATCGGACTAATGGATTTAGACGAGACGTTTGAGGAGCGGGCGAAAATGAGCAAGGAGGTCGTTAATGTGCTAAGCGAGATGGAGATGCCCTGGGGAATCAAAGTACATCGGTACGAGATCAAGAATATTATCACTCCGGGCACAGTTCAGAAAGCGATGGAGCGACAGATGACGGCTGAGCGTGACCGAAGAGCCAAAATTGCTCAATCGGAAGGGGTAAAAGGTTCCAATATTAATAATGGTCAAGGGATGAAAGAAGAGATCATTAATATTTCTGAAGCGGAGATGCAGCGTCGCATTAACGAAGCTGAAGGATTAGCAGAAGAGATTAAATCCCTTGCTGAGGCAACGGCTGTCTCTATAGAGAAAATTGCCAAGGCACTCTCACAACCAAAAGGATCCGAAGCGATGCAGCTTCGTTTAGCGGAAAAATATCTCGATACTCTCACAGGATTAGGCCGAAAAGAAAATCAAATCATCCTGCCCCGGGATTTATCCGATTATGATGAAGTGATGAAAGGATTGACGCTGAATGAATTGAACCGGATTAATAAGCAGTAACTACATGTATCTTAGTTCAGTTCAAACTTTGTGAGTTCAACAAATAAGTGCAACACGGACAGAAGATGTATCTTTTAAACGCATTTACTGATCAAATAAGATTAGATTCACACGACTAATTACTTCAATCACCGATACGTAAACCTCAAGCCCACCAGCACTCTGCGCGATTGCATCGGGCCATACACGTAATCGGTGGCGAAATCATCACTAAATGGTCTGTCTGGTGAAATCAACGGATTACTTTGTGTGTAGTTGAAGAGATTTTTCACCGACATATACAACTGTGTGCTTCCTGAAAGTGTTTGAGTCAGTTTAATATTTTGCTCCGTGAACAGATTGGATTTGGATGATCGCCCGGGATATTCCGGAAGATGCATCCGTCCCACTACCCTTCCCGTGTAATCAACGGCTAAACCCATCGATGTAAAAACATAGGACAGGCTGAATACGCCGTTGACGGGCGGGGCAAAATTGATCTGCTCCTTGGTGCCGTTCTCTTTCGAAAAAACATCCTGCAACGTCACTCCTACTGAATACTGAAAAGGTCCGGGAAAATTATGGGCTGCGCTTATGGCTACTCCCCTGCTCACCGAATGACCATCGAGGTTGCTGTAGCGAATCTCATTCTCAAAAGAGTAATCTGGCAAGATCTGATTGGAAAAATGTGTGTAGAACAGATCGAAGTCCATATTGAGAACTGTTGGTCCGATGTCCACAATCTGATTCAGGTTTACCGTACCGTTTATTGATCGTTCGGGGTTGAGATCTTCAGATAATACCACTTCCCGCGAACCTGTTAGTGCCTCGTGTTCTTCGGTAAAGAGATTCACGATACGAAAACCTGTTCCGCCATTTAGCCGCAGCGTGGTGTGATCTGTCACATCAAATTTGAGATTTAATCTGGGTGAGGCAATCAATCCATGATCTTCGTAGTGATCAACACGCATTCCCGCCAGACCGTGGAACCAGTGCGTGGGTTTATACTCATACTGCGAAAAAACTCCCGGAATAAATCGCCGAACTTCCGACCCGTTATCGACCTTGATATTATTAAACGTCTGATCCAGTGTTTCATGTCTGGCTGAAGCTCCCAATAGCAGATTGTGCTTCTTCCCCAACTTCTTACTGTAAATCAGGTTTCCAAACGCTATTTGCTGTTGGGCGTCATAGTTATAATCACCGTAATAACTCTCCTGATCATGGTAGCTGTACGACATATCGAGCTTTAAAAGCGGGTCCGTCGCGAACTCATAGGTGCTAAAAAGCTCGGCTCTATTCGTTTTGATGTATTCCCCGTAAACTTCATTACTTCCTTTCAGTTCAGAGGAAAATGAACTTGTTCCGCCAATGCGTTCCTCATAGTAATATTTCCCCGCAAGGTTGAAAACCTTATTCTTCTGCCTATCGAAACTCCATTTATTGAAAACAGAAAAACGAGTTTTCTGTGTCACATCTGCAAAATTGTCGTTATTGTGATCGATAAATTCGTCGAGGTGTAAAACATTTGCGCTTAGCAGTGTTTGGAAATGATCTGTTTTGGGAGCAAAGGCAACATCCGCATTTTGTTCAAGATGAGAACTACCGTAGAAATCCACCTGCACCAAAGGAGCATCAGCGGGATCTTTTGTTCTCACATTGATAACGCCACCCATCGCTTCTGAGCCGTAAAGCGTCGAGTTCGGGCCTTTCATAATTTCCACACTTTCGATGATGCTCGGGTTCAATCCATTGAGTCCGTAAACAGACGCAAGAGATCCCATAATGGGCATTCCATCAATTAATATCGCGGTATATGGACCATCCATACCGTTGATGCGCACACTATTGGTTTCACAAACTCCGCAACCAACCTGATTATACAGGCCGTTGATATAGCAAACAGCGTCCATCAAATTACTTTCCGAACTCTTTTGAAGAAGCTTCTGGGAAATCACGTTCACCTTTACCGGCGAATCTTTAACATACACTTCCCGCATCGTCCCGGTGACAACAACCTGATCCATTTCAAGTGTAGTTTCTTCAAGTTGGATTGAAATCGTACGAAGCTCTCCCGAGCTTATTTTTATCGATTCCTTAACGGTTTTATACCCCACTGCTGAAAATGTAAACTCATGTTCTCCCGCGGGAATATTCTGAATTCGGAAATATCCTTCTTCGTTGGTTGATGATCCTATGCCAAGATCTGCTATCCCGACATTAACTCCGATAACAGGACCAGAGTGGTCGGTGATGGTTCCTTCTAAACTTCCGTTAGATTCCGGCTCCGCTCCTAACAGCAGAATTGCCACAATACTTAATAGACTAAAATTCATTGTTATCTAATCATATTTATTTTTTAGATTAGTCTAATATATAAATTCCACAGATTGAAACAGAACTCATTTTTATCAGATGTGAGTGTTTCTGACTTCCCCCGGTTGGATAGAGTCAGTATTGAGATCTGAATGATTACTTTTTTAGGATTCCATCCAGCTGAAGATTCTGCTCACTACCAGTATCAAATGGGGCGTGCTTACAGCACTATTTCCTAAATGAAATCAGCAACAATCTAACATCAAAATCTCAAGCTGAACCCCAATCAACGCCCACAAGAGCCAGCGGCTCGACTTATATCCTCAGCCGGAATTCATTCCGGTGTTTAAAAAAAACTCAATAAGTCAGTAGAGTGCTGTAAGCACGGTTCATATCAAAAAGAAAATTAACGCCAATCCCTTGTCCAAATTTCTCAAGCTGAACCCCAAACAACGCCCAAAAGAGCCAGCGGCTCGACTCATATCCTCAGCCGGAATTTATTCCGGTGTTTAAAAAAAACTCAATAAGTCAGTAGAGTGCTGTAAGCACGGTTCATATCAAAAAGAAAATTAACGCCAATCCCTTGTCCAAATTTATCAAGTTGAACCCAATCAACGCCCACAAGAGCCAGCGGCTCGACTTATATCTTCAGCCGGAATTTATTCCGGTGTTTAAAAAAACTCAATAAGTCAGTAGAGTGCTGTAAGCACGGTTCATATCAAAAAGAAAATTAACGCCAATCCCTTGTCCAAATTTATCAAGTTGAACCCAATCAACGCCCACAAGAGCCAGCGGCTCGA
>Ga0306910_1001084_pt1 | contig 9968 bp, 14 predicted proteins | sample AntRauMFilla2698_FD_190438 | JGI IMG/M metagenome (GOLD analysis project Ga0306910, IMG submission 190438) | Saline lake microbial communities from Rauer Islands, Antarctica - Metagenome Filla 2 #698 (v2) (version 2) | ecosystem: Environmental > Aquatic > Non-marine Saline and Alkaline > Saline ... | reverse complement strand
AGCCGGGTATTCTCAGGCTCCAGCTCTTTCTGGCGCTTGAGCTGCTCGCGGCTCATGCCTCCGTATTCCCTGCGCCACCGATAATAGATCTGAACCGTGACACCGATCTGCCGCACAGCCTCCTGAACTGATTTGCCTTGCCCTTGCAGCACTTCAACTTGTCGCAGCTTCAACACGATATCCTCGGGCTTCTTTCGCTCGCCAACCATCTCGTCGTCCTCCTGAAAACGGGATAATTCTATCCCAAAAGGTAGACCACTTCAGTCGCAGCATGCCAGTGTCCTCTACGGCACGCGAACAGGAAGGATCCAAAACCTACCAGACTGAATCCTTTGTGAAAACTCTTGAGACGCAGGCTTACGTTGCAAAAGCGAAGGCAGCGTATCTCGCTAAGGCGCAGGGAGCATTTGAAGAGCAGGATCTGCAGGATGTTGAGGAAGTAACAAAATGTCTGCGGGATCGCATCAACGCGCAAATAGCGAAGATGACTAACATTGATAAAGCGCATGCAGAAAAGTTGCGATCTGAAACAGCTTTAACGGCCGAATTGGGAAGCGATCCCGAGGCGGCTCTGGATGAACGTCAAAGGCACCTGACCGAGCCACAATGGAGTCTGTCAGACGTTGAAGAACTTGCGCAAAGGTTGGATCGCCATGTCGCGAACGAGTCCGCGCTTTTGGCCTTTTTCTCTTTTTTGCCTTCTGTCGCCCGCAAGCGCTTTGCCGCTCCTCGTACAGTTTTTCGTGAGGCTGGCTTTGGTGATTTGGCAGACCAACTGTGTCATGTGTCCGCAGCCGGAACCGATATTCTTGGTAAGAAATCTGATGCCAAGTCCGCAGCAGAAACCGCTATAAAATCCGTTAAACGCGCGACGTCTCTTATCGCAGAGGCAAATGCTGTCGGTGAGCGATACCAGTCGGCTGTGACGAACCTGTCTTTGGACCTCGCTGACTCAGAGATCAACGACATCGACAGTTTTGCCGATTGCCATATCCGCTTTCCGCTCTTTCTTCTCGCCACGCATTATTGGGAAGGGCGATGGCTTTTGGAGATGGAGAAGGTGCTGCCTGATATTGACAAGGAGCAGAAACGAAGCGACAAAACAGCCGTCATTCCGCGCTGGCACCGCCGAATGATGCTCATGCCTTGCGCCGTCGCCACTTTTGCAACCCTTCCGGGTAAGATGACCTGTCGGGCCAAACGCGGCAACGCATTTGTCGATGACTATCTTTATGACTTCATTGACTTATTGATCATCGACGAAGCAGGACAGGTTCTGCCCGAAATCGCAGCGCCATCGCTGGCGTTAGCGAAACAGGCTTTGGTCGTTGGCGATACCCGGCAGATTGAGCCGATTTCCAGTATTCCAAAGGCATTGATCTTCCTCCGATGGGATATCTTCACATCGATGGTGTAGCCTATTTCGCAGGTGGCAGCCGGTTCAACCCAGCGGAAGCGCAGACCATTGCTGCCTGGCTTGTGGCCCACCGCGACAACCTCGAAAGCCACTATCAACAAAAGCTCGAAGACATTCTTGCCGTCGTCACCTCCTTCGGAAAACCAGCGCAAGAGTTGTGACAGGCCTGTGGTGCGGTTGGCATCCGTACCATGGGCGCTGGCGCCATGACGATTGGCACGGTTCACTCACTTCAGGGAGCTGAACGCCCCATCGTCCTGTTTTCTCCCGCCTATGCCAAAGGGGTGGACGGCGCGTTCATCGACAGTTCCACTTCAATGCTAAACGTGGCGGTGTCACGCGCAAAGGATTACTTCCTCGTCTTCGGCGACATGGACCTGTTTTCAATGGCACCTCATGGCAGTCCACGAGGAGTGTTGAGTACGTTTCTGTTTGCGCGACCTGAAAACGCTCTCGAGTTTGACGTCCAGCCGTGGGAAGACCTTAAAAAGAGAGCGGTTGACCTAAAGATGCTCCGCGATGCCGATGATCATGACATATTCCTGCGTGACATCCCTGCGTCCACACAAAAGACAGTCGAAATTGTCAGCCCGTGGATCATCAAAAGCCCGATGGAGAAAAATGGTTTCTTGCTGCTGATGCGGGACGCCGCTGCGCGCGGCGTGAGGATTGATGTGTACGCCGATCCGGTCCTGAACGACAAAATCAATGATACTGCGTCAGCCAGTACGATGAGGCGGAAGCAGCTCTCAGTGCTGTAGGTGTCAATCTCCACCCAGTCAGCCAACTCCACAGTAAGATCGTCACTGCTGATCAGGACATGTTCTGCATCGGTTCATTTAATTGGTTGAGTGCGGATCGTGTTGGCCGATATGCACGCCACGAGACATGGCTTGTTTACAGTGGCGCCGAAATGGCCAACGAACTCGAACGGTTCCGTGAGAACCTTGTACTGCGCAGCCCACATTAGACGGTCTACCCCCTCCCAATAGTTCCTCCCCGGCCTCGAACGTATGCGGAGGGGCGCGGCGCGGCATTTCGCTAGCGACTGGCACTTTCACCGGGGAATCCAGACGGAAGCTACCTCCAGGGTGATCTTGGAAAAAGCGACTCATTATCATAGACTTGCGGAAACACGATCTGGCTAGGCTGGATTCTTTTGCTTAAGCTAGGGACTCGAGTTTGTGGAAACCACCACGCCGGAAGTCAGCCAGCGGAAGCCATCTGCCGGGAAGCTATTGAATCCAAGCGTGTTTTTCATTTGGCAAAGATGTTCCCCTTGACTGACCTATGAATCATCGAAGATTAGCGCCCGGAGAATAACCCTCTCGGGCGCTTTCGTTTTACTCCACATCGCGGATCTCGTTTCGTCCGTTGGCATCGCCCAGCGCGCGCTTCGGCACGTCCGCCGAGCTCCAGATGAGAACCGCCGATGGACTTGGTCTTTACGCCGAGCCAGATTGAGACGTGGCCGATTGACCGCCTGCGCCCTTATGCCCGCAGTGCCAAGATCCACGGCACCGATCAGGTTGCGAAGATGGCGGCCAGCCTTGCAAAGATCGGCTGGATAGTACCCTGCATGGTCGCCGACGATGGTGAGCTGATCGCGGGGCATGGCCGGGTGCTGGCGGCTGCCATGCTCGGGCTGAAGGATGTGCCGGTGATCCGGCTCAGCCACCTCGACGAAGCTGAACGCCGCGCCTACCGCATCGCAGACAACAAGCTGACCGAGCTGGGGGAATGGGACGAGGCCATGCTGCGCGAGGAAATCGCGGGGCTGTTGGCCGAGGATTTCGACCTGTCACTGCACGGGATCACCGACGAGGATCTGGACGCGCTGCTGCGCGATCCGGATCAGGTCGAAGGCGAGGCTGCCAAGGGTGAAGATGATATTCTGGAAGCGCCGGTCGCGCCGGTGTCGGTTGCAGGCGATCTCTGGCAGCTCGGATACATCGGGTTTCGCTGTGCGGTCGCAGATCATCTGGGCCAAGGATCGACTGGTTCTCAGCCGCGGTGACTATCACTGGTAGCACGAACCCTGCTGGTACGCCGTCGAGAAGACCTGCAAGGGCCACTGGGCGGGCGATCGCAAGCAGATGACCCTCTGGCACATCTCCGGAAAAGATCAGGATGCCACAACGGTGCACGGCACCCAGAAGTCGGTCGAGTTCATGCGCCGCCCGATCCTGAACAATTCCAGCTCCGGGCAGGCGGTGTTCGAACCATTTATGGGATCCGGCACCACGCTGATCGCCGCGGAAACCACAGGGTGGGTTTGCTTCGGGATCGAATTGAACCCGGCCTATGTCGATGTGGCCATCGATCGCTGGCAGCAATTCACTAGGGCCAATGCCGTGCTGGCGGAAACTGGTGAAACCTTCGCCGACTTCAAGGCCAAGAGGCTTCCGGCATGAACACGCCAAAATTGCCGGTTCGGATTGAGCATTAGCCGCTGGCCCGGCGGAAACTACCACATCGGCTTTAGTGTATTGCCGAAATTTGGGCGCAATCCTCGAATATAGGTTTTGCAGCAGACATAAAACGGTGATGGATATGGGTCAGCCTGTGGCAGTGCTTGTAGATGGGGACAATATCAGCGGGAAACACGCTGCAGCCATTCTGGATATTGCCGCGAAGCACGGCGATCCTTCAGTTGTGCGCGCGTATCTGGATGCAAAGCTTGCATCAGACTGGCATGCCTCGATTGGCTATCGTCTCGTTCACGCAGGCTCAGGAAAGAACGCTGCAGACATCCTTCTGGCCCTTGATGCGATGGAGCTGATCCTCTCACGGGGGACGCAATGCTTCATCATTGCCACATCCGACGGCGATTTCACGCATCTTGCTCTCAGATTGCGCGAACACGGTGCAAAAGTCATCGGTATAGGCGAAGCAAAGGCACCGCAGTCCTTTCGAGCCACCTGTTCGAACTTTGTTCAGGTTGGAACGCAGAAGGCTCTCAAGCTCGTGCCCCAGACACCGGCGGGAGTCACCGAAATGGATCAAAATATCCGGGCCATGATAGCTGCGCACAGCAAGAAAGGTGCCGGTATGCGTATCACCGAACTCGCCCCGAAAATGCATGTTCAACATGGCATCCGGATCAGCACCTTTCCAGACAAGACGTGGCGCAGTTATCTTCTGGCAAGACCTGCGCTGTTCGACCTTGACCCTCGCGGGCAAGAGGCGATGGTTCGGTTTCGGCCAGAGGGCTTTTCCCAAGTCGCCAGACACTCTGGCAACGCGACGCCACCAGTTCACAGTCGGAATGAATGTCCGGGCGCGCCAAGTATCGACAAAAGGCACTTCGTCGCGATTATGGCTTCACGCGATCCTGTAAGCTGACCCCCGGCCTGCTTCCTTCGCAGAGCTTACCGCCAACCCTAGCTTCTTCTTAAGCGCGTCCGAGATCGCGCCCCTGGCAGTGTGAGATTGCCAGCCGGTGGCCGCGACAACCTCGGCAATGGTCTTGCCCTCTGGTCGCTGCAGCATCGCGATCAGCATCGCTTGCTTCGTTCCTGCGCGCGGTGTCGGCTGGTTGGGTGCGGGCGCTTCGGCCGCATGATCAAGAATGGCGGCCATTGTCTTCATGACCACAGGCTCGAATCCGATGGCCAGCAGGCCGGTGTCGGTGACCATCAGCGTGGTCCCATGACCGTCGCCGGTCTCACGTCAGAGCGGTTCGCCGCGCCGCAGGTTGGCGTCGACTTCTTGGAGCCAGCCGTACTGGATCATCTTGGTGACGACCATCTTCGCTGCCGCACCGGCCAGACCCTTGGGCAGCGGCAAGACGATGTTGTCGACGCGCTGACCCCCGGTCTCAGGCGCTGGCAATCGCGGACTCCATCGAGCGTCGGGACATCTTCACATCCTGCGTGTCCTGGGACCTGAACGATCTGCTTTGTACGCTCGATGACGAGATCGAGGACATGATCGTCCGAGTTACGATGTGGTCGGATCACGATTGCGACGTCACCGGCAATACTTGGATCGAAACAATGTGGTCGCCGGAAGCCGTCGTACTGGCTGCGGCAAGGATCGATCTCACGGCCCTCTGCGAGGCGATTGACGCTGTGAACGATCAACTCGATCTGGAATCGATCCTCGCCGGTCGCTGGCAGTTCACAGGTCCCGCAAGCGCACCCCAAACCTGAGCAATAGCGGTGCGCCCCCGCGCGCACCGCTTCTTGAGGCCGGAGATCCCGGCCCCGCCAAGGCCCGAGGATTAGGCCAGGACAGGGCGCGCCGACGAACCTTCTGCTGCTACAGAGGTCGGCGCGCCCGAACTGCAATCTGAATAGGACGAGAACATCTATGTGAGAGCAGACCTTCGCTTTGGTTGTCTGGTTGGCGGCTATGCACACGATCCTGCCGTTCGTCGCTACTGCATGAATAACAGCTTTAGGAAACAGACCGCAGCTATATGGACAAGTCGACATACCTCCGCTTAGATAAAATCTTTCTTGAGGTTTAAGAGGCTTGGATGGAAGACTATGGGCAAAGTACCTGATGACATCGCGGTTCACTGCAACTGCTCTATGCCGCCATTGCAAATGATCCAAAAGAAGTCTGTGTTTGGTGTGAAGACCTTTATTTGTACAGCCTGCCTAAAGCAAAAGGAGGTGAGTATGAGTTTTGGAGAACTTCACATAAAAGAGAAATGACCCGCCAATTTTCCTTAGCTGTGATTTAACAAACGAGAATGAAAGCCCGACATTGCGGCTGTCGGGGCTGCACTTGTTTCATACTCCACCAACCCAACCGGCGAACGAATAGAAAGCTTGTGCGCTTTCCTCCTTGTCGGATTTGTCGCCGCTGCATCTCGCGATGACAGCAGCCCCAAACCTTAGACATAGCGGCCGGATGCGACTGCAGCACGTTTAACCGGGCCTAGCTATCCCTTCCATTCGCAGGTGGTAGCTTGAGATAGTCGGATTTGACTTGGTCGATGATCACGCCGTTTTTTCGCGCTCTATGATCGATTGCCGCAGCCTTTGATTGTGCGCAGTATGAAATTTGATAATTTTTTCTTGACTCCCATAAAGTAGTGATGAACATTACCCTGCAAATGTGGGGAGCTAAGTATGGATTGTGCGATTGTAAAGAATGAAACATTAGGGGTGTTCGAAGCGGGTTCAGCTCCAGATTTCTCAAAGCTTGCAGACCGCTGTGACGCAAAGTGCTATTGTCACGGACACAATGTTTCAGGAGTTGTTGCGGATTTTGTCGGACAGCTAAACAACAGGCAACTGTATAATGGTGACGAGTTTGTTCCTGGCACTTTTTGCGCCTCGACTGGAAACTGTGACGTCCTTGTGGAGCTTAAAGAAGGCCGCAACGGAAACTATGCAGTGTATACTTTTCGAGCGAAATCTGGAAAGTCAAAGAGTGTGGATGATCCATTTCAGATCGTTGTTTCGCGCTATCGGAAGGTAATTATCTTCTCTCGAAAACCTGCTATTTTTGAGGACTTTCCAGTCGAAGAACGGGTTTAGTGTTTGAGTTTCCGTCGAACGTAGAGTTCTCTTTAGGCACACCAATCACGAGTAGTTCTGAGATTACGTTTTGGGTTGTATTGAATAGATTTATCCCACTGTTAGAAATTACACTATTAGCAATCACGGCATTTATCGCATATAAATCCTTGGTAGCATGGCGAGACCAAGCAGAATATCAAAGCAAACGCGAAGCTGCGAAGGAAATATTCCAATTGTCTACAAGATGTGGCCTCTGGCTGTTCGAGGCTCGACAATCAGGGGATGCTCCAGAGCATTTTGTAAGACAAGAGGTGCTCGAAAGGTCTGCTGATCAAATACCAGAACATGTCACTGAAAAGTTTAACTCCTTGTCATCGGTTGCTTTTGCGAAGTATTTGCTGCTCGAGAAGAAGTCAGATTTCGATGAGCTGACTCTCGCCCTCAAGCGCGGAAAGAAGTATTTTGCGGCAAGCGGTATAGATGAAATCTCCGATCTGGTTGATCTCCGCGAAACTATCGAATTCCATTCGAGTGCGCTTTTTGATTTTGAACTGAAGGGCGTTCCGATCACTGACCCCAACGAGTCCCGATCATATTGTTTCCGAGTAGGTGGTGACCACTCAATTGAAGACCGGATAGAGGCCGCCTTGGCTAAAGCCACTTTAATTTGAGATAGTTTTCTTCAGGTTCATTTACTGCAACTGCGAAGGGCGCGATAGTAATATAGCCACGGTGGGCTCCAAGCGACCATTTGCTGCAATAAATGTCAGTGTCTGCTCTCGGGAAGAGCAGCCATTTAGTGTCTGGTTCGCATCGTCAAGACGCGTTTAGAATCGATATGATTTTGTGTTTTGGCTGATGATTTGCCCTGTTTCTCAGATCTCCTGAACCAAATGTGCCCGCAGGGCGAACCCTGCGGGCGTTTTGGTCACCCGCGTGCGAGGTATCGGGGGTTCCACGCTGCCGGTTGCTTGATGCCCAGCAGGAAAGGAACCGCCGATGCCGCTCGACAAACTGATCGACCTCCTCGCAGAAGCCGCAGTCCGGAAACTCTCGCAGAAGCGGGAGGAAAAGACGGCGACACCTGACGACGGATGTTCAGGCTACCCTTATGCCTCTATCTGGTCACGCTTTTTTCGTGTTCGTCGTTTATTTTTGGTTGAGACAGTGAGCATTATGCTCTCGACGAACAGAATTCGGTTAATTCTGCCGAACCTCTGTGATTGACCCGAGCAGGACGGGCATCATCTATCACGCTCAAATATCGACATTGAAGGAAGTTCTATGACCCGACACGCTGCATTCCCACAACACCGCAAGGTTATCATTTACGCGCGGTATTCGTCGGACATGCAGAGCCCGACGTCTGTGAAAGACCAGATCGAACTGTGTCAACGAGAGGCGATCTCCAATGGCTGGACCGTCGTCGACGTGCGATCGGACGAAGGCATCACCGGCACCCGTGACGACCGGCCAGCCTATCAGGCGCTGCTGAATGATCTGAACCAAAGGCGCTGCGATCTGGTGCTCTTCGAGAGCGTCGATCGTCTGTCCCGCGATCAGGAGCATTCGGCGCGCTTCTACAAGATCGCGACGCACAATGAGGTCGAACTTTATGCGTTGGACGGCGGTTACGTAGACGCCATCAAGCTGGGCTTCTCATCGACGATGGCAGCAGCGTTTCTGGAAGCGTTGGCATTCAAGACACGGCGAGGACTGAGCGGTCGCATTTCAGCCGGCAAGAGTGCAGGCGGCATCTCCTATGGCTACCGTCCGGGCGCCGAGAAAGGCGACCTCGTGATCGACCAGGATGAGGCCATCATCGTGAGGCGGATCTTCAAGGAGTACTCTGATGGCAAATCACCGCTGAAGATCGCGACGGGGCTGAACCAGGATCTCATTCCTTCCCCTGCCGTTGGCACGAAGCGCAAGACGAGCGGTCATTGGAAGCAGAACACGATCAACGGCAACCGTGAACGCGGCACCGGCATTCTCAACAATGAGCTGTATGTCGGTCGCCGGATCTGGAACCGTCTACGGTATTCCAAGGACCCGATGACGGGCCGCCGTGTATCCCGGTTGAACCCGCCGGAGAAGCTGACGGTGACCGAGCTGCCGGAGCTGCGGTTGATCGATCAGGTACTCTGGGACGCGGCCAAGGCCCGTCAGGAGGCCATGTCGAAGGAGCGCAAGACCGACGCTGACGGCGGCGGCACACTCGCTGTGACACGGCAGAACAAGCGCCGAAAGTACCTGCTGTCAGGCCTCGTGCGGTGCGGGTTGTGCGGCGGAGCGATGACGGTCGCTGGAGGTAATGCCACGGCTGGTAGGAGACGCTATTATTGCGCAAACGCCCGCGAAAAGGGCGCGGCTATCTGCAAGGGGATGAAGGGCATCCTGCAAACCGATGTCGAGCACATCACGCTGACGGAGCTACGCGACGGGCTGATGCAGGACGCCGCGTTTGCCAAGTTCAAGGTCGACTTCGAGCGGCATACCCGGGCGCAGGGAAAGTCCGTCGGCGAAGAACTTAAGCATCGAGATCGGATGATCGCCGAGCAGGAGCGGAAACGCGACAATCTGCTGAAAGCCGTCGCCGACGGAGACTACTCGCCTGCGGTCATCAGATTCCTGAATGAAGTGGAGGTGGAGTTGGCGCAGATGACGGCGCAGCGGGTCGCAGCGACGCCCGCGCCCGTGGATTTGCCCGACAACCTGCCTGAGCTTTATCGTGAGTATGTTGACGACCTCGTAGGAATGCTGTCGCAGGAGGATGTAGTCGGACGCGCCGGACTGGAGCTGCGCGAGCTGATCTCCGCCGTAAACATTCACCCCGGCGAGGATGGCGGACACACCATCACGCTCGAAGGTAAGTTCTTGGAGATGCTACACAAAACAAAGCCCGCCGGAAGGGCGGGCTATGTTGGTTTAACAAAGTTCGTTTCAGTTGGTTGCGGGAGTAGGATTTGAACCTACGACCTTCAGGTTATGAGCCGCAATCCAGACGAATGGCCAATCCTATAAATTTCAATAGCTTATGCGATAAACCATTGAAATCACGAACTGAGTCCGTC
>Ga0306910_1001083_pt1 | contig 9973 bp, 13 predicted proteins | sample AntRauMFilla2698_FD_190438 | JGI IMG/M metagenome (GOLD analysis project Ga0306910, IMG submission 190438) | Saline lake microbial communities from Rauer Islands, Antarctica - Metagenome Filla 2 #698 (v2) (version 2) | ecosystem: Environmental > Aquatic > Non-marine Saline and Alkaline > Saline ... | reverse complement strand
CAGGTAATCCAGCTCGTTGAGCAGGTCGCCCAGACGCCGGCGCCAGTGGCGCAGGTTTTCCAGGTTGGACGCAGGGTCTTTGGTGTAGAGGCGGATAGCATCACCAATAATGTCAGCCTCTACGAGGGTTGAGGTAAAAAGCTTAGGCATGGTTTTCTCCTTCACAGGACCTGTCCTGTGCACAATAGGGCAAAAGCGCCCAGGAAGACTGTTGGTCGATGCAACCTAAAGGGATGCAACTCCAACAGTCCAGCCAAGGGACTTCAGTGAACCAGGGCAAGAACCTCAGTCCAGTCGTCGGTCGGGCCTCGCATTATTTGTCGCGACCAACCGCTTCAAGAGCCGAGAGGTGATCCAGCTCGTCGATCAGGTCCGCTTCAAGAGCCGAGAGGTAATCCAGCTCGTTGAGCAGCTCGCCCAGACGCCGGTGCCAATGGCGCAGGCTTTCCAGGTTGGACACAGGGTCTTTGGTGTAGAGGCGGACAGAATCACCAATGGTGTCAGCCTCTACAAGGGTTGAGGTAAAAAGCTTAGGCATGGTTTTCTCCTTCACAGGACCTGTCCTGTGCACAATAGGGCAAAAGCGCCCAGGAAGACTGTTGGTCGATGCAACCCTAAAGGATGCAACCCCAACAGTCCAGCCAAGGGACTTTAGTGAACCAGGGCAAGAACCTCAGTCCAGTCGTCGGTCTCCAAAAGGGTGGCACTGCCAACAAGCAGGCACCCGTCAAAGTCCAGCCGGCAGACGATGAACCTGCACCCTTCGAAGTCTTCACGTTCGCGAGGGTCAGGATAGTCTATCCAAACCAGGAAGTCATTTTGCCAGAAAGACGGGCAGACGTCATTTCGCCAGCTCGTGTCCTCCCAGCCCTCAAGATCGGGCAGGGAGGTAATTGGGTAATCCGGAAATTCGGATGCGACGGTCTGTGGAAATAGGGCGAGCATCAGGGGTTAACCTCCATTTGGCAGATGTCAATGTCGTAGGTGTTGCCCAGGCCAGAGTCATCATTGGCCGTCAGGACGTCAATGACCGAGTGGGCTTTGTCCTGGGCTCCGTCGTAGGACGCCCACACAGAGTGATGCTTGGTCCGGCAGAAATCTGCCCGGTCCGTGATGGTAAGAATGTAAACATAGGTCATAGGTTAGTCCTCATCAAGAATACGGTAAGCTTCGTCGCGATCACCCACAAAGAAGGCGTCGTGAGCCCGTTCATGCCGGGAAAGAGCCCGGCGCTCATTTTTGTCTTCTTGGGCGCGAGCCCGACCCTGGACAGTTCCAGGCTTGGACACTTCTTTACTCCACTGGCTCGCAGAAAGCCCAAGGGCGCTCTCACCAGTAGGGCACTTTTTGACTTTCCCGCCTGAGGCAAGGAACTGGGCTACAAGATCATTATCGGACATTGGTTAGTACTCCAGTTATATCTTGGTTAGAGTGAAGTCTTCAGTAGGCTTGCCATTGAGATAACAGACTAGGTTGCCTGTATCGTCCAGGAAGACTGAGACTTTGCCTTGCTTGACTCGGCCTACTCCGCAAGAGAGATGTTTGATGCCAGTTGGCTCAGGCTTGAGGAAGCAGGTACTTGTGTCAGGCAGGCGTCCAATGAGGACGCGACATTTTCCAAGAGGATTGGTCATGAGGATACTTTCTCCAGGTTAAGGACAGTTAGGCAGGTTACAGATAGGCGTCCTGGCCAGGACGCCTACTGTGTAACTTGCCTGTGTTACTCAGAAGTCAAAGGCTAACTGTACTTCGCGAGTATTTGTAGGAACTCTTTTTTCGAGCAGGCCTGCCTTTCTCATGTCTCTCGCGATACTCGCGACGGACTTGTCCGTAGTCCTGGCATCAGGAAAGTGTTCACGAGCCTTGTTCGCGATGGCCTTGTAGGACAGTTCGCCTTCGATGAGGCAGGCCTTCACAACGTGAGTGCAGTTCTTGAACGTGGACATGATAGTTCTCCAGTGTTTGCTCATCTGAGCAGTTTCAAAGTTTCGGCCTGTCGGCCTGTCGGCCTGTCGGCCTGTCGGCCTGTCGTTCGGCCTGTCGTTCGCAGTTCGTATTATTAGAATAGATCCAAAGTACTAACAAAGTACTAACGCTTTCTGAAGCATTGATGAACTCTTTGAAGCATTGATGAACTCTTCGCACTGCATTCAGTGGGGGTAGAGCCCAGGACACACTACATGCCGTGCGTCCTGGCCTGTTTTGGCACAACGGTGAATGATTTGAAAGTGAAAGTTTACGAGGACGGGTGCCTGTTTTGGCACAACGGTGAATGATTTGAAAGTGAAAGTTTACGAGGACGGGTGCCTGTTTTGGCACAACGTTGAATGGTTTCAATAGCTGGTAACTAGAGTAGAGATAGCCTTTCCATGCAGGGCCCCTTGGAACCTGAGCACGCGAGCAGCCTCAATGACCTCATAAAATATGGAAAAATAGGTTTGGAGTCAAAGTTCCTCCCAGTCTAGCATCTTAAAAGCCAACGCTGGCATACGATGGTGCTGTAAGGTGGCTATAAGGATCAGAGCCACCGCATGAACTACACGAGCCCTAGAACCGAGGAACTAAAATGGCGATGCACCGACCCTCCAAAAATATGGCAAAGCCCAACCATAACCAGAAGCGCTCAAAAGAGATGCTGGAGCAATGCGTTGCCGAGATGGCAGATTGCGCCAATGTTTCTGAGACCGCCCGTCGGTGTGGGATCACGCCATGGTTGATGTATTACTGGAAGCGTCGCAGCGAGGATGGCTATCCAGGATACTCCATCGACATGGGCGGGATGGATGATGATGGAAATCTGTTGGTCGCAGAGTTCCATGAGGCTTGGGACGCAGCGCTGGAGATTGGCAATGACTACTTGGAACAGGAAGCGCAGCGGCGAGCTGTTGCTGGTTACGAAGAGCCAGTCGTGCATAAGGGAATTCAAGCATTCGTCCGCGACGCGACCACTGGTGAACTCGAACTGGATGAAAACGGCAGGCCAATTCCACTTACCATTCGGAGGTATAGCGATCGGCTGCTAGAGGTACTGCTGAAGGCGCGCAGGCCAGAGACGTTCCGCGAGAACATGAAGCTTGAGGCGCACGTGACTGGTGGGGTGCTTGCTATTCCCCAGAGCGACCAAGCAAACCTCAGCGCGGAAGACTGGGCTGCACGGTTCCGGGACAATCAGGATGGCAAGACGATCGAAGGCACGCCAGTCTATGCCTCGGAATTGCCACCAGATGGCGTTGATCCTGAAACTGGCTTGGAACGCCGCACTGGCGGGACGAGCGTGCGAGCAGCCATGGAACGGAAGATGGCTCAGCAGGCAATGGACCAGGACCCTGAGCTGGAAGAGAAGCAGGCTGCCTTCATGAAGTGGTATATGGAGCAAAACCGCCACGACGATGGTGCCAAGCTCATGCAGTCTGGTCCGCGTGGCAAGGAATACAACACCCGCCCTGGTTTGTCTAAGGCGGAACTGAAAGCACTTGAGGAGAGCGATCTTGACCCACTTGCCTGACATCACGCCGGAACAAGCACTGGCTGTTCTGCTCCACAATGCAAAGCTTCAAGAGGCGCCCACATCGCGGCGCCCTCTTCCTTTGGAAGCTGTGATCGGCATTGGCAATGACAACCATGCGATCGTGGCAATCCAACCAGAAGACCTCAAAGCTCTGAACAGCATTCTTTCACAGGACGCGTCCTGTGAACTTCTAGTTGCCACCGAGCACGTCGAGCAGACCGACGGTCAAACGGTGCGCACAGACCTTAAGGATGGCAAGGTGGTTGCTCTCGAAAGCTACCGACCTATTCCGGGTGCTGATGGGGACAGTGCTGAAGACCGGCGGGGCTATGCTCTGCGCGAGCTTGAGCCATTCCTGCAGCTGGCCCAAGAGGGTAAAATTCGTGCGCTGGTCGTCGCAGCTGAGTTGGTTGACGAGCGCTCCAGCATCACTTATCCTGTCGGGCAATGGGAACCAGGGCTGATCGCGGCTGTGGAGCTTCTGAAAACCCGCCTTGTAGCACAGGGATAACTGGCATGAAGATGTTCCTCGATCCTATCATGTATGACGAATGGGAGAAGGCTTTCGGCACTCCCTTCATGAAGGCCTACTTCATTCGCTTCTCGCTTGTGGTGGGTTGCCGATGAGTGCCCACAGCGGAGGCCAAGCGGAGTTCCAGCCCGGGTCACAGCGCATTGAATGGCGCAAGACTGACGACGGGCTGAAGGCGTTTGTAATCAAGCCTAACGGCCGGCAGGAAGCAGTGGTCTGGGCTCCTCAGCCTGGATCACAAGAGGCATTCCTGAGTTGCCCGATCACGGAAGTCCTTTACGAGGGCACACGCGGCCCTGGTAAGACAGATGCCCTGATTATGGACTTCTGCCAGGACGTTGGCAAAGGCTGGGACGAAGAATGGCGTGGCATCATCTTCCGCAAAAGCTATCCCGACTTGCAGGACGTTATCGAAAAGTCCCGCAAATGGATACCTCGTATCTGGCCAGGGGCCAAGTATAATGAGACCAAGTCATTTTGGGAATGGCCCGCCGGTGAGAAGCTCTACTTTCGCCAGTTTTCAAAGCCCGCTGACTATTACAAATACCACGGCCACGCATATCCCTTTATTGCTTGGGAAGAACTTACCACTTGGCCCGACGATAAGTGCTTCAAGTCCATGTTCTCTTGCCTGCGCTCCACAAAAATGGGTATGCCCCGCAAAGTCCGCGCCACGACCAACCCTTATGGTGTCGGGCACAACTGGGTGAAGATGCGCTATCGTCTTCCAGTTAAGAAGGGGAATATCATTGGGCAAATCATCACCGATGCACGCGACGACGCAGGAGAGCTTGAAACTCCACGGGTCGCCATTCACGGCTTCCTTGACGAGAACAAGGTCCTGCTACACGCCGACCCTGACTATAAGCAGAAAATCCGCACTGCTGCACGCAATCCTGCAGAACTGGCTGCGTGGCTCAATGGCTCCTGGGACATTGTCGCGGGTGGTATGTTCGACGACATTTGGTTCATGGGCAGGGACTACATTGTGCTTGAGCCCTTTCCAATCCCGGCAAGCTGGCGTATTGATCGCAGCTTTGACTGGGGTTCGAATGCTCCGTTCTCCGTTGGCTGGTGGGCCGAAAGCGATGGCTCCGATTATACGGATGCCTTCGGTCACCGACGCTCAACAGTTCGTGGAGACCTATTCCGCATTGCTGAATGGTATGGGTGGACAGGAAAGCCGAACGAAGGCTCTCGTCTCTTGGCATGGGAAATCTCCAAGGGTATCATTGAGTTTGAGCTTGAGATGGGATGGCGCAACAAAACCAACCGTCGCTGGTCACGGGTAAAGCCGGGTCCTGCAGACAACGCTATCTTCGACGACGAGATGGGCCGCAAGAAGGATGATCCTAGCGCGAAGTCCAAAGCCACTGATATGGGTCAGCCTGTTCGTATCGACGGCCAGCTCTATCATGGCGTGCAGTGGGAATACTCCGACAAGTCACCGGGCTCGCGCAAGCAAGGCTGGGAGCAAATGCGCTCTATGATGAAGTCAGCCATTCCGCCTGAGAAGCGCACTCCTCCAGAAGAGGGCTTGCGTGAAAAGCCCGGTCTGTTCATCTTTGAAACGTGTGAGCAGTTCCAACGAACCGTGCCAGCTCTTCCTCGTGACGAGGATGATATGGACGATGTAGACACCAACGCTGAAGATCACATCGGTGACGAATGCAGGTATCGTATCCGCTTTAAGCGGCGTAATGTCAAGTCCGGAAGCACCACTGGTCATCATTAAGGGAAAGACCCAATGTCCGTTGACGAAAAACACCCTCAATATGACCTGTTCATTGAAGACTGGACGCAGATGAGCGACACCCACAAGGGTGAGCGCACAGTCAAAGATGCAGGGACAACCTACCTGTTTCCGACCGCCAACATGGTGGCCGATGGCATGGACAATCAGAACCAGCCCGGTTACAAGGCATATGAGTCCTATCGCAAGCGCGCAGTCTATCATGACTTCGTGAAGGACGCCATCAACATGATGGTTGACATCATGAACCGCAAGCCTGCTCAGATCAAGCTGCCGTCCAAGATGGAGCCCCTGCGTGAGAAGATCACGGCCGAGGGGCATTCCTTGAGGGCGCTTCTGCGGGACATCAACTTCCACCAGCTTCTTCACTCACGCTACGGCCTGCTGGTCGACGTGCGCACTGGCGAGGGCCCGAATGCTCTTCCCTACATTGCGACGTATGAAGCCCCGAACATCATCAACTGGGACATGGGCAAGCGCGAGGACAACAAGTCCACGCTGGACTTCCTTGTGTTGGACGAAACCGAGGAAGAACGGACCAACTTCACCTGGGAAGAGCAGGACAAGTATCGTGTGCTGCTGGCACCTGGTTCAAGTCTGACTGAACTCATGGGTGCAGAGAAGAGCGGCGGCGGCAAAGCCAATCAGTTCTGGTCCCTTGCTGTTCGCGGGCGTGACGCTCTCATGTCCAGCGCTTTGGCTGTTCAGCCGATGATTGCAGGCAAGAGTCTTCCCTACATTCCGTTCACCTTCATCAACGCCGGCGACTTGGAAAGCTCTCCTGAGGCACCCGTGCTCATTGGCCTGTCCAATCTGACCCTGGCAATCTATCGTGGGGAAGCAGACTATCGTCAGACCCTGTTCATGCAAGGCCAAGACACCCTGGTTATCATCGGCGCCGTCCTTCAGGACGACGATGATGAGAACGTGAAAGTGGGCTCTGGTGCTCGCATCGAAGTTCCGCTGGGCGGTGACGCCAAGTATATCGGCGTTTCCTCTGATGGCTTGCAGGAACAACGTGAAGCTTTGAAGGCTGACAAAGAACAGGCAGCAGAGCGTGGTGCACGTCTACTGGACTTCGGCGACACGGCCAGGCAATCAGGTGATGCCCTACGCATCCGAGTTGCTGCCCGGACCACAACCCTGCGCACGCTTGCCATCACAGGTGCTGAGGGACTTCAACGTGCCCTACGCCAAATCGCTGAGTTCGTTGGAGCCAATCCACTGGAAGTTATCGTTGAACCCAATCTGGACTTCACCGACGATGCGTTCACTGGACAGGACATTCTTGAATACATGCAGGCGAAGGCAATGGGTGCTCCGCTCTCATTGAAGACCATCCACAACAACTTCCGCAAGAAGGAATTGACCGACAAGACCTTTGAGGAGGAACTGGCGGAAATCGAAGGTGAACGCGAGCTTACAATCGGGACTGTCCTTGATACTGACAAGGACGACCCTGGCAATGAAGACAGTGGCAATCGTGGGCGTGGCAAGCCTGAAGACCCGCGCCAAAAGTCTGATCGCGGAACTCCTGGGCCCAACAAGACCACGGATAACTGATGGAAACCTTCGACACGATATTGGATTGGGCTGTTCTGCATCAGGTTCGCTTGATGCAGCTTTCTATCCTATACCAAGCTCAGGCTCAGGAGGAGCTGGACAGCACTGAGGCTGAGCTTGGTGATATTGCCATTGCTGCTGCAGCTTTGGTTGCTTCGACTGGGGGCCTTCGTGTAGATGATGCACGGACGCAATCCCGGTTTGAGAGCTTTCGCCAGCAGATACTGGCCGCCCGTCGTGAGGGCTTCATCACTGCATTCAATACCCTCGAAGTCCGCCTCGACCAGCTTAAGGACTATGAACGCCAGTTCTATTCGGCGCTCTTGCGCGCGGGTGGACTGAATATCAATGTGCCTGCTTCCATTACAGGCTCGGTAGACATCATGGGCAAGAGCCTTAACGATTGGCGCCAACGGCTTCTGGCCAATGATGTGCACCGCCTTCAAGAGAACCTGACGCTCGGTGCGCGTCTCGGTGACAATGAGGCTGCTATGCGTGCTCGGCTTCTTGGCCATACAAGCTATGGCGGGCGAGATGGCGTCACTGCCACTGCCCGACGCGAGCTTGAGACGCTGACAAGAACGGCAGCAGACGCCTTTGCTGATCTTGCCCGCGTGCAGATCAATATAGAGAACCCATTCAGCGCAAAGGAAATATATGTTGCCATCCTCGACTCCCGAACCACTGAGCAATGCAAGGGACTACATGGAAAGGTTTTTGGCGCAAGCGAAGGACCTCGGCCTCCTATCCACTGGTATTGCCGATCGACTAGAATTCCATTGGTCGGAGATGGTCCCAACAGAATACCCCGTTATCGAGAATGGCTCAATCGTCTTTCCATCGCAGACCAGAACGAAGTGCTTGGCCCACGACAGGCCGCAGCTTTCCGCAATGGCTCCCTTGACCTACAGACCTTCCGCGAACCTAACTGGCGCGGCATCGATTTAGAGACCTTGGCAAAACGCGAAAGCCGGGTCTTTGAAGCCGCTGGAATGGGTGCTCCATTTCAGTAAAACCGGTCCATGTGGACCAAAGGCGCATGGCGCTTTAAGTATATAGGACAAGTCCTATAAATAAGAGGAGCATACAATGCTTGAACTTTTTTACAACTCCGCAGACGAAATCCCTAATGGCTTCGCCGACCTTTACACCGAAAAGGATGGCAAGTGGCACCTCACTGGCATCAAGGGCATGAAGACCGAGACCGACACCAACAAGCTGTCCAAGAGCCTTCGCGAAGAGCGCGACGCCCACAAGAAGACCAAGGACAAGCTGGCCAAACTTGGCGGCGACGACGTGGACATCGACGAAGTGGTGGGACAGCTAGATGAGCTGGAAGACCTCCGTGCACGCATCGAAGCCGGCGAAGGTGGTAAGGTCGACGAGAAGAAGCTGGAAGAACTGGTGGAAGCTCGTATGAAGCGGGAACTTCGTCCCCTCGAGCGCGAGCGTGACCAGCTCAAGTCGCGCAACCAGGAACTCGAAGGCGAGAACGGCACCCTGAAGACCACCATCAACAATGGCACCATCGAAAGCCGTCTCCGTGAACTGGCTACCGGCGAGAATGTTGTCGGCTCCGCGATGGATGACATTGTGTTCATGGGCACCCACATGTTCGAGGTTGCTGAAGACGGCGCCATCGTTGCACGTGAAGGCGCTCGTGGCGTGGAAGCGGGTATCACTCCTGACATCTGGCTGGCCGACATGAAAGAGAAGCGCCCGCACTGGTGGCCCGCTTCCCAAGGTGGCGGTGCTGGCGGTGGCAAGGACGGTATCAGCGGAGGTGCCAACCCTTGGGGCGCCAAGACCTGGGATATGGAAGCTCAGGGCGCAATGGTTCGTGGCGATCGTGCCAAGGCTGAGCGCCTGGCGAAAGCCGCTGGGTCGAAGATCGGGGCAACCAAACCGACCGAAACCGCGTAAACGCTGGCTTACGGCGCTGGTTTCCCGGCGCATGTTCTATAACCATAGGCACGCGAGCATGGCTCGCGTGCCAACACTGACTAAGAGGCTGGACATGGTTCTAGCTCTCCCTCACACCGAGCTGGCCATGGTGCTCGGCTCAGGTCTCCCAACAGATCAGAGCCAATTCAAGGAGTATTCCAATGGCTGTTACCAAAATCGCGGACGTGGTCGTCCCGGAAATCTACACGCCCTACAAGCAGCAAATGACCGAAGAAAAGTCCGCGCTGATCCAGTCGGGCGTTGTCGCACGCGACGAGAGCCTTGACGCGCTCCTGAATGGCGGCGGCTTGACCTTCAGCACCCCCAGCTGGAAAGACCTGGACAACGACGAAGAGAACACCTCGACGGACAACGAGGCCTCGGATGCTGACATCAGCAAAATCGGCACCCTGACCGAAATCTCCGTGCGTCTGTCCCGCAACAAAGCCTGGGGTGCAATGGACCTCGCGGCTGACCTGGCTGGCTCCAAGCCCATGACTGCCATCGGCAATCGTGTGGGTTACTACTGGACCCGTCGTCTGCAGGCCATGTTCATCGCCACCATGCAGGGCGTCTACGCCGACAACACTGCCGCGCCTTCCAGTTCGGAGCACGTGCAGGGCGATCTGACCAACGACATCTCGGGTGGCTCCTACTCGGCTGGCGTGACCGA
>Ga0306910_1001080_pt1 | contig 9995 bp, 14 predicted proteins | sample AntRauMFilla2698_FD_190438 | JGI IMG/M metagenome (GOLD analysis project Ga0306910, IMG submission 190438) | Saline lake microbial communities from Rauer Islands, Antarctica - Metagenome Filla 2 #698 (v2) (version 2) | ecosystem: Environmental > Aquatic > Non-marine Saline and Alkaline > Saline ... | reverse complement strand
CAAAGGACATCGTCTGGTTTTGTTTAAGGTTTAAGAGTTTTAACTAAACTAACGGTGTCCTTTCCTTTTTTCCAAAACTCTCGGTTATGGGATGCTACCCAAACTATAAGCCCTTGTTTTATTGAACTGGCGTAAGGAGTTCTGAGTCTCTAATTATGACTTTTTTGTAACAACGAACCGTTTCAGTTTATGCTCATTATTTAAATCTCACGTACCATCAACCGTTCTTTACTTTTCATCAATCAAAAGTTACATTCGGTGTCTCAAATTTCAGTATGATGTTAAAGAGCACGTTCCAGCTGACACATGGAATAATCAACGCTTTTGACAGGTTAAAAAACAGAACTTCATGAGAGTCATTAACAAAGGAAAAGCAAAGCTAAAAATTCCGGTTTGGCGTGCCTATTACGTTAAATCACGTCATGAGAAAAAGGCTTCTGAAAGGCTTGAGGAACAGGGATTTGAAATCTACTGCCCAATAAAAGAAGTTAAAGTGAAGTGGAGCGACCGGTGGAAAAAAGTAAAGAAACCGCTCATACCCGGCTATCTCTTTGCTAAGGTTGATGAAAATGGCCGACGGGAGATTTTAGAAGATCCCAGTATTTTCAATAATGTATTCTGGAGAGGAGAACCAGCTTTAATCAGAGATGATGAAATTGAGGCGATGCGCACCATTCTGAGCATTGAGACAGGTACAGAAGTTGAAGTTGAGGCCATAAAACCCGGAACTAAAATCCGTATCGAGGCCGGAGCTTTTAAAGGAAAACACGGCATTGTGGTCGACAGCACAAAAAAAGAAGCGATGCTGCAACTGGATTCACTTCAATTACAGATTACTATAAAAATTCCTACTGCTGCTTTGAGCAGGCTTAAAGAGGGGGATGAATAGCGAGCGGTTTTAACAAGATGATTTTTAGCAACGGCAACAACGATCATAAACTTCTATGTGGCAAATAGCGCCGTGTTAAAATCCGCTTGATCCGCCGGCTGGCGGACCGCGAAGCGCTATGCTTGTTAATTGGCATTCTACGATATTGCTGACAACTTGATTTCCATTTATTCGTTAACTACGATAGCAACAATTATTTCATACTTTCCGAATCAAGACCAATTTTGTACATTAAATCATGGAAACAGTAAAAGTAGACATATTAAATCCAAAAGCCAGAAAGCTGCTTAAAGATCTGGCTGATTTAGATTTAATTACTATTCGTAAATCAACAAAGAGTGAATTTTCAGAAGTATTGAAAAGAATCCGATCTAAATCAGAAACTGTACCAAGTCCTGAAGAGATCGCTGGCGAAGTGAAAGTCGTCCGCTCCAGACGAGCTAATATGTAAGAATGCGCCTCATTCTCGATACTAATTTATGGATCAGTTTTCTGATAAGTAGTAAGTATGAGAAACTCGATGAATTACTGTTTAATCAGAAATGTAAACTTCTGATCAGTCAGGAACTTTTAGAGGAATTTTTAGCAGTTGCTAAACGTCCAAAACTTAGAAAATATATTTCAAGAGATGAATTAGAAGATCTTTTGGAAACGATTGATGAAGTTGCTGAATTTGTGAATGTAACGTCAGAAATAATAGAATGCCGGGTTCCAAAAGATAACTTTTTGCTGTCGCTGGCAGTTGATGGTAAAGCTGACTACTTATTGACAGGAGACAAAGATCTATTGGTATTGAAAGAAATTGGAAATACCGAAATCAAAACCATATCTGAATTCTTTGATGTTATTGATTCATGATGTGTACTTAAGAACTTGGTATTTGTGATGAACGGGTTGGCGCTTAACCGGCTTAACTATTATAAATTACTAAATTAATAAAAAGCTGGACATGCTAGAACTCTAATATCCGCATTATAAGTAATGAGCGGCCAAGTTCGGGTTAAAGCGCTGTTAATGGAGCCAATTCATAGTTAAAACTCACTGGTCCAATCTTCCAATTTAATATCCGCGATCCGATTGAAGTGATTCGTATTATTCGTTACCATCACTAAGTCGAATGAAACAGCCGTAGTTCCAATCAAAAGATCAAAATCGTCAATAATTTTCCCGTCTTTTTGAAGACGTGCTTTTTCTGAAGCATAAATATCCAGTGCCGGGAAAATTGGCAAAATCTGAATACCGGTTAAAAAGTTTTCCAGGGCTTGTTGATTTTTCTTTTTAGCCTGACTTTTCGCAACTCCAAACTTTAATTCAGTCCCGAGGCGTCGGGATGATTTCTGAAATGAAACAGTTTTCCGGGCCAACATCTCGAAACTTTGATTTAAGTTCGTATAACCCCTTGATGTAATAAATGCAAATATTTGTATCCAGTAGGTATTGATTCAAAACACTTCAATGGATCGGTTAAATGTTCTTGACTCTTTGATGGTCTCAATCAACTCTTTAGCACTTTCATTTTTATCCCATCCACCAAATGCTTTATAAAACGCTGTATTCTCTTGAGCAAGATCAGTTTTAACAGTATTTGTAAGCTTTGAAATCAGGTCAAGCTTGTTTTGTGCACTCATGTTCTTCAACAAAGTGAGGTAGCTGTCAATAAGTTTTGTATTTATATCTGCTGTGTTCATTGTAATACCACATTGTTTAACGATATCTGAAGAATTGATTTTAACGAATAATTCATATTTCTGTAATCGAGCCAATTCTTAATTGCATATAAAATGTAATGAAAAATCAGGATTGCACGAACTCGGGATAAAAGAGTAGTTTAGTGAATCGCATTGCGCCATAACAGTCTGGCTATTATGCAGCTTGACAACTAAACGCTACTAAATTAATAAAAAGCTGGAAATGCTGTAACTCTAATTTCGGGATTATAAGCAATGAGTAGCCAAGTCCGGGTTATAGCGCTGTTTATACAACCTGCGAATTTATATAAGGCGTTTTTTTCAATAATCTGGTTTTCGTTTCATATGCATGATGGCAAAAACCATGATGATTTCATCCCTGTAAATTTTGTACACAACTGCATAAGGGAATCGATTTAGAAAAATGCGCTTTGTCTGATGCAGGTACGGATGACCAGCTTTGGGGAATTTTATCACACACTGCACAGCACCTTCAAACTCATGTATAAAATTGTGGGAGAGCGTCCGATCAAATTGTTTATAATAGTCAACGATATCGTAAAACCCGGCCTCTGCCACATCGTTAAGTTCAAAGGCCATTTTGCTCATCAGTCAAGAAGTGCCTGAGCATTTTTTTTCACTTCACTCCAGGGCTTCGTCGAACTATTACTTTGTTCATACCCGTCAATACGTTTCTTTAGTTCTTCAGACCAAGCTTTCTCCGATACAAATTCTTTCTCTGGCTGAAGGCTATCGATCAGCATATGTGCAAGTTCGGCACGTTCATGGCTGGAAAGTTCTATGCCCTGTTTTTTTATCTTTTCGTTGATCATAGCTGTTCCCGTTTGTTAAATAGATCTGCAGTATGGTAATAAACTCGAAAAAAGTAAAATAATTTGGTCAGAGGTTTGAGGTTGCGTAATGGGGCGGTGCTTAAGCGTCGCGGGGATTCCGGTTTCTTAGAAGTAGCGAATTAAAATTCTTACAAACAAGTTTCATCACACCCCGTCCGCATACAATTTAAAAACGCTTTGTTATGCTACCGGGTTAATCATAGTGGGTCCACATTCTGATCACTTTGACAATTTTTTCCTTTTCATACACTTGATAAACCAAGCGATGTTGGATATTAATTCTCCACGAATAAGCCCCTTCCAAATTACCGATCTTTTTTTCATAAGGAGGATATTCTTCAAAAGGATCTTCCTTAATAATATCCAGTAAGTCTTCGATCTTTGATTTTAATCCAGATAAAGCTGCCTTCCCGGCGTCTTTCTTAGCTTGTTTTGTATAAACGAGTTTGTAATTACTCACCAGTCAAGTTCTTCATCAGTTTCCTCCAGAGGAGTATTCAATCCTTCGACAATAGATTCTTGCATACCAGGGATGGTGTTAAAGCTGCGCGAGGATTATGAGTTAATAAACAGCTAAAATTTTATAACAAGCAACCCTGGAAACCAATGGTACGTCCGCGTCCTCCCGTTGATGCGCTTGTTACATCCAAAATTTACAATTAGCTAAGTTAACGATCCGTTTAATTTATTTGCTAACCACTGAAGAATGCCAGTAAATATTATTGCTGGCCAAAGAGATAGTGGCCCTGCTGCTGATGATGGAACAAAGAACATTATCACGGGCATTGTAAATGTAGTTATCGGAAGCAATAAAACTGAAATAATAGCAGCTATTAAACCTAACCAATCATTTACAACTCTGAATATAATCCAACCATTATAAAGCACCGCAATAAAAGCTAATACTCTTAAGCTAATAATGGCGATTACATTATTGTTATCTGAGGCCTCCATAAGTTTGTATATTTAAGTTAAGTACCTTGACATAACGATGCGGCAAATATTCGGCGTAGCCAAGTCATTGAATGTAAGCAACTAAACGAAAACACGTCCGGTTGATTTGCTTTGTTATACAGTTTTTAGAATAGATTTCTAATCGAAGTGTTTGTCTAAATTTGTTAAATATTCTTTAACACTTTTGTCTAAATAGTTGACAAGTTGTTGATCAGATATCCCAGATTTATGCTTTTGTATTAATTCAACTGAACTAATATAAACTTTATTCATCCTCTCAGACCCATCTCCTGGTATTTGTTGTAGTCTCATCATGCCATTCATTAAAACTGTACCTAAATCCTTCTCAGGATGATTATTCGCAATTGCATGAATAATATTTTCCGTAAGGAAATTATCATCCGCCCATTTATAATGCTTACCATATTGTTCCCAGATAACGAAAACTAGAGCATTGAGCTTTTGTACCATTACTTCTGTAAATAACCATGAAGCAGCACTTTCGTTTAAACATATTCTATTACACTCATTGGCAAGTCTTTTATCGGTCACTATATCTTTCACAGCCTCACGAATACCCTTAGCCGCTTTTTACTTTTTACTTTTAAATAACATGATTTAAATCCTAAGTTTGATTAGTGAAGTTTTTAAAAACAACGTGGAATGAAAGAGTTTAGAGCTTTATATTCTTTTTGCCAGTTTGGATATGCATTTGAGATATGTGATAAGTACTCAATAACTGACCATGAATGACCCTTTTCGTTCATTTCTCTTACTAAAAAGTTGTCATTTTCAAGGGCATCTCTTAGTTCATAGATTGATTTTTGTAAACGTTGAATTCTCTTTCGATCGCTGACTAAAAACCCCTTTTTGTTAATATACTTATCGGCATTTGTCAAAACAAAATGAGCATATTTAATTGCGGTTGGTGTATGTTCTTGCAACTCTTTTACTTTATTGTTGTCAGTAACTCTTGTACCTACCGGATGAATTCCAATGGTATTATTAGTCTTTTTAAACATTTAAGAATCGTTTAAGCATTGATCTGTATTAATATACTTTCCCAATCTATTAATTCCTTGTCAAACAAAGAAACATCGCTCTAAAACATTGAAAATAAGTACCTAAAGCTCACTGTTTTGATATTATGTTGGAATAATGAGACGCTATCATTTACTTTTTTCTTATCACACAAACCACCAGGCGGCAAAAATCAATATCGGGTGAATAACAACGAGTCTGACCCACGCTGCCCATAGTGGAAGTCGTGCGCCTCCCGGAAACTTGCCTCCTTTCTGAATCATGTACAAATGAACGGGCGTGAAGGCGATAAGCATAGCAATGATTCCCATTGCCGTCCATGAGCGGGTTTCCTCTAACATTAAACCAACTCCCAATACAATCTCAGCAATTCCGGCGCCGGGATTTTGAGTTCTTTGAAATGGCGAAATTCATTCCATACAAACAAGTTTGATCACACTTCATCCGCGTCCGATTTAAAACGCTTTGTTAGCCTGCAGTCACAGCGGTAGGTTTAATGACACATATTTTTTATACTGACATCTAAATTGTCATTATTAAATTTTAATGTCATTAAGTGTTGATGAATGAACTAATATCATATATCAAAAAGGTTACAGGGCTGGATATTAAAGAACCGGGATACCCTTTAGATTCTTTAAAAAGGCTTCCTTTGTTTCTCAGAGAAGGTTATAACTTTTTCTGTACTGAATTTTATAATCATAAAGTAGTTTTTGTTGAGCCAAAGTCAGCAGAAGGTATAACTCCAAGCCAGCTACAAAAACACATATCCAAATTTGAGTCTGCATTTGAATGTCCGGTTATCTGGGTATTTAACGAGATGACATATTATCTGAAAGAGCAACTTACCAAGTTTAGGATATCCTTTGTAGTTCCGGGCAAACAACTATTCATTCCATTCATGTTTATGGATTTGAATGAACAGCAAAAAATAAGAACAACTCGTACAGAGTCTTTTTCTCCTTCTGCACAATGCATTTTGATTTATCATTTATGGATGGAGTCATTAGAAGGTTTAAACTTCCAGGAGATTGCTGATATTTTCAAATATACACCCCGTACGATTGGAAGGTGTGCCGAAGAACTTACGAATGCCAATGCCTGTAGTATTGTAGGAAGTAGGTCTAAATATCTAAAGTTCGATAAAACCAACAGAGAGATATGGGAAACTGTTCAAGAGTATCTAAAAACTCCTGTTAAGAAAAAGGAGTGGCTTTTTCTTACAGAAAATATTGAGAAAGCAAGAATAGCTGGACTTGGTGCATTGTCTTACTATTCTAATATTAGTGCAGGTGGTATTGAATCTTTCGCAATCGATGCAAAAGTATTTAAAGAATTACGAGATAGAGGCGAAATCCATCCAACTATTTATAATGAACATGATGTAAGGCTTGAAATATGGAGCTATGATCCAACTGTTTTAACAAGAGATGATTTTGTAGATCCAATTTCGCTCTATCTGGCTTCTGTAAATGATCCAGATGAACGCATACAAATAGAACTTGAAAATATGATTAGTAGAATACTATGATTGGTCTTAAAAAATTCACCAATTTTTTTAAAGATTTCACTGATTCTTACATAATTATTGGTGGTGCCGCTTGCGAAGATTACTTCGAACGAGAAGGAATCGAATTCAGGGCAACTAAGGATATTGATATGATTTTGGTTGTCGAGGTAGTTGATGATGAATTTGTTGCTCATTTTTGGAAGTTTGTAAAAGAAGGGAATTATGAACGAAATGAGCAATCGGAAGAACGCCAATATTACCGTTTCATTAATCCTGAAAAGGAAGATTTTCCAGTACAGATAGAATTATTTAGTCGAACTCCGGATATCATTACCCCTGATAAAGATGCCCGTTTTACTATTATTCCAACAGATGAAGAACTATCTAGTCTCTCAGCTATTCTGATGGATGAGGGTTATTATCGGTTTACTCTTGAACAATGTACGACTGTGGATGCACTAAACAGGGCTAATGAGTTAGCTTTGGTCTGTTTGAAGGCTAAAGCATTTCTTGATTTGAGCCAGCGAAAGGAAGAGGGACAACGCATTGATTCGAAAACAATTAAAAAACATCGATCAGATGTATTTCGATTGGCCGCAACATTAACTGGAGAAGATCAGATTACTTTACCAAAAAATATCAAAAAGGATATGAGCACTTTTATTGCCACAATGGAGAAAGATCCACCACAAACCAAAGATTTTTTGAAAGCAATGGGTATTACAATGGTCAGCACAGAGCAATTAATAAAACAATTGAAGTATAGCTTTATACAAGATAAATAAGCTTTTAGGAAAGCAGGCTAACACATACTTCATCAATCTGATAATTCCTTGTCCAACAAGGAAACATTGCCTTAAATATTGAAAATCAACCTCTAAAGCTCACTGTTATGATAATCTGTTTGCCTTACGTCTCTTTTATAATCCCATAAGTTTTCCAAAGTGAAATTATGAGACGCTATCATTTACTTTTTTCTTATCACACAAACCACCATGCGGCAAAAATTAATATCGGGTGAATAACAACGAGTCTGACCCACGCTGCCCATAACGGAAGCCGTGCGCCTCCCGGAAACTTCCCTCCTTTCTGAATCATGTACACGTGAACGGGAGTGAAGGCGATAAGCATAGCGATGATTCCCATTGCCGCCCATGAACGGGTTTCCTCTATCATTAAACCAACTCCCAGCACAATCTCAGCAATTCCGGCCAGGGTATTTATGACTTTGGGTTTTGGGATGTACGGCGGAAACATGGGCAGGTAAAACCGTGGATGCCAGAAATGATTTATTCCAAGGAGTACATAGGCACCGGCCATGGTGAAGAGAATCAGTATTTCAAAGCTCATAATTTGTCATAAAATGATGAATTTCAATGTGAGACTGAAGAGAAGGATTTATTTCACGAAAAACTAACAATCTTCTAACAGCATGTATCAATATTGCGTTTCTCACGTACGACTTCAGCAACTATTTTAATCACATAGTAGTATCTTTTACAACTGTAGCCATAACTCCTTAACCTCTTGCTATGAAATCATCTACCTTCCACTATTCTTGCAAATCCGGATTCTTTTTAGTGCTCCTCATCTCCTTTTTTGTTGCCTGCACATCTTCCGATCAAAATTCTACTCAGCAAACCGAACCTCTCAAAGGATTTCCTCTTGGAATGACTGGCACCATTATTCAACACGATTCCATACCTACGCAATTTGTGGAGACTCGTCCCGTCACAGTCTGGCTTCCACCTTCTTATGATGATAACCGTAATCAGGACTATCCGGTTCTGTACTTCATGGACGGACAAAATGTATTCAACCCCAAAACCAGTTACACAGGCGTGGATTGGGCACTCGATGAATGGGCCGACTCGCTAATTACAGCAGGACAGATGGAAGAGGTTATCATAGTCGGAGTGTGGAATTCACCAAAGAGATTTCTTGAATACATGCCGGAAAAATCGGTCGATTATTTTAGTAAAGATGAAATGGAGTGGATTAAAAAGAACAGTGAAATATCTGTTGAGCGTCCGATTTCAGATGACTTCCTGAGTTATCTCACCGAGGATATCCTCCCCTTTATTAATCAGGAATACAGAACAAAAACAGGTCGGGAAAACACACTTATCGGAGGTTCAAGTATGGGCGGACTCATCTCTTTGTATGCATTGACTGAATATCCTGATGTTTTCGGAACAGCACTCTGTGTCTCAACCCACTGGCCTGCCGCGCAGGGAGTTTCGCTGAGATATTTTGAAGATAATTTACCTGAACCGGGCTCACACAAGGTCTATTTTGATTACGGCACAGAAACGCTTGATGCCGAATACGAGCCTTATCAAGTTCAGATGGATTCTGTAATGAAAGCTCGTGGCTATTCAGAAAATGAAGATTGGATTACACTGAAGTTTGAAGGCCACAAACACTCAGAAAGTGACTGGCGTCAACGCGGAGATTCTTTTCTGCTTTTCGGACTTGGTAAGTGAGATTGGGATGGGCCAAGGTTGCCGGTCTGACGGCTAACCTTACCTAATATCTTTGCGCCACGACAGCGCCGTCCGACCGGTTTAGAGATAAGAAAGACATCCAAAGTCATGGTCGCAAAGGCAGGAATTTGAATTGCCGGCAGGGAAGAATTCATTGGGACTTCGGAAGTCAAAATTAAATGAATAAAGGAAGGAAGGGTTAAATAATTTCTCTATCCTCTCAGTCTCCGCTGAATGAAATTGTTTCCGAAATCGTGCATTTGGGCAGCGGATCCAGCTCTCCTGATTGGAGTATTGTGCTTTGGGTAGTTATATGTCAGGAGAGCAGTGGGCCTTGGCAAACCCGGATGCTGGTGTTTGGACCTCTGCTCTCCCGCCCGAAAAGTAAAAACAGGTTTACTAACTACAACAGGGAGAGCTGGCTTCGCCGGAAGTGAGCTGAGATAGAGTAGAAAATAAATCGGCGAAGACTGAGAGGGCGAAAAGGATTTTTTCTAAAAAATTAGTTTCGTCTTTGTCCTCTCAGTCACAGTCGTTTGCTTTTGTTGCTCTGTTTTGAACTTTTGGGCTCCT
>Ga0306910_1001079_pt1 | contig 9998 bp, 8 predicted proteins | sample AntRauMFilla2698_FD_190438 | JGI IMG/M metagenome (GOLD analysis project Ga0306910, IMG submission 190438) | Saline lake microbial communities from Rauer Islands, Antarctica - Metagenome Filla 2 #698 (v2) (version 2) | ecosystem: Environmental > Aquatic > Non-marine Saline and Alkaline > Saline ... | reverse complement strand
CCACGCTGGGCGGTGACGGCAATATTGAAGCCCGAAGCCCGGATATAGCCGGTTTTCAGCCCGGTCACGCCCTCGACCCGTCCAACCAGGGTGTTGTGCGTGGTGTGGGTTACCGAACCCCAGCGAAACCGCGTTTCGGAAAAATAGTGAAAATACTGCGGAAAGTCCCGGCGCAGCGCGAACGCGAGGCGGGCCATGTCGCGTGCGGTGGTGATCTGGCCAGCATCGGGCAGGCCGGAGGCATTGTTGAAACGAGTTGCTGTCAGCCCCAGCGCCGCGGCGCGCGTGGTCATGGCGGCGGCGAAGGCCGGCTCGTCGGCGGCCAGCGCCTCGGCGACGACAACCGCTACATCATTGGCGCTCTGGACGATCAAGGCGCGAATCCCGTCTTCCACCGCAATGACCGTACCGGCGCGCACACCCAGCTTGCTGGCTGGGCGCGACGCCGCCTCGGCGGAAACCGAAAGCGGGCTTTGCAATGTCAGATCGCCGCGCTCTACCGCTTCGAACAGCATGTAGAGCGTCATCATCTTGGTCAGGGAGGCTGGATGGCGCGGGGCGGTATCACGCACAGCATGCAGAACCTCGCCGCTATCCATGTCCGCCACGAAGGCGGCGTAGCGCTCCTGTCCCACCGCCGGGGCGGTGGGGACGGCACAAAGCAGCAGGATCAGGATCAGGGCGCGCAGCAACATGGGACGAACCCTGCCTGAGCAGCCCTTTCCGGCGTGTTAATCCAGACGAGCAGCCAGATTTTGTGCACTGCACAAAAAAGGACTTGAAAAACGATCCGGCCATGGGCATATATGTTGCAGCTGCGAACAGTGGCTGAACCAAGGAGCGAAGTGATGGCGCACGAAGAAACGCCGAAATCCGCACCGGCTGAAACGCCCAAAGCCGACACGCCGCCTGCGAAAGCCGTCAATACGGATGCAGTCGCCGCCAAGGCCAAAACGGTGAAGACGCCTGCGGACACCAGATCGCACGCACCGCAAGCAACATCCTCCCCGGCGACCCCCAAGGCGCCGGTGACCACGACGAAGACCGGAAACGCTGAACCGGCCGCGAAAGCGCCGACCAGCCGGAAGCCTTCGCCGCCGCGCAAGTTCTCAGGAGAGACTCATATGGCCGCCGCCAAAAAAGATGCCGCTAAAGAAACCTTCGAAACCGTCACTGCCGCTTCCAACGAAGCGATGAAGGAAGGCTTTGAAAAGTCTGTTACCGCAATGAATGATTTCAGCGCGTTCCAGAAGCAGTCCGTTGACGCGCTCATCGCTTCGGCGACGACGACCTCCAAGTCGGTCGAAGAAATGAACACGTCCGCGCTCGCATTCGCGAAGAAATCCATGGAAGACGGCGTTGCCGCCGCGAAGACCATGGCTGGCGCCAAGTCGGTTCAGGAACTCATCGAGATCCATGCCGACTATACCAAATCGACCCTCGATGCGTACCTGTCGGAAGTGAACAAGAACTCCGATCTGATGAGCGCCCTGGTCAAGGACGGCTTCAAGCCGCTCAACGATCAGATGGCGTCCGCCGTCGAGGCCATGCAGTCCGCCCGCTAGGACTGTCCACAGGATTGTTTCGCCGTCTTTGGCGAAACTCCGTATCCTCCCTGACTGGCTCGGCGCTTCGGCGCCGGGCCATTTTTTTCCGCTATACCGAGCGGTGGCGCGGCAGGATCATCCGCGTGAGGCCTGGTATTCGGGCCCCGGCGATGGGTCAGCGCTGCGCTGGAATTCACGCAGGGGCTTCCCAGCGGTGGGGCGATGCATATTTAATCACGGGTGAGATCCTGTAACGACGGTAAAAAAGGACACGGCGAGCGGCGAATGGCTGACCCTCGAAATCCCGGCGATCCTGGACGCGAGAGCGGTGTTGCGGTGAAACCGCGCACCCGCACGAAGCGGCCGTCCATGTACAAGGTCCTCTTGTTGAACGACGATTACACTCCGATGGAGTTCGTCGTCGAAGTCCTGGCCAGGATTTTTCACAAGAATCAAGAGGACGCGACTCGCATCATGCTCCATGTGCACCAACATGGAGTCGGGGTGTGCGGTGTTTTCACCTACGAAGTGGCCGAGACCAAAGTGGCCCAGGTGATGGACGCGGCGCGCCGATCCCAGCACCCTTTACAGTGCACCATGGAAAAGGATTAGGCGCTTGCCCTCTTTCTCTCCCGCCCTTGAACGCAGCTTGCATCGCGCCTTGACGGTCGCGAACGAGCGCAAACACGAATACGCCACGCTGGAGCACCTGCTTCTGGCGCTGTGCGAGGACGACGATGCTGGCGCGGTCATGCGCGCCTGCGATCTGGATGTCGACGAGCTTCGAGAAACCATGGCCGAATATGTCGACGACGAGCTGGACGGGCTCGTTATCGACGATGGCGAGGACGCCAAGCCCACGGCCGGGTTCCAGCGCGTTATCCAGCGCGCCGTCATCCACGTGCAGAATTCCGGGCGCGACGAGGTTACCGGTGCCAACGTGCTGGTCGCTCTGTTTGCAGAGCGCGAAAGCCACGCCGCCTACTTCCTCGCCGAGCGGGACATGACCCGCTACGACGCGGTGAACTTCATTTCGCATGGAATTGCCAAGAAACCCGGTGCGGCGGAAGCGCGTCCCGCCCGGGGAGCAGAGGACGAGGACGCCGAGGAAACCGTCATGGGCGGCGAAGACAAGGACAAGGACGACGCGTTGTCGGCCTATTGCGTGGATCTGAACACCAAGGCGCGCGAGGGCGGTGTGGACCCGCTCATCGGACGCGCCCACGAGGTCGAGCGCTGCATCCAGGTGCTGTGCCGCCGGCGCAAGAACAATCCGCTTCTGGTGGGCGATCCCGGCGTCGGCAAGACAGCCATCGCCGAGGGCCTGGCGCGCAAGATCATCGAAGGCGATGTGCCTGACGTGCTCGACGGCGCGGTGATCTATTCGCTCGATATGGGCGCTCTGCTCGCCGGAACCCGCTATCGCGGTGATTTCGAGGAGCGCGTGAAGCAGGTGGTCAAGGCGCTGGAAGCGCGCCCCCACGCCATTTTGTTCATCGACGAGATTCATACCGTGATCGGTGCCGGTGCGACATCGGGCGGGGCCATGGACGCCTCCAACCTGCTAAAGCCCGCGCTTCAGGGTGGCGGGCTGCGCTGCATGGGTTCCACGACCTACAAGGAATACCGCCAGCACTTCGAGAAGGACCGGGCTCTGGCCCGCCGCTTCCAGAAGATCGACGTGGTGGAGCCCACCGTGGACGACTCCATCAAGATTCTTCAGGGCCTGAAGCCGTATTTTGAGGACTTCCACGATATCCGCTTCACCAATGAGGCGCTGAAAGCCGCCGTGGAGCTGTCTGACCGCTATCTCGGCGACCGCAAGCTGCCTGACAAGGCCATCGACGTGATCGACGAGGCCGGAGCCTCCATGCGCCTGGTGCCCCAGAGCAAGCGCAAGAAGACCATTGGCGTCAAAGAGGTCGAAGTGGTGCTGGCCAAGCTCGCCCGCATTCCTCCGAAGTCGGTCTCCAAGTCAGATGAGGCCGTGCTGAAGGACCTGGAGGGCTCGCTCAAGCGGGTGGTGTTCGGCCAGGACGACGCCATCGCCAAGCTATCCAGCGCCATCAAGCTGGCGCGCGCCGGGCTTCGCGAACCGCACAAGCCCATCGGCTCCTATCTGTTCTCCGGCCCCACGGGCGTCGGCAAGACCGAAGTTGCTCGCCAGCTCGCCTCGACGCTGGGCGTGGAGCTGCTGCGCTTTGACATGAGTGAATACATGGAGCGCCACACTGTCTCGCGCCTGCTCGGCGCCCCGCCGGGCTATGTGGGCTATGATCAGGGCGGACAGCTCTCCGACGCGGTGGACCAACATCCCCACTCGGTGCTGCTGCTCGACGAGATCGAGAAGGCGCACCCGGATATCTTCAACATCCTGCTGCAGGTAATGGATAACGGTCAGATCACCGACTCCAACGGCAAGAAGATCGACTGCCGCAACATCATCCTGATCATGACCACCAATGCCGGTGCCGCCGACGCCGCCAAGGAGTCCATCGGCTTTGGACGCGGCAAGCGTGAGGGCGAGGACCAGGCGGCCATCGAAAAGCTGTTCACGCCGGAATTCCGCAATCGTCTCGACGCGGTCATCGGCTTTGCTGGTCTGAAAACCGACGTGGTGGGCCGTGTGGTGGAGAAGTTCGTGCTGCAGCTGGAAGCCCAGCTGGCCGATCGCGGCATCACGTTCGAGCTGACCGAGGCAGCCACCAACTGGATCGCCGAGAAGGGCTATGACGAAAACTTCGGCGCGCGCCCGCTGGGCCGCGTGATCCAGGAATACATCAAGAAACCGCTCGCCGAGGAGATCCTGTTCGGCCAGCTGAAAAAGGGCGGCGTGGTGAAGCTCGACGTGGACGCGGCTGACGAAACGCGCCTCGACTTCGAGATCATCCCCGCCGACCGGCTGAAAAAACCGACCAAGCCGAAGAGCGGCAGCGGAAAGAAAAAAGCTGAAGAGCCCGTGCGTTAGGCTCAAGCTTGAAAGTGACGCTGGAAGCGCCCCGCAGTGAAAGCTGCGGGGCGTTTTCGTATGAGGGAGAGGCTGCAGTGATGTCCGCCCCTGCTTGCGGGGGAGGTGTCCACGACGCGGACGAAAGGGGCGGCGCGGTGCGTCGAGCGGCGGCCAGGCCTGGGTGCGCCGAGGGCGGTGTCGGCCTGGGACGGCTTGAAAATTAGATGCTGAGCCCGCGTCGCCGCCGCTCCGCGCGTCATCGCGCAAGCGTCGTAGACCCCGGTCTTCCCCCCGGACCTGTCGTCCGGGGATGAAACCGGGGAACGGTCAGGCGGTTTTGAGAAATTCGACGACCTTGCGCACCACCCGCTCATCCCTGAGCACGCCGCGATGGCCGAGGCCGTCATAGAGTTCGACCTCGGCACCGGGCCAGGCGGCGGCCATGGTCTGGCTGGCATCGGGCGGCGCTATGGTGTCGCCTGAGCCGTGGCAGAACAGGGCTGGGATGGTCATGGCGGGGGCGTCATTGGTGACCGAGAGCTTTCGCGAATCCTCGCCGAAACGGTAGGAGACGGCATCCAGCATCAGGTCCACCGCCCGGTCGCTGAGCCCCATGTTGCGCGCCTGAAAGCGCACATTGCGGGGCAGGGCGTCTGGGGCACCCAGCGCGACAACGCGCCCGGGCGCCAGCGCAAACCGGGTCATAGCGATGACGGTGGCGGGAAAACCCATGGAGTGGGCCACCACGGCAACGGGCTCGCCGAAATGATTGCGTGCCGCGGCCAGCCCGTCGGCGAAGCGGATCATGTGGGCGCGGCGTCCCGTGCTTTGGCCATGGGCCGGCCCATCGATGAGGGCGACGCTGAAGCCCGCCTCCATCACTGCGCGGCCCATGGTGGAGAGATCCGCGCTATCCGCCTCCCAGCCATGCTGGAAGAACACAAGCGGCCCGGTCCCTCCGGTCCAGGCGCGCTGGGTTCCACAGGGCGCGTCAAAATCCACCGGCGTCAGGGTCTCCAGCCAGTCGCGCCCAGTATCGCTTTGCTTTTTCACGCGCGGTGTGACGAAGCGGGCACCGGCGGCGCGCTTGAACGCCTCGGGCGTGAACCGGGCGGCGAGATTGACGGGCAGCATTTTCATGACGCGGTTGGAGCCGATTTTGCGTGCGCGATCAATGGACGGGCGCCGCTGCGCGGCCCGCCATCAGGTGCCGCAATCACGCGCCGCGCTTGAGCAGGCGCTCGGCCGCCTCGCTGGCGGGAAGCCGGCCTTCGGCCACGGCGCGCTCCAGCTCGGGCCCGGCGGCTTTTACTGCTGGATCGGCCTTGAAGGCCTGCAGCACGCGGTCTTCGACCATGGACCAGAGCCAGCGCACTTGCTGACCCTGGCGCTTGCTGGCAAGCGCGCCCGCGGTGTCGAGCGCTTTGCGGTGCGCCTCTACCGTCTGCCAGAGCTTTTCGATCCCGGCGCCCGACAGCGCCGAGCCGGTGAGGACGGCCGGCGTCCAGTGGGGCGAGACCGGCGCAAACAGATGCAGCGCGGCCTCAAGATCGCGGGCGGCGCGCCGGGCGCGGGTCTCGTTCTCGCCGTCGGCCTTGTTCACAAACAGGATCTCGGCCAGCTCCAGCAGGCCTTTCTTGATGCCCTGCAGCTCGTCCCCGGCGCCGGGCAGCATCAGGGCGACGAACACGTCCACCATGTCGGCCACCACGGTTTCCGACTGGCCCACGCCCACGGTTTCCACCAGCACCACGTCATAGCCGGCGGCTTCGCACAGCAGGAGGCTCTCGCGGGTCTTGCGCGCGACGCCGCCCAGCGTGCCGGCGCTGGGGGAGGGGCGGATGAAAGCGTTGCGATCCACCGCCAGCTCACCCATGCGCGTCTTGTCGCCCAGGATAGAGCCGCGCGAACGGCTGGAGGACGGATCCACGGCCAGGACAGCCACCCGTCGCCCCTGCGCCGTCAGATGACCGCCCAAAGCTTCGATGAGGGTGGATTTGCCAACGCCGGGAACGCCCGTGAGCCCGATGCGCCAGGCGCCGCCGGTGCGGTCCATCACGTCGGTCAGAAGGTCTCTCGCGCGCGCCTGATGGTCGGGACGGGTGGATTCCACAAGCGTGATCGCGCGCGCAAGGGCGGCGCGATCCCCGTCCATGAGGCGCTGTGCGAGTTCGTCGATCATGGCGATGACTTCACACCGGTTCGCCGCACCGAAGCAAGGCGGGCGGCGCCTGGCCTCCCACCCATGCGCCTAGACCGGCGGCCGGGCGAGATAGGCGGCGTCATAGGCGGTGTCCGGCTTGGGTCCGGAGCCGGCGATGATCTCCAGCGTGACGATGGAGCGGCGCTCCTGGCCGGGGCTTAAGGTTATTCCGAGCCCGACACCCGAGGCGCTGAAACCGCCCGAGCCAAAGGTGCGGCCCACCGATCCGCCGACGCGCACCGGCGAGCGGTTATCGCCCTCCTGCTCGAACCGGCGATCCACCACCTCAAACCACTCAAAGCCGTTGGCGAGCGACAGCTCGGCTGCGCGGCGAAGGGCCAGGCGTTCCACTTGCTCGCGGCTTGCGCCCGGTCCGCCGGTAAAGCTGACCCGCCAGCGGTCGTCCTCCACGCGCAGGGCGTCGTAGCCAACACCCGAACCGCCCGCCAGGGATGGGCCGTAGAGTGTGGGGGTCGGGGCGCACGCGGCGAGCACGATGGCGATCGCAGCGGGCGCAATAAGAAGAAAGCGCTTCATCTTGAGGCTCCAGTCTGTGACGGGTCATCCTAACATAAACGCCAATTGGGCGCCTGTTGAGCCGCCGGGCGCTGTTATCGCCTCGCGAAGACCGAAAAGGTGATCCCGCCGAGTGCGCCACTGCCGGCTCCGATCAGAGGAAGGGCAAGGGCTCCGGCAAGCTGGGCCAGGGTGAGCGCGCCAAGCTCCTGTCCGCCTGCAAGTCCTTGCAGGACGCCGCCTTCGTTCAGGCGATCCAGATAAATTGCCACCGCGCCAAAGCCCGCAAGGGCACCGGCGATAATCGCTCCCGCACCGGCGAGCCGCAGAGAGGCGAGGCCCAGCCAGAGCAGGGTGAACGCCAGACCCGCCGGGTAGGCAAAGATCAGGGCCCCCAGCCAGATCCGTCCCGCCATGGGCAAAAGTGCACCCACGGGAAGCACCGCGCCCTGCGGGTCGGTGACCACGAAATGGATCATCATGCCCAGCACGCAAACCCCCGCGGCAAACGCTGGAGCGATGATGAAGGCAGCGAGCACGCCGCGCGGTGCGATTTGCATGATGAAGCCCCCCTCGGCTGACAGAATTCCACTCTAGACCAGAGCCGGACTGCGGGGGAGTCGCAGCTGGAGCGTTTTGTCACGCTGGCGCGTACCGCTAGTATGACTTCCATGACCCCGGACCCCGCCCTTCGCATGAAAATCGCCGCCGGCGCCGCGCTTGTAGCCATGGCCGCGCTGTTTGGCGCCACCCATGTATGGGGTGAGGACGCGGGTATGTGGGGCTATGCGCGCGCCTTCGCCGAGGCGGGACTGATCGGCGGGCTGGCAGACTGGTTCGCGGTCACGGCGCTGTTCCGGCGGCCTCTGGGGCTGCCTATCCCCCACACTGCGGTGATCCCCAACAATCAGCAGCGCATCGCCGATGCCGTGGGGCGTTTCGTGGCGGAGAATTTCCTGGACCCCCGGCTCATCGAGGCGCGCCTGGCCGGCGCTGATCCCGGCCGCCGGGTGGGTGAGATGCTGGCCGATCAAGGCCAGGCGCGCGCCCTGTCAGCGGGGCTGATGCGCGCTGCACCGGACCTCATCGCCCTTATTGATGATGACGCCGTGGCCCGGTTCTGGCGCGAGCAGATCGGCCGTCAGGCCAGCGGCGCAAGGGTGGGTCCCGCCATGGGCTCGGTCCTCGATGCGCTCACCGCAGGCGGCAAGCACCAGATCCTCATTGATGCGGCCGTGCGCGAGGGGTTTTCTCTGCTGGAGGCGAACGAGGACCGGTTGCGCCGGGCCGTGCGCGAACAGTCAGGCGCGCTCCTGCGCTTCACCCGTATGGACAAGCGGGTGTCTGATGCGGTGATCGCGGCGGTGGAAGAGCTGCTGCACGAGACCGCCAATGATCCCGGACATCCTTTGCGCGTACGCATCACCGAGGCTGCGCGCGAGTTTGCTGCGGGCCTTCGTGAGGACCAGGCGCTGCAGGCACGCGTAGAGCGGATCATGGCCGACACGCTGACCCATCCGGCCGTGGCTGATTTCGCCGAGCAGGGCTGGCGCGAGACGAAAACGGCTCTGCTGGCCGATGCCGGACGCGGTGAAGACAGCCAGGCCGGGCGCGCGCTCGCCGATGGGCTCATGGCGCTGGGCCAGGCGATCCTCACCGAGGATGAGTCCCGCGCCGCGTTCAACGCGCGCCTGACGCCGCTGATCCTTCATCTGGCCGAGCAGCACGGTGCGGATGTGGCGCGCCTGATTTCGGAGACGGTGGCCAGCTGGGACGCCGCCACCGTGGTGGAAAAGATCGAGGCTGGGGTCGGGCGCGATCTTCAATATATCCGCCTGAATGGTACGCTGATCGGCGGCCTGATTGGCGTGGTGCTCCATGCAATCGTGACGATGACCTAGCGCAGATGACCCGCTAGCCGGTCTCACCGTCCACGGCTGCGGCCGTGTCCGGGTTGCGGGACAGGAAGCCGCGCATCAGCGTTTCGCTGGTGTCCAGCTCGGCCAGCTGGGACACCAGCGCGGAAATGCGCGCATCGCCCGGCCGGACCACTTCATTGGCAACGGTGGCAAACGCGCTGGCGTGTTCGGTTTGCGCCATGGCGCCACCATAGCGGGCTTCAACCCGGTCCAGAGAAGCCCGGTCTTCTGCAAGGGCATAGGCGATCAGCGCCCGCAACACGTCGTGACTATCGCGCGCCGAGAGCGCGTCAGTATTGCGCCAGCGGTCGCCCAGCAGCGCTTCGGCGCGCCGTCCCGCCTCAAGCCAGCGCCGCTCGTCCCAGGCGATGCGGGCGCGCAGGCGGTCGGCGGGCTGTGTTCTGTCGTTCTCGATCAGCTCCTGGGCGTGTTCAGTGCGCCCGAGCCCGGCCAGTGCGCGGGCCTGAAGCAAGCGGCGTTCAGCCACCAGCGCGCCGGAGAGGCCCGCGATTCGGGTCTGCTCGATGGCCCGCAATGCCTGCTCAGGCCGCTCATCCATCAGGTAAATCTCGGCGAGATCAGCGGCGATGGCGGCGCGGGCCTGGGCGGTCATGGTGATCGCGCGCTCATCGACAAAATACTGCAGGTATTCGGCCGCCTGGTTGAGAAGATCCACCTCCACAAGGCGCTCCACAACGCCCAGCACCATGCGCACCCCGTCAGGGCCGGGCGGGGTCAGCTGCTGATGCTCACGCCACAGCGCGACGGCTGTCAGCGGGTCCATGCGGTCGGCCGCACCATCCAGAAAAAGATCGCGGAACAGCGTGTCCATCTCCAGTCCGAGACTGCGGGACACCCGGCTT
>Ga0306910_1001075_pt1 | contig 10016 bp, 14 predicted proteins | sample AntRauMFilla2698_FD_190438 | JGI IMG/M metagenome (GOLD analysis project Ga0306910, IMG submission 190438) | Saline lake microbial communities from Rauer Islands, Antarctica - Metagenome Filla 2 #698 (v2) (version 2) | ecosystem: Environmental > Aquatic > Non-marine Saline and Alkaline > Saline ... | reverse complement strand
ACAATGCGAAGCGGCGCTGAAAGCAGCGGGTGCGATATTTCGGCGAATACCAGCAGTGCATCTTCCGACGCCTCGGAATTCAGGCTGGCGCGAGCCGCTGCGGTCAGTTCCCTGTCCTGCGTCATAACTTGTACCCCACCAGCCAACTGACGCCAGCGGGCGCAATCAGCGGTATGTCGCTGGAATATGTGACCTCGCGAAACACGTTGGTTCCCGCCGTGTTGCGCTGCCACACCAGAAAAACGCCTGCCAGCGGGTCCAGATCGGCAGCGACACCCCGCCGACCATCGACCCCAAACACATCACCGGCATAGTCCGCCACCCAATCAGGCGGGCGTGCTGTGTTGGGGCGCATGTAGGGCGCGAACCAGACCCGTCCGGGCAAGATCAGGGCGTTGAACGATATCCGGCTGACCCCAGCACCCAGATACGATGTGTCATAGGTCGCGGGTGTAAACTTGAACCTGGCAACCTCTTTGGTGATCGGATGCCGCCAGACAAAAGGCAGCGTGCCCGCCTGCAAATCATCGTTGAACCAGGTCTTGAACGATTCCAGCCGGGCGAAATCCCGCAGGATCAGCGACATGTTCCAGCCTTCGATCCTGCCAGTAATGCGCCGCCTCGTAATAGGCACACCCACGTCAGGCTGGAACGATGCGCTTTGGTCCAGATGTGAACTGGTGCTGTTCAGCAGCGGATAGAAGGGGTCTGCAAGGGGCCAGTGCTGGATCATCTGCGCACCTTTGTTGGCGACACCCCGTAAAGGCCATTCATCTGCTTGTTGAAACCGCCTCGGCCCAACTCCTCGCCCACGATCACCTTGACGATTTCGCTCCCATCGGGCCCTTTGCTGCGGCCAGCCTCACGCACGGTTTCTGGCGGTCCCATGTTGATGATCTGGACCGTTTGGCCGCCGCCAGCGCCCAATTGATGGTTGGGCACGATCTGGCCGCCACCCTGCGGCGTGAACAATTCCGGCCCGCGCTCCCCCACGAGATAGGTCCGCCCCGCGCTGACAGGACCACCCATGGCGCGCGCCCCGCCAAATATCGAACCGACACCAGCGGATGACGGCAGGAAGCCGTCCAGCAGCGCCGTGAAGGCCCGGTTCAGGAAAAGGTCGGCCATGCTGCCCAACAAGCCCTTGACGCCATCCTGTAGGGATTTTGCGCCGGTGATCGCGTCGGTGAAGACACCGGACAGTGACCTGCCCACGTCGAAGGATGCGCCCTCAAGGTCGCCCACCTCGGCGCGCACCCGTCGCACCGCCTCGGCGTACTGCACCGCATCAATGGCGCCGGATTGAAACATGACCCCAAGCGCGCCGATCACATCGGCCTGCGTCACGGCATCGCTGTTCATCTCGGCGATGACGGCAAGGGCGCGCTGCTGGGCCTCGGTTAGTTGGTCGGCGGCTGCTGCGGCGGCGCCTGCCGATCCACCAACATCGCGCAGCGCGGTATCAAGCCTCTCGGTCGCCTCCACCGTGTTGAGGCTGACCCCCTGGAATGTCACCACCCCGTCTACGGCATCGGCCAGCCCGCGCGTCAGCTCATCAATTATCCGGTTGTTGTCTTCCAAGACCTGCGTGGCATCCCCGCTTGGGTCCAGCAAGCGTGCCCGCGCTCCGGCGAGGTCGCTCAGTTGGCGGAGTTGATATTCAATATCTTCGCGGTTCGCTTGTGGCGCGAGGGACCCGCCGTCAAACTCGGTATTTTGCAGGTTGCGCGATTGAAGGGCGACATAGTCAATTTCTTGGCTCAGGTCGATGTATTCGCTTGTCTGCATCGCCAGTGCGCGCTGCTCATCAATGATGGCCTTGATGTTCTCGCGCCGCGACATGGCCTCATTCAACTTGTACCGCGCCATGTCCACCGACATTGTTGCACCGTCAGCCATTGCGGGGGCGAGGTTGGCCAGCGCGCGCACCTCGTCGTTGATTGCGGTGCGGGTGTTGTCGATCTGCGCCTCGATCCGGGCCTGCTCTGAGTAAAGGCGCCGGAATGCGCCGATCATGTCTGCCACTTGGCTGATCAGAAGTGATGTTGAGCGAACGAATGCGGTGATCCGCTGAACAACCGTGCGAAGCGCACCGCCGACACCCGCGTCACCAAGCGAAAGGATCAAGCCGCTGACTGCGGACCCAAGCCCCTGAATATCCCCCTGCAAGTTGTCGCGCATCGTGTCGGCCATATCCATTGCCGCGCCATCCACATCGCGCAATTCATCGCCAAATTCGCGGATGCGCCCCGCAGCCCCGGACAGCACAAGTGCGCCCGATGCGGCTTCACGCCCGAATATCTGCATCGCGTCTGCCGTGGATATGCCCGCATCCTGAAGCGTCTCCATCACATCGGCCAGGCTGCGCGCTGCGGGATCAACGTCGGCCGCCGTAAGTCCGTATCTTGCCAAGGCCAGTTGCGCTTGGTTCGTCGGTCCAGCCAGTGACGCCATGACGCCACGCAGCGCCGTGCCCGCCCGTTCGCCCTGAATACCGGCGTCGGACAGCACGCCGATTGCAGCGGCGGTGTCTTCCAGCCCGATACCCAGCGCCGCAGAGACGGGGGCAACGGTGGACATGGCCTGACCGAGTTGCGAAACGTCGGTGTTGGCCCGGCTGGATGCCGCCGCCAGAACGTCAGCCACGTCGGCGGCGTTTGCCGCCTCGATCCCAAAGCCCGACATGATGTTCGATGCGGTGTCAGCGGCCTGCGCCAGCCCCATGCCGGATGCCGTGGCGAGATCCAGCACGGCGGGAATGGCGGAAATGCCTTCGGCTGCGGTAAACCCGGCCATGCCAAGAAACGCCAGCCCGTCAGCCGCCTGACCCGCGCTGAATTCGGTGGTGATCCCAAGGTCCATTGCGGTTGCGCGTAGCTGCGCAAGTTCCGCGTCCGTCGCCCGGGTGATGGCCGCAACGCGCGACATGCTACCCTCGAAGTCGCTGATGCCGGAAATGACCGCGCGGGCGGAAAATGCAGCTGCCAGCGCGCCACCCATCATGCCAGCCATGCCAGCCATGCGCGTGAATCCAGCCGACATCATGGTGGTCGCCCGCCCCAAGCGCTGCTCCGCGACGCCGCCCTGCACCGTGAGGCCGCGCAATTCACGCTGCGCGTTGGTCAGACCTGTGGTATCGCTGGCCAGCACCAGAGTTGCAAAATCAGTCATGGATCACCGGAGGTTGGAATGAAATACGCAGAAATTTTGATCGCGATTGCAGCCGCATCGCCCGCATTGGCGCAGGAATATGCCTGTGAGGGATGGTCGACGCCTGGCTATCAGGAGGGAGGGCCCATATCCGCAGTCATCAGCGAGGGTCGACTGATCTGGAGCAACGGGCGGGTTATCTCAGAGGCCGTCTTGATCCATCAGGGCAGATCGGCGGGCGATCAGGTTTTCGCTGAGGGAAACACCCTCTATATCGTCACCGGCAGGTCGACCGTAGACCTGCGGCGGGTAAACATGGTCGGTGCGGGGCCTGACAGTACGACCTCGTGCGTCGCACCGGACTCATAGGTCGCGCTCGCCCCGCATCTCCATAGGCTCAATCGACAGCGGGTTTGTCAGCGCCAATCCGTCCAGATACGCCTGCGACATTCCCCGCAGGGTGATTTGCTCTTGCGCTGACAGCCCCGCGACCTGCCCGAAGGCTACGACCTCGGACCAGCGCAGCGCCTCTTGCCCGCTCGTCATGCCCGCGTCATGCCATGCCAGCCAGAGGCGATCCAAGCCTTCCAGATCGGGCATGTCGGGTTGCACGTCGTCCGAAGCCGCCTCTTGCCCTCGCGTTAGCTTCTGGCCCGTGGGCACCGCGTGCCAGTACCCGAGTTGCCGCGCCGCCAGCTTCAACCGGTCGGCGCATCCGTAAAAAGCGCGGCTTCATCCGCAGAGCGCCGGAATATTTCGACCATGAAGCCGGGGTGGTCCAGCGCGGCCAGCACGTTTTCGGCAGTGCATGGCGCGGGCTTTTCACCCTCCTTCAGGACAATGTTTTCCCAATCCGCAACCGTGGCGGCAAGTAGGGCGCGCCGGTGTGCCTCGCGGGATTTTCCGGCTTCTGTTGCCATTTGCCGCGCGTCCCGGTCAGAGGCCCGCAGTATCCGCATGCCGTGCAGTTCATCCTCTCGGGCTTTGTCATCCATCACCCGCTTGACCTGCGGTGAACGGTTGCCGCGCACGAGAGCTCGGCAGGGGCTATCCGTCTCCTTGGTCGTGACGCTATTCCCTACGTCGAGATAAAGCGGCGCGCCATTGGCGGGGTGCGTCAGGTGAAGCCAAGTCCCGGTCTCGTGGTGATCCGTGGCGGTGAGGCTGGAAAAGTCCATTCTGGTATCTCCGGGACAAGGGGGACATTCAGGCCGGTCACTGCTGTCCCGACAGCGACCGGCCCCCGACTGCGAGGGAATCCCAGCCGGATTACGTGACGGTCGGGTGTGCGGCCTTCACCTGGCGCTCGTTTTGCTTGAACGTGACCGAGAAGCCTTCATGGCTGGTGCCGGTCTGCTCCATGTCGAGCGGGCTGTGGTAGTACCCCTGCGCGTATTCGGTCTGGTCGCCCGTCGCTGGTGCCTTGCCGCCATCATCCATCGTGACACCTGTGCCGCGCACAATCTTGAGCGACGGCACAATACCCGCCTCGACCAGCCCGATAAATGTCTGCTGCGCTGCCAGGTCATCGCCGGAACGGTTACGGAATGTGCCGGTGCTGTCGGGGTAGCTGGCCATGCCGCGCACGGTCTTGGTATCGCCCTGCTCAAGGTCAGGCACGTCGATGTTGGCGTGGTTGAGGCCGAACTGGAATCCGCCCTGATAGCCCGGAACCTTCACCCACGTCAGGGCCTCGAAGCCCGCCGCATCGTTGGTGGCGGGCGCGGTGGTGCTGTAATATACGGATTTGCCGATGTGGCTCTTTGTCGTCATTGTCCTTGCCTTTCAGCCATGAAAAAGCCCGCGCATGGCGGGCGGGGTGTCAGGCATCAAGCCTGTAGTGAACCTCGACGGGAATCGCCCATCGGGTGGCGTCTGATCTGCCGCGCAACGTGTCGGCTTTGGTGATCGTGATCGTCTTGCCGTCCGCCGTCAGTGTGACGGCATCCATGAAATGCGCCGCGATCAATGCGGCCTGCTCACGATAGACCACCTCGTATTGCCCGGCCCGCCGCGCCAAGGTCATCTGGTAGATGCCCATAAGATCCTGCGCCGGGCTGTCCAGCATGGGGCGCGTGGATAGGTTCGGCAGATGGTCGATCATGATGTATTCCGCAGGCAGCGGGGCGGTATTCTTCTCGCGCCAGACCAGCGTGGGGAAGGATGCGCCAAGCGCAACGGCGTGGGCGTTCAGCGCGGAGATGACAGCGGCTTCGGGGGTCATGTCATTCGCTTCCGATCTGGCGGATCACCGCATCAGCGATCTGCTGGAAGCGCTGAACGGTCAGCTTCACCATTCCCTCCGGTGCTTGCTGCGACCAGCCGTCCTCTAGACGCTGCGCATAGGGAAGATTATTGGCGAGATAGACGATATCACCCAACTCCAAGCCCTGCGCCTCGGCGGCTGCCTTGCTGATGGTGATTGAGCCTGTCTTGTCATCCAGTTCTAGCGTGCCGTCTGGCACGGCGCCGATTGCCACCTGCCAGTTGCCGCGAAACCTGCCCTTGTCCACCGGGCTGCGCAGGATGACTTCGGTGAAGGCGTCCAGCGTGATCTTGCGCGCGGCCCGCTCCATCTTGTCCAGCGTCTTAGCCTCGATGGCGCGGAGTTGCTGTTCGAAGCTACTCATTTCCGCGCCACCATCTTGTAATGCGTCACCGCCCCGGCAGGCGCGAACCGGCCCGGGTCGATAATCGTCAGCACACCCTGGCTGCACACTAGCAGATCGGTGGTGGTGACATCGATATCCGAGAAATCACCCTTCACGACTGGAGCCTCCACTTCCCAAGCCGCCGCTTGCTCTGCGGTGGTGCCCGTCGCAACCAGCACTCGCCAGTCACCGGCCTTGATGAACGTGCCGTCAATATCGCGCTGCGCAACGGGGAACGCTGCCACACGGCAGGGATAGTCGGTTACGGTGGTCGTGCCGCCCGTTGGGTCAGTTGGCACGCCCCCGGTCGTCACGCTGCGCCGTATGGCGGCTGTCTCACCCTTGTCGCTGCCAAGGATGCGATCAGCGAGCGCCGCGCCGCGCGTGTATGGCGTGCTCATCCGCGCGTGACCTTGAAGTTCATCGCGCCACCGCCGCCCAGCAATGGCCGCAACAGAGCGTCAATGATCGGGACGGATAGCTGTTGCGATGCTGGCCGGTCGCTGAATTGCGTTTCTTCTTCCAGAACGTCCAGCTTTTCGCGGCGCATCGTGACCCGTTCGGATGGCACATAGTCCGCGCCAAGCGAACCGGGCGCGCGGGCCTCGCGTAACGCCGCCTCGATGATTGCAAAGCCCACCGCTTCCGGCACAGCTTCCCATTCCTCAGCCCACCGTCCGTTGTAGGTCGTGGCGATATAGGTCTGCCCGCGCCGGATCGCGGTTAACTGGTCTGGCTCACCCGGAGGCCAGCCCACATAGCCATTCAGCGAGATGTAGCTGGACGCATCGCCGGGCGTGACGGCGGGGACGGTCAGGGACAGCATCAGAGTAGCGTTGTCATGTCTGACGCGGTTGTACCCGATGCCAGAACCCTAACAGCTTCAACAGGCAAAGCACCCTCGACGTTCTTGTAAATAGCCGAGCCGCCGTCGGTGAACTCAACATTCACATCACCGACCGAACCAACCCAGATGCCGCGACACGGGCGGAATGCGTCACCGATAACGATTTCCTCTCCGCCCCTTGCGGGGTTTGATCTGTTGATTGTCATTTCTTCACCTGCGCAGGCTTTTTCTTAGAGGCAGGCTTGGGCGCGGGCTCATCGCCATTTGCCTGAGCGTCATACATCGCCTGCAATGCAAGCTGTTCCTTGATGTTCACGTGATTTCCTTTCGCTGGCCTTAGTGACGGGGCGAACATGCCGCCCCGCGTCTAAAATCAGCCGTTGGATACGATTGCAGCGAACGGCACATTCTTACGCTCGACAACGCGGTTCCAGTTCGCAGCAAGGCGAAGCTGCGCCCAGGTGGCGTTGCCGTCTGTCAGCGTTGTGCTGGTGAAGGCGGTGCCGAAGGGGTGGATGACCCACGCCTTGCGCTCCCAAAGCGTTTCCACGCCTGCGCCGTTGCCCTGTGCCGCCTCACGCTCCAGTTCGACCGGAACCTTGGGGCTGCGCTCGCCGTAGCCGATCAGGCCAGAGCCAAACAGGAACGAAGTGTAACGGGCAGCGGCATCGCCACCACCCGCGCCCGCAGCCGCAGTGAACGGCAGGCCATCATCAACGATCAAACGGCGACCCATGAAGGCTGCCGCCATGACGCCCTGGCTATCGGGGATGAACTCGATGTCATCGTTGTCAACCATGCGCTTGTAAACGACGCTGTGAACCGCAACTGCAACATAGTCGTCAAAGTGGTCGCCGCTGGTAAAGGCCGCAGTAGTGAAAGCCGCACGGCTGAACAGCGTACCGGCCCCGACATCGGCGTTGGTAGCGCCTGCGATGCTGTTGACCATGTCGCCTGCATCGTTGGCGATATTGTCAGCGATCACGCCCTGCAAAGAGCAGATGGTGCGGCGCTGCCACTGGCGCATCCAGTATGCGCCGAAGCGGTTGCGCACTTGCTGCATCGGGTCAGCGCCAGCGAGTTCGCCTGTCAGATCGGCAGACGAATAGCCTTGGTTCAGCGACGCCATGCGGGCGACCTGAATACCTGTTGCGATCTTGGCAGGCACGGCAACATCAGCCGGATCATCGGTGCCATAGTTCGGCTCATCAGATGCGTCCAGATCCTTCCAGAATGGCAGTTCGCCAATGCGACCACCTTCACTGAACATCGTTGCCAGCGCAGGGTTGGTCACAGCAACGCCGGCATCGAAAAACGCGGTTTTCTCGGGGCCGTTGACAGCAGTGTAAGAGGCATAAACCTCGGGAACGTAAACGTCAGTGATTTGGGTGGTAGCCATCGGGCTATCCTTTCAAGATTACCCGGCAAGCCGCCGGAATGTTTCGGGATCGTTCTTGTGCAATGCGATGCGTTCCTTGTCGCCCATTGCCTTGAACTGCTCTTTGGTGATGCTTCCGGCCCCGCCGCCTCCACCGTTGGCCCCGCCACCGTTGGATTGATTGCCGTCCGCAAGGAACGGATATGCGGCCTTCAGGTGATCCAGGACTTTCGCCCGATCCACTTTCACGCCGCCGATTTCGTATTGCAGGCCGTCATCAGCGACCTTGATAAACTTCGCCGCTTGCTCGGTCAGAAGCGCGGCCTTGGCAGTGTCGCGGGATAGCTCGGCGGCCATCTTGCCTGCTTCCCCGTCCAGCGTGCCCTTGGTGATCTTTTCGCGGTATCCGGCAAGGTCAGCCTCGATCTTGCGGCGGGCTTCTTGCTCGGCCTGGTACAGCTTTTGGAACTCGCCCTTTTCCTCAGCGGCCTTGCGTTCAGCCTCGGTCTGTGATGCCTCCAGAGCCTTGCGCTTTTCCCGCTCGGACTTGGTTTCCCCAAGAAGTTCGCTGATCTTGGCCTTCAGGGGCGCGACATCCTCTATGCCGTCCACCTTGAGCCGGTATTTGCCGTCTGCTTCCTCGTAAAGTGCGCGCAATGGTTCATCCACGCCGTCAAGAGTGTCTACAGTAAGTTTCAGTGTCATGATTTCGTCCCTGACGATTTGCGCCGATGCCCTGCAACGGTCGCGGTTTGTGGGCTGCTGCCCAAAGAAAAGGCCACCCCGAAGGATGGCCCTATACACGGCACAAATGCGCGTGGTGGGTTTGGGCTTTAGTGAACACCTAAGTGCGAATATGCGCCCAATTCGATTGTATACCATTTCCCGCTGGAATCGGGGCCAGCCACGGCAAACTCAGCCAGATCTGGCTCGCAATCGTCGCCGTTGTTGTCGAACCAATTAGTAATTGGATATGTCTTGCCATCGTTCAGCAGGATAATGCGCAAACCTCTGTTCAACGCTTCGATTTCGGCCATACGCTCAAATCCTCTCGCGCAATTCAGCTAGGCTAAGTTCCCGCCCGTTTTGATCCAACATATCCCGCAGGCCTAGTTTGCCCTGCCGGAACAGATCAGCGCGACCCGCGCCCAGAACGTCCGCCTGACGCTCTGTGCTCTGCCGTGACAGCCAATCCTCGAATTTGGTATCCGCAGGCACCTGCCCGTCGATGCTGGCGCGCCGCCCCGGTGTCAGATCGTCAATGTCGATGCCAAGGTCTCGGAATGACTTGGTGACCGGGGCAGATGATGACCGGCAGCCCCAATGCAGATTTCCCGGCCCGCCGCCCCACGGCAGATCGTGGTCAATCGGTTCTTTCGTTTCCACGGTGTAAAGCAACCCGTCTCGCGCTGCACATTCCAGCGTGGTTTGGCTGTCCAGCGTAGCCGCCCACATCACGCCCTTGAGAATTTCCGAATTCGCAACGTACGTCGTATCCCGCGCCGCCGCGCTAACTGCCTGCGTTGCCGATCGCACAAGGCTGTCAGCGTTGCGCCGCGATATGTCCATGAACCCCATGACGGGTTCGCCGTTTCGCGTCCCGCCCCGGATACGCTGGATCAGTTGCGCCGATGTGTCCCCCTGCGCCATACCGAGCCGCATTGCATCCGTGAAGCGCTCAAGCGTGTCGCCTGCCTGCCGTGACCACCAGTCCGCTACCGGTGCGCCCTGCACAAGAACTTCTCCCACCAGCGCGCCCGCCTGAGCCCGCGTGAGGGTTGCGGTTGCCAGTTCAAGCCCCAGGCCTTGGTTGATTGCCCGTGCCGCGAATCCCGCTTCGATGTCCGCAAGTTCCCGTAACTCCCCGATGAGTTGCGATGATGCGCCGCGATAGCTTGCGCGGATGGTGCTCTTGACTTGCTCCAGTAGCTTTTCGAGCCGCGCGGCCTTGGCACTCTGCCGTGCAACGCCTGTCGGGTCGATTTTGGCA
>Ga0306910_1001068_pt1 | contig 10036 bp, 10 predicted proteins | sample AntRauMFilla2698_FD_190438 | JGI IMG/M metagenome (GOLD analysis project Ga0306910, IMG submission 190438) | Saline lake microbial communities from Rauer Islands, Antarctica - Metagenome Filla 2 #698 (v2) (version 2) | ecosystem: Environmental > Aquatic > Non-marine Saline and Alkaline > Saline ... | reverse complement strand
GTATTGCGCAAGCCGCACAAACCGGTCGAGCGCCTGCACCAGAAGGTCGGCTCCCATGGCTGAAAGACCCCTGACCAGCCTGGAAAACGCGCTTGAGCAAATACTGGCACAGGTAGCGACGCCCGGCGGCTCGGAAACCGTCGACCTGACCGCTTCACTCGGGCGAGTACTGGCCAACGATTACCTGGTGCCAGCGGATGTCCCTCCGGCCGACAATAGCGCGGTGGATGGCTACGCCGTTCGGGCGGCTGACCTCGCCACAGGTGAGCCTCTTGCTATTTCCAATCGCATTCCGGCAGGCGCTGCTCCGTCCGACCTGGAGCCCGGCACGGCAGCCCGTATTTTTACCGGGTCAGAGATTCCGGCCGGTGCCAATGTCGTGGTGATGCAGGAAGACACGGAACTGAGAGATGGCGCCCTTGTGGTAAGGGCCGCTGCTTCCAGAGGCCAGAATATTCGTCGACAGGGCCAGGACCTGGCAAAAGGTGACCTGGCCCTGCCGGCGGGCACCCGCATCCGCCCCCAGGAAATGGGGCTATTGGCGTCCATTGGCTGCGCGAACGTTCTGGTGCGGCCCAGACTAAAAGTCGCGATTTTGAGCACCGGTGATGAACTGGTCGCTCCGGGCCAACCGCTGGCCCCTGGCCAGATCTATAACAGTAACCGGTACATGCTGACCGGTCTGCTTGCTGAAACGGGTTGTGAGCTGACGGTAAGTGATACCCTTAAAGACGTGCGAGATCTCACCAGGCAGGCTTTGCAGAGCGCCGCCGATCGTGCTGACCTGATCATCACCACCGGTGGCGTTTCAGTCGGAGAGGAGGACCACGTCCGCGCCGTGATGGAGGAGATGGGGTCACTGTCGCTCTGGCGACTGGCCATCAAACCCGGCAAACCGCTGGCGTTCGGTAAGATAAACGGCACCCCGATGCTGGGCTTACCCGGCAACCCTGTCTCGGTTCTGGTCACCTTCCTGACGGTAGGAATGGCGCTGATCAGACGTCTCCAGGGACGAATGACTCCGGATCTAACCGGCGACAGGGTCGCGGCCAATTTCCGAATAGATAAAACCTCCGTGCGCCGTGAGTTCCTGCGGGTTCAACGCAAAAACGATGGCCAAAGCGCGGTGCTGGAAGCGCATCAGAATCAAAGCTCTGGCGTGCTCAGCTCAACATGCTGGGCGAGTGGCCTGGCCGTCGTGCCGGAGAACACCACCGTCGAGCCTGGCGATCCACTTACCTATTTCTCGTTCGAAGAACTGCTGGGATAACCATGACTGAAACGCTTTCCGATACCCTTACCGTTCGATTTTTTGCGCGTTTACGTGAGGAGCTGGGCACTGAAGAAATGACGGTCCCGGCAGAGCCGGGGTTGACCGCCGGCGCAGTCCTTGAGCAACTGGCCAGTCGCGGCGATGCCTGGGCACAGCTGACTGGCGCCCAACCGGTGATGATTGCCGTTAACCAGGCGATGGCCAGAGAGACGACCGCAGTGAAGGCTGGTGATGAGCTGGCCTTTTTCCCGCCGGTCACAGGAGGCTGATGTGATTTCCATTCAGACCGCAGATTTTGACCTGGCCGCTGAATATCACACCCTGCGACAGAGCGGGCCGGACACCGGTGCCATTGCCACATTCACCGGCCTGGTGCGCGCCAGTGGCGACCAGTCAGGGGTGACGGGTTTATTCCTTGAACACTATCCGGGAATGACGGAGGGAGTCATCCAGCAATTGCTGGATCAGGCGTCGGCGCGTTGGGACATTCTCGCGGCCCGGGTAATTCATCGTGTCGGGTATCTGGCGCTGCAGGATCAGATTGTGTTTGTGGGTGTTTCAAGTCGTCACCGTGGAGACGCCTTCGCGGCCTGCGAATTCATTATGGACGCTCTGAAGACATCCGCACCATTCTGGAAGAAGGAAATTTCAGGGGATACTGAGGCCTGGGTTGAGCAAAAAAATTCTGATCTGGACCGGTCCAGAAACTGGGATTAAAAAACCGCCTGTGGGCCCTTGGCCCAGAGGCAGTTCTTCTATTCATTCAATCGTTAGAGATTGCTGTCGAGGAAGGCGGCCAGCTGTGACTTGGACAGCGCGCCCACTTTCGTGGCATCTACATTGCCATTTTTGAACAGCATCAACGTGGGGATACCCCGAATATTGAACTTCGGCGGCGTCTGCTCGTTTTCGTCAATGTTCAGTTTGCAGACTTTCAGCTTCCCCTCATATTCCTCGGCCATTTCTTCCAGTACCGGTGCAATCATCTTGCACGGACCACACCACTCCGCCCAGTAATCAACCAGTACAGGGACGTCGGATTGCAGTACGTCTTGCTCAAACGACGCGTCGGTTACGTTTACGATATTTCCGCTCATGTTATCTTCCCAGTTGGTATCAATTTCTGAACCGGCGTTTCTTGACGAACGCCATTATTCAATAGGCTCTTATGTTCGATACTTTACGCGATTGCTTCGGCAAATGTGAAGCGAATCGGTGCCGGCTTCACCCTCGGATTTCCCTGACCCCCAGCAATAGCGATCTGAGGGATGGAAATCGTTAGCAAACCCTGTAGAGTCCGTAAGACCTTCTGGAATAGCCATTTCCAAGCTTCATAAGGCAATCTATTGATGGTGGCTCAGGGCGGCAGAATGAGGCTGGTATTCGCAACAAAAGATCTAGCATTGGCAGGTCGATCCTTTGAAGGTTTTCCGTTGCTGATTGGGTTAGATGGGTGGCCAGTCGAGCCTGCACAATCCTTTCTCTGGCACACGCTCGTCGAGTCAGGTGAGGCGCTAAGCGATTTGACTTGGGACGCCTACGGGCGGCGTCTGTACGATTACTTTGCCTTCCTGGAAGCCAATGGTTTGGCCTGGGACGAGGAAAGTCCGGCCCATGGCCTGAGCATTCTGTCGAGATACAGGGATTGGTCTAGCGGAGAGTTGGCACTTGATCCTAAAACGGTAAACAATCGGCTAGCCCTGATCGTGAAGTTCTACCGATGGGCCAAACAGCGCAATATGATAAACGTGCTGCCCTTCGGCGAAAAAAAGGTCAGGGTGCGTCCACATTCCGGCCTTCTCAGTCATGTCGCTCAACCCGGAGCCGAGAGCACTAAGGTTTCGGTGATGGTGCGTGAGCGACAGCGCCTGACCAAGTTTTTGACCAAGGATCAAGTCAAGGTATGTCTTGCACTGGATGCTGATCCAAGCCACCAGATATTGTTTCACCTCATGGTACGTGCGGGCCTTCGCTCCTGTGAAGCTAGGTCTTTTCCTCTCAAATATGTGTTCAACCCTAGATTGAAAAAGGGGCTGCGCCCAGGGCAAATGATCGGTGTTGCTCTTGATCCTTCAGACATGCATATCAAGTACGACAGGCCCAGGACTGTCGATGTTCCATGGTCGCTGATGGAGAGCATGTGGTCTTATTCCCTTCACCAGCGAGAGGTTCGTAAATCTAATGGTGATGGGAATGTTACCGCGCTGCTGCTGACCAATGAAGGCAGGCATTATTCAAAGGACTCCGTCGTGGACGTTATGAAGTCCTATGAACGAAAGTGTGGATTCTATGTGCGGGCTCATATGCTGCGCCACACCTATGGGACTTATACCTTGCTTGCTCTTCGGAAGAGCAGAGAATTTGAAGGTGAACCGCTGTTGTATGTCAGAGACAGGTTGGGACATTCAGATGTTCAAACAACAATGATTTACTTACATCTCATCAATCAGCTGGAGGCTCAATCCGTTCTCGCGCATGAGGACGAAATTGACATGATGTTTATGGCTGACTCCACTAAGCGCACCTGAGGTAAGTAAGTTGGCTCGGCAAAAGAACTATAAGGCAATCCTTCAATCCGTCACGAAAGGGTTCGAGGCTGTCGACGACAACACCAAGATTGATTTGCCAAGAAATCCGAGAAATTATAGGCAAATCGACCATTCTCAATACCTAGGTTTGGGCTTGGATGCTTGGGCAATTCAAAGTATTTACGTTATCAGGGCGTTGCTGCAAGGCGGAAACTTCTCTGTGGTCACCTTGATTGGTTACTCTGTGAACGGGTTGAGGTCCTTTCTGAGATTCTTAAGTGGAGGTGCGGTCGAGTCACCACCTGCTACGCCAAACGGCCTGACTAAACGCCATTTGGAGCGTTATATCTCTTGGCTAAAGCTTAAGTATCCCAACGGCTCAACGGCCAAAAACTACTACACAAGCTTTAAGTCGTTGATCATTGTTCTGGCCGATTATGGATTTGTAGAAATCGATCCTAACGACCTCCTGCCACCAAATCCATTTCCCAACAATGCCCAAAATACGAAAGATGCAGGTCCGCTGACCATGGGGGAAATGCAAAGGCTGCTCGGGGCACTAAAATCCGACCTTATTGCTATCCATAAGGGCACGTTCCTTGGCAATGGAGCAGAGGCAATGGCAGTGATGCTGCTAATCACCGCTGCGAGGTCAGGAATTAATACCACACCGCTATTAGAAATGACGAGAGATGCCCTAAAGCCTCACCCGTTTGTGCCAAATCTCAGATTGATAACTACTGTCAAGCGTCGGGGCAAAGGTGCGCAGAGTAAAACAATACGTCAAACTAATTTGCTAGATGAGTACAGCGCCATTCCACTCGATGGGGTTGCAGTCTTGAATAAGGCCCTTGATGTCAGCAAACCACTTGTGGCGCTGGCATCCGAGGAGATTCGTTCATATGTATGGTTGTATCGTTCAGGGCAGCGGGGTGGCGAGGACAAAATTGTTACCCTTACACCCGGAGCTTTATACGTGTCCACCAAAAATATTTGTGAGCGCCACGCGCTCGAGGACGATCTAGGTAATCGACTACTTGTAACGCTTAGTCGGCTCCGGATAACTATGGAAAGCCGTTTATGGAAGCTGAGCGGTGGCGATATTCTTGAAGTGTCCTCCGTCATGGGGCAAACGCCAGAGGTCGCAGATAATCACTATTTAAAAATCAACGAAGAAATCAAAACTGAAGGGGCGAATTTCGTTGGTGAGGCTTTTCCCGACAAACTGCGTGGCGTCAGCATTACACCAACCCCTCCAGGCGGTTGCAAAGACAGCCTTTACGGCGTTCGGGCGCCGAAGGATGGGGTCAATCACTGTTCTCAGTTTATCCACTGCCTTGGTTGCCCTAGCTATGCCATTGTAGGCACGTTGGAGGATTTGTACCGGCTGTTTAGCTACCAACAATTTTTGTATGCCGAAGTTGAATACGTCCTTACGGACGAGTGGGAGGCATGGCGCAAGCGTCAGCTTGATTATATTCGACTGATTAATGAGTTTACTTTAAAAAAGTTTGATCCTGCATTGGTTGCGCGAGCGAGAGCCAAGGCTGAAAAATCTCCGCACTTGTTCTGGGCGAAAAAGATTGAGTTCATGACGAAAAAACGGGCTGGCAGCATTTGAACATAAGAAGCACCAATGCGGTTTTGAAAGCATATGATGTCCTAAGCGCACAGCCAGTTACATCTAATGGCCTAAGTCCCGCAGAACGGGATGCTATTGTGATCAGCGCAATCGTTAATGAACGTGGCGAAACGCTGGTTCTAAGCAGATTTGGCGCCGCGCAGTGGGACTTCCGTCCGTTCTTCGATCAGGCCAATGTTGCTCACTCCTGTAAATACGTTAACTGGGATATGAGCATGCCTGGGGCGCTCATTGATGACAGCAAAGCAGTTGCTTATGCATGGTTCAAGAGGGGTCTGCCCAGCTCCAAACCTCCTATTGCACGGGGCATCACAACATTCGCTGTTGCAAGCGTGATGCCCTTTATTCGCTGGTTAAACAACCTGGGTGTTTCGAAGTTTGCAGATGTCCGTCCGATCCATATCAGTAATTATGTTCATCATTGCAAAAATGAGTTGAAGTTAAGGCCTCTCCCCCTGTATGGACGCCTACGGATTATTGATTTTCTTTGGGTGTTTGCAACCGAAACGATGTTTCCCCTTCAGAGTTATCCCTGGGGTGATTCGACATTGTGGCGGATTTGCGGGATTGGCAAAGTAAAAGGGTTAGATGCCGCCAATAAAAACGTTGGCCGGACGGACATTATTCCTCCTGATGAGCAATCCAAAATTTTCAATTATTGCGAAAGCATCGTTCGGGGGATGAAAGCCGAATTGGCGATCAATGGGATTAGTTATCATCCTAGCGATGAACGGAAGTCAATTCATTGCAGAGATGCTGTGCTGTATATAGTTTCAATCACTAGCGGTATGCGCAACGATGAGGCAATTGGAATTGAGGTTGGTGCTTGGCGCAAAGAATTCAAAAATGGGACTACTTTTTGCTGGGTTGCCACAATCGAGCATAAGACAGGTAAAGGCCGAGTCGAGTATCTCGTACCTGAGCTGACGCTTGAAGCTTTAGATCTTTTGGCCAGATATTCTGCGCCTATTAGAAAAGAGTTGGATCAAGAGATTAGGTATCTTGCAAACAACCGGGAATTTTCCAACTCGACTGAGCACCTCCTTAGGCTCGAAAAAGCCCGAAAAGATTCGAATAAGCTATTTTTGGGACGAACGACACAAGGGGGAAAGGTTCAGAAAAGCAGGCATGTTGAGGCGATCAGTGGCCAAGCTTCCAATGCTGCGTTTGCTCGTATAGCCAAAGCCGCCGGAAGCGAATGGCCATTGAGGACGCACCAATGCAGGAGAACATATGCAAGGTGCTTTGTTGAGTCCCGTATGGGGCGAACCTCACTTATCTTTCTCAAGTGGCAGTTCAAGCACAGCAGTATGAGCATGACCCAACTCTATGCGTCTAATCCGCAGCAAGACCTGAGCCTTTTTGATGAGATCTTGCAGCAGATGACAGAGTTTAAAATTGACCTGATAGAGTCATGGCTTGACGATCAGCCATTGGCAGGAGGAGCTGGCGAAAAAATTGTGAAGTTGCGGGCAATTCCAATCAAGGATAGGGCCGCGCTGCTTGCCCAGACTGCCCCACATGCCAACATTCGTGCGACTGGACACGGTTGGTGCATTGCAACGGAGCGGGGCTGCGGAGGCGCTGGGCTATACGAGGCCACTCGTTGCCCAGGGTGCAAAAATTCGGTGATCGATGAAGTCTTTGCTGGCACTTGGCAGGATATTTACATCCAACAGCAAGAGCTGATCAAAATCGAAGATGCTGGGCCCGCCGTGCGGCAGCGAGCTGAGCGCGATTTACAGGTCGCACTCGACGTTATCACGAGCTTGGGTCTCTCTCCCATAACCGACGATACGGACGAGGCTGTAAATGGCGATTAAGTCCAATACAGATCAGACCCCAGGTCGTTCAAGAACGAAGACCCTTGATGCACTTGATAAGGTTATCGATAATCTTGTCGCAAGCAACGAAAAGCTTTCCATCGCCTCGGTTGCCCGAGCAGCAGGTGTTACGCCCGGTCTCATCCATAATACCTACCCAGCGGTGGCAGAAAGAATTCGCAATCTCATGGGTAAGTCTGTGCGCGCCCAGCGTGATTCGAAGCACCAAGCGCTGATGAGCGAGAAAGAGAAAAACAGGGCGCTGCGTGCGGAAAACAATCAGCTGCTAGAGGAACTGGCCCGGATCGCTTCGGTCAATCAGCGCCTGCTATTCGAAATAGCTGAACTGAAAGCAGTCTCCAGCGGAAAAGTTGTCGCTCTAACTTCGAAGCCCAGTAGATAAGCCCTTCTGGCATCTCACAGTCCAAAGCTAGTCAAGCCGGTTGTGTACTAAAGCTAAGAATCCCGCATTTCATACCCCAATCAGAGGTCACCGGGACACGACACGCTCGCATCGTGCCCCGGCCCCATTGTGCATTGATTTGATCGTTGCAATCTGAGTCGTAGTCCGTCACTCGATCGGGTCTATCTAAAGTCGATAGGCCCGATTCTGACAGTGATTATTCAGGCTACTTCTATCACATCGCCCTCTTCAGCTCCCCATAATCGCCATCGATGCGAAGCACCAGTGTGACGTCGTTACCGTTCCGGTTACGGAAAGCCAGCCGTGATTACCGGTGAGCGCTGCTTCCAGTTCGTAAGCCCATCTTGAGCCCGGTATCGTTTACGCCCCCGTTTGACTGGCGGGTGCACCTGACATCCAACCAACCAAGCCCAATCACTACAGTAATCACTTTCCCAGAATCGTTTCATAGAAACTCCTTAGCAACCTTAGAAGCGTCGTCCCATTCCTACAGGTCTCCCATGTGGCGCGCATAGGCTCAGTTGAGAGGTGATCTAGCCAAAAGTCTGCTTTTCGCCCGCTTCCGGTTCACTTCCCTCATCACCAAACCCTCCTGCATTATTGCGGGAACGTCACTTGGCAATTGCCATGGCCCTTGCTAGCTTGGAAAGTGTGACGTAGTTCACCGAATCAGTGAATTCGGACATTGATCGCGTTTACCGAGAGCAGCGTCCGTAGTGCATCTTCGCCTCGGGCGTTCACAGGAGTGACGTCATACAGGAGTACGACAATGAGTAAACCTATTATTCGCGCAATGGGTGCCTCCCTGCTGGCAGGCGGCATGGCTATGAGCCTTTCAGCGTTTGCGGCAGAGGGGCTGTACACTATGGACGAACTGAAGGATGCAAATGTTTTTGACAGCACTGGCGAGGAGATCGGTGAGGTTGAGGACATCCTGATGAGCAACGATATGTCGGTACACTCGCTGGTTATCCAGACCGGTGAGATATTGGGCCTCGGGGGCAATGAGGTCGTTGCGGAACGCGGCACCTTTACCGTCGTGACGGAGTCCGACAATGCAGACTTCGACGACGTTGAGTACGAAGTCCACATGGAAATGACTCAAGACGAGTTGAAAAAGCTGCCAGAGTACAACGAGGATTGGTGGAACCAGACCCGCCAGAGCTTGCAACAGGCCTGGGGAAACACCAAGGACGTCAGTGAGAGCGCTTGGGAGAACACAAAACAGGCCTCTTCTTCAGCCTGGTATAATGTCAAGCAAGGTGCAGAAGAGATGGGTGACGAGGTCAAGCAAGCGACTGAGTAAGCTTGCTCCCCTCAAGAAGCGCCCACAGGGCGTTTCTTGCACCATTCCCCCTACTTCCTCCAACCTTCCCGCATTCAACGTAAGCGCCCAAACATCACCTTGCTAGTGACCGTCGGCCTTCAGTTGTGCGGTAGCAATTCATCAATGGTGCTGTTCTTTTGCGCCGGCAGCCTCGTCAGCACATTCTTCAGATAGGCATATGATCGTGCCCATTCAATTTGCCAGACTGGATCAGCGTCATCACCGTGGTAGCGCGTTGGCCACTTCTGAAAGAACCCGCGAACAGCGTTTTTTTCAGCTAAGCTTGAAAGTCTTATTACAACATGGAGACGCTGCCTTCTTATTAATAAAATAAAAGCTATGACAACGCCCTTCATAAAAAGTAAAGCAGGGGCACATCGATAAAACTGCTACGGTGGTGAGCACTACCTAAAAAGCCGCATAGGCGATGACGGTATAAAGGAGCCGTTCTATGTCAACAAGGAACAAAGAACCGGGTCCGGAGGCCTTGCGCAAAGCTATGGAGCATCAAGCCGAAGGTGCCCTCGATGCAGGGGCCGTGGCCAACACCACCATTCAAACATTGCGCGAGGTGAACATCATACTGACTCCGGTGATCGGCGAAGTGGGTGTGAACGTCCTCTTCAAACGCGCGTTGCACCTGACCAGTAGAACCTTTCCGTGGCTTGCAGTCGCTGAGAATCACAGAGATACCAGCGATTTTCTTGCAAGCTTTGGTGAGCGCCTGGCTGGCCGCGATACGAATGAATCTGTAGAGGCAAGTTCGGCCCTGCTGGCAGGCTTCACCGAACTACTGGCCAACTTGATTGGTGATTCCTTGGTCGAGACCTTGCTGGGTTCGCTCAGCGTGCCTTTAGCATCCTCTTCTAAGCAGGACACAACATCTAAGCAGGACACAACATCATGAGCAAAAAGGTGATCATACATCCTCTGAAAACCGGTGTGCAGGGGCTTGATGATATACTTGGCGGAGGCATACCTGAATATTCCTTCAACCTCATCAGTGGGTCTCCAGGTTC
>Ga0306910_1001065_pt1 | contig 10062 bp, 8 predicted proteins | sample AntRauMFilla2698_FD_190438 | JGI IMG/M metagenome (GOLD analysis project Ga0306910, IMG submission 190438) | Saline lake microbial communities from Rauer Islands, Antarctica - Metagenome Filla 2 #698 (v2) (version 2) | ecosystem: Environmental > Aquatic > Non-marine Saline and Alkaline > Saline ... | reverse complement strand
CAGATGGCGCGGTGAAGCACGATCTCGGCCGGGCTGGCGAACGCCAGAAGCTTGTAGAACAGCGGCGACAGGCCCCAGATCACATAGCCGGACAAGAGCGCCGCCGCCGCCCGGCCCGGGCCGAGGCGCTGGGCGTCGGCGCTACTCTTCAGCGCCTGTGTGGCGGGCGTCGCCTGTCCGCTGGCTGGGGCGGGATCTGTAGCGGGGCCTGAAGCGGGATCTGAAGCGGGGTCCGGGCGGTCTGTCATCCGCCCCGCTTAGACCCGAACGCTGCGGCGTGAAACCCGGATCTTGCGGCTATCCGCCCTGCGTTTCGGTCACATCTCGCCAGCAGGGGCGGGAGCCGCGTCGGCGAAGGGCAGCTGCGCGTCCACGCTGCGCCCGCCTTCAAACTGCAGCACCACGTCCAGCACGCCGTCCGTGGCAGCGTCCGGAGACATGCCAAAGATCATCAGATGGTCGCCCCCCGAAACAAGGCTCAGCGCGCCGTCGGCGGGCACGTCCATGGCCTCCACCTGGCGCATGCGCATGACATCGCCTTCCATGGCCATGGTGTGCAATTCGATGCGCTCGGCTTCCGGGCTCTCAACACCCACAAGGCGCCTGGCCTCGCCGCCGCCTTCAATCGTGAAAAAGCCCGCCGTCACATCGCGCCCGGCAATGGAATTGCGCACCCAGCCTTGCGTCACGGCGAGACCGCCGCCCGCAGACGGGCCGGTCAGCGCATCGCTGTCCGTTGCGCCCGGTTCGCCGGGCGCGCCGGACTCACCGCAGGCGGCAAGCGCAAGGGCCGAGGCGAGGATAAGTATAAGTCGGTAAGTCATTTGAGTTTTCCTTGAAGGCGACCCGGACGGGTCCGTTCCCGCCCGGGCCATAGAGAATTCACCCGCCGAAGGCGTATTGCCAGCCCAGCGTCAGTGACCAGTCGGTTTCCATCTGGGGTCCGTTCAGATCGCGATGCAAGGGCAGGATTGCTTCGGCTGCAAACCGGTGTCCGCGCAGAACGCCCGCCTGACCGGCCCAGTTCACCCCGAACCCGGCCTCCAGCGTCTCGCCGCCATAATTGGCCGGGTCGGCGGTCTGGATCGGCGCGCCGATGCGCGGGTCGCGGCCCTCAATCTCACCCCATACCCGCGCCTTTGCGCGCGCAGAAACAGCCCAGGCGGCCACCGGCGACCAACTCGCCCAGGCAGTGGCCTGATAGTCGTCGCCAAGCCGGTAGTCAGCGTCATTGTCGTACAGCCGCCAGGCCGCTCCGGCCTGGGCGCCAAGCCGCCAATGCATGGACGGGCTGCGCACATGGGTAATGGAGGCCATGGGATCAGCCGTGCCCGAGCCCAGCTGCATGGCGTAGGGCATGGTCAAGACCGGGGTCGTGTTCATAGGGGTGAGAACCTGCGCGGTCTCATCGATGGAGCCGGTGGGCAGGGACACGCCAACGGTCATATGGGTGCGGGCGGTCTCGGTCTCCTGCAGCCCGATCAGCGCGGCGAGCCTGGTGTCGCCAAACCCGGAGGATCGGGTGGTGAACCCGCCCAGCCGGGTCGTGCCCATCATCCCCTGGAAGGTGACATGGTCCATCTCGTTCTTGAGATAATTGGCCATGGCCATGAGCGTGACACGCTCGCTGGGCGCGTACATCGCGCCGATCATGTGCATGGCCATGGTCATGCGGGTCGGCACCACGCGCAGGCCCGCCGGCGGCGCAAACCGGTTGGGTATGGCGGTTATAGCTTCAGGCGAGAGCGAGTCGGTCCCGTCGCGCAAGCCGTCCATCTCCATGCGCATAAAGCGATAGGAGACCATCCACTCACCCTTTTCATGGATGTGGTCGGCCATCACGCCGATCGGGGCATGACTGTCGGCGCGGATAGAGCCGGGTTCATGGGCGAAGGCGGGCGTGGCGCACGCCAGAAGGGCGGCGCACGCGGCACCGTGAGCAATCAGTTTCATGGGTCTGGTCCGGTCTGTTCTTAAGCGGCGTAGGGGCCGCGGTCTGACGGAGAAAATCGAGCGTCAGACGAAGACCGGGGGTGCGCGGGGGCGGCGATGGGCGGTTTCCGGACGGCCCGCCAGTGCCAGCGCAGTTTCCGTGCGCGGGGCAGGAAGTATCGCGGCGCGGCGCAGCGGCGCGGCTTGTGCGGGCGGGGCTGCGTTGGAATGGGCCACGGCACAGGCGAAATCACACAGGGCGTGGTGGGACGCGTCGCCTGCTGGCTGCCCGGCAAGCTCGGCCAGATACCGCAGATCTGCGATCGCTTCAGCCGAGAGAGGACCACCGCCCGGTCGGCAAAGCAGGGAGTCCGGATCAAACCCGCCCGCAAAAGCAGGCGGCGGAGCCAGCATCGCAAACAGCGCGAGCAGTAGAAGCGGAAGGCGGCTGAGGCGGGTCATCACGACGCTCTTACCCATAAGGCGCGCCGCCGCCAAGGCGTCAAGGCTGCGGCGTTTACGCCTTCCAGTAGCCCACCAGATCGCGCACCTGGCCGATCACCGGGGCGGCGGCGGCGTTGGCGCGCTCGGCACCGCGCGCGAGCTTGCGGTCGATCTCGGCCGGGTCGCCCATAAGGCGGGCGTATTCCTCACTGATCGGTGCCAGGAACTCCACCGCGGCGTCGGCGAGCCTGGGTTTGAATGCGCCGAAACCCTGACCAACGAACTCGCCGAGAACCGCCTCGCTGGTGGTGCCGGTGAGAGCTGCGTAGATGCCCACCAGATTGCGCGCTTCGGGCCGGGCGTTCAGCGCTTCCATCGTTTCGGGCAGGGGTTCGGGATCGGTCTTTGCCTTCTTGATCTTCCGGGCGATCGTGTCGGCATCGTCCTCCAGATTGATCCGCGCATTATCGCTGGGATCGGATTTGGACATTTTCGCCGTGCCGTCCTTCAGGCTCATGATGCGCGCGCCATGCTTCTGGATCACCGGCTCGGGCAGGGGCAAAACCGCCTCACCGGCGCCGAAATCACGGTTGAAGCGCGCGGCGATGTCGCGCGACAGCTCCAGATGCTGCTTCTGGTCCTCGCCCACCGGCACGTGAGTGGCCTTATACACAAGGATATCCGCAGCCTGCAGCACAGGATAGGTGAACAGGCCCACGCTGGCGCGCTCGGCGTCCTTGCCGGCCTTGTCCTTGAACTGGGTCATGCGCTCCAGCCAGCCCAGGCGCGCCACGCACTGGAAGATCCAGGCGAGCTCGGCATGGGCGGGTACGGCAGACTGGGCGAACACGGCCGATTTGTCCGGATCAACCCCGGCCGCCATGTAGGCGGCGGCCGCCGCGCGCACGCGGCCAGGCAGGAGTTTGGGATCGTGGGTCATGGTCATGGCGTGCATGTCGACGACGCAATAAAAGCATTCCGCGCCGGAATTCTGCAGCTCCACCCACCATTTCAGCGCGCCGAGATAATTGCCCAGATGCAGGCCGCCGGTGGGCTGCATGCCGGAAAGAATGCGCTCGGGGCCGCAATAGGTCTGGGCTTCGCTCATGGCGTTGAAAATCCCGTGGATCAGTGAATGGGAGCGCCGGGTTTAGCCGCGCAGCCGCGCCCGCTCAAGCCGGGAAACCCTATGCGCCGGGATCGTCCTCGTTTTTCGGCGCTGGCACGGCCCGTGGCCGCATCGCCTCGGCGATCTCGCGCGGGCGGATCGCACCGGTCACAAGGCAGGCGCCGGCATAGATCACCGCGCCCGCCGCGCTCACCGCCAGCAGCCCGGCCACCATGGCCCATCCCGCGCCAATAAGCCCGGCCAGCGGCGCCAGCCAGACATCCTGAGACGCCACCATGGCCCACACGCCAAGCCCCATGAGCGCGCTGGCCAGCACGATACGCGGTAGCGACCGCGCCAGGCGCGCGTCCACCTGAAACAGGCCGCGCTTTCGAAGCGTCACCGCCAGCAGCAGGCAATTGGTCCATCCCGCCACGCTGGTGGCCGCGGCGAGACCGACAAAGCCCAGCGGTCCGAAGAACAGCGTCAATGCGAGGATGAAATTCACCGCCACCGAGACCAGCGAGAACATCATCGGCGTGCGCGTATCCTCACGGGCGAAAAAGCCTGGCTGCAGCACCTTGATCAGCACGAAGGCGGGCAGGCCTGCGGCGAACACTGCCAGCGCCAGCGCCGTCATCTGGGTGTCGGCAGCGGTAAAATTCATGCGCTCGTAAAGCCCGCGCACCAGAAACTCGGGGATGAGCAGGAAGGCCGCCGCGGCCGGCAACGTCAGTGCCATGGACAGCTCGATCGCCCGGTTCATGGTGAATTGCCCGCCCGCATGATCGCCGGCGCGCACCCGGCGTGCGAGATTGGGCAGAAGCGCAACGCCCATGGCGATGCCGATCACGCCCAGCGGCAGCTGGTAGAGGCGCTCTGAGTAATTGATCCAGCTGCGCGCGCCCTCCTCCAGCGTGGCGATGGAGGAGGTCACCAGCACGTTGATCTGTGTCGCGCCGGCGGCCAGCGCGCCGGGCACGCCCAGCGCCACCAGCCGCTTCACGCGGGGGGTGATCTTGGGCAAGCGAAGGCTGATCTTCAGGCCGCGCCTGCGCGCCGCAACGACCAGAAGGGCCGCCTGAAACACGCCCGACACCGTCACCCCTACCGACAGCCAGACAGCCAGCTGCGCGCCCTCGGCGAAATCGAACGCCAGGATCGCGATGAGCACCAGGTTGAACAGCACCGGAGCAAACGCACTGGCCGCAAACCGGCCATGGGAGTTCAGCGCCCCGGTCATCAGCGCCAGGACTGACATGGTCAAAAGATACGGCATGGTGATCTGCATCAGCATCGCCGCAAAGGCGAGCCCGCCGGGATCATCGGCCATGCCGGGGAAGAATACATAGGCCAGCCACGGCGCGCCCACCTGAAACGCCACGACGATCACCGCCGTGGCCGTCACCAGCGTCGACAGCGCCTCGGTGGCAAAGCGGTCAGCCTCCCGCGGGTCCGCGCCCTCCATCTCCCTTGCGTAGAGCGGCACAAAGGCCGCGTTGAACGCGCCCTCGGCCAGAATCCGCCGGAAGGTGTTCGGGATCGTCAACGCCTGGAAAAACGTATCCGCCACCGGCCCGGCGCCCAGAAACGCCGCCGTGAGGATCTCCCGCACAAAGCCGGCAACCCGCGACAGCAGCGTCATGCCAGAGATCACGCCAAGATTTCGCAAGAGACGCATGGCTGTCTATCGTCCGATACTGGCGGGGGCCTGGGCGAGGCCGGCGGCGGCGCGGGTGGCGCTGGCGGCTTCTTCTGCGTCGGCGAGCACCTGTTCCAGCGCTTCGCCCACAGCCGCCAGCCGGGCCGGGTCGCTGGGCTTCAACCCTTTTTCGGTGACGTAGAAGGTATCCACTGCGCGCTCTCCATAACCGTCAATGCGCGCGCCCTCCACGCTGAGGCCAAGCTCTGCCAGGGTCCGCGCCAGGGCGTGCAGCAGGCCCGGGCGGTCGCGCCCGGAGGCTTCAATCACCAGAGCGTTGTCGGCCGCTTCCTCGTCGATCTTCAGATAAGGCGTCACGGTAAAGGCAGCCTCGCGCCGGCGAATCGGCCGCTCGGCGATGGCGCAGGCGTCGGGAAGACCGTCGCGGGCCGCCATCTCCACCGCAGCCTTCAGCCGGTCGCGCGCAAACGTGTCAGCCCAGCCATAGGGCTTGCCGCCGGTCTCCTGCACGAAGAACACGTCGAAGGCGCGCCCGTCGCGCGTGGTGGTGACCTGGGCGCCCACCACGTTTGCGCCTTCCAGCGCCAGCGCGCCGGCAATATCGGCAAACAGGGCGTCGCGGTCGGGCGCGATCACCATCACCTCGGTGGCAGAGCGCCGCCGGTCCACGCGCACCCCGGCGCCGACCGTGTCGCCGCGAGCGGCAGAGGCGCGTGCAAAGGCAGCGTGGCGCAACCGGTCGGTTTCAGAAAAGGCAAGCCAGTAGGGCGCTTCCAGCTGCCCGGCCCAGTCTTCAGCAAAGGCAGGGTCCAGACGCTCCATGGCGGCGCGGAATTTCTCGCGGGAGGTGTCTGCGCGCTGGGCCAGCCGGGCGCGCGCCACGCTTTCATCGGCCTTGTGGCCGCCATCCTTCAAGACCTCGGTGGTCGCCGAATGCAAATCGCGCAGGAGCTGGGCCTTCCAGCCATTCCAGACGCCAGGCCCTACCGCACGAATGTCCACCACGGTCAGCACGGTCAGCAAGCGCAGGCGTTCCAGCGTGCCGCAGGTCTGCGCGAAATCCAGCACCGTGCGCGGATCGGAAATATCGCGGCGCTGGGCGGTGTCGCTCATCTCCAGATGATTGGCGATCAGCCAGGCAACAAGCTCCGTCTCGTCATCATCGAGGCCCAGCCGGGCGCAGGCGATCCGCGCATTATTGGCGCCCTCCACGCACTGATCGCCCTTGCCCTTGCCGGTGTCGTGCAGCAGCACCGCCAGATGCAGGGCGCGCCGGTGGGTGATCTGGTGCACCAGCCTGGAGGCGAGCGGATGATCGGAGAGTAGCCGGCCAGACTCGATATCGCGCAGGATTCCCAGCGCATTGAGCGTGTGCTCGTCGACCGTGAAGCGATGATACATGTTGAACTGGGTGCGCGCGACGATATCGCCAAACTCCGGGATATAGGCGCCCAGAAGCCCGGCCTCGGTCATGGCGCGCAGGGTCATGCGCGGATCATCGGCGTCCAGCAGCACAGCAAAGAAGCTGCGCGCCGCCCGCGGATCGGTGCGGAAGCTTTCATCCACCTGGCGCAGGGACTGGCCGATATCGGCCACCGCGTCCGGGTGCAGATCAAAATGGCGCGAGGCGGCGGTCTCGAACAGGCGTAGCATCAGGCCCGGATCGCGCTCCAGATTGGCGTTATCGGAAAAATCCAGCCGGCCCGCATGAAGGCGAAAGCCCGCTTCGGCCAGGCCTGTATCCTCTGCATCGCCATCCGAGGGCATGAAGCGTCCACTTGCGCCCGGCAAATCCTTGAGATGGTCCGCCTCCAGCTTGGCGCAGACCAGGCGCGTGAGCGCGCCCACATCAATGGCCTTCTTGAAATAGGTGCGCATGAACATTTCCACGCCGAGCTGGTCGGCGGTGTCGGCAAAGCCCATGCGGGCAGCGGTTTCCGGCTGGATGTCAAAGGTGAGCCGGTCGTCCTTGCCACCCACCAGATCATGGATGTGAAAGCGCGTGGTCCAGAAGAAATCCGCCGCAGAAAGATAGCGCTCCACATCCGAAACCGAAAACAGCCCGTCACCCACCCAGCGCTCCAGCGCGTCGTCGCCATAGAGCACCTGGGCCAGCCAGCGCAGGGTCTGCAGATCGCGCAAGGCCCCCTTGCCGTCCTTCACATTGGGCTCGACCTGATAGCGGCTATCGCCCTGGCGCACGATCCGGGCGTCGCGCTCGGCAAGCTTCTCGGCGGCAAAGGCAGCCGCGTTGGGGCGCAATAGCTCCGCGTCGAAGCGGGCCAGAAGCTCGCGCACCAGAGACAGATCCCCGGTGATCGAGCGCATATCCAGCAAGGCGGTCCGCTCGCTCACGTCTTTGGTGGCCAGCGCAATGGCCTCGTCCACGGTGCGCACGGCACCGCCGCCAATGGTCAGGCCGGAATCCCAAAGCGCGTAGAGCGTGCGCTCGATGACCAGCGGCGCCCAGTCCGGCGCCGGGTCACTGACCAGAAACACCAGATCCACATCCGATCTGGGTGCCAGCTCGCCGGCACCAAAGCCGCCCAGCGCACACAGGGCGAGGCCGGGCGCGCGCGCGCCTTCATCGACGAGGTCCATGGCGATGGAATCAAACAAGGCGCGCAGGGCCGCGTTCATGACGCTGGACAGGGTGCGCGCCGCCTCCAGCCCGCCCGTGGCGTCGCCCAGCCGGCTCTCGGCCAGGCGGCGGCCCTTTTCCAGATAGGCTTTCAGCTTGGCCAATGCCGCCGAGCGCGCCGCCGGCTTGTCCCAGCCCACCCGCGTGGACGCGGCGAGCTCGGCGCGCAGGCGCAAACCATCAAGGGCGGCGGGAAGCGAGGAGGGTCTCATGGCGCTAGCTGTACTGCATTCGCGCCGCTCTGGGCAGGGGGCGCGAGACGCGCTTGCAGACAGGTGCTGCAGACCGGTTTATACGCGCGGCGATGGAAGATATCGCCCCTTTCGCGGCCCTGGCCGCCCTTGGATCCGCCGCCGCCCATTCGGGCATGGCAGTGTTCACCAAGCGCGCCGGGGACACGCTGGTCTTCCGCTCGATCTCGCTGGGATTGTCGGCAGTGTGGCTGAGCCCGCTGCTTTTCCTGACGCCGTTTCCAGGCCTTGAAGTCTGGCGCTTCCTGCTGGTGAGCGCGGTGCTGATCTGGGCATTTAACATGCTGATGATCAGCGCGTTTCAGCGTGGCGACCTGAATCTGGTCTATCCGGTGATGCGCGGTGCGGCGCCCGCGCTGGCGGGGTTTCTGGCCTTCGCGTTCCTGGGCGAATCCTTGAGCCTTCTCAGTGCGGCAGGGCTGGCGCTGGCCAGTGCGGCGCTGATCGCCTTCGCCTGGCCTGAACGCGGCGGCGCGCCAAAGCTCGGAGCTATCGGGTTTGCGCTGGGCGCGGCGGTGATGACGGCCAGCTACACCGTCACCGATGCTGCAGGCGTGCGCGCGGCGGACTCGACGCTGCAATATCTCGCCTGGTTCTTCGCAATCTCCGCGCTTACGATCACCACCACCGCCCTGATCCGGCGGGGCCGGGCGTACTGGCTGGCGGCCAAGCGCGAGTTCAGACCTGCCTTCATGAGCTCCTTCTTCACAATCACGACCTATGGACTGGCGCTATGGGCCTTCGCCAACGCGCCGGTAGCCCCCATGGCAGCCTTGCGCGAGACCTCCATCGTGTTCGGCGCGGTGCTCGCGGCCTTTGTGCTGAAGGAGCCGTTCGGGTTGAAACGCGGCCTCCTGGCCCTGGCGCTGGCCTGCGCCCTCGCCCTGCTCCAGCTCGCCTGATCGATCCGGCTTTGCGTTGCGTGCGTAATAAGAGATAAGGCTGACGACTCCTTATGCCCTCACTTCGCCCGCCCGCCCCTGAAACTGACCCCAGCCGGAGCCCTTTGATGAGCGAAAAACGCAACACCCTCGGACAGGGCGCCAAGCTGCTGGTGGATATCGGCCCGGCTGCGGTCTTCATGGTCGCCTATAATGTCGCCAAGGGCATGGGCGGCGAATCCGCCATCTACTGGGCAACCGGGCTGTTCATGGCCGCCACCGCGCTGGCGGTGCTCTGGGCCATGGTGGTGCAAAAGCGCTTCCCGCCCATGCTGATTGTGACCTTCGTAATCGTTACCGCCTTTGGCGCCATGACGATCTATCTGCAGGATCCGATCTTCGTCTATATCAAGCCTACAATCATCAACCTGCTGTTCTCGTTCACTATTTTGTTCTGTTTCGCGTTCGGTTTCAATGTCTGGAAGTATCTGTTCGGGACCATTTTCGCGATGCCGGAGCGGATCTGGTTCATGCTGGGCGTGCGCTGGGCATTGTTCTTTGCGATTCTGGCGGCGATCAACGAGGTTCTCTGGCGCCACATTACAGATTCGGTGGTGTCGCCCGATGCGCGCTGGTTTGAGTGGCTGGAGCTGACCGAAGGTTTCTGGGTGAATTTCCGCTTCTTCGGCGTCTACCCGCTCTTCTTCGTGTTTGTGCTCGCCAATCTGCCGCTGACGATGAAATACGCCACCGAGCCCGGCAAGGAAGATGACGGCGGGGACGGCGAGGCCGAGCCGAAAGAGGGTAAGGCCGAGAAAGCCTGAGCTTGCCCGTCACGCAGCCTCTAACGCGCCTGTGATTTCTCAAGACCGGCACAAACGGCTATGTCGGGTGCATGATCAAACTTCTGTCAGTGCTCGCCGCCCTGTTTTCCCAAGTCGAGGCCGTGCCTGAGGGCGAGACGGCTGAGGCGGTGCGCGGGCCGGTGGTGGTGGAGCTGTTCACCAGCCAGGGCTGCGCCATGTGCCCGGACGCCAATGCGCTCCTGGAGGAGATCGGCGGCGCGGACGACGTGATCGCCATCGCCTACGGGGTTAGCTACTGGGACATGTATGGCTGGTCGGACCAGTAGCTAACCCCGT
>Ga0306910_1001061_pt1 | contig 10099 bp, 10 predicted proteins | sample AntRauMFilla2698_FD_190438 | JGI IMG/M metagenome (GOLD analysis project Ga0306910, IMG submission 190438) | Saline lake microbial communities from Rauer Islands, Antarctica - Metagenome Filla 2 #698 (v2) (version 2) | ecosystem: Environmental > Aquatic > Non-marine Saline and Alkaline > Saline ... | reverse complement strand
CGTGTAAAAACCTTTTTAGAAAAACAAGGAGTGGATTGGGACACATATCTCAAAGCGGGATCAGAGTTTACGTTTATTGAGGCACTGCATTCGGAATGGTCGGGAGCCTTGCCGTTTACGGTGATCTACAATAAGCAGGGAGAAGAAGTGGCTAATTGGGAAAACAAAGCAGATAGTGTTATTTTTGACAGTTATATCAATAAAGCTATCACACAATGAGGTCAACTGTTATGAACAGGCAATTACTGTTTCGTGTAGCGTTTATAGTCACGTTTTTACTCACAGGAGTTTCATATTCACTTTCCGCGCAGCAAGCATCCATCGAGGAGCTTGAGCTTGGATCAACTATTCCCCTGGCTGACAAGGAGATGATTAATGTGGACGATGAGTATTACTCTCTGAACGATTTTCAAAAAGAGAATGGCTTATTGGTCATTTTTTCATGCAACACCTGTCCCTACGTAAAAGCCTGGGAGCCAAGATATATTGAGATCAATGATCTTGCGGAAGAGAAAGAGATTGGAGTAGTGCTTCTCAATCCAAACGAAAATTTACGCGAAAGTCTTACAGAAGGAACAGAATCACTCGCCGCAATGAAAGAAGTGGCAGAAGATATGAACTACCCGTTTCCGTATCTGGTAGATGAGAATCACGAATTAGCTGATGCATTTGGCGCAACACGAACGCCACACATCTATCTGTTCAATAACGCTGATAAGCTTGTCTATGTGGGAGCAATTGATGATAACAGTTCAAGTGCCGACGAAGTTGAGCATCATTGGTTACGCAATGCCATTAACGAACTTGCGGCCGGAAAAGAGATTACAACCCAAAAGAGCAAAGCCTTTGGCTGCTCAATCAAGCGCGTAAAATAATCGCTAAAATCTGACATATTTCAAAAAGATCAATCCGCGTATTTACCGGATTGATCTTTCTTTTTTACATACATCAACCATTTAATCAATTAATCAACTCGTTCAATGCCAACCTGGACTCTGAACACAGAATTCACATTTGACGCTGCCCATTTTATCGAAGGATATGATGGAAAGTGCAGTAAACTTCATGGCCATACATACAAGGTGCACATGAAGGCGAAATCTCATAAGCTGAATCCATCCAAATATCTGAAAACGCCCGACATGGTGTGCGACTTTAACGAGCTCAAATGGGCCGGGAAGTCGGAAGAGAAAGGCGGACTCGATCATACGCATCTCAATGAACAGCTTACGGTAGCCACCACGGCTGAGCGTATTGCAGAGTTCATTCATTCTGAAACCAAGAAACGTATTCCTGAAGGCATAGATCTCACGGTTACTATTTGGGAAACACCAACTTCATGGGTTGAGTTTACCGATCAAGATGTTTAAACCACCTTCAAACGCTGTAAAAACAATTGCAGAGTCGCAGAATATGTCAATCTGGGACGTTGCTTATCCGGTGATGGAACACTTCTACACCATTCAGGGTGAGGGAAGTCATACCGGGAAAGCCGCGTACTTTATCCGTTTGGGCGGATGCGATGTGGGTTGCCACTGGTGCGATGTAAAAGACAGCTGGGACGCTGAGAATCATCCAAAAATCAAAGTAAGTGAGCTCGTTAAATCGGCCGAGGCTTCAGGAACCGATCTTGTTGTGATTACAGGAGGAGAGCCTTTACTGCACGACCTTACCGCGCTCACACTGGCATTGCGTCAGACAGAAATGAGCATTCATATTGAGACAAGTGGTTCATCACCCATTTCAGGATATCTCGACTGGGTCACGCTTTCCCCAAAGCGTTTCAAAGAGCCTTTGCCGGAAATTTATCAACATGTGGATGAGCTGAAAGTAGTTGTGCTTCGTAATAAAGATCTTCAGTGGGCTGAGCAGCACGCCGCGATGTGTCCTTCGAATACAGAGCTGTTATTGCAGCCCGAGTGGGATACCCAAGAGCGCGCGATGCCGTTGATTGTGGAATACGTGAAGAGGCATCCGCACTGGAACATTTCGCTTCAGACGCATAAGTTTTTGGGCGTTAGGTAGGCGGCTTTCCTCGAACTATTTCTGAGCATTTTGCAGGAGTATTAAAACAAATCGAACTGACAAGTTCATTAGGTTCGGTCTGTTTTTTAATATGACCCGTCCGCCACAACGGCGGAGCACTCAGTTGTTTAGGTAGTTTATCATAGCACCGGAATAAATTCCGGCAGAGGAAATAAGTCGAGTCGCTGGCTCTTGATGGCATTGAATGAAAAGTATTTAACCACGTATATTCCTATCCCATAAAATTCTTTAATCTACAATCTGTTTGATTTTTCATGAGTGAAACTTCTGATGTTAAAAAAAGATCAATCATTATAACAGGAGCAACCGGTGGACTTGGCCGGGCTTTAACCCATCATCTTGCAGAGCTATTTCGGGATGATGAATTTGTATTATTTGGCAGATCTTTACAAAAGTTAGAACAGCTAAGAGATGACGTTTTCAAAGAGCAACCCGGGTTCAAATCAACATTAATAGAAGCTGATTTCACCAATCCGGTCTGGGCGGATGATATTTCTGAAGAAGTTGCAGCTATTACCCAAAATCCGGTTCGCTTGCTCATTCATAACGCGGGACACTATTCGGTTTCAACCTTGGATGAAATTTCCCCGAATGAGATGAACACAGGTTTTCAAATCAATGTCGCTGCGCCGGTAACGCTCACTCAGATGGTTGATCAACAGCTTGATGAGGAGGCGCTTGTTATTGGAATTGGTTCATTGGGATCATATTCAGGGCTTTCTGATGCAGGGTTTTACGCCACCACCAAACACGCCTTGCTTGGCTTTCTGCGCTCATTGCGAGAGCAGTATAGAGCGCGCGGTGTGAAAGTCACAGCACTGCTTCCGGGACCTATTTATACCGATTCGTGGCATGGAAGTGGAGTGGATAAAATAAAGCTGATCCAACCTGAAGATATATGCAAAATTGTTAGTAATTTATGCACGCTCTCAAAGAGCGTAAATGTTGATGAAATCGTGCTCAATCCGGTGCGTTTTAATCGTTAAGACAATTTATTCTAACAATTATCAGGGTCGTTTTTTATGAAAAGAAGCATTAAAATTAGTGGGATTGTTACGGTTGTACTCCTCTGTCTTGGTTCAATTCAGATACAAGCTCAAGACTCAGATACTACGAAAACTGAGAATCAAAGTACCTTCAAAACCGGAGATCATGAGCTGCTGATTAGTCCCACAGCCACCACGATGCCGAAAGGAACATGGTATTTTACTTCATATGAGCTGATACTGATCAATCTTGGTTATAGTATTACGGATGATTTTCAGGTTGGTGTCTTTTCTTTATTTCCAGTTACATCTGATTTTCTTAAAACGGTGAGTGTTGGAGCTAAATATCGTCTATATGAAAATAAAAACTTTTCTGTAGCCACTACAGGTGCCGTACTATTTGATCCGGGAGTTTATAATGTCGCGGGAGTAACAACCTACCGAAATGAAAAACTGACGTTAAATGCAAACTTTGGATATTCAGGATCAACCAGTGGGGGCTCAGGCGGTTTATCTGCAATAATAGGGCTACAATATGGGTTTTCAGATCGTTTCTCTTTAATTGGAGAATACTTGAATCTAAGGGGGGCTGATGATATAACTGAGAGTACAGGATTGATTTTTGCCGGTTGTCGCTGGGTAAGCGAAAAAATGAGCTTCGATTTCGGCGGTTTCAGACCAACTGATGATGTAGGAGATGATATTATTCTGATACCTTATATAAAAGGCACGATTATATTTTAGGGTTGAGGTTAAGGTTGAGATTGAGGAATGAATAATAATCCATCCTGAGCTGCGCGTCGTCAGTCAAAGGGTTGATTATTATGGGTTTGGATAGGGTGTCTCCACTTGAACTCGTTTCAACTATCAGTAATAGAGTTCTGTCTTAATCCTCTCAGTCATCACCGATTGAGAAAAAACCAAACACCATATAATAAGCGGCGCTGACAGCTCTCCTGATTTAAGTTTTTTGAGCGTTTGTAATCTGGCTGCCAGGAGAGCAGTGGGCCTGCTCATAATTTTTGTGTAGGGACACTGCTCTCCCGCCTCAAAAATCTGTGTCGATTTATAATCGTTTTTGAGAGAGCTGTCAGTGGAGTCTGATAGACTCGTGTATGAGAATAGTTTTTATCGACACTGACTGAGAGGGGCGACTTGGTGTTCTTTAAAAATATACACTCAAGAAGCGGCTATAAACGAATAATCATCGATGCTGAGCTCAGTGCTTAACATAAATAATAATCCATCCTGAGCAGCGCAGCGTCAGTCGAAGGGTTGATTATTATGGGCTTGGGTAGGGTTGATTTGCTCCACTCAAACTCGCTTCTGCTATTATCTCATCGATATAGCTCTGTCTTTGTCCTCTCAGCCATCGCCGATTGAGAAAAAAATCAGACACCTCAATTTAAGCGGCGCTGACAGCTCTCCTGATTTAAGTTTTTTGACCGTTTCTAATCTGGCTGCCAGGAGAGCAGTGGGCCTTTGCCAGCTTTCCGGTTAAATTAAAACTCACTTCTGAATTCTGCATCCTGTATTCTGACTCCTAACTCCCGCCTCCTGAATTCTAAACAAAATTAGCTTTCCTTCGTACAAATTCCGAGCTTTAGATAAGATCTAACACGAACAGTCTATCTTACTTGATTGCTATGGTTTACAACTTCCGGTCAGCTGTGTTATTTGGTACTTTTTTATTCATTTCCTTCCTTTCAAATTCATTTGCTCAGGATGCTACCGAGATCGTCAAAAAAATGGATCAGCAGATGCGTGGGGATTCTCAATACGCCGAGGTTTCCATGACCATCGTCCGGCCCGACTGGGAGCGAACAATCAGTATGAAATCGTGGAGTAAAGGTCAGGATTACTCTATGATCTACATCACCGCTCCGGCACGGGATGAGGGAACAGCTTTTCTGAAACGCCAAAATGAGATCTGGAACTGGGTCCCCAATGTGGGGCGAACCATTAAGATGCCGCCCTCTATGATGATGCAATCCTGGATGGGATCTGATTTCACCAACGATGACCTCGTACGTGAATCCTCCGTGGTAAACGACTATACGCACGAGCTTGACGGAGAGGAAGAAGTTGACGGATACGCATGTTATAAAATTACTATGAAACCCAAACCGGACGCTCCTGTTATCTGGGATAAAGTGGTAGCCTGGATTACCAAAGACCACTATCTGGAGCTAAAAGCAGAGTTTTACGATGAGTTTGGTGAATTGATAAATGTCATGAACGCATCCGACATACAATCCTTTGACGGCCGGGAATTGCCCGCTCAAATGGAGATGATTCCTGTTGAGGAAGAGGGACAAAAAACAGTGCTTCGCTATAAAACAATCTCATTCAATGAGAACATCCCGAAGTCATTTTTTACCATTCAGCAGATGAGAAGACTTGAATAGAAATTCTATCTGTCCAATCATCAACCGATCCGCACGAGTTATCCTATGTTAGTATTGGCGTGGAGAAATATTTGGAGGAATAAACGACGAACACTGATCACGGTAAGTTCTGTTGTAATGGCCGTGATGCTGTCGGCTGTTATGAGCTCGATGCAGCAGGGGCAATATGATCAGATGATCGATAATACAGTAGGATCATTTTCAGGGCATATCCAAATTCAGCATCCCGAATATCACGATGAAGCTACGTTGAATCACACGTTTACTGTTGATTCCTCTTTGATTCAAAAGGTGGACGCTCTCGATGATATCAAAACTGCTATACCACGGCTGGAAACGTATTCTCTTGCGGCGGGACGGGAGAAAAGCAGAGCGGTTATGGTGCTGGGGATTGATGTGGAGAAGGAAAAATATCTCAGTAAACCTGATTCCAAGATAATAGCCGGATCATATTTCAATTCAAACAGTGATCGTTCTGTACTGATTTCACAGGGACTTGCTGCGTTTCTGGAAATACAGGTGAATGACACGCTGATCTTAATCGGTCAGGGATTTCGGGGAATGAGCGCAACCGGGGGATATCCCGTGCAGGGTATCGTCAGGTTTGGTTTACCTGATATGAACAAGCGCATGGTTTATCTTCCGATAGAAACAGCGGGAAATTATCTGGCTACCCAAAATCGTCTGACGTCCATCGCCTTGCTCCTTGAAGATCCTCGTAAAACTGAAATTGTTGCGGAGAGTCTTTCCTCAGAACTATCATCTAATGAACAACCGCTCGCTGTACTTAGCTGGCAAACGCTGATGCCGGAATTGGTGCAGGCTATTCAGGCCGACCGGGGCAGCGCGTACATTTTGCTTTTGATTCTATATATCGTGGTTGGGTTTGGCATTATGGGCACTGTTCTTATGATGACAGCGGAACGTAGTTACGAGTTTGGAGTGATGCTCGCCATAGGCACTTCCCGCATTAAAATGGCGCTAATGATTGTGACCGAAATGCTTTTTATGTCGCTTTTAGGAGTCATCATGGGAATTTTAGTCAGTCAGCCGATTATCTGGTATTACCACCTGAATCCGATGCACTTTACCGGTCAGGCAGCACAGGCTATAGAGGAGTATGGAATGGAACCATTTGTCCGGTTTTCTACCGATGTGGAGATATCAATAATACAGGCCCTTATCGTATTAGTAATCACTATGATAATCTCGCTGTATCCGATTATTCACATGTATAAACTGAAACCCGTTAGCGCTATGAGGCGATGAACATGATGAATACCTGGTGGCCTGTAATCCGACTTAGCTGGAAAAATGTATGGAGAAATCCTCTGCGAAGTGCCGTGGTGATTTTGGCTGTGGCGATCGGTACCTGGGCCGGAATCAGCTCAAGCGCTCTCATGAACGGCATGACCACGCAATACACCGTAAATCAACTGAATACCTCAACCGCGCACATCAAACTGAGTAATCCTGCTTATTCAGAGGAATATCTGCCGGAATATCATATTGCCGATGCCGACAGTATTACCGCAGAAGTCAGGGCAATGGACTTTGTGAAAGCTGTATCTGCCCGAAGTGTAGTGCAGGGACTGGCGCAAAGTCCGGCTAACTCGTATGGCGTAACTGTAAAAGGCGTAGATCCGGCAATCGATTCTTTAGTCTCGGATGTTCATTCCCACATAAATGAAGGCACTTATTTTCCGGAGGTACGCAACGCTGTATTAGTGGGAGAGAAGCTGGCCGACCGACTTGATCTGCGTTTACGCTCTCGATTAGTGATAACGTTTCAGGATACGGCTCGAAATATCACAGGCGGAGCCTTTCGTGTGGCAGGCATTTTTAACACCCCGATCGCCTCATTCAACGAGCAAACTGTGATCGCGAGGAAATCTGATCTCAATCGCATGCTGGGAGCAGAAGGAATCAGTCACGAAATCTCTCTGAAACTCAATCATTACAAAGAAGCGGACGCCCGGGTTGACACGCTCAAAAAACTCTATCCGCAGCTGAATACAGAAAGTTGGGGTGATCTCTCTCCGGCGCTGCGTTACACCGATTCCAGTGTGGGATTGATGCTCTACACGTTTATGACCATCATCGCAATCGCGCTCATTTTTGGCATTGTAAATACTATGCTCATGGCCGTTTTGGAGCGCACGCAAGAGCTTGGCATGCTCATGGCTATTGGGGTGAACAAAACCCGTACGTTTGTGATGGTCATGCTGGAGACACTGTTTTTGTCTCTTACCGGCGTTCCTGTTGGTATGATCTTCAGCTGGATCTCCATTTCGTGGCTGCAATCAACTGGGCTGGATCTGTCAGCTTTTTCTGAGGGATTGCAGGAATATGGATTGAGCACGGTGATCTATCCACAACTTCCCGAGGGCTATTATCTCAATATCGGTCTTTTGATGTTTACCGCCACGCTTTTGGCATCCATCTATCCAACGTTGAAAGTACTGAAGCTGCGTCCTGTTCAGGCAATCCGAAAATTATAACAACCAAACCTTCCGCATCGATGTCCATTATTACAACCAACGGAGTAACGAAGATTTATAACAGCGATCAGGTTCCTGTTCACGCGCTCAACGGCGTGGATGTCTCTTTTGAGGAAGGAGAGTTTTCAGCCATCGTCGGACCTTCAGGATCGGGAAAAACAACACTGTTAAATGTTCTTGGGGGATTGGATGAACCCACGGACGGAGCGGTTCAAATAAGCGGGACAAATCTGTTTGATCTCTCAGACAGCGATCGGATTCAGTTTAGGCTAAATCACATCGGGTTTGTGTTTCAGGCGTATAATCTCATTCCGGTTCTTACCGCGGTTGAGAATATCGCATTCATTTTGCAGATGCAGGGCAAGAATAAAAAAGAGTGCAATGAGCGGGCGATGGAACTGCTTGAATTGGTCGGGATGCCCGATAAACGGGATAAACGTCCGTCTGAACTTTCCGGCGGTCAACAGCAGAGAGTGGCGGTGGCAAGAGCACTTGCATCGAAACCTGATTTTGTGTTGGCAGATGAACCCACGGCTAATCTCGATTCAGCCTCAACAGCAAATCTACTTGATATTATGCTGCGTTTGAATGAAGAGGAGGAGATGACTTTTATTTTTTCAACGCACGATCAAAGGGTGGTGGAGCGCGCGCGAAGAGTGATCACGCTGGTTGACGGCAAGGTGGATACGGATGAAAAGCATAATAACTGATGATAGTAAAATAGTTAGATTATGATTCGACTCTTGGAGAAGCTGAGAATTCGAGGTGGATTTTTAGTGATGATGATAGGTGTGCTTTCTGTAATATCCGGAATGGTGCACGCGCAGTCATCTGATTATCCCGATCTGAATATTAAAGGATATGTAAAAGAGCTCGGGGCATTTTCATTCAGCAATGATCTGTCCACTCTTCGCTACGATAATATTGTGCACAACCGGCTGGAGAGCTCGACAAAGCTAAGTACTGATTTTGAATTCAGGGCTGACATTAGAACAAGGTTATTCAACGGCTGGACAGTGGAAAACGCTCCGGGCTATGCCTCGCAGTTGAGTAACGATCCCGGTTTTTGGGATATGAGCTTAAATCTCATCGAAACTGATCATGCTATTTTAAACACTGCGGTTGATCGTCTCCATCTCTCATATTTTAAAGATGATGTTGAGATTCATGTGGGCAGGCAGCGTATAAACTGGGGGCGGACGATGGTGTGGAATCCCAACGATCTGTTCAACACCTACGCCTATCTCGATTTTGATTATGAGGAGCGCCCGGGCGCAGATGCCATTTACGGACGTTACAGCTGGAGCTACGCCTCAAGTATTGAAATGGGTTTTAAGCCGGGACGTACATTGCAGGAGACCGTATTTGCGATTTTGACGAGAGGCAGTTTTGGAGAGTATGATGTTCAGGGAATTTTAGGGTATTATCACGAGCAGCTCGTAATTGGCGGCGGTTGGAGCGGCTACATCGATCTGGCGGGATTCAAAGGGGAGTGGAGCTACTTTATTCCTTTTGATAATGATTCAGATGGCGGAACCAATATAGTACCCGATAACGGCCTTGATGATGACGAAGCAACTCTTTCCATTGTCTTAGGAGTTGATTACATGTTTAGCAATTCGCTGTATATGAACGCCGAGGTATTATACAACGGTGGACATGAAAGTAGAATTTCGCCCGTTTCTGCGTTGAATCGCCCGCCCGGCTCGGATAATCTTTTTATAGCCCAGACTGGCTATTTTGTCAATTCTTCCTATCCGTTCTCACCACTTACCCAGTTCAGCTTTGGAATGATGGGCAGCTTCTCCAAATCGATGGTGATATTCATTCCGCAAATAAGTCACTCACTGACCTCAAACACAGATTTTTTAGTGATCGCGCAGATTTTAGAAGGCGAATATCTAAAAGACCTCACACCGGTTTCGAACGCGCTATATGTAAGATTGAAGTGGTCGTTTTAAGTGATGGGATAGTGTGATATAATTAAAGCGATGAAGTAATAATAATCCATCCTGAGTCCTCCTGCCGGACGGAAAGGGTTGATTATTATGGGCCAGAGGCAAACAATTTTACCCAATGCATCTGACCATGGAGTTTTGTCTTTATCCTCTCAGTCATCGCCGATTGTATACAAAGTCAGACACCAAAATAAATGCGG
>Ga0306910_1001055_pt1 | contig 10139 bp, 9 predicted proteins | sample AntRauMFilla2698_FD_190438 | JGI IMG/M metagenome (GOLD analysis project Ga0306910, IMG submission 190438) | Saline lake microbial communities from Rauer Islands, Antarctica - Metagenome Filla 2 #698 (v2) (version 2) | ecosystem: Environmental > Aquatic > Non-marine Saline and Alkaline > Saline ... | reverse complement strand
TTCTTCTTCACCTCCACGGGCAGCGCCGCCCCGCCGGAAATACAATATTTCACCGAAGAGAGATCATAATCTTTCAGCCTGGGGTGATTGTTAATTGCGTTATAAATCGCCGGAACAGCCGGGAAGAATTGCGGCTTTTTCTTATCGATTGTTTTCAGCGCATCGCCTAAATCGAAACGCGGCAGAGCGATAATTTCCAGCCCCGCCATCACACTTAGATTCATAATCGCGGTCATGGCAAATACATGGAAAAACGGCAACACGCCAAGCATTTTATCTTGCCCGCGCTTGATATCACCGAACCATGATGTGCTTTGCAGCGCATTGGCGTAGATGCTGTGATGGCTAAGCATCGCGCCCTTGGGCACGCCCGTTGTCCCGCCCGTATATTGCAGCACAGCCAAATCTTTCAGCGGGTCAATCTCGGCAGGCGTGAAATCCGCGCCGCCACTTATCAAATCATGGAACCAGAATATGCGCTTATCCTTGGCCACTTTCGCGCACTCGCGGCGCTTCGCAATGGGGAAGAGCAAAGATTTAGGGAAGGGCAAAATATCGGTAAATTTGCACAAAATGAGCCGCTTGAGCCGCGTCCCGTGCAGCATCTTATCGGCTTTCTCGTAGAGCATTTGCAGATCCAGCGTCACCATAATATCGGTTTCGCTATCTTCAATTTGGTAGGCCAACTCGTCCTCGGCATAGAGAGGATTGTAATTCACCACCGTGCCGCCAATTTTCAGCACCCCATAGTATGCAATCAGGAATATGGGCGAATTGGGCAGGAACAGCCCGACTTTATCACCTTTTTTAATGCCAAGCTCGCGCTGTAACCCCGCGGCAAATTTATCAGTCAGCGCGCCTAATTCGGTCCAGCTATAAGACTTGCCGAGAAAATCAAAACCGGGCCGATCGCCAAATTCGGCAACCGTTTCATCAAACACATCCACCATCGAGCGCACGGGAATATCCATCTCCCAATCCAGATGATCGGGGTAATCACGAAGCCATGGATACTGACCGGAATTTGCGCTGCTGCTCATAGATATCTCCTCGTATATGTCTATCCCCATTATATAGGAAAGTTGTATTTTTGACTCATATTTCGTCATAAATGAAAAATTTCCGCGCAGGGCTGGATTATTTAAACAAAATATAGCAGAATCATAACTGGACATCGTTCCAACTACTTTTTCTATCAGGATTTTCTATCTTGAGTATGCAGTCAGATAATATTGAACACGGCCCTCAGGGCGCTGCAGAGCAGCAGCCGGAGCGCATGACGCTTAAATGGTTTAACGGAACCAAAGGCTTTGGCTTTGTGGTGCCCAAAGATGAGAGCTATGACGCGTTTTTGCACGTCACTACCTTGCAAGAGGCCGGTGCGCATCATGTTGGTGAGGGCGCCGTTTTAATGTGCACCATTGCCCATGGCGATAAGGGCGCGCAGGTCGAGGCCGTCACGGAAATTATCGATCAGGGCGAGATGAGCACGATCCCCACCGCCAACGAAGAAGACGGCACAGTGACGATGGGCGGGCTTGTGAAATGGTTTAAGCCGGAAAAAGGCTTTGGCTTTGTCATTCCCGATGATGGCATGAAGGATGTATTTATCCATCAAAGCCTGCTGGATAAGCTGGAGATTGAAGAAATTCGCGCGGGGCAACGCGTACGCATTACCCTCAAAGAAGTATCCAAGGGCCGCGAGGCGGTGAATATCGAGGTGATTGAAGCGCCGGAAGATGAAGAACAGGACGCGCCCGCAAGGAAAACCGCTAATGGCTCTATGAACGGCGCGGCCAATAACGATGATGCCGCCGAAGGCGCAGATATTTAAATATACGAAACGTTTCGCTTACCTCAAATTTATAGGCGCTTGATTTTATTTTTGCAGTAGGCGCAAGCGACGACGAGTAGGAAACTTCTACTTTAGGAGCGCAAAGCAAAACGAAGTTTTGTTTGCTTCTAAAAAATACGAACAACACCTGCGGTGTTGCTTCGGGCAACACACTGCAAAGATAAAAGGAAGTGACTATAGCCAAACAAAAAAGCCGCCTTATTACGGGCGGCTTTGTTAATTCTATAAATGCTACCGGCTTAGGCAGAAGCAGTTTTTTTGGTTTTCGCAGCCGAGGCCGCTACTTGCGCCTTACTGGCAGCCGATGTTTTTTGTGACGCGGCCTGTTGCAAAATACGGTTACGCGTTGCGGGCTGATAGGCCACGGCAACATGCTCCTCGCAATAAGGCATACCCGTCACGCAGGATGATCCACAAAATCCGAACTCGCCTTCGCGCGGGTCACCTTGCGGCCAACGGCACTGGCTGGGCTTTAGATCCGTCAGCGCAATGCCGCCCTTGATCTTGTCAACCTTGATAACAGGCGCGGATTTTTGAACTTTTTTCTCCGGCGGCGTGTTTTGATTTTGCGCTTTATTAATAGTGGTTTTCTTGGCTTGCTGAATAGGGGACGCACGGTTAGACAGCTTCAAACGGTGCGCCTTGCCGATCACGGCATTACGGGTGACACCACCCAATTCCTTGGCAATCTCGGCGGCAGTTTTTCCATCGCCCCACAATTTTTTCAATAGTGAAACGCGTTCATCAGTCCAGCTCATAAAAATTCCTCCCACAAAAATATAAAGGGATAACCCCTTGATAAATAATAATAACCTGCAATTTGACTTGAACTCTTAGAGTAACAGGGCGGAGACTTTTTTACCAAATATTTGACAAATTTTTGATTCGTTATCCACAGGCGAATCAAATGATTCGTTTTTCCAAGGACTTAGCGCGCACCATCTTAAGAAGAGATTGAAACCAAGGCGGCATTAATCCGAGCGCGAGAGGCCCATCTGCCGCAAATTTTCTTCGCGGTCGGCCCAGTTCTTTTGCACTTTGACGAACAGCTTTAAATGCACGCGCCGCTCCAGCATTTCTTCAAGCTCCAGCCGTGAGGCCTGCCCCAGCGCCTTGATGCGGCTGCCGCCCTTGCCCAGCACGATGCCTTTTTGGCTGTCTTTTTCTACCGAGATGGCCTGCGATATTTTCAAATCACCATTATCAAACTCTTCCCAGCTCTCGGTCTCCACGAAAATTTCATAGGGCAATTCTTCATGAAGCTGCTGGAATACTTTCTCGCGCGTAAGCTCGGCGGCCAGCAAACGCATCGGCATATCGGTCAGTTCGTCCTCGTCGTAATGCCACGCCCCTTGCGGTAAATCGCGCGCAAAGGCGGCAACAAGCTGGGCCAGCCCCGCGCCCTTAAGCCCCGAAATCATAAAGGTTTCATCATAATCATGCGCCGCGTTCATTTCGGCAGACATAGCCAGCAAGCCTTCCTTGTCCATCTGGTCAACTTTATTCAGAACCAGATAAAGCTTGCGCGGCTTTGCGCTGGTCAGGCGCTCGGCGATATCTTTGTTAATGGCGGCGACATTTTTGCGGCTGGCGTCAATTAAATGCACGGCGATATCGGCCTCGGGGATTGCATCAAGCGCCGCGCCCACCATGGCGCGCTCCAGCGTTTTTGTGGGTTTGAAAATACCCGGCGTATCAATGAAGATCATTTGCGCCGCGCCTTCGGTGATAATGCCCAAAACGCGGCTGCGGGTGGTTTGCGGCTTCTTGGAAATGATGGATACTTTCGCGCCGATAACCTTGTTCATCAATGTCGATTTCCCCGCATTGGGTAACCCGATCAGCGCGATAAAGCCGCATTTTGTATCACTGCTCATAATTTTTTATCTTCCAAAATTGTAAGAAATGCCATGGCCGCCTCTTTCTCGGCTGTCTGCCGCGATTTGCCCTGCACGGATATGGGCGCGTAGCCCTGCACGCTTAGCGTAAGATCAAATAAGGGCGCGTGGTCGGGGCCGCTTTGGCCGGTAATTTTATATTCGGGCAAGGGCAAATTTTGCGCCTGCGCCCATTCCTGAAGCCCGGTTTTAGGGTGCTGCGGCGGGGTGAGCATTGTCTCGAACCGGTCGCCCCACGCGCGCGTGATAAATTCCTGACAAGCAGGCAGCCCCGCATCAAGATACAGCGCGCCAATGATCGACTCCATGGCATCGGCCAAAATATTTTCATTTTGCGCGCCGCCCGCCTGACGCTCGGAATCAGAGAATAATAGATGCGCGCCCAAGCCAAGCTCCAGCCCTAATTGCGCCAAAAGCGTGCCTTGCACCAGCGCGGAAAGACGCCGCGCCAAATCACCTTCGGCCTCGGCGGGAAACTTGGCGTATAAAATCTCGGCCACAACAAGGCCAAGCACGCGGTCGCCCAGAAATTCAAGCCGCTCGTAATTATGATCGCCGCCCGTAGAGGAATGCGTCAGCGCATCGGCCAGCAAAGACGGATCGGCAAAATCATGCCCGATTATGTTTTGAAGCGCGGCAATATCATGAAGCTCGCTCATGCTTATTCCTTGAGCGCGTTAGGGATTTCAACGCCGTCTTCGGTGGCCATATTCCCATCCAGCGCCTTATCATAGGCGGGCTTGGCCGGCCGCGAAGGGCCCAGCGATTTAAAGAAGCGATCATAACGAATAGCGCCCGGCCATTTCCACACTTCGAAAAAGCTCGCTTTGCCATTGACCGAGAAGAACAGAAAATCGGCGCGGCCCACAATATTTTCGAACGGCACAAAACCGACCAGCTCGCTCACGCGGCTATCTTGGGAATTATCACGGTTATCGCCCATGACGAAATAATGCCCCGGCGGCACGACATATATATTGGTGTTATCGAGCGGGTAATCATCGCCCTCTTCATAGATACGGTATTTAACATCACCGGGCAGCGTTTCGATATATTCAACCATTTGCACATTGCCGCGCATTTCGGATTTGATCATTTTATAGCCCATCGTCTCGCGCGGAACCAACTGGCCATTAATATAAAGCCGCCCGCGTCGCACCTGCACCGTTTCACCGGGCAGCGCCACCACGCGTTTAATGTAATCCACGGATGTATTCACCGGAAGTTTGAAAACAATAATGTCCCCGCGCTGCGGCTGCGCGGCATTAATGCGCCCCTCGATCGGCGCAATGCCAATGGGGAATGAAAAACGGCTATAGCCATAGGCGGGTTTGGAGACAAATAGATAATCCCCCACCAGCAAATTAGGCTTCATGGAGCCCGAGGGGATATTAAACGGCTCGAAGAAAAAGGTGCGGATGATCAGCGCAAAGAGAACCGCCAGAAAGGCCGTTTTCGCAAATTCGCTAATTTCCTGCCCCGTGGAAAGATGGGGCCGTTTTTGCTTGTCGTCTTTTTTGCTCATGAGGGGAATTTTTACCTTATTCGCTGCCAGATAGCCAGCCTTATATAGGCATTATGTCTGTTGGCCTTCAATGACAATAAAGGCCTGCGCAAAGGGGTGATCATCGCTCAATGATAAATGTAGATGCGCGCTTTGCCCGTCCGGCGTGATTTCGCGCAAGCGCTGCGCCGCTGCGCCCGTAAGCTCCAATGATGGCGCGCCTTTTTCATTATGCACAACACCGATATCGGTGAAGCTGATACCGTCCGCAATGCCCGTGCCCAAAGCTTTTGCACAGGCTTCTTTGGCCGCGAAACGCTTGGCCAACGCGCCCGCACGCGCCATATCGTCTGTTTTACGCGCGGCGTAATCCTGCTCGGCTGGCGTAAAGCAGCGCTGCAAAAATTTATCGCCCTGCGCCGCCAGCAATTTCGCAATACGGTCAATATTCACAATATCCGCTCCGGTGCCCAGTATCATTTATCTTGCCCCGTCATATCTTTGGCCTGCTTATACAATTTACTTTGCCGCGCCTTGCGCCGCGCCAATTTCGCCCCGCGCACCAAATAGAAGAAAAGAAAATATAATGGCGGAAAAGACAGCAGCGCACATAAATACCCGCCTAAAAACCATGGCAGGAAAATACGCAAAGGCTCTTTCGTTATAAGCTCCCACCAAACGGACAGGCTCATTTCTTTGGGCAAATAAATGTCTGCCGGCAAACCAAACAGCCCGAATAGCCATGAGCCCAGCGAGATAGCCGCCAGCCACATAAAAGGAAATGTCCACGGGTTGCCAACCACCGTGCCCACGGCCGCCGCAAGCAAATTGCCGCGAAAGAGAAAGGCCAAAACCCCAGCCTGCATCATATGCGTGCCGACCAACGGCGTGAAGGAAATAGAAGCACCAAACGCCAGCCCCAGCGCTATTTTATGGCTGCTATCGGAGAGGCGCACCGTGCGTTTAACCATATATTTCAGCGAACGCACCCAGCCCATTTTCGGCCAAAGGAAATCCCGCGCGCGCTGCAAGATGGTCAATTTGATACGCCGTTTAAACATGAAATCAGGGGTGCCTTTATTGATATGGTCTTCCGTTTATAACGGGCTTTGCGGGCAATAGAAATAAGCTTTATGGGTTCTTGGCGCTTTGCACGTAAGAAAACTATTCTCCTTATGAATGGATCGCGGTACAATCACAACCATGAATATTGATGATCACATTCGCGTTATTAAAAATTTCCCCAAAAGCGGTATTAATTTTTACGATCTTGGCTCGCTCATGGCCAATGCTGAAGCATGGAAAAGCGCGGTTAGCCAGATGGGCGAAAAGCTTGGCCGCTATGATGTGGATTTCATTATGGGCATTGAATCGCGCGGCTTTTTGCTCGCGGCGCCCTTGGCCTATGAGCTGAATATCGGCTTTGGCATGATCCGCAAGTCCGGCAAGCTGCCCGGCCAAACGGTGACCCATGCCTATGAAACGGAATATGGCAAAGATAAAATCGAGATCCAGCTGGACCTTGTGCCCAAAGGCGCCAAAGTTGCAATTATTGATGATTTGCTTGCGACAGGCGGAACGATGGGCGCATCGGAAAAATTGATCAATAAACTTGGCTGCGAAGTGGCGCTGTGCTTGACATTGATCGAGCTTGAAGGGCTTGGCGGCCGCGCGAAATTATCCGCGCCCTTCGAGACAATTCTCAAGAAGTCTGCTTAACCGACTCCTGCTATTGCTTCTGACAATATGTCAGCGCTATATAGGCCGGCATATTGTCGAAATTCTGGGCAACGCCTGCCGCACCGCCAGCATTAAGCGTATTATTAGCAACATTTGTGGCAACCGTCGCTGCTGTCCCGCCGCTAATGTTGTTGCCTGCAGTGTTCGGCGCTGATGCCTGATTGATTTGAATTTGCATCGTATGGGCGTGCGGCGGCATTTCAGTTGCGCCCAGCCGGTATGTTCTAAACCCACCAAAAACTCCAAGGGCCGTATTTAGGGCAGGATCTACCCATGTAGCACCGCTATTTGGATTGGCCTGTCCTACTATCTGAGGGGCGGCACCTGCTCCCAAAACAAAACGGCCAATCGCGGGCGCAAAGTTTGCCCAGCCCGCAGGGCACGCGGCAAGGTTAAAGGCCATCACCGCCCCGGTAGGAACGCCCTGATCGCGCGGCATTGCGTTATAAATAATATGGTCATCAAACTGCCCTGCGCCCGCGACACTGGAATTTAAAATTGTGCGTAGAAAAGTTGAGTCGCCGTCACAATTGGCGAAATCTGTTTCGCCATTTGGCCCCCCGCCAAATGCTGGCGGCGGGCCCGGACACAGCGAGGGAACCACAACACCGTTAATATTAATGGCACCTTGTTGGTCTTCGCCATGACTAACCACCACGTAATGCGCGGATGCAGCCACACCCAAAAGCGAGTTATTATTACTATCAACAACGGCAATGACGCCTTGAAGCGAGTCATACTCGCCCTGAGAGGCCAAATCGGCGCTGACCGCGTAGGTAAAGTGGCTGCCCCATGCATCGAACATATATTCATCGGGTAAATTTAAATCGCGCGTCGGCACGGCTCCTATACGCGCATTTTCTACCCCAGGACTTGTGGGCACGCCAAGAGCCGCCGGTGGATTAGCAATTTGCCGCGCACCCACGACCAATGCCGTCCCTGCAGACGGGGCGCCACCAACATTTGTATTACAATCCTGACCGGCAGCAAAAAAACCATCAACGGCCTGACCAAATCGCACCGTATTTGGCGGCGCGGTTATATCTGCCGGACACGGTAGTTCTTGGTTAAGCGCCAAATAAGCGTTTATTGCCCCATCAATCGCTTCTATACGCTCTTTTGTCGTTTTATTTTTTGTGGTATTAAAGTGTATGAGAAGGCCTGATCCGAAAGAGGCCAGCAATACACCGCCAATAAGCAACACAAGCGTCACTTCAATTAGCGTAAATCCTTTTGATTTTTTGTTAGTTTTCTGTAAGCGATTGTTTTGATTGGGCATTTTTATTTGTAACTTCTGTTAAAAACTTAATAAAATTTTAATTATTTCTCAGTTAAAATATAGAGTACGGGATTTTGTAGTTTTTGGGCAACGAAAATTTAGATTTAATTTTTAGGGGAAAAGGTAGATTACATGGGTAACGGGCAACGTTCGGACGAACAAAAATCACAGACAAGCAAGCAATCACGATTGATGCGATGGGCTGAAAAAGGCGCATCCTTGATCAGTATGTCTATGTTTATCATGGTACTGGGTTTTATCGTCTCGGGCTTTTTGGTCATGTATAATAAAGAAGTTGCCCTTGAAAAAGCAGAGATTTCTACCGAACGCCAAGCCAAAATTCAACAATCCCTTGACGTATTTATCCAGCAAAATGGCCGCTTGCCCTGTCCCGCCTCAATGACAGATGGTTTTGACACAGCCAATTTCGGCCGTGAAGTCGCAAATTGTAATACCAACACTTACGCCATGGCAACCAGCGGCATAGCAAGCTCTTCCGGCGATAACGGTATGCAAGTTTACACAGGCGCAGTGCCTGTCAGGACTCTGGGATTGCCCGATGAATATATTATTGATGGTCAGGATAAAAGATTTACCTATGCTGTGACAGGCAACTTTACGGTTGTCGGTGCGGATTTTAACGCCGCGCCCGGCGACATTACAGTTCAAGACACAGCCGGAAACGCACTAGGCGGCGCGGCAGGAACCGCTATTTTTGCGCTGATTACGCCTGGCGAAGATGACCGCGGTGCCTATGCGTTTAACGGAATACAAATTCAAAATTGCGGCGCGACAGGCGCCTTAGCTGATCAAAATTGTGATTGGGGGGTTGATGCCACTTTCGTTGATAGCCTTTTCAAGCAAAAAGATGTCGGCGCAACCAGTTTTACACAAAATGTCGCCTTTAAATCCAGTAATATCCAGGCAAATTGGTTTCAAGATCCCGTTTGGAGCGCATGTTCGCCAAATTGTTCAACGGGAACGCAAACCCGTTTAGTCGAATGTCGTAATCAGGCCGGTCAAGCCGTGCCTGATAATTTTTGTCCCGGCGTACGTGGGGATCCTACTATCAATACACATGAAAGCCAGCCATGCGGCGCGGGCGGCGTTGCGGCATGTACATGGTCACCCGTCACCTGGGGGGCTTGTAGCCCGATTTGCGGCGAACCTTCTACAAGCTATGGAACCGCTCAATGTATTGACGGCAGCGGAACCGTTCTAACGGGCATTGATGCTACAAATCATTGTGGTCCTGCGCCCGCCTTAGAGAGAGATTGCAATATCGGCGTTGATGGCCATGTTGATTGTGTCTGGGTTGAAGAAGATAATTGGAGCGCTTGCAGCGAAGCTTGCGGAACCGGTACTCAGACACGCCTGAGCCCCGTAACCTGCGTGCGCGATGATAATGGTAACAGTAATGGCGAGGCGAGCGAAACGCTCGTGGCTGACTCACTTTGTGATGGCGCCAAACCCGCCGATATACGCTCTTGTTCTTTGGGAACTTGCGCCTGGAATTCAGGCAGCTGGGGCGCTTGCTCGGCTGAATGCGGAACCGGCACACAAAGCCGTTCCGTTTTTTGTACGCGCTCACCTGACGGGCAAAGCGTTACCCAAAGCTATTGTTCAGGCACGCAGCCAATTAGCACGCAGGACTGTAATACACAAGCCTGCCCGACAACAGGGTCCTGGACGACGGGCAACTTCGGCGCTTGTTCCGCAAGCTGTGGCGGCGGAATACAAACACGCAGTGTTAGCTGTAATTATGATATTTGCACAGGTCCTCAACCAGGACCGAGCCGGCAATGTAATACACAAGCCTGCCCGACAACAGGGTCCTGGACGACGGGCAACTTCGGCGCTTGT
>Ga0306910_1001051_pt1 | contig 10176 bp, 7 predicted proteins | sample AntRauMFilla2698_FD_190438 | JGI IMG/M metagenome (GOLD analysis project Ga0306910, IMG submission 190438) | Saline lake microbial communities from Rauer Islands, Antarctica - Metagenome Filla 2 #698 (v2) (version 2) | ecosystem: Environmental > Aquatic > Non-marine Saline and Alkaline > Saline ... | reverse complement strand
CGACCGCGACGACACCGACCCCGTACTGCACGACGATGGGGGCGAGCACGACGACCATCGCGCCGGTCGGACCCGACACCTGCACATTCGAGCCGCCGAAGACAGCCGCGACGATTCCGGCGACGATCGCCGTGATGAGCCCAACCTCGGCACCGACGCCCGAACTCACCCCGAACGCGAGGGCGAGCGGAAGAGCCACGATGCCGACGGTCACGCCCGCGAGTAGGTCGCCACGCCAGGTGCGTCGCAGCATGCTGTAGTCGGCGCGGTTTGGCAGCAGGGCGCGTGCCCCGCGGGCGATGCCCCCTAGCTGGCGGCGCAGGGCCGCCCTCGCCATTAGCCCACCTCGACGGGCGGCAACGCCCGCGCCGCGTGGAGCATCGAGCGCTCGTCGTCGGCGATGCGCATGAGCAGCTCGCGAGCCGTGACGAGCAACTGCGCCGTCTCGCGATGCGCGAGTCGGTAGTAAACGAGGCTGCCCCGGCGCTCGGATGCGACTAGGCGGTGACGCCGCAGCACGGCGAGGTGCTGTGAGAGATGGGAGGGCTCGAGGCCGGTCTGCTCGAGCAGGTCGGCGACGGTGCGTTCGTCGGCCGAGCTCAGCAGTTCGAGTACGCGAATGCGGAGGGGATGCGCCAGCCCTTTGAAGAAGTCCGCCTTCACTTGGTAAAGCGGGCGCTGGTCGGTCGCGTCATACTGGGCGGTCGCGTCAGGCTGCGTGTCTTCCTGGGTTACTGACATGATGAAGTCATCATATCACTGAGCATCAGAGGCGGACCCGAGAACTGCAGCCCTCCGTGCTCGGCAGACTCGCCTTTCGGTTCGCCCTAAATGTGGATGGCCGGATCGATATAGAAGCCGTCGGGGCCCGTACCCGAACCCTCGCCCCGATCGAGCGGGCGGGAGGTCGCCGGGATGCCGGTCGCGACCGAGTCGGGCGGCACATCCCTCGTCACAAGGGCGAGTGCGCCGACCTGGGATCGCGCGCCGATCGTGATCGGGCCGAGCACGGTCGCGCCCGCCCCCATGAGTACGCCATCCTCCACCGTGGGGTGTCGCTTGATCTTCTCGAGCGTCCGACCGCCGAGCGTCACACCGTGGTACAGCATGACGTCGTCACCGATCTCAGCCGTCTCGCCGATCACGACGCCCATGCCGTGGTCGATGAAGAACCGTCGGCCGATCGTCGCTCCGGGGTGAATCTCGACACCCGTCCACGCGCGAGCGGATTGCGCGATCATGCGCGCGAGCAGCCGCCAGCGCCAGCGCCACAACCGGTGGGCGATGCGATGCCACCAAATGGCGTGCAGCCCCGCCGAGGTGAGGAACACCTCGAGGCCCGAGCGCGCAGCCGGATCACGCAGCCGCGCCGTGGCGATGTCTTCCCGCAGTGGCATCTAAGAGCGCAGATCCTCGTACAGGACGCTCGAGAGGTACCGCTCGCCGTAGCTCGCAAGAATCACAACGATCGTCTTGCCGGCGTTCTCGGGCCGCTTCGCGAGCTCGACCGCGGCGTGCGCCGTCGCACCCGAGGAGATTCCCCCGAGGATGCCCTCCTCAGCGGCAAGGCGCCGTGCCATGCTCACCGACTGACCGATGTTGACGTCGATGATCTCGTCGTAGATCTCACGGTCGAGCACGGCGGGCACAAAGTTGGCGCCGATGCCGGCGATCTTGTGCGGGCCGGGCGCGCCGCCGTTGAGGATGGGGCTCTCCTCCGGCTCGACGCCGACGATCGACACGTCGGGCTTCTGCTCTTTCAAGTACTGGCCCGTGCCGGTGAGCGTGCCGCCGGTGCCGATACCGGAGACGAAGATGTCGACGGCGCCGTCGGTGTCGTTCCACACCTCGGGGCCTGTCGTGCGGCGGTGAATCTCGGCGTTGGCCTCGTTCTCGAACTGCTTCGCGAGCACCGCACCCGGCGTCTTCGCGACGATCTCGGCGGCCGCACCTACCGCGCCCTTCATGCCCTCCGAGCCGGGGGTGAGCACGAGCTCAGCGCCGTAGGCCTTGAGCAGCATCTTGCGCTCTTCGCTCATCGTCTCAGGCATCGTCAGGATGACGTTGTAGCCGCGCGCCGCACCGATCATCGCGAGCGCGATACCCGTGTTGCCGCTCGTGCCCTCCACGATCGTGCCGCCCTTAGTGAGCTCACCGCTCTTCTCGGCAGCCTCGATGATCGCGACACCCAGGCGGTCCTTGACGCTCGACGACGGGTTGTAGAACTCGAGCTTGGCGAGCACCGTCGCGCCCGCGCCGTCGGTCACGGCGTTGAGCCGCACGAGCGGAGTGTTGCCGAACGCTTCGGTGATGTCGTTGTAAATGCGGGCCATGGAGTGTCTCCTCGATGAGTGGCGGCAAAAGTCTCAAGAGGTCAAGGCTACGAGAAATCCGCCCTTCGGCGGTGAATGTGACGCCTGACCCCTGAAGTGCAACGACGCCGCGCACAGCGTCATTCCCCAACGATGAAAGAATCATCGGCGGGTTGGCAGTGCTCGAACGACGATGAGGGAGGTGCGCGATGCTCACAGTGGCACTCGGGCTCGCGGGCGCGCTCGTCTACGGCGCCGCCGACTTCCTCGGCGGGCTCGCCTCGCGCCGCATCTCCGCCCTCCGAGTCACGGCGCTCGCCGCGCTCTCGGGCGTCGTGCTGCTCACGGTTGCCGCCGTCGTCGTCGACGGCGAATGGAGCCGAGAGGCTCTGTTCTGGGGGGCACTCTCGGGCGTGACCGGGGCCGGGGCGATCGCCCTGCTGTACGCGTGTCTCGCGATCGGGCCCATGAGCATCCTCTCGCCGCTGACGGCCGTGATCTCAGCAATCGTGCCCATGACGTGGGGCCTCGTGACGGGCGAGCGTCTCGGAGCGATCGCCTACCCCGCGCTCGGCCTCGCCCTCATCGCCGTCGTGCTCGTCGGCTTCGTGCCCGAGAAGGGCGCCGTGCGCCCGAGTCTGCGCGGGCTGCTCATGGCGACCGGCTCGGGCATGCTCATCGGTACCTTCTACATTCTTATCGACCAGACGCCCGACGACTCGGGCCTCGTGCCGCTCGTCGCCAACCGGGTCGTGAATGCCTCTCTCATGATCACGGTCATCGTCGTTCTCGCGATCGTTGCGGGGCGGCGACACATTCGAGCGGCGGATGCCCCGCTCGCCATTCTCGAGGGAACCCACGGCGCACCGCGCGCCCTCGGCAGCGAAGCGCGCGCCACTCGCACGGGTCAGCTCGACTCTGTCGAGGCCGCCACTGCCGAGCCGACCCCCGACGAGCCCGCCCCCGCCAAGCCCGCACCCGCATCTGTGGCGCCGGGCACAACCCTGCTCCGCGCGAGCGCGGCTGCCCTCACCGGCGGCTGGCGCGCGGGCTTCTGGCTCGCCGTCGGCTGCGGCGTGCTCGACGCGCTCGCCAACGCGATCGTTCTGATCGGGTTGCGGCTCGGCGACCTCACGGTCGTCTCGGTGCTCACAGCGCTCTACCCGGCGGGCACGATCCTGCTCGCGGCGATCGTGCTGCGCGAGCGCATCGCGAGGCTGCAGTGGGTCGGGCTCGCGCTCGCACTCACCGCGAGCGCGATGCTCTCCCTCGCCTAAGCTGCCGCCCGCGCCGCGCCTCGCGCGCCATAACTGTGCCCGCAAGTATCAACTGTGCCCGTTCGGGGGAGCACAGTTGCCACTAGTGCGCACACTTGTCGGGCGACGTTGCGTGGGGGTGTTCCTACAGTGCCGCGAGCTCGTCGAGCAGGCGGTCGCCCGCGCGCACGTCGTGCACCTCGGCGTCGATTTCGGCGCGCCCGAGCAGCTCGTCGAGTCGGCGACGACGCTGCCGAGTGATGAGCGTCACGACCGTGCCGACCTTGCCGGCGCGACCAGTGCGCCCCGCGCGGTGCAGGTAGGCCTTGTACTCGTCGGGCGCGTCGGCCTGAATGACGAGCGAGATGTCGTCGACGTGGATGCCCCGCGCAGCCACGTCGGTGGCGACGAGCACGCTCACCCGACCGCTCGTGAGCTTCTCGAGGTTGCGGCTGCGCCGCGCCTGGTTGAGGTCACCGTGCAGGCTCACCGCCGCAATGCCGGCATCGTCGAGCTGGTCGGCGAGCTCCTCGGCGAAGGCGCGGGTGCGCGCGAAGACGAGGGTCTTGCCGGGGCCGGCGGAGAGCTGCTCGATGATGGCGCGCTTCTCGCGCTGCTCGACCACGAGCACGCGGTGGTGGATCGTCGAGGATTCCTGGTCTTCGCCCGCCACCTCGTACACGCTCGGCTTCGACAGGAACTCGGTCACGAGGCTCGCCACTCCCGAGTCGAGCGTCGCCGAGAACAACAGCTTCTGGTTGCCCGTGCGCGTGCGCCGGATGATGCGCTGCACGGGCTCGAGGAACCCGAGCTCGCACATGTGGTCGGCTTCGTCGAGGACGACGATCTCGATGCGGCTCAGGTCGAGTCGACCCTGCTCGACGAGGTCTTCGATACGACCGGGGGTGCCGATGATGATGTCGACGCCCCGGCGCAGCGCTCCGACCTGGCGGGCCTGCGGCACGCCGCCGTAGATCTGCGTCGTGAAGAGGCCCACACTGCGGGCGATGGGCTGCACGGTGCGGTCGATCTGCAGCGCGAGCTCGCGCGTCGGGGCGAGGATGAGCGCGCGCGGCGCGCGGCCCTCCTTGCGATTCTTGCCGCCGCCGTGCTCCATGAGGCGTTCGACGAGGGGCGCCCCAAAGGCGATGGTCTTGCCGCTACCGGTGCGGCCGCGGCCGAGCACGTCTTTGCCCGCGAGGACATCGGGGATGGTCGCTGTCTGAATGGGGAACGGCGTGATGGCGCCCTGCTCCTCGAGAGTGCGAGTGATGTTGTCACCCAGCCCGAGGTCGCGAAAGGTCACGCCCTCGACGTCGCGCGCCTGCACGGCCTCGGCCTCGAGGCGCTCGAGCACGACGTCCTCGACCGGCCCGCCCGAATGGGGCTTGCTCGGGTAGAAGCCGGCGTCGCGGTGCTCGGTGCGCGTGTGCTCGGTGCGTGCCGGGCGATCGTTGGCGCGCGCCTCGCGGGCGGGACGAGCATCCCGACCAGGGCGCGTGTCTGCAGCACCGACACTCTTGGCACCCGTGCGGCGCGGCGCACGAGGCTCGCTCGCGCGCTCGCCGAACTGTCGGTCCTGCGGACGGCCTCCGCCACGGGCGGGGCGCTCATCGCGGCCGAAGCGACGCGCGGGGCGCTCGCCCGACTGCTCGGTCTTCGGGCGCCACTCGGGGCGGTGCGCCGTGCGACCCGTGCCGGTGCGCTCGACGGTGACGTCCTTGCCGCGCGGCTTCCGGTTGGGCCGGTCGTCGCGCGCCGGGCGGCCATCGCGGGCGGGGCGGTCATCGCGCTTCGGGCGATCGTCGCGCGAGAAGCGCTCATCACGCGCCGTGCGGTCGGGGCGCGCCGTGCGGTCGGGGCGCGCACGCTCGGGTGCGTGACCGCGCTCGACACGCTCGTCGCGGCTCCAGCGCGCCTTCTTCTCGGGCGCCGACGCCTCCTCGGCACGGTAGCCGCGGTGCTTGGGGCTGCGGGATCCGCTCGCGGCGGCGGCGCGCCCACCGGCGCGACCCCCCTTCGATGAACCGCGGGCGGGAGTGCTGGAGCGCGCGGGGCGCCCCTTCTTGTTCTCAGGCATGGTGAAACTTTCGGATAGTGCAAGGTGCATCGTCGGCGCATGATCCGCGCCGCTATCCCAGGCAGTCATCGACTGGGGCCGTCACAACTCGAGGTGTCTGTCGCACCGCCGATCGGCGGGGACATACCGGCCCTGGAGACGCACACGTACTGTGGCGAACTGCTTCGCCCGTCTCAAGCCGACACCTGAGGGTACCCGACCGGGGCCCGTCCGTGGCTATTCTGGGCGCATCATGACCGACTCCCGCCTCGCGACCACCGTGCGCCCCGAAGATCCGCGCCAGCCGGAGGTTGAGGTGATGCTCCGTGCAGGGGAGGCGTTCGCCCGCGAGCTGTACAGCGCCGAAGAGTGCTTTCTGCTCTCCGTCGACGAGCTCGCCACACCCGGCACGACCGTGCTTGTCGCGCGGGACGAGGCGGGCGGCGCGCTGGGCATGGTCGCGCTCGTCGAGCAGGAGGCCGGTCTGGGTGAGCTCAAGCGCCTGTTCGTGGACGACGCCGCGCGCGGTCGGGGCGTCGCCGACTCACTGATGGATGCTCTCGAGCGGGCCGCGCGCGAGCGGGGCATCCGCACCCTGCGTTTGGAGACCGGCACCCGCAGCGATGCCGCCCTGCGCTTCTATGCACGGCGCGGCTACGCCTCGATTCCCGTGTTCGGGCCGTATGTCGGAAGCGCGACGAGCGTGTGCCTGGCGCGAACTCTCGACTGAGCCGCCCCGCTCCGCAGCGTCACCCGGTTATTCAGAGCGCAGGGCCGCGATCTCGGCTCGAAGGCGTGCAATGCGTTCGGCGCGCGAGTGTTGCGCGGCCTCGAGTTCATCAAGCTCACCGAGAAGCGGATCGAGATCGGGATCAGGATTCTCGCGAGCGAGCGCATCATCTTCCTCTCGCTGGTGAACCGCCTCCTCCTCTCGGGCCTGGTCCATCGCGTTGAGCACGATTCCAATGAGGACGTTGAGCACCGTGAACACGATGAAGAACATGTAGCTGAGGAAGTACAGGAGCGCGAAGGGTGTGATGCCGATGCCGCTCGTAAAGGCGTCGGGAAAGTTTTCGAGCGTGAGCAGCACAACAAGCGTGATCATCGCGACACCCAGGTCGCCCCACTGGCCGGGGTCGTCGTCGCCGAAGAGATACACCCCGGCCATCGCGTAGAGAAAGAGCAGGAACCCGATCAGCACCGAAATGCTCAGCAGTGGGGCAACACTCTTGAGAATCGACACGCTCAGGATGCGCACCTCGGGCAGGAAGCGGAAGAGGCGGATCAGACGGAACAGACGGATGAGTCGGAAGATGACGGCGTTGCCGTCGACGAACGGTACGGCGATCACGATGAGGAAGTCGAAGATGTTCCAGCCGGAGCGGAAGAACATCCACGGCTTCGTGCCGTAGGAGATGATGCGCAGCGATACTTCGACGGCGTAGAACACCAGCGCGACGCCGTCGATCGCGACCGCCACCGCGCGAACTCCCTCCGGGATGCCGTCGAAGGTCAGCACCGCGAGCGAGGCGGCATTCGCGATGATGACGGCGATCACGATGATTTCGAACACCGAGCCGTACATGAGCCGTGCGAGCCAGGCGATGCGATAGGGCGCGAGCTCGACAGGTTGCCCGCGCAGGAACGGCACGGGGTTGAGCCGGGAGGGGGTCATGGGGCCTCGACAGCGACAAGCGACAGCGGATGAAGTGACACTCACGCTACTCGACCTTGAGCGCGTTTCACCCCCGGGAGATCTCACCGGCCCGGTATCACCGGCTCGGCATCACCACCCCGGCGGGAGCGGTAGGTGCGTCACGCCGAGACGGTGCGGCCCTCGAGCTCGTCGGCGCGCGCGGCACGCTTGGTCTCGCGACGCTCCTTGGCCCCTTCGACGAGGTAGTACAGCGCGGGCAGCACGAGGAGTGTCAGGACGGTCGAGGAGACCAGACCACCGATGACGACGATCGCGAGCGGCTGCGAGATGAACCCGCCGCTGCCCGTGATGCCGAGACCGAGCGGCACGAGAGCGAAAATCGTGGCCGCGGCCGTCATGAGAATGGGCCGCAACCTGCGCGCCGAGCCCTCGATGACGGCCTGCCCCACGGCCATGCCGCGCTCGCGGTACTGGTTCACGAGGTCGATCAGCACGATCGCGTTCGTCACGACGATGCCGATGAGCATGAGCACGCCGATGAGCGAGGGCACACCGAGCGGGATGTCGGCGATGAGTTGCAGCCCGATCGCACCGGTCGCGGCGAAGGGAATCGACACGAGCAGCAGGAGCGGCTGGCGCAGGCTCTTGAACGTCGCGACCATGACGACGTAGACGATGAGGATCGCCGCGAGCAGGGCGAGGCCGAGCTGGCTGAACGCGTCGGCCTGCTGGGCCGTCACTCCGCCGAGGGTCGCGCGGGCGCTGTCGGGCAGGGTGGCGCCGTCGACGGCCTCTTGCACGGCGATCGACGCTGAACCGATGTCGGCGATGCCCGGCGTGATGCTCACCGTCGCACTGCGCACGCCACGAATGGTCGTGATGGTGGCGGGGCCCACCGACTCTTCGACGGAGGCGAGCTCGCTGAGCGGCTGCGGCCCGATCGCGGTAGGCAGCTCGAAGTCGCGCAGTTCCTGCACGGTCGTGGGGGCATCCGCATTCGGCAAGAAGATCGAGAGGGTCTTCTCGTCGATGATGACGGAGCCCACCGAGGCGGGGAACATCGCCTGGGCGATGATGCCGCCGACGGCGACCTCACTGAGACCGAGCTCGGCGGCGCGCACACGGTCGACCTCGATCGCGAGGTAGGGCTGGGTCGCGGCAAGGTTGCTGCTCGCCTCGGCGACGACGTCGAGCCCGCGCACCTCGGTGAGGATCGCGTCGGCGGCCTCACGCAGGTCGCTCGCGTTGGCGGCGCTGATGTCGACGTCGATCGTCGAGGAGGCGAAGCCGGAGCCCGCAGCCTGCAGGGTGACTTCTCCCACGTCGTCGAGGTCGGCGATGGCCGTGCGCACGGAATCCTGGAGGGCGACCTGGTCAAAACTCTCGTCGGTCGTGATCGAGTAGGTGATGTCGCCGCCGCCGCCGAAGAGCGACAGCGCCGAACCGTCGCCGGATCCGATCGCGACCTGCACGGTCTCGATACCGTCGACCTCCAGCAGCTCCTCTTCGACGACGGTCGCGGCACGGTCGAGCTCGTCGAGGCTTGTCGCATTGGGGAGAGTCTGCGAGACGGTGAGCGTGTTCTGCCCAGAGTCGCCGATGAAGTTGGTCTGCAGGTTCGTGGCGAGACCCGCCGTGCCACCGAGCACGAGGAGCGAGAGCATGATCGTGGCGACCGGGCGACGCAGGGTCCACCGCAGGATCGGCAGGTAGCTCTTCTGCAGGCGGGTCGGGGCGGCGGACTCTTCCTCGAGCGACATCGCCGCGGCGTGGGAGCCCATCTTGGGGGGCCGCAGGAACCAGTACGAGAGCACGGGCACGATCGTGAGCGAGACGAAGAGCGAGGCGCCGAGGGCGATCGCGGTCGTGAGGGCGAAGGGTCGGAACAGCTCACCCGTGATGTCGCCGACGAGCGCGAGAGGCAGGAACACGGCAATGGTCGTCGCCGTCGCCGCGGTGATCGCCGTCGCGACCTCCTTGACGCCGACGAGGATCGCCTGCATCTTCTCCTCGCCGAGAGCCAGGTGCCGCTTGATGTTCTCGACGACAACGATCGAGTCGTCGACGACGCGGCCGATGGAGATCGTGATAGCGCCGAGGGTGAGGATATTCAGGCTGTACCCGAAGACCTGCATGCCGAGGAAGGTGAGCAGGATCGAGGTGGGAATGGAGATCGCCGTGACGAGCGTCGAGCGCACCGAGAGCAGGAACAGCAGAATGACGATGACGGCGAAGAAGAGGCCGAGCGTGCCCTCGGTCGCGAGCGCCTCGATCGAACTCTCAATGAAGGGAGCCTGATCGAACACGACCGTGAAGGCGGTGCCCGACCCGATCGCGGTTGCGAGCGCGGGCAGGGCATCCTGAACGAGACGGGAGACGTCGACCGTGTTGCCGTCAGGCGTCTTGGTGACAGCGAGGGTGAGGGAAGGTTCTCCGTTGACGCGCGAGTAGCCCTGAATGGGATCCCCGACCACGGCGACGTCGGCGACGTCGTTGATCGTCGTCACCTCGGCGGATTCGGCGCCCAGAATCGGCAGCGCCGCGAGCTCGTCGAGGGTCTCGACGCGCACACCTGTCAGCACGGCGAGGGTCTGGCCGTCCTCAGTGATGGTGCCTGCGGGCAGCAGCACGCCGTACTCGTCAAGCGTGTCGATGATGTCGCCGCGCGCGAGCCCGACGTCGGCGAGCGCCTCATCGTCGGGCGTGATGGTGACCCGGTCGCCGACGGCACCGAACACAGCGACTTCGCGCACACCCTCGAGCTGGGTCAGGTCAGGTACCGCTTGCACCTCAAGGGCCTCGGCAAGGTCGCCGGGCGAGAGGTTGCTCGTGACGGCGATCTGGATGACGGGCAGGTCGTCAATCGACCCGGTGAGCACTTGCGGCTCGACG
>Ga0306910_1001049_pt1 | contig 10181 bp, 20 predicted proteins | sample AntRauMFilla2698_FD_190438 | JGI IMG/M metagenome (GOLD analysis project Ga0306910, IMG submission 190438) | Saline lake microbial communities from Rauer Islands, Antarctica - Metagenome Filla 2 #698 (v2) (version 2) | ecosystem: Environmental > Aquatic > Non-marine Saline and Alkaline > Saline ... | reverse complement strand
ATTTGAGAACCCGCTACAATTGAAGGGGAATTTTCAAACTTAACTCCAACTGATCCGTCAATAACTACATGACCAATAACCATCATGTCCCTATTTCCATCAGTTAATGTCTCGCCAATTTCAGGAAGCTCGTTGTCCATGATGCCCGTGTTGAGATTAACTTCGATGTCTTTATTATAGCGAGCTATAATGATGTCATGCTGTCCGTTTTTATTTTCTGCTTTGATGATGTCGATGATTGCTTTCATTTGGGTCTCCTTTTTTTTGGGTTAATTCCCTTTGTTTATGATTATAATATACAGCATTACCAAAGGAGTGTCAACAGAAAAACATATATATTTTTATCTTCCAACATTTTTATCCGTCCACCCAACAAAACGCTGCACCGGACAATTTTTGCACGTCCGGCTTCGAGCTTATTTTCGGGTTTATCTGTGTTCATGTTTTCAATCCTCATTTCTTGGTTTAATTGCAAAAATCCCGTGAGATAAAACGTTATACACCATTGGACTGTCTGCGCTTTTCGTGCAGTTCTAAGATGCGCTTGATGTCTCCGGCCAGCCGCAGCTTGTGGCACGACCCGCACACACGATTGATGAGCCGCCCCATCCGTTCTCGGTCGGGCACGGTGGCACGCTTCTCTCCGCAAATCTCACACATTTTCTTTGCCATCTTCAACCTCCTGTATTTATCCTCTCGGGCCTGCCGTGTGACACTCCACGGGGCAAGCCCCGTCAATTTAAAAGGCGTTATCTTACTCAGTCTCCCACGGTCGGTCTTCTTTCGATTGACAGATATAAAAATCAAAATCGCAGTCAGTGCCTTGTGGCGGAATCAGCTTATACCCCGGTATACACCTAGAGAAATCGCTTCCACAAGGCACCAGATCAGGTATATCACAACCGCATTCTGCACCGTTCATAAGCCCGTCAAACCCATTTTTATCGAGGTAATTTTTAACTATTCTCAAGCAGTCCATTTTTTAGCCCCTTCATTGATAGAATAAAAGCTAACCAGCGCATTGAGTCGGATTGCCGAAACTGCCAGGCAACCGCTTATGCTGGTCGTTATGTCGCTTTGTGGTTTGTAATATCCATCGCAGTAATCTTTAAGGCGGTTAAACCATCAGCCCTAATTGTTCGTTCACCAATTCTAATAGACATTCCATGCTTGTTTTCTATCTCCACAAAGATCGGGTTTGGCGGGTCTGATTCGTCTAAAATAATGTTGATTTCTGTTTCGTTTCCCATAACCATTCTCCTTTGTTAGTTCGCCGCATAACCGTTAAATGAAGCGGACACTCGCTGCACTCGCGCAGCTTATCGTTTGTGTTATATGTCAGTAGCTCCTAGCAATATATGCCTGGCATTAAAATAAGCTTTGTCTGGCGTAACAAATTGATTGCCGCGAAAGTCCGTATATTCAAGATGTTCATTTTCGTCAAATAACACCTCTGTTATGCTTCCGCCTTGATCGTAATAGCCCGTCCCTGCTCTGTGTTCAATTACATACACCTCCGCCTCTTGATCTTGTTTTGCTAGTAATTCAATTAAATCTCGTACTTTCATCGGTTATGCCCTCCAATAATCAACAATCACATAACAAATAAATCAAAGCGACCTTCGCAAAGTGCCGCTCGGCGTTTTATTTCGGGGTTGTCAATAAACCAAGAAGCATTTTCCTGTGATTCGATTTTAGATATCATTGAAACCATTTCAGAAATATCATTGTTAATCATTTCTATTTTAGACTGGATCCGGGTGATTAGTTTTTCAGGAACGCTTGGTGAATTTAATTTTTCAATGTTTTTTACCAAATCGGCCTTGCGCAATTCGAGAGCAGGAATCAAACCCCTGTGGCTGTGATATTTAGAAAGTTCTTTGCCACTTAAAAATACATCTTTGATCTCGTTAGCCAATGCGATTTGTTTTTGTCCGCCGATCAATTTCATCCCACTCTCCGGTTAAGTTATCGTTTCCCTCATCAATCAAGCGCAGGATAACTGATCCCGATTTAAAGCGCAAGCGTTTTATTCGTTTGTTTTAAATAATAATCCCACCCGTAAATATCGTACAGGTGGGATTGCTACCCGAGACAACCCCAGGTAGGTGTACATTCTTTTACAATATAATAAATATGGGGTGCTAATACTACACTGGGTTATGCCTGCATATCTTCCTCCTTTATTTTGGTATTTTCCAAATCAACAACCTCAATAACATCCGGGGTTTCTAATTGTCTCATTTCCCCACATCTAAATTGAATTGTATATCTTTTTGTTGGTTAAGCACATCCAGCCAGTCATTCCCCACAGTTTCTGGGACAAGCACAGAGACCTTAATTTCTTTAGCGTATCTTGCTGCGAGCGTATATGCCGCATGTTGCCCGGTTCTGTTTTCGTCGTTGTCTCCAAATATAATCAATTCCTTTACGCCCTTTGGCACGACAAACCTTTCCATTAGAGTAGCTGTGAGAGTCGCCCATACTGGATATTCGATATCTTCGTGTGCTGCGATTGCTGTCTCAATTCCTTCCGCTATGCAAAGTGGCCCTTCTACGTGCTCAAATAGTCTAACTGCGCCTCCTGTCATGGTTTTGTTTATCGGGTATGGCTTTTTTGGAGTATCAATATCTGCTTTTGCACCGCCTCTTGATAAAAAGATACGGTTGATAGTACACATCTCATCGTCGGCACCCATAAAAATATTCAGCATTGCAGGATATGTTTTTTTTGTCTTACCATCCCAACATGCCGGGTGGTATCTCGTACCTGCTGGAATAACTGATAGTCCTCTTTTCTTTAAATATCTTCCGACAGGATCTTCCATTGTTGCGGGCCTTGTTTCACGGAAAACTTTCCTGAAATCATCTACGGACATTTTTGGCTCAAACTTCGGCTCCTGCTTCTCTGTGTGCCCGACCACACTAGCAACAGCCTCCATAGCTGCGGGGAAATTGATATTTAGAACACCCATAATTAGATCGAATCCATCACCCGATTGCTTTTGACACTGGCTGCAAAAGTAAGTACCTCTTTCAGCTACGTTTTTATCCACTCGCATTCTATCACGTCCCCCGCAGATACAGCACGGGCCGTGCGAACCGTCCTCACGAATATTAACACCAAGAGATTCGAAAACCCCAAGCCAACGGCCTGACGTTTGTTCTCTTAATTTTTCAAGATCCATCGTTCACCCTACTCTTTGCTTTTTTGATGTTGACGTGACGAAGCCAGTTGAGGAATTTTTCATCTGGTTTAATTGGAGCGACGTCGTCCATCCCTCTCGGCCACACGCCAGTAAATCCCTTGTAATGCCAAGCAGCCCACCCCTGTTTATAACATTTCATAGCCCTGTAGTGTTGCGTCATCCCCCAAAATATTCTCTTATCTGCCCTAGACAATTTCTTCTTGCCTTTGGCTTCAATCAGCTCAGCGTCTAAAGTCTCGATAGCTTTCCCAAATGATTTTACAATAGAACCACAGTCAGGGCACCTGTCGCTTCCTTCAAAGACCAAATTACACGCTGTACACTTAACAGTTTTCTTTTCCTTCTCTTTTCTTTTTGGTTTACTCCAGGCTTTTTCCTTACCCTCCAGCGTCCATTCTATCTCGTCGTCAAGATATCCGTGTTCAGAAACACAACCTCCGTGATCCAAAATAATACAATTCTGTTTGAGCGGCGCTATCCGTAGACCTCTCCCGCCCATTTGAATATAAAGTCCAAGGCTTTTTGTTGGCCTTGCGAGAACGATACAACCGGCTTCTGGAAAGTCAAAACCCTCTGTCAGTATTCCAACATTGGTGATAACTCTTAGTTTACCACTTCTAAGCCTCTCTATAGCATCGCCACGCTCTTCTTTCGGAGTTCGTGCGTCAATGTGCTCTATCTCCACCCCGTGCTTTCTATAGGCATCTCTGATTGAAATAGAGTGTGCCACATTTGTTGCAAATATTATTGTTGGCCTATCTGGGCAAATCACTGACCAGTTTTCGTAAATGTCACCAACGAGCTTAGCTTGATTTACACGTTCGCCAAGCTCTTTCTTGTTGTAATCTCCGGCAGTCATTTTGAGGTTTTCGAGATCTGGAGTGCTTGGAACAAAATATCTGGCAGGAACAAGATACCCCTGCTCCGTTAATTCTGCGACGCTGATTGTAGAAACGATTTCTTCATAGTATTCGCCAAGAGGTTTTTGATCGCCGCGCCCTGGCGTGGCAGTTAGTCCTATCGTATAAACATCATCGCCGTAAGCGTTTAATATTTTGAGGTACGAAGGCGAGACGCTGGAATGACATTCATCGACAACGCAGAGCTTAGCATCATGAAACCATCTGTTTTCTGCAAGGTCCTCTAAATCCATCCTACGAATGAATGTTTGCATTGAGGCTATTTGTACGGGTTTATCTAAATCCGATTCCTCACCAGACATAATCATGCCACAATCTAAGCCAAAGTTTTCAAGAGTCGCCTTTGCCTGGAAAACTAACTCTCTTCTATTAGCCAAAAAAAGCACTTTAAAGCCATTCTGTGCTGTTTTTGATATGATGTCCACGCTCGTAGCTGTCTTCCCGCTACCGGTGGCTGAGTTTAATATTATACGCTTTTTACCGTGCATCATGCATTGTCGTATGTCGTTGACCGCTTTTTCTTGGTAATCCCTCAAGACGATAGTTTTCTTTGCAGGTTCGTCATCAAATTCTAAATTCATTTGTTTCATCATTTTACATCTCCATCCAAATTAAAAACTGGGTAAACGCCCCTATAACTTATGAGTTGTATATAGAATTCTTTCTTGGACGGAAAAGAAAGTAGCACAAAGAAAGACATATAAACAGAGACAGAGACAGAGACAGAGACAAACAGGTCGGATTCACTCCGGATATTTTCATCACACCCTTCCTTTTTTTAATGTGTATTCATCCCTAAATTTCAACAAGTTAGGGCATTGTATTTCTGTATAGTCCCCTTCAACTTTTACCAAAAACAATTCAACTTTCTGGCAGAAAAGCGCAAACTTTCTGAAACTATTCGGTGAGATTTCTGTCAGTTTTCTCCAGTTTTTCTTGGAAAGATTCAAAGATGGCATGCTTGTTTTCTCGTCCATTTGCTCTGCTATTGCCTCCAATACTAACCAATATATACCGTAACCTGCAACGCCGAACTCATCCCTTAAAAGCATTAACTTTTCGTCTCGGCTTGAGGCTGTCATATGCTTCACCCACCTCATGCTTCTCGCCCCAAGTATTTTTGTATATATTGATACGCTGGCGATGATGAATCACAGGTTGACCAATTGAGGCATTGTTCGGCTGCGAGTCGGTGGGCTACCGCTTCTGTGAAGTCGGTGAAGCGGCCGAGGTGGGAATTTTTACCGTTTACTTTTATTTGCGCCTGCCACTTTTGGTTAGGATTATAAAAGCAGATTCCCTTTACACCTGATTTGTTGTTTTTTCTATTGCCAGTATTTCTAAGATTGCATTGCTGCGATGCTTCACGAAGGTTTTTAATCCAGTTATGATGTTTGACTCTATCCTCGTGATCCAATCCGTGTTCAGGAAAATAACCGTAAACATAAAACCACGCCAGGTGGTGAGCCTTGTAACTTTTATTGTCTATCGTAATATGAATATAGCCTTCATTGTCGGACCCAGCAACATCGCCTTTTTGAGCCCTTGAGTTTACCGAAACTTTCCACAGAAAGATGCCGGTTAGATGATCGTAGCTTAATAATTCTTTCAACCTTTCAACTTCCATATTTTGCTCCAAAAAAAAAGGAATAGAATCAAGCCGGGTGAGAGTAGCCTGAAAAGTTAGGCTCCGGTTTGTTTCTATTCCTTTTTTTACTTTTCATTATACAGACTCTCACATCTGGTGACAATAAAAAACGTCACGTCATAACCATACAAACATCCCAAACTAAATGCAAGCTAAACCTGTCAACGTTTTGTCCTTTATTTTCTTCCACCAACCAAAGCATCCTTACCATGATGTTTTATCATTTTTCGTTTTTCCTGTATCATCACAATTAAAGATAGAATTGGAAGGGTAACGGGAAACGTGAGAATACACACACAATAAACGATTAGAAAGAGCGTCATATTTGCCCATTCAACAAGTTCATCAAATCCTTTCACTGGAATGGTGAGCCAATGTTTTGAGTAAGAAGATAACCAACCGATATACCCAGTATTGTATTTCTCTTTGTCGCTAGAATATGGTGTCATTTCATCCTCCTTGCAACGTTTTTAAATATGCTTTGTTAAACCCCTCGGGTTAATGAGGGGGTGGGTTGATTCTGCCGTGTAATCATTTTTTATTCCTGACAACACTTAAATTATCTAATACCGATCTTGTCCGTAAAGATATTGGATATTTCAGTCAGCATATTGTTTTGGTTTCTCGTCAACTCATCAGGTGTCCACTCGGAACCTCTACATGCATCAACCTGATCTATTAAGCCGATAAAATCCCTAGCCTCTTGCGCTGTTTCCAAAGTGATAGTTATTGGCTGATATGACGGTTTCTGTTCGATCTTCATATTATCCTCCTGTAAATCTATTTAATCCTACCCAAACTTCTTGTCGTAAAGCTTCACGCAGCGGTCTATTGCAGATACCATAATGCCGCTATCGTGGTTCTTGGGGGTTACGCCAGAGCCCGAATAAGTGCTTTTTGCCTCGGATTCGCAATTGTTTCTAAACCTTACCAGCGCCTCTCGGAATTGGTCCTCGTCTCTGCGCTTAACTCTGTTCAATATGATCTCCTGTTTGAAGAATTGAAGGGGTCTGGTTCACCATAAATTTCTGTCATTTTCTCTGTGGACCAATATTCCTCGTTTTCTTTACCTTTTTTATTAACGCATCCAGCAACATCACCTACTTTAATGCGCTGAGCTGTTGAAACTTTCCACAGGAAGATACCTGTATCTGGATCGTAGTCTAGTAAATCTTTTAGTCTGGATCGTGTGAGCATTTGAAACCTCGCAATCAGAAGGTTGTCAATCAAGGAGAATGTGGAAAGTAGCTGATTGAATTCTACGGTTCGGCTTCGAGGGCCTATCCACATCTAAAACAATAACATTTTTACAACCCAATTTCATGTAAAATCTGTTCTATTTCCCATACTATTTTGTGGTGTCCCGTAAACTCTTTTGACAACTTAACTTGTGAAGGTTTTATTTCAGAAGGTTTTATTTTTCCATCTTTACCGACACAGTCCGGCGTTTTAATCTCAAACCAATATGTTCTACCTTTATAACCACAGATTATGTCGTCATGATCTAGTTCAACAGTTACGCCAGGAATAGATCTCAATGTTTTTACAATATCAGGCTGATTTGAGTCAATCTTTTTTGCCCTGCGATACTTGCTCATTTTTTCACCTCAAAATCAAGTCTTAATTGCCGGCGGCCCTGCTCGGCTTTGTCGGCATTCTCTAGTACCCTCACACGATTTTCAATGCCACGCATGTAAGCAGGTAAGGATATTCTTTTGCCGCCGTGGAGTGCTGTTCGATGCGCTTCTTTCATGTTATCCTCCAATGTCTAGGAAAATGTCTAAAGCATATCTATAATTGCTTTAGACATTTTAATATTACTTAAACCAAATGTGCTTTTGTCCGGTTAATTTGTTGTGTTGCTTCTGTAGATAATCAACTTTTTTTTGAGCGGCTTCGATTTCCCACCTGAGAGATTTAAGCTCGTCAGTGGGAAGGGGTATGCAGTCTGAATAGGGGTCTACGCGGTAATCGCTTTCGTTTGGTGATGGGTCAATTTTCATTTTATTCTCCAAGTAGCTCTTCGATTAATTCTTCGACAACATCGGACTGATATGTGTCAACGTCTTCGCTGGCGATGTGCGTGAAAAGCCCTTCAACCGTATGGTAGTTGCCGGACGCATATCCCGAGTTGTATATTGTGGTTATTTGCTCCAGGGTGAGCCGGTAGCTTTTTTTGACTACGGGTATAGATGCTTCTTGAAACACTCCAACGTCACCAAACACAGGGGCTTCTTGAATGTCTTTTTTTACAGGCTCACTAAATCCGCCAAAAACAACGGTCCCCGCATTTGGTTCTGTATTTTCTTCTGGGACAACTACTTTTTCTGCAATGGCCTTTTTCTCTCTCAAGGCTTCTGCTGCTTTCTCTTCTTTAATTCGTTTGGCTTCTGCTAGCTGTTGTAAATCAAACTTGTGTTTATTAACCCGGCTTTCAATTTGAGCCTCAACAACCTCGACAGAGGAAACACACAATTTCTTGAAATCGGGGAAAAGCCCTGGGAAGTCTTTCTCTGTGTTGTGTATAGATAAAAGGTTTTCTTGATACATTGTTTCAAGTATTTTTATCTTTTCTATCTGTGTCTCAACTTCAATGTCAACGCCTTCCTGCATTTTCTCAATCAAGCGCTTGTTTTTTATTGCGTTGTTAATTGCAGTAACATCGACAGAAATAGCATGGTTTACGTCTGATTTTAGAAGGTATTCTTTTACTGTGTTGATCCCTTTGTTGGTAATTTCAAACTTTCTTTTTGTCTCTTCTGATACTACTAACTTATTCAACATTAACCGGGTGTTTGCAAATTTAACTTTCAAACCCTCCGCGATGTCTGTAACTTCTTTAACCTCTTTCATCTCGTCCAAGGCTTCTTTGAGGGACACGCTGATAAACGTTTCGACCTTTTTACAGGCTTTGACGTTGTTTTTTGCTTCTGCAAAGTCTTCGTCTGTTACCAGCGTTGTGTTGATCTCTGACAATACAATGTTTGCTGATTTTTCAAACTCATAAATATCTGTATTCACGACCTGTCCAGACAGCTTAAGCACCAACTCTTTAGATGATATTTCTTTCATTGTTTTCATGCTTTGTTCTCCTTTAAAAGTGCAAGCGTGTCATTGTAAACTGAGTGAAGATTGTTTTGTTGTGCCTCGGTGTAATTTGCAAGAATAGGCTCAACGTTTAGAGCCCAACCCTCTTCGAGCTTTTCCGGTGACTGATTTGTTTTGATGTGCTCGTCAATGTAGGACTCCAGGTATTCGGCTGTGATTTCTTTTTTCTTTTCTTTGGCCGGATGCTTTGATGATGGTGTTTTATTCCCGTTACCCTTCTGAGGTTTACACGCATCATTCCCGTCATCTTCTTCTGGCGCTAATCCAATTATTGCCATTAATCCATATCTTCTAGCGTAGGTCATTGCACTACCAAAACCTTGCGGATCTCTTTTTACGGGTGTCATTTTAATCGTCCCAGAAACCCACTGACCAGACCCGTGCAATAGTGTAGTTTCAACTATAACATGGGTGTCGTCTGGATCTGTTGTTTGGATAATAGACAACTTGTTGTTTGATAAAGGCTCTCTTATTGTATCCCAACACGACGCAAGGTCTGAGTACATTTTCTTGAAGAATGGATTCTCAGTTGTCTTTTTTACGTTTTCTAATACGCCTTGTGCTGCGCTTAACGCTAAAGCAAGGTATTTTATATCTTCTGATCTGTTCATTCCACTATCCCCCTGGATATTTATTTTACTCGAACAGGCTGCGTTTTACGCATTGACCTTAATCTCGATAGATCGTCTGATACGATTGAGTCAAGATAATCAATGATTGACAGCCCAGTAAGGCCCGTTGCCTCTTTGATTTTTCCGTGTACGTCTTTTGGTAACTTCAAGTTTTTTCTTTTGTCCTTCAAGTTTTCCTCCTTGTTAATGTGTAGTACTACCGGGATACTCTACAACGCAAAAAAACACCTGTCAACACCTTATTTACTTCCAGGAGTTTTAATTAACCCCTCGTTAAATAATATCTGTTGCGTCCTGATTACTGCCTCCAGGTGAAACAGTTTTATCATTACTGGAGTATAGTCAGATTGCACTCTCCCATCCAGGACGTTATGACAGTGATCGCAGCAAAAAGCACCCTGGAAGTCATGGCATTTCATCCCCATACCAGCGCCGTTTAAGTGTGCTAGGATTGTTGTCTGTGGGTTGCCTTTACATACACCCGGTATTCTAACTTCGCAGCATTGTCCTATTGCTGCCTTGCGGATCTTGCTTGGAGGACTACTTTTTCTTTTCATCTCGCCCCTCTTCCCAATCATCCGGCCAATAAAGAATCACACCACGCAGTGAATAGTTGTACTGGATTGCCGTTAAATATTCACTCAACTGCTCAGTGTTCATCAAG
>Ga0306910_1001047_pt1 | contig 10192 bp, 4 predicted proteins | sample AntRauMFilla2698_FD_190438 | JGI IMG/M metagenome (GOLD analysis project Ga0306910, IMG submission 190438) | Saline lake microbial communities from Rauer Islands, Antarctica - Metagenome Filla 2 #698 (v2) (version 2) | ecosystem: Environmental > Aquatic > Non-marine Saline and Alkaline > Saline ... | reverse complement strand
AATTGGGATGCTCCAAGTACCACTGATTTTGCCAATGACGGTATGAAAATTGATCTCGATAACGGATCAATAACAGCTAAGAACTTTAGGTTAGAGTCTGCCGGAAACGCGTTCTTTAAAGGAGATATAACAGCTACAGGAGGGTCCTTTACTGGCGCTGTAACAGCAGGAACAGCTAAATTTGGAGTAGGTGTCACTTCAGGTAAAAATGGAGTTTGGTTGAAAGCTGGAGATTACTGGTACGACACTGGTGAGGGATCTCTTGCCTCTGGTAATATTCTTTGGGATACTTTGGGTAATATCACTTTTGGTTCCTCTGTAAAATTAAATTGGGAGAACCTCCCTACTGAGAATGGATATAAGGGAGACTGGCGCATAGCGGGACCTAACGACTCCTTTGACTTTGTCTTTCCTCCTGTTCGTACGGACTTAAAGCCTTATATGAAAATAAGGATTTATCACTTTGACTTAGAACAAAACATAGAAGTCTTAATAAACGGCAACCCTCTTGGAGCAATTAACGGCACAAATAGTGCTATTGAGTGAGTTGAGTTCAAAATAGCTAATGCAACTTGGATAAACGATTCTGTAGAAAACATAGTAACCATCAGACATGACGGAGGTTCTAGTGATTGGGGAAATATCTATCAAGTGCAATTTATAGACTACGTAAGTGAAGCTATTGCAGAGGGTAATTACTCAGGAACAAGCACCTTTATTTCAGGCACTACTGTTTACTCACCTACGATTGCTGGAACAAACGGTAAATTCACCGGGTCTGTAACTGTTGGAGATGGAGGAAACATTGTCATTGATGGGGTTAATTCAAAGATCTATCTTGGGACAGGTGTTTACAATAATACCAATACTGAGTTCTATGTTGACAATGCAGGTCAGTTCTCTCTTGGGGACAAGTTTACTTGGGATGGCACCAGCTTAAACATCACAGGTTCTGGAACTTTTTCTGGAACTATTAACGCCTCAGATGGCGTATTTACAGGAGCAGTTACTGTAGCTTCTGGCAGCTCAATGGCTTTTGGAAAAGGCGTATCTGGGGCTAACGACGGCCTTAAGATTACAGATAACGATTATATTTACGACACTGGAGCTTTCTCTTTTGGGGGAGGAGCTTTAACGGGAACTGCTTCTTCTTTGGCTATTGATACAGATGATTTCAATCTGGCCTCTACAAATATCACCCTGACTTCTAATAGTGGTGGGTCATTTGCAGTAGGCACTGTATTGACAGCAGACGGCGCAACTAACACAGGAACCTTTGCTGGATGGTCTTTTAGTGAAGACGCTCTTTATAAAAACAGTTTATTTCTATCATCTGTTACGGATTCCACTGGTCTTTATTTAGAGGACGCTAATGAAAATAAAGTCATGCAAGTTGGTGACTTTCCGTTGCTTTCTACTACTGAAACAAACTTATTCTCAAACCTTAATTATGTTGAAGATTGGGATATATCGGGCTCTGTGGTATCTATCAACGAAGATTTTACAGATAAAAATATATCATTTTATGCTGTGTCCAAGGCAGAAAACGACGCTTACGGTGATTTTGCCCGGGGTAAGATCACTATCTCATACGGTACCCTAGAGCCTGGACAGTCTGCAAACTTCTCAGGAGTAGCCTCGCAGCCAGATTTGGTTGGAAACACAGGAGGGCAGATAGGGCTAGAAGATAGGATATCAGAAGTTTCAGTAACTTTTAGAGATTCAACTGGAACACTTTCGGGCTATCCTAAGACTTATAAAAGCTTAAGCCAGTATGCTATTTACGGTCAGACTCATAAAATAAATGAGGTGTTTAATAATGCAACAGCGTCAAATAAGACAAACGTTTCAATCGATATAGAGTTTAAGATATACCATAATGGCGCGTCAGGCGAAAATCATAATTTAGTTAATATCTCCTCTACTATTACCAGACCTCGTGTTTCTTTAACTAAAGATCAGTTTCTCCTTTATGTAGACCCTAAAAACTATCTTGAGTGGACATCTTCTAAACTGGAGATGAAAGGAGGCTCTTTAGAAACTACAGAATTAGATACCGGTAATGCCATAGTACGAGGTGATTTATTAGTTGAAGGTAATACAACTATTTCCGGAGAAATGGCAACGCACCCTACTATTGCGCAATCTTCTAATATTACAGCCTTGACGGGAGGCTCTGTTATAGAGTCTTTAACTTTTGATGGTTTTGGGCATGTTACAGACTTCTCAACGCGAGACTTAGACGGTAGATATATAAATGCCACAGGAGATACAATGACTGGAGACCTAATTTTCTCTAACCATTCTGGTGGAATTTATTTTGGTGAAAGCTCAGGAGATGCTATAGGCTATATTAAAGGTAGTGGGCTTCCCGGCCAAATAGCTATAGGATCTGATAATTTAATAACTTTCTATGAAACTGACAACGGTTCTCAGAAAGCTCAGTTTAATTTAAATGACAGTATTTTTGACTTCTCGGGGAATATAACTCTTACAGGAACCGTAGACGGTAGAGATATAGCTAATGATGGTACTAAATTAGACTCTCTTTACACTACTATTGGTTTAAGCGCTTTAACTGCAGGAGAAGTTAATCAATTGGAAGCCATAGGGTCGACTACTATTTCTTCTACCCAGTGGGGTTATTTAGGAGCGCTAAATCAGAATTTAACTACAAGCTCCTCTCCTACTTTTAACAGCTTAACTCTAACTCAACCGGATGGGACAGCGCCTTTAACAATAACTTCTAAGGCGGTTGTAGCAAATCTTAATGCTGATTTATTAGATGGCTACCAAGCACAAGCTTTCAAAAATAACACCCACACGACCCATACTGCACAAAATGTGGCTGTTGGTTGGTACACTATTGCTACTAATACAGGATCTAGGGCAGTAGCTCGTTTTGGAATACGAGACACTAATTCAAGTGATCACCAGACGGTGGTCTTTTACGCTTCTCATCATTACGGGAGTGGGTCGGATATCACTGTTCTTCATACAGGAGTTTATAGTGGCTCTCCTTTTAGACATATAAGAATAAGAACAGGTGGCACTTATGATGGGGCCCTTCTTCAGATTTACATCGATGATTCTACAAACAATGTAGATGCTTATTTGTTGGGAGACAATTTTCAGGATGACGGTTGGGTATTAAAAGATTGGGTTGCAGATGGTGTGGATCCTGGGGACGTTACTTTTGCAGCTCTAACTAATGTTGCGGCCCAAATAGATTTAAACCAAGAACTTTCAGGTGGAATAATAACAACAGGGAACATTTATTCTGGTGGAAGTACAACTCAGTACAAAGTCTGGAATACCGGTAATGACGGATCCGGCTCTGGACTTGATGCTGATGTTTTAGATGGACTTCAGTCTACCTCATTCTTAAGAAGCGACGCAGACGACTCTTTTACAGGCACTATTACAGGTTATGAGCTTTGGTTAGGAGGTTCTGCTATTATGTCCTCCCCATCAGCATCGCTTCAAGTAAACGGGTTCATGCACACCGGAACTATTCACCTACATGAAGGAGGAAGTACTCCTTCAACCACAAATAAAGCTCTAGACAATAATTCTGGATCTCTTGAATGGGACAGTCAAACTGTATGGCACAGCGGTAATGACGGATCAGATTCCACTCTTGATGCTGATCTTTGGGATGGGAATGAGTTTGCAGATTATCTAAACCAAGCTGTACTTAGTACTAGCACTGTAACTTTTGCAGTTGTGAACACTCCTAATTTAGATGCATATGCTCCCAATGGAACTCGAGTTCATTGGGACGTCAGAGATGAAGGGGCAGAGGGTTCCAGGCTACACAGATATAACAGATCATCAGATGATAACACCTATGAGCCTTATTATGAGCATTGGTATGACGGCTCTAGCTACCATTCAATTGGTATTGAGGGGAGTATTTGGAGATTAAGTAGTGGTTTAACTATTAGCGGTCCTGTTGTAGCAACTACTGTAAATACTGGACAGGGTGCCAACGAGCTATATGCTATGGATCAAGCTGTTAGGACTACTGATTCCCCTGAATTCGCCAGTCAGCAACTTGGAGACACAGGTCTTCGTATTGGAACTTCACCCTCACTATTTTTAGACAAGCAAGCCACCTCCTTCAGAATAATAGGAGCAGGATCAAACAACGATTCTTATCCTATAGAAGTCAATAGAAGCGGAGTTTTAACTCAGATTAGGGGTACTTTGGAAGTAGACGAAGACGCAGCATTTGCTGGAGCTCTCACTATCTCCGGTAATCTAACAGCCCAGACTAATTTATATATAGGAGACACTGGAGCTTATTTCTTTAATGATAGCGGTACACGGATAAAGACTAACCACGATTTCTGGGTTAATAATTCAAACACTTACCTTTACGGAGATACCGTATACCTAGGCTCTACAAGCGGAGACAGCATTACGCTAAGAGGAAATACTATTTCTGCCAATTCTTGGTCCTTCACAGGAGCAGGAGCTTTAACTATTGACAGAGACGGTCAAACAGGAGACGCCATAGTTATAGATCATGTAGAGGACCAGGACTGGCCTTTTAAATTTAGTTCCTCTTCTGTAGGAAATGATAATTCTTCAGGATTTTGGGTAAATTCAGATGGCTCCCCTGATATGAGATTGAGGTATAATGACGCGACTGTAAAGACCCTTATAAGCTCTAACGCACACAGTTATTTCATGGGAGGAAACGTGGGTATAGGCACTGAAACTCCTACTGTACCTTTTGAGGTTATAGGTGATACTAACATTGCAGGAACTCTTACAGTAACAGGAGACTTTGATGTAAGTGGAACGTTTAACAGACTTAACGCTGAAGAGCTTTTAGTAGAAGATAAACTAATCACAGTGAATAGCAGCGGGACAGATGCGACCTCCGACGGAGCTGGAATAGTAGTAGATCGTCCAAGCGGTAACGCTAGCCTTTTATGGGATAATAACACTTCTCGTTTTACACTTTCGCATGGTTTAACGTTCCTAACAGGGGATGCGGCGGACACCCTGGACTTAAGTAATGGTGATATTATCGGGATAAACGAGTTAATCTTCAATGACTTAGGAGAAGGATTAGTTTATCCAGGCGATTTTGAACTTTATGTGTCTAATACCAACTTATGGACTTTCGAAGGAGGAGATTTAACTACTTCTGATAATATTCTACTTAATAATATATTACTATCTGGTGGAGCGGTTAGCGTGGGCGTAGAAAGTAAAGTAGTGGCCGAATGCTCTACTACTCTTTATGACGGAGTATTCTTTGATTACGTCATTGTAAACGGCTTAAACAAAAGAACGGGTACGGTAATGGCTACACATGATGGAACGCTTGTGGAGTACAATGAGGCAAGCACAGGAGATTTAGGTAACACACAAGATGTTATCTTAAGCGTAGATATAAATAGCGGGAAGATAAGGCTAATAGCTACAAGTGTGAGCACCGGATGGTCTGTAAAAACTTTTACCCGAGGACTTTAATTTTTAGACAAAAAAGACTATAATTAATTATGATTAAGAGACAAAAACCTTCTTTAAATTTACCTTTTGCTACAATGGGCCAACGGGATGCTAATAATGCATTTCAAAATGTTGGTGGCACAGTTCTGAATTCAAACGGCACTCGAATTAACCCTAAAGGTGAAATTGAAACAGTACCGGACAATCAACTTCGTATTGATTATGATCCTGTTACTGGCGAAGCCAAAGGTCTGTTGGTTGAAGAGGAGAAAGAAAACTTAGTCACAAGAAGTGAAGATATTTCCCATACCTCTTGGGAGAAATCCTATACGGGGGTATCTTCCAACGCTATTTTAGCCCCTAATGGAGAATTAGCTGGAGACAAGATCTTTTCCGATACCACAAACGGTTCTCATATTATCCGGTTTGGTTATACTTTTACAGAGGGAACTACATACACTATAAGTGCTTTCTTAAAAGAAGGAGAAGCTTCTAAAGTCTCTTTAGCTTTTGGGGGCACAACTTTAGGAGGTATGGATTTTGAAGACAGAAGAGCAGAATTTGATTTATCCTTAGGAACTATAACACATGAACCTGCCGTAGGTAAAGTAAACATTGAACCCTTTAAGAATGGATGGTATCGATGTAGTCTGACGTTAACTCCTTTGGGGACAGATAGTGCCCATTTTGATGTTTATATACTAAATGATCTGGGAGATCAGGATTACTCAGGAGATGGTTCTTCTGGTGTCTATGTTTGGGGAGAGCAATTAGAAGTTGGGGAACTCACATCTTATATCCCCACAAACGGTTCGGCTGTTACGAAGGGTGCAGATAATGTTTATATTGATGGTAGCGGGTTTAGTGATTTTTATAATGATAGTGAGGGTACTATATTTGTTAGTGGTGAAGCGAGTAATATGTCTGAAGGGTATTTTTTTAGTATAAATGAAAATTCAACAGATAATAGAATTGTACATCAACAATATAATAGCGGTATTCGATTTGTTCATAATAATACCAATAATACTCAAACATTAGTTGTAGTAAATAGTGCTTCTGACTCAATTAATAGCGTTTCTTTATATACTCCATCCAAATATTCATATACGCTTGATGGTAAAACCATAAATAATGTTGCATTGTCTGATGGGTTTAACAACACCTTATCTAAATTAGATATTGGTAAAGCATACAATAGTGCAAGATATTTGAACGGACATGTCAAATCTATTATTTATTACCCTCAAGCTTTACCAGACGCTCTTTTAAAATCTCTAACCCGACCTTAATGAAAACCCACTATACTTTAAACCACGCTTTGATAGCTATAGGCATCCAGCTTATCATAGTAGCTATTTTATTTCACCCTCTATCTCTTTTTGGGAGCTTTTTAATAGGCGGGATTGCAGGCAGTGTCTTTTACACTCTTAGAGAATGCTATCAGTTCTTTATTCAAGGCAAGACCCATAAAGGCAGGTTTGATTGGGAAGGGGCAGGAGCCCCTATTGCAGCAACTAGTTTTTTAACCTTTTTAATTTATTTAATTTAATATGGCTTTTCACAAAGGACCTAAAATAGTAACCGACAATTTAGTTTTAATGCTTGACGCGGCTAACCCTAAATCCTATCCTGGTTCAGGAACAGTTTGGGGAGACTTAAGTGGGAATAGTAATAACGGATCACTAACAAACTCTCCGACCTATGATAGTGTAGAGGGAGCCTTTGAATTCAGCGCCAGCTCAAATAATACCGTTCTTGTTTCTGGGGTTCCAGTCAACACTACTTCAACTGAAGGGAATACAGTTGAACAATGGTTCAAATGGACAGGAGAACCTAATGTTATGCCCTTTATTTGGGGGGATGTTAATTGGGACCTTTATTTTGCATACGGAGGTTTGGGTATAAATAACGGTTCAGGTCTAGTCTATGGGGTTAATGACGATGATTTAGTTGATGTTTGGGCCCATGTATCAACATACTACCCAAATGGATGGAGTGGGAGTAAAGACTCCGCTAAAATCTATATAAATGGAACTTTGAAGACATTGAGTGTTAGGTCTGGAATTTTTCAGGATAGAGCTTTAAGTTCAAGTCAACCTATTTGTATTAGTGGAGGTTATGCGGGAGAAACAGGAAACTATGCATTTGGCGGTAAAATAGCCACCACCTCCATTTATAGCCGAGAACTCTCAGACAATGAAGTTCTCCAAAACTTCAACGCCACACGATCAAGATTCGGCATTTAAACTTGCATTTTAATCTAAAAAAGTCTAAATATAAAGTAAGATCTTTTAAACAAAAATTAACCTATGCCTGATTTAAAACAAATTATAAAACAAGCTCTTGAAGTTCACGGGAACGAAGAGCTTAAAGAGCTTCTTAGTGTATACGGTACGCAGGGAAAGCTTTTCTCTGTTACTGACTCCCTATCAGGGTCTTTATTTTCTGTAAACGATATTTCAGGAATGCCTATTCTTGAAGTGTTTGATACAGACTTACTTAAATTAGGTACGTTTAACGACGAAGGCTTAATAGTAGAAGGGAATAAGACAGTGATAGGTTTAGGCGGTTTAGAAGTATCAACCCTCACAAGCGGAAGAATACCTTACGCAAGCACTGACGGGCTTTTAGTAGACGATACAGGGCTTACTTACGATGGTACCAACTTGAGTTTAGGAGCCCAAGCCACAGCAAATTCCCACGCTGTTAGAGCCGATAGGTCATTAACTCTTACGGGAACAACTAACCAAGTAAATATATCAGGCGGAACACAAAGCCTTATATCTAATAGAACTTGGAATTTAAGCCTTCCTCAGGACATCCACACTGGATCCACTCCCACTTTTGGCGGAGGTACCTTTAATGGTCCTGTAGATGTCAAATCTTCAGGAACTATAGGAGGAACTACCATAACCAATTCTTGGCTATTGGTGGGAAGCGAATCTGCCGGACTAGGGATCGATACAAACGAGATTTACACAAAAGGAGGTGGTTTAAACCTTGGTACTATAGATTCCGGCAAAAATGTATCCATACAGCCAAACTCAACTACTGTGGCTCTATTTAGTTCAACTGGGACTTCCTTAACAGGCACTCTGGGAGTTACAGGAAACTCTACCATCGGGGGAACCTTAGGGGTCTCGGGGGTTTTAAGTTTGAGTCTTGGGAACTCAGGCTTCAGCACCCCATTCGGCGGAGCTTCTGTCATACAAGTTGAAAATTCTTCAAGCTCATATCTTGAATTTTTAACCCCTTCAGATGGATATTCAGGAATACTTTTCTCCGATAACACCCCTCAATCTGGTGGTGTTTCATACTCTCATAATGATAATGCTGGGAGAATCAACTTACTTGCTTTAGGGGGAGGGGAAGGGATCTCTTTTAGAGTTGGTGGCTCTTCTGGTGTTTTCGAGAAGAGTGAAATAGCCCGAGTTTCTGCATCAGGGCTAGAGGTGGGGGTAACAGGGACCGATAAGACTCTAAGCGTTTTAGGAGATCTAAGTGTTTCCACTACTTCTCTACTTTCAGGAGACGTAACCTTGGGGTCTACAGCAGGATCAAGTTCCTATGTAGCTGGTATTATGGGGTCTGGGGCTCGATGGAATATGTCTGGTACAGGAGGATCCTTTTTTGAAGTAGATAATATGAAAATCCGTGGAGAACTAAGAGCGCATATCTTTAAAAAAGATATAGTTCGAGTCTCTAATGCTTTCTTTATGATATCTGATAGTGGAATAATCGCTTCTGTGACGGGCACTACGGGTTCTGGAACAGTCACGTTTAGTGACAAAGATAGTGCTTCATTTTCTATTGGAGACACTGTTTGGGTTAAAGGAGAGGCCCAATCCACAGGGCTAGTTATAAGCTCTGTTAAGTTTAGAATAACTTCCACTCCCACCACTGTAGAAGGAAAAACTACTTATGATGTTGAAGTTATCACTGGAGACTTAAGTTCCCTTGAGGACGGTATGACAGGTGCTCGTATTAACGGGGGATCTGTTCTTATAGACGCTTCTTCTCAATACAGCCCCTTTATAGATATTTATGATGATAAGCCTATATTTGATTTATCTCTTTCTCTCTGGTCTGGTAATTATACTAATAAAACTTATTCTGAAGGTTATAAAGTTTACTTTAATGCTCGTTCTGCAGGCCAAGTAAAGATTACTGTAAATGGTACTGACTTTGAAGGCGGCCAACATATTGGATTAAATGGTGTTGATCTTGGAAATATGAATGGGGCCAACAATGAAACTCGGGATTATGAATTTTGGGCTGATGTCGTTCAAGGAGTCAATGAGATTTCTTATTGGATTTCAAACACCGATGGTGGAACTTTAAACAGAATTTTAGTAGAACAAGAACAAGCTTTAACAAGTCGCTTTGGTAACCTCCGAGGAATAACTTCTCCTGTATTTGGGGTCCTTGGGGGTCACGGGTCCTATATTAATAACTTATATGCAGAAGGAAACGTACAAATAGCCGGAACTCTCACAGCTGGAGACTCTCAAGGCGTTGGAAATACTTTTTACGTAGGGCGTATAAGAAAAAATCTTGTTAGAGATTATAATAATGTAACAGGCTTAGGATCTGATACAATCGCCTCATTTGGACATGCCGACCCTATGGGGGGAACAAACGCTGTTGAAATTTCTAACGCAGATTCAGGTTCTAATACTTGGCATTATTTAATAACTGCGCCTTATAGCGTAGGAGAGAC
>Ga0306910_1001044_pt1 | contig 10201 bp, 5 predicted proteins | sample AntRauMFilla2698_FD_190438 | JGI IMG/M metagenome (GOLD analysis project Ga0306910, IMG submission 190438) | Saline lake microbial communities from Rauer Islands, Antarctica - Metagenome Filla 2 #698 (v2) (version 2) | ecosystem: Environmental > Aquatic > Non-marine Saline and Alkaline > Saline ... | reverse complement strand
AACTAATGTACAAAGTGCGTTCACGAACGTTGTTAATGTAACCGGTGATTCTGCAATCGATGGTCAATCTGTGGACGATACTGATCCAACAGATGTCACAGTCATAGAACCAGCTGTATTTACGTGTACTAATAATGTGAGCTTTACAGCATCTGACACTTCTATTGATCGCGGTCAATCAAGCGAACTAACATGGAGCGTGACTGATGCAGACACCGTCGCTGTCTCAAGAATTAACGCAACTGGATTGACTGGCACAGAAACTGTGTCACCAACCTCAGATACTAGATACGTTCTGACAGCAACGAAGTCAGGGTTTGAACCAATTGATTGTCCACTTACCGTTAATGTTTCTACTGGCGGCGGTGGCGGAGGAAGTTCAACACCGCGGTGTGAACTAGACATCTCAGATACCAAGATTAATCGAGGTGATGAAATTACTCTTACCTGGAGTTCAAGTCGAGCGCGAGAATTAATCCTAAGCGATGATCGAGGTAATGTACTTGTTACCACAGAAGACAAGCTTAATGATGAAAAAGACGATTTATTTGACGGTGAGATTACCCTTAAGCCAACTCGAAATACTGAATATACGCTACGAATTGAGCGTGGATCGCAAGATCGAGAGTGTACAGTTGACGTAGAGATGGATGATGAGATTGTAGTACTGCAAACTCGAGATCAAGCACCACTTGTGGCAGGGATCTCACTAACTGAGGTACCATACACAGGATTTGAAGCTGGTACATTTATGACATTCCTCTTCTACGCACTACTAGTAGCCTGGGCTTTATACATCACGTATGTATTAGTGATTCCAAAGACAATGTTGGCAACAGCTCCAGCTTTGGTGACGCCTAAAGATGCAGCTACCTATATGGCGACGGCAGAAAAAATCAGACCAGATGTATTTTCACCAATGTCTGCCATGCAAACAGCAACGTCAACACCGACAGCTCCCACCGCTGCTGCCCCGGCAAACTTGCCAGTCGCTGCAATGCCAGCAACTGTAGAAGTCGAACAGGATACTGTGCAGACTGATGTTGCAACTGATCTAGAAAATCAAGCGCACCTACAACAAGCGTTACTCTCAAGTGGTGCAGTGCAGTCATTGATGGTAATGACTACCGAAGCTAATCGGTCAGAGACACTCAAGCAAATCATTGCTGATGCTAAAGGAGCATACCCGCTTGAAGATGGCTGGGTAGTGATCAATCAGACTCGTCTGACCGAGCTGACTTCAGCTCCAGCGTTGCCAACCGCAACAGCGGTAACCGGCAATAGTTCACTTGCGGAAGCAATTGTAACGGGAAACATTGTTGCAGCGTACGACATGATTGGAGACCGACCGATGTTGTCGCTCGCTGATGCTGCCGCTGATCTAGATACACTATATCGTAACCGAAAGGGCGCGAGTGAATCAGTATCAGATCTACTTACATCAAGTACTTCAGGTATGACCGATCAACAAATTGCCGATATGATTGCTGCGTTGACTGGAGCGCTTGATGGAACGTACACCGATGAAGCTTCAGCCGTGAAAATGGCGATTATGAAAGCGGTGAAGATTACAGCGTAATAAGCAAAAGTAATCTAAGACAAACAAACCGGCCGGCACCCTAGGGTGCCGGTCGGTTTTGTTTAATCCTGTACTACCTCTCCACTTCTTTATACGTTTGCTTCACCAGCTAATTTCACTAGCAAGTCATCAATGGTCATGGCAACCGATTCGCCGGTATCGCGTGATTCCACTGTTACTGTTTTGTTAGCTATATCTGTGTCGCCAATAATCAAGAAGTAGGGGAGTTTACCTTGTTTAGCACTTCTTACTTTCTTGCCCATAGAATCATTGTCAGTATCAATCTGTGATCTAAATCCAGCTGCCATTAGCTGCTCGTGCACCCCCTGCGCGTATTCATTGTGTGCTTCAGCCACTGGAATAACCGCAATTTGTTCTGGCGCCAGCCAGAGTGGGAAGTTGCCGGCAAAGTGTTCAATCATAATGGCCATAAATCGTTCGAGCGAACCGGCAATCGCTCGGTGAATCATGACTGGTGTTTGCTTGTTGCCTTCATTATCTACATATTCTAGTCCAAATCGTTCTGGCATAACAAAGTCGAGCTGTGCGGTAGCAAGCTGTCGCTCACGCCCAATTGCGTCGTAGAACATAAAGTCTAGCTTTGGACCATAGAATGCCGCTTCACCTTCGACCCGTTTGTAGGGTAGCTCCAGCCGCTTAGCAACATCTTCTAGCATTGATTCTGCTTGCTTCCATTTCTTAGGATCGCCGAGGTATTTATCTGGATCACTTGGATCACTGACAGACAGTGATACCCAGAATTTACCTTCCTCGTACATGCCCAGGGTTTGATAAAACGCCTTGATGACCTGCACAATTGCTTCAACCTCCTGATCGATTTGATCAAAGGTACAAAACGCGTGTCCGTCGTCTTGAGTGATGCTTCTAACTCGGCCTAGGCCGATTAGTTCACCAGCTTGTTCGTCTCGGTACACCATGGTCGTTTCGGTATAACGAATCGGCAGCTCTTTATACGTGCGTGGCTTACTGGCAAAAATCTGCGTGTGGTGTGGGCAATTCATCGGCTTCATGACAAATTCAGCGTCAGATTGTCCCTTTACTTTGAATAGCTCATCACCAAACTTTTCCCAGTGTCCAGAGGTTTTATAAAGATCACTTTTTGTGATGTGTGGAATAGTCACTTTTTGATAGCCGTATTTGGCTTGAATATGCATGATTTTGTCGACGACCAAGTCACGCATCATAGTGCCTTTGGGTGTGAATAATGGTAATCCTGGCCCCACCAATTCAGAGAAGGTAAACAGATCCAACTCTTTTCCAATTTTACGATGATCGCGTTTCTTGGCTTCGGCTAACTGCGTTTCGTAGGTTGCCAACTCCTCTTTAGTGTCAAACGCGATACCATAAACACGGGTAAGCATTGGATTTTTCTCGTCACCGCGCCAGTAGGCACCAGCGATCTTATCAAGCTTGAAGGCGTCCATCGCAATGTCTGTTTTGGGATTCTCGACATGTCCACCGCGACAAAGGTCGGTAAAATCACCACAAGTGTATAGCGTAATAGCCTCACCTTTACTAGCGATTTCATCGATCAACTCGAGCTTAAATTCATTGCCAGCAAAGTGTTTGCGCGCCTCATCTGCTGATACTTCTTCGTGGGTAAATTCCGTCCATTTGTTAATTAACTTCTTCATCCCTTTTTGGATGGATTTCAGGTCTTCTTCTTTGGGAGACCCTCCGTCAGAAAAATCAATATCGTAATAAAAACCAGTGTCAATTGCTGGACCCAAGGTCAGCTTGGCGTGCGGGTATTGCTCAACTACCGCGGCTGCGAGCAAGTGGGCGAGGGTATGTCGTTTGTTTTGTAGTTGTTCGTTCATGATAATTATTAGTTTGATCTGGGTCACGATTCCTTGTCACCGTGAGACTCAGCGGCTTCGCCGACGCCTGCAGATGTTTCGCTACACAGCGACAAAAAATCGCTTGAGTAGACACAGTAAGTGTTCTTTAGGGAAACCTCAGCGACCATGCTTAAAGCGAAGCCGTTGAGTCTTTTTGTGCAGTCAGAAGATTTTGTTTGTTAGTAATTTAGAGCTGGTTCGTCTAGCAATTCCGACCGGGCCTAAGGCCGGAATTGAGACGTAAATTCATAATAGTCGCTACGCTCGTTTATTCATTTAATAATAAAAAACGTCCGAGTAGGTACACAAATATTGCGTAACTACTCGGACGATCTTGATCGCGGTTCCACCGAGCTTCGGTTTGGTATGCCAAACCGCACTTCATTAACAGGTTAGGGGAGTGATGTCCCGGGTGCGAGCGAAGCTTGCACCTTGGCGGTTGGTAGTCGCCACAATCCCTGTTTCTCCAATCGTACCCTTGCGGGAGCAATTTGGCAAACAAACTGCGTTAGTAATGACTCTATCCAACCTAGACCCCTACGGCTTGAGCTACACCCACTTCCTCTGCTTGTGGAGCTGGTCCCAGTCGCTTCATGCGGTCTACTAAAATACTGGGTTCGTCGTTGCGGATGTTGAGCTTGCCTTTGACTGCCACGCAGGTGCCAGGAATTAGCATGTCGCGGTGGGTTTCAAAGCACTCTGGAAATGTGACCATCTCCATGTTGGCATCTTTGGTAACTAGTTGTACAAAGGCCATCTTGTCTCCTTTTTTAGTGATCAGCTCGCGCACGGTTTCAATCATCCCGGCCGTGACTACGGGGATACCTTGACGGCCGTCAGCTTTGACGGTGGATAGCGGTGCACGTTTTTTGATTTCGTCGGAAAATTCATCAAGCGGATGACCTGAGACGTACACTCCCAACAAATCTTTCTCCCAAATTAGTTTTTGCGCTACCGGGATTTGGTCAGTTGGATAGAGCGTCAGGCCGCCGATTTCTTCGATTCCCCCAAACAGTGAATCCTGATTAGCTTCCTTGCCAGCCACGTGCTCTTTGTTGTACGACAGCATCACCTCAAGATTGCCGTAGAGTAGATCCCGGGTTTCAAAACTATCAAACGCACCGGTGCAGATCAGTGCCTCCATTGATTTTTTGTTTAATCCTCGATCGTGAATACGAGTGAGGAAATCTTGCATGGACACAAATGGGCCACCAGCTTTACGTTCATTAATGATCACTTCTGTAATACCGGCACCAAAGTTTTTGATGGTGGTGAGACCAAACCGAATAGTTTGCGTTCCAGGTACCACTGAAAAGTCCGCAAATGATTCGTTGATATCTGGTGGAAGTACATCGATCCCCATCCGTTCACACTCATGAATGATGGCGTAGATTTTTTCGGTGTCGCCGGAGTCAGCGGTTAGTACCGCTGACATGTATTCGACGGGGAAGTTCGCCTTCATGTAGGCAGTTTGGTAGGCGACCCGACCATATGATGCAGCGTGTGCCTTGTTAAATCCGTAAGCCGCAAAAGGTTCGATAAGTTTCCACAACTGCTCGGCTTTAGCTTCGGTCAAACCGTGCTCGATAAACCCTTTAAAGAGTTTGTCTTTTTCGGCGGCCATTACCTCTGGTACTTTTTTACCCATCGCCTTTCGTAGTTTGTCAGCCTCGAGCCAGCTATACCCAGCGAGCTTAATTGAGGTCATCATAACGTCGTCTTGGTAGGTGATAACGCCGTATGAACGATCGAGGATGTCTTCTAGTCGCGGATCAAGGTAGGTGACGAGTGACGGATTGTGTTTACGTTCAATATATTGCGGAATCATTTCCATTGGTCCAGGTCGATACAAGGCCACCATCGCATTGATGTCGTGAATAGTGGTTGGTTTGAGTTGTTTTAGGAACGATGTCATGCCGGTACCGTTGAGCTGGAAGAGTCCCATGGTTTCGCCTCGGGCTAGTATTTCGAAGGTTAAAGGGTCATCAAGCGGAATGTTTTCGATATCGACATCCACATCACGAATCTTTTTTACCCGCTTGACGGCGTCGGCTAAAATCGCGAGGTTTTTGATGCCCAGAAAATCGAATTTTAGTAAACCAACCCCATCCTCACCAACGCTGTGCATTTCGTACTGCGTAACATACTTGCCAGTTTTTGAGTCGGGCTGAATCGGGACGTACTGATTAAGCGGGACCGGGGAAATCACCACACCGGCGGCGTGCACTCCAATGTGTCGGACGCGACCCTCGATTTGTTTGGCGAGGTCGATGACTTCGCGTGATTCAGCGTCTTTTTTGTAGAGTTCGGCCAGTTCTTTTTCTTCCTGCATTGCTCGGTCGATAGTCATCGGAAAGCCCTGAGCGCCAAGCGGAATCAGTTTGGAAATGCGGTCCCCAGTGCTGTAGGCGTGTCCAAGGGCACGTGCGACGTCACGCACCGCCGCCTTGGCCATCATGGTTCCAAAGGTGCCGATTTGGGCTACTTTATCTTCACCGTATTTTTGCTTGGCGTACTCGATAATTTCGTCGCGTCGATTATCGGCAAAGTCCATATCGATATCAGGCGCTGATGGTCGCTCAGGGTTAAGGAAACGCTCAAAGGGAAGTTTGTATTCAAGCGGGTTTACGTTGGTGATACCAAGTACATAGGTGGTAAATGACCCCGCTACTGAACCTCGAATGGTCGTGAGGATTCCGCGTTCACGCGCTTCTCGTAGTAGGTCTCCCACCACCAAGAAGTATTTAGCGTAGCCTTTCATTTTGATCACATCAAGTTCGTAATCAAGGCGGGTTTGTACCTCGGTATCTTTTGGATCGAGTCCGCGCCAGGTGATGCCTTCGTAGGCGGTAATCCGCAATTCATCATCTGGTTCACGACCACTCTCGATCACAAAGTCAGGAAACACCCAAGCATCCATCCCTAGGGTAATTTCAACGTTACATTGTTCGGCGATCTTGATTGTATTAGTTAGTGCCTCAGGCGTAGCGGCAAACCATTCCTTCATCTGGGCTTGGGTGGCGAAAGCAAAATTTTCGGCACCGTCGTGGTTTGACGCGGTGTCGACCACGCCACCGCTTTGGATTTTGATCATCGTCTCGCGTGCCAGGTGGTCTTCTGGCTTCATGTAGTAGATGTCGTGGGCGGCAACTAGGGGAGTGTTGGTAGTCGCTGCTAGTTCTTTGATCTTTTCCTGGTTTTCGCTGTGTCCGAATATCTCTGGGTGGTGGGTGATTTCTAGGTAACAATCATCGCCAAAGGTGCGCTTGTACCAGTCGAGACGCTCAGCCGCGCGCTCGGGTAGCGAGTCTTTGAGTGCTTGCGCAACTTCACCGGCAAACGACGGAATGATACAAATTAGGTCTTCTTTATTTTGCTCAAGCAGTTCGTCATCAATGCGCGGCTTATAATAAAAACCATCGACGTTGGATTTGGTCACTAGTTCGATTAAGTTTTGGTAGCCCTTAAATGTTTTAGCTAAGAGGACGAGTCGTGACCGTGGTCGGTCGGTGGGGTTTTCTTTATCAAATCGCGTACGCGGAGCAAGAAAGGCATCCAGGCCAATGATCGGCTTGATCCCTTCGTTTTGGCAGGCCTGATAGAAATCAATTGCCCCGTACAGCGCCCCAGCGTCGGTCAGCGCCATAGCTGTTTGACCGTCGGCAATTGCTGCAGCCGCTAGTTCTTTTGGCCTAGGAACAGCATTCAAGAGTGAATACATCGAGTGTGTGTGGAGGTGGACAAACTCTGGTTTGAGGGAAGCTGATGTGGGCGTTTCTGACATTGTGGGTAGTATAGCAAACCAAGGCACCTTTTTCTGTACGCTTGGATGTTCACAGGCTACAACGAGTACACAATCTCCGCAGACACAGAAAAAATTGCCCTGGTTTGCTATGAGTAGACGTAGTGACGCCCCGGGATTATTTCCGGGGCGTTGTAGCTCGTTAAGACTGTGTTCTTAGAAGTTCAGTCTGCACGCAAATTGTGGTTTCGCCGAAGCGAGTCGTGCTTTGGCGCACAGCACGATCTGGATCAGTTGTGTGAGGCATAAACCTCACGCTGGACGCGCCGACCGTCTCAACCTTAGAGTTTGTGTTCCAGCCATTGAACGTTAGCTCAGCGTCTGATTGACAGTGGATTTTAGAGACGATCTCCATGTTCGATGTGTCAGCCAGGACTGGTGAATTGAAGGTTGTTGCAATTATTGCAACAAAAAGAGCGAAAGTCAGTTTCATGTTAGATCTCCGAGTTTGTCAGGGGAATGAAATCTTTTATATTATACATACTAATACATATATGTCAATGTCTGGTATACTGTCAGCAATGAAACCAGAATGGATCGTGGGTGTTGACGAAGCGGGTGAGAAAGCCTGGGAGGCTTTTGCAAGACCTTGTCAGGTAGTTTCTGAATACTTGGAAGAAAATATCGACAAGGTGTACAGCTCCTGTAAGGAGGAGGGCGCGTAATATATGTCAAAAAAATTTAAATTTATTGTAGGAATCGATGAGGCCGGTAGAGGGCCGCTGGCGGGGCCGGTGACGGTGGGGTTGGTGAAGATTCCGGTTGATTTTGACTGGGAGCTGATTCCTGGTGTGCGGGATAGTAAGAAAATCAGTGAGAAAAAGCGCGACATTATATATAAACGAGTACTCGAGCTGTACGTACAGAAAAAATTGTCGTATGTAGTCAAGTCCGTATCAGCCGCGTCGATTGACAGTAAAGGCATCGCACCAGCAATCAGACGATCGATCGACGCTGGGATAGGCGATCTGGAGTGTGACCCAGCAGATACATACATAAAACTCGATGGTTCACTACATGCGCCCAAGGAATTTCAGCAAGAGACTATAATCAAGGGTGATGACAAAGAGCTCGTGATTGGCCTAGCATCCATCATGGCTAAAGTCACTCGTGATCGCTATATGATCGATCAAGACAAAAAATATCCGATGTATGGATTAGCACAGCACAAAGGCTACGGCACCAAAGCCCACCGCGAAGTGATCGCACAACACGGCTTTTCACCAATCCACCGCCAAAGCTATTGCAAAAACATTAAATTGTTGTAGAATATAAATCCTTTAGGACGTTAACCTTCGTTTATGTAGGGTCCTAAAGTAAGCGATCAAACTTTAAAGTTGAGGTGAAATATAGATGTCACAGGGACAGAAAACGCAACCAAAAAGCTGCAGTGAATGCAGTAACACCGAACCGTTTCGTCCACATGTACAAGTGGACGGAAAGAGGGTGCCGGTGGGCGTGAAAAACCGGAAGCTCTGCAATGGGTGCCCTTTGCGGCACATACAAGAACGTGCAAGAGCAGCGTAACAGTCCGTAGCGTAAGCTTCGAAGGCGGACTGAAGTTCATCAGTGCGACCATGTTGGTCACAGGGCCGGTATCGCTACACGATGCCGGCCCTAATTGCGCCCAGAAATACTTGCAAAATATCCTTCATCTGCTATAGTTCTGGCCACTAATTAAATTTATCTATGGTAATTCGAATGCGACATACGCGGGCTCATACAAAGAACCGGCGTTCACACCACGGGCTAGAAGCGCCAACTTTGGCGAAGTGTAGTAACTGTGGTTCACACCACCGTCCACACCACATGTGTCAAGAATGTGGCTTTTACAAAGGTCGCTTGGTGATCGACATGAAAGCAAAATCAGAAGCGCGAGCCGCCCGAATGACTGCTAAAAAAGAAGCGATCAAAGGACAGCAAGCTGATGAGTCTGAAGAGGATGTAAACACTATTCCTGGCGAAGGATCAGACGTCCCACCAGAAAACGTCAAGCCTGGAAAATCAGAAGTGGTAGCAGCACCAGAAATGGCCAAGAGTAAAGCGGCAACCCCAAGAAAAGAACAATCTGCTTAATCCCCAAAACACCGCGTACAGCGGTGTTTTGTCTCGCATACTCTGGTAGAGTTATAGACAGTAATAGTTTAGTACATTTCGCAGTATGGCAAATCGACATTTATCCCGCAGCATCGTTCTCCAGTCACTTTTCGAGTGGGATCTTAATGGATTAGAGAAAAAAGCCGTACACGAAGTACTCGAACGCAACGTCACCGAATTCGCCCCCAACAAAACCGACACGCCATTTATGGAGAAGTTGCTCGATGGGGTGATGGCCAAGAAGTCAGAACTAGACCTGGTAATCGAAAAAGCAGCTCCCGAATGGCCAATCGACCGGATCTCACCAGTCGACCGGAATATTTTACGTCTCGGTTTGTATGAGCTTTTGTTTGCTGACCGTAAAGAAGTCCCAGCCAAGGTAGCGATTAACGAAGCGATTGAACTAGCCAAGCAATTTGGTGGCGATAATAGTAGTCGGTTTGTCAACGGTGTACTGGGTGCTGTCTACAAAGAAATTGGTGAGCCAGGCAAAGACGATCAAGGGGCCAAGCGCAAGAAACAAGTCGCTTTCGAAGACATGCCAATCCAGCGATTGGCTGGTGCCGTAGTGTACGCCGAGCATGAAGGACAAATGTACCTCGCCTTAGTGCATGACATTTTTGGTCACTGGACCCTAAGCAAAGGTAAGATTGAAGAAGGTGAAACGGTTGAGGAAGGTGCTGCCCGAGAACTCAAAGAGGAAATTGGCCTTGATATCACTATTGAAGCTGAGTTAGGCAATAATGAATACGTAGCCAGCAATCCAGAGTTGGGCAAGGTACGCAAGCAAGTCCACTACTACCTGGCGACCGCACCGTACACCGAGCTAGTCCTAGAGCAAAAGGGTGGCCTCGATGACGC
>Ga0306910_1001043_pt1 | contig 10204 bp, 7 predicted proteins | sample AntRauMFilla2698_FD_190438 | JGI IMG/M metagenome (GOLD analysis project Ga0306910, IMG submission 190438) | Saline lake microbial communities from Rauer Islands, Antarctica - Metagenome Filla 2 #698 (v2) (version 2) | ecosystem: Environmental > Aquatic > Non-marine Saline and Alkaline > Saline ... | reverse complement strand
CAGAAGACTTCAGAAGTCGAAGATTCGTGCTAAGTCAGAGTAGGTTTTCCAGCTGGGTGAAGCGTGGCTTTGAATCCTTCCCGATCTTTACTCTTTCCCGATGCTCGTCGATGAAGGCGTGGGCCATGGTGATCTTCTGGCCTCCTCACACAAGGTTTTGTTTTTTTTCTAAGCCCTGGAATACCCCAACGGGATCGCGTTGCGGAATTCCCGGGGTTAGGATATGGCCCATCCCTACGGGATTTCTCTTGATGCCACTATTCATTTATCGCAATAAAGCTCTCGGGTTTTGTGGAGCTTATTGTGCTGTGTCATTTTTAGCTTCCAAACCCGAAAATTTTGCGACAATATAGCTTTGACATGACAGTAGGTTGTGAGGTTTGGATGTTCATTTTGCAAAGCGGTTCGGCAGAGCCTGTTTCTTGAGAGGCGGTTTATTTGAGGCCTGAAAAGCGATCTCGCTGAAATAAACAGAAAAGCAATGAATTTTGTGTTAGTTTTTCATAGAAATCGCACTGAAGTTTCATGATTGCAACTTTTAACGAGTAAATGTTATATCAATATGAAGGTGTCTTATTATCTCTTGGTGATCAGCATAATGCTTGTTTACACAGAAAATCATGCATATGCACAGATATACGAGTCGATTAATACCTTAAAAAATGAGTGGAGGCAAGCAGGGTTAGATTCAGCAACATCTTCTGATAAGTCGAACTCATATTTTAATCAAGTATATACATTGTCGAATTCTGCGAATCCGGGGATCAATTCCCGAAAGGTTGATTCAATATTAACAACCTTGGAAAACAGGCCTGATGGTGAGCAAGCGGAAATTCGATTTGAGGCAGGCATTTATGAGTTTGATTCACCAATCTACATAAAACCAAAACATGGCAGAATAATATTTAGCGGGGAGAGCAAAACCAGCACCACGATTATATATGTGGGTACAGGAAAAAAAGAGTCTTTATTCACGCTGTCTGGTCATATTCTAAACTCGTACAACGTCGATTCGCTGGTGAGCAATACAAATACTATTCAGTTAAAAAATGTTCGGCACAGAATTGAAATCGGTGACATGGTTTCCTTAGGACCGGACAGAAGATTGCAAAACGATACTGATGACGTTAAATACAATAATTATAACAAGCCAATGAACAACCTGTATTATCAGGCAAAGGTGATAAAGGTTGATGGACGCAGGATTACAATAGACAGTGATCTGAGTATCTATAAAGAACAATTACCACTTGATGATCTAACGGAAGATAAATTAATACTACATCGTATAGATCCCGTTGAGGGAGTAGGAATCGAAAATCTAACCTTAAAATCCAGGGTAGATTGGAATATTGACTCAAGTACCGGAAACCATATAAATATCCTCAGATCAACCAACATTAAGATTAGTGATATCATTAGTTATAAACCAATTCAGCAGCACGTAAGAATTTGGGAATCTTCGCATATTGAGGTAAATAACAGCTATTTCCATGAAGCACATTCTTATGGCAGAGAAGGCGGAAATGGTTCAGGGTATGGTGTGTCAATTGGGAGGTCGAATCACTGTCTTGTTGAAAATAACAGATTTAGGAAACTACGTCACTCCATCAGTTTAGCATCGGGGTCTTCCTTTAATGTTGTTGGCTACAATTTTAGTTATCAACAATTTTCAGATAAAATGGAAAACGGGGAGATTGTAGAAACTCAACTCTCAGATATTAATCTGCACGGGATTTATCCGTACGGCAACCTGATTGAAAGTAATTTTTGTGATGAAATTAAGGCTGACCAATGGCACAGTCGCAATGGTCCATACAATACATTTTTACGAAATAAATTGAAGAGAGGAGTACTTACTCTCGAAAATGCTGACAAAGCAATTGTAATTGGTAACGAAGCACAGCTGGTAACGGCTGATATGAGTGATGTGTATGAAAAATATTATGATAAATTATATGTAGGTGAATGGCCTGTAAATAACGGAATTTATGGGCTAAATGAATTGAAATCATACTATTATGATTCAAAACCGCTGCACATTTACTATAGCAATTCAAGCCTGCCATGGCCCTCGATAGGTCCGCCTGTAGAATTCGGGAAAAAGCTGCATCAAACAATCCCGGCCAGACTTAATGTATATTTCATTGATAATTTTAAAAGCTTGCCGGTAGATTGAAAAAGTTTTCAGGGTTCAAAATGATTTCAATCGGCGAATCTATTAAATCATCTACATTTTACTTATGTCACATAATCATCTTTATTAATTAATCTCTTTCATTGAATTGCTTACAATTTCTTTTCATCTGCTGAATCAAACAAAAAATACTGAGAACGAGATGGTTGGTTAATCATTAGGAAAGAGAAAAATACAAAAGTACCCCCGCCAGGACTTGAACCTGAATTTAAGGTTTAGGAAACCCTCGTTCTATCCGGTTGAACTACAGGGGCATTATTTGTGGTCAATGGCTCTCTGTCAATGAATTATTCTGACCTTAGCCATGCTAATACCAGCTGGTTTAAAATTACGAAATCTGTTTGTAAGTATAGTATAGGATTGCATTGCATTGCAATGTTTGTTTTATCTAAAAATCCTCGCTCGCGCTTATTTTGTTTGCCAATTCAAAGCTGGTGCCGATGCAGTCACTCAAAGAAATCCCATCTCTGAAATTACCGTGTATGTGGAGTCCGGGCGAGCGTTTTTCCATACGGTAGATGGCGTCATATACTTTTCCATATCCCACGTTATACTGTGGAATCGCTTTGGGCCAGTGAATATGTTTACTGATCACAGGCTTGCCGGTTATGCCGAGCAGTTCACGCAGATCTTTCATTGCAATGTCTGTCAATTCACCGGTGTCTTTGCCCGCAATTTCGGGCTGACGTGCTCCGCCTATGAAGTTGGTGAGTAGAGCGTGGCCTTCGGGAGCTCTACCTTTAAAGATGGAATTACTAAACAGGGTTCCGAGAATAGATTTGCGCTCCACTTCTGGTATCAGCATGCCGAATCCGTCGAGAGGATGTTGAATCTGTTCCCGCCTGAACCCTAATGCCAGCACCGAAACGGGCGGGTAATAGATATCTTCAAGTGTATTATAGAAATGGTCATCAAACAGATCGGTTGCAACGGAATGATAGCGATGTGACGGAAGGGAGAATACTACCCGGTCGGCTTTGAAGTGAATATCCTCTCCGCCTTTTTTATAAGAAACGTCAAATCCTTCCCGCTCTCGTTTGTTGACGGAAAGAGAACTGCATTGAAGCTGAAGCTCGTGATTAAGTGATTTTGCAAGCGAGCGGATCAGTGATTCCAATCCGTTCTCAAAACTGAACATTTTGGCTGTATTTTTTGCTACTGTTCCTCTCTTTTTTCGTTCACGTGCTCCTTTAATCTGCCCTTTTATTAGCGAGCCATAATTTTCTTCTAATTCGTAGAGTTTTTTAAAGGCATATTTCACGCTCAGCTTTTTTGGATCTCCGGCATACACTCCGGCCACAAAGGGATTAATGGCATAATCGAGAAATTCAGGTCCCAGACGGCGAATTACAAACGAGGCGAGTGATTCGTATTCATCTGAAGTACTGGAGATAAAGGGTTCTTTTAACAGTCCCAATTTGCCTGATAATGAGAACAGAGGTGTTTTTAAAAATGCTCCGGGAGAGGTGGGCAGGGAAACAGGTTTACCGTTTTTTACGATGTAGCGATTGGAGGCTGCATCGTTGCCGTAAATCTTTTTAGAACTCAACCCAACTTCATTCACCAATTGTGTTATTTTAGGGGAAGTTTCAAGAAGTGAGTTGGGACCGTGTTCGATAAGCCAGTCATCATCGACTGAAGAGCGGATGGCGCCACCGGGGCGTACGGAAGTTTCGATGATAACCGGATCATGTCGATCTTTTTTCAGAAGGTAGGCGGTAACAAGTCCGCTTATTCCACCACCAAGTATGGCAATTTTCATATGGGATCACTCTTTTAACAATAGCTTATGCTATTTATGTAGATTTTTGCTTAAAATTAAATAATTTAGGCCGATTACTGAATCAAAATCGGGTTCTCGATTTATTAACATTACGAATGCAAAAAAACTTTTTTTTAACGAAACGTTCATGGATTTTAAGTGCTGTTGCCATCCTGTTGGTTGGTGGTTCACTTACTTCCTGCTCCATATTCTCCTCAACTATTGAACCTAAGGATGCCCGCGCGTTTTTTGTGACACCTAAGAATATAACACTTGTTTCCTCAGAAAATATTGAACTTACCGGGGATATAAATGATATTGTTGAAATAGTCAGGGCAACCCTTCACGAACATATTGATACCACCACATCAGTCATTCGCTACAATCAGGATAGCCGGCGCCGTACACTCGGTGTAATGCCACTGATGAAAATTAAAACCCCTTATGTCTTTGCCGACTCACTTGAGCCTTTTAAGGAGTATTTCAGAGTAGGTTCTTATGTGACTGATATTGAGGATATTGAGGTTCGTCCCGAAGACCTTCAGTACCGGGTGGAGGCAGATATTATTTATGAATCGATGAGCATCATTGTTCAATTTAAAACTATTGGCTACATCAACTGGAATGTGTATCAACTTGAGAGGGGAGAGTTCCGGAAACTTGAAGAGAAGGATGAAAATAAAGTCGGTGTGGGACAGTTTGAAACCCAGAATGTGATTCGAACAATGTCACGTCTTGGTGAACCTTTGATTGAGTATAAGTGGGAGACAACTATTATTGAGGATCAACCCGTTTCAAAAGGTATTCTGGAGTCAGAGCTTAATGATGTTTTGATTGAGCTCGCCGCTTTGGAAAATCTGCGCGCTGTTAAAGTCGGGCAGTAGGTTTATTGAGAAGTTCGGAAAGTTGATTGACGCAGTAATAGCTCAATATTTTCAACGTACCTAAACTAATCTGATGATTGCAATTTAACCCGAATTATTCACGAAAATTTCTTGGTGAATAATTCGGGTTAAGCAGGAGTTTCGGGGTTTGAGCCACATATCATTTCAGATCTCGCCCGGAAATAAAATCAGGATTGGATGAAGACTTTGCTTAGAAAAACTACGTTGGTAAACCCCATAACCTCAACCTCATTCCTCAATGTCTACGTGGTCTTCGCCCCAGCTGAATAGTTGCAGGAGTTCCTGTAGTACATTATTGGTAAGTTTTGTGAAAATCGTTTTATAGCCGGAGCTTAGGATATTCATCACCGTCTCCATCTGCCGGAGTAATTGGGGCGGCTGTGTTAGCAGTGTGTCCCGTTTCAGAACAGTATCCCAGTCCAATTCCCGCTCAAATGTTACACCCGCTTTTTTCATTGAATCCATGAACAAGTGCGCAATCATTGCATAAGCTGTAGTTGTTGGATGAAGTCCGTCTAAACTGAAAATTCCCCCGCGATTGATCAACCCGTTTTCTGCATTTACTCCAAGATATTCAGTATTTAAAATTAGTTGATCATGTCTGTTTAGCAAATTTTTAAATGATGCGTTGCGCAGAGCGGCTTTTCGTAATTCTTCCGGGAAAATGGGATTACGTTCAATATTTCTGTGAACCATGTGAAGGCTCGTCACCATTCTGTTTAAAGGAACAACATGCCAACCTTTATGCGCCGCCACTTTGTTGATAATTCGGTTGTAATCATCTATATAAAGCTCAATTTGAATAATCTGACTCCGCGTGAGATGAGGATGTATTGTAGGATCGAAAAATCCCGGACGAATCCAGTATTGAGTGTAATAGTCGGCGTACACAGCGTGATCTTCTTTCACAAACATCGGGCGAATAGCCGGGGCGGTGTGGATGTACGGAATAGTGGCAACAAACACGTTTTTAACATTTAATCGCGATATTTTTTCTGCCAGTTGCTGGTAGAGTTGCTCAAAATGTTCAGGTCGCAGCACAGTGTAACGTCGATCATAAGGCATGGTATAGAGATCATTATTTTCGCTGAACCGTAAAGTCAGCTCTACAATAGCTCCCAAAATATTGTTTGCTCCCAAAAAAACAATCAGATTTTCAATGCCGCCATTTTCAGAAAACCACTCCACATTGCTGAAAAGAGATTTATGAGTATCAGTGTTGCTTCCCGAAGGATTTATCACCCGCCGTACCGTTGAATATTTGGGATGAGTGGGCAACATGCTGAACGCTGAACGATCGGGAGAATGATTTTTCAAAAAGTGAGCGGCCACATCATCGGTAAGCATCCAGGCATCATTTAATCCCAATCCCCACGAACTTTGATTATGATAGGGCATGGGAGGTTTTTTATTCGGCTGAATATGCTGCTGATTATCCCAGTGCTTCTTAATGCGTTTCAGAGTGCGAAAGATGAAATGGCTCATCTCAAGTGTGTGATCCCAATCGGGAAGAGGACCGAACTTTTCCTCAACGCCACGTAGTAAAATCTCAATATTTAACGGTAATCCGCCTTGTTCGTAAAAGGTGGGCTGGTAAAATGGCTCAGATTGATTGAGACACGAAGCAATTAATGACGGATAGCTACTTACGGGATCATAAGCCGCTCCGCTTTGAAATCCCTGTGATAAACTATCCCCCAGCGTAATTAATGAATGGGCGTTTTTTTTCATCCTCTTCGCCTTACCTAAAGCTATTATCTGTTAAGGAATATAGAGGAATATTTTGGGAAAGGTAAACGAATATGGGGGAGTTTCAGCAATTTGAAAGAAAAATTTCAACAGGAATTGAATCTACTTCCTTGTTAACCTAATTCAATCCTAAAGTATGCAGAAGAGCGTTAAAACAGAGATTATCCGAGTTTCTCTTTCAACTTTGAATAGTGTACGATGTACATTTTATTTCGCGAGAACTTAATCAAGCCTTCCTGTTTCAACTCGTTTAATACCGTGGTAACTGTTTGGCGCGAGGTGGCCGTGAGATGGGCAATTTCTTCATGGGTGAAAAACGGTTTTATATACGCTTCGTCTACTGATGGCTTAAGATGACGTTCGCCAATTTCGGCCAAAAAGTTAATAATCCTGTCTTCAGCCGTCATGAATATCAGATCGGACAATTTTTGCTCAATTTTTCGTAATCGAATGCCGATGCGTTTGTAAATTTGACGATTGAGTTCTGGATGGTCATCCAATATTTGTTGGAATCGTTGTTTATCGAAGCTGCAGATCATCACGTCGTTATCGAGAGCTTCGGCTCTGTGGGTTCTGAATCCATCATCAATGAGAGAAAGTTCCCCGAAAATTTCACCCGGCTGAACTACGTAGAGGGTGGTTTCCTTTCCGTCAGAGCTTGTTTTTGAGATTTTGATACGGCCTTTCTTGCAAAAATAGATAGCGTTTGAGGCTTCATTTTGCAGATAGATGGGCTCTCGCTTGGATGATGCCCGGAGAACGCTGTGTTCGCCGAGTAAATCCATAATCTTTTCGGGCATTTCTCTGAGAAGATCAAATTGTTCAAAAAACCACAATTTTGTTTTTCTTTCTTCTTTCATAGTATCAATACCCGGCAGATTAAAATGTATTCGAGTTAATCTTCTTCTTCTTCAGAAAAGATTGTCTTTAAGAGATCAGAGGTGTGAGGATCGATACCGTCGAGCTCATGTCCCATGCGATCTTTTTTGGTTTGAAGGTACTTGAAGTTTTCAGGAAAGGGTTTGATTTCAATGGGAACACGTTCTACCATCTCAAGTCCGTAACCCTGTAATCCCACGCGTTTGGTAGGATTGTTGGTGATTAATTTGAGCTTTGTGACTTTTAAATCACGCAAAATCTGAGCGCCAACGCCATAATCCCGATGATCAGGTTTGAAACCCAGAGCCACGTTGGCATCCACCGTGTCGAGTCCTTTCTCCTGTAATTTATAGGTTTTTAGCTTGTTGAGGAGTCCGATACCCCGACCTTCCTGATTCATGTAGAGCACTACTCCCTCGCCCTCTTTTTCAACGCGCTCGAGTGCCGCGTGAAGTTGCTGGCCGCAGTCGCATCGTTTGGAGCCAAAGATATCTCCGGTAACGCAGCTGCTGTGCACGCGTGTGAGTACCGGGTCGCCTTCATTCCATTCTCCTTTTACCATGGCGAGATGGATAGAACCGGTGAGTCGTTCTTCGTATGCGTGAAGATCAAAGCTACCGTAAACCGTTGGCAGTTTTACCGTAATCACCTTTCTGATTAACCGCTCGTTCTGCATTCTGTAAGCGATCAGATCTTTGATGGTGATAAGTTTCAAATCAAAACGCTCGGCCACTCTGCGCAGATCATCGGTGCGGGCCATGGTACCGTCTTCGTTCATAATCTCACAAATAACGCCGGCAGGTTGTGCTCCTGCAAGCCGTGCGAGATCGATGGACGCTTCTGTGTGTCCGGCACGTCGTAATACGCCGCCTTCTACCGCGATGAGAGGGAAGATGTGTCCGGGACGGCGAAAGTCTTCCGGTTTGCTGCTTCGGTCGATGAGCGCTTTTATTGTATTCGACCGGTCGTGAGCTGAAATACCCGTGCTGGTGGTGTGACGATGATCCACAGAAACGGTAAAAGCCGTTCCGTGTGCATCGGTGTTGTCGTTCACCATGCGGTCGAGATTGAGATCAAACGCCCGCTGGCGGGTTATTGGAGTGCAGATAAGTCCACGCCCGTGAGTGGCCATCTTATTGATGGTTTCAGGTGTGGCATATTCGGCAGCCATGACAAAATCGCCCTCATTTTCTCGATCTTCATCGTCGATAACGATTACAATTTTGCCCTGACGAATATCTTTAATTGCCGATTCTATTGAATCGAAGGAGGATTGAGACATAGAAACTCAGTATTACTTACTTCGATTGAGACTCGTTTTTAGGAGGATTCACATCAACAATAGAAGCCTTGGTGAAGCGAGCTTTAACGCCGGAATCGATCTCTGCAAGAACAGTGTCTTCATCAATTGAATTGATGATTGCGATGATACCGCCACTGGTGACAATTTTGTCGTTTTTCTTGAGGTCAGAGATTTTTTTCTGAATCTCTTTCTGCTTTTTTGATTGAGGACGAATGATGAAAAGATAAAAGACGAGGAAAATGGCTCCCATAAAAAGAAGGCTCATCATACTTCCGCCCTGAGAGGGATCGCCCATCAAAAACAATGATACGTGCATAAGATTAGATGTAAGTGAAGTGATTGTTGTTAATTTGAAGTGTTGAAATGTCGCAACGTCCTGTATTGGTCACGAATTACATTCATCCTTGAAAATACACTGATTATTAGCGAATAGAAACTTAAAAAGAGTTTGAACGCCAATCCAAAATGTTTAACAGCCTTCGACTACGAGGCAAATACAATATAGTATGAAATGGCTTTGCTTATCAGTTACGGTTATTCTGAGATGAAGTCTTCTGTAACAGGCTGGTAGGCATCAAAGCTAATTGAAGCAGAAATGGAGCAAAGTGGAACTGTGAAGCTTCTAATAAATTGCCAATTTGTTACAAAAACAGGGATTAGTGTGTCAATTTGTTCATGTTCAGAAATTTGGCAAATAGTTTGATGTTTAGACAAGTGAATAACTAAAAAGAAAATTTGAATATGGATTATAAAGATTACTACAACGTTTTAGGGGTGGAGCGCTCGGCTTCGCAGGAAGAACTCAAGAAGAAATACCGAAAACTGGTGGCCAAATATCATCCTGACCGCAATCCCGATAACAAGAAAGCGGAAGAAAAGTTTAAAGAGATTCAGGAAGCATATCAGGTATTAAAAGATCCTGAAAAGAGGAAATGGTACGATAAAGTTGGCTCGAACTGGAAACAGTATCAACAAACGGGTGGCGATCCCGATGACTTTAACTGGAATCAATATCAGCGGCAGAATCCGTTTGGTGGTCAGCGTTCTGCTGGCAGAGGTCATAGCAATTTTGAAGATGCGTTTGGAGGTCAGGGCGGACAAGGTGGTTTTTCCGATTTCTTTGAGACCATTTTCGGAGGTGGATTCGGCGGAGCACAGGCTCGTGGCGGTCAGAGATTTCAACAGCAGCAACAAAATCCATTTGGTGGCGCTCAGGCTGGAGGAAATGGCGCACTGCGTTCATTAGATACAAAAGCCACGCTTAGCATTTCGCTTGAAGAGGCTTATGAAGGAACATCCAAAAATGTAAAAATTCAGGGAAACAGAGTAAAAGTAACGATTCCCGCCGGAATTGAATCCGGTAAAAAGCTGAAGCTGAAAGGTCATGGCAAGAAATCGAGAGCACAGCA
>Ga0306910_1001040_pt1 | contig 10251 bp, 8 predicted proteins | sample AntRauMFilla2698_FD_190438 | JGI IMG/M metagenome (GOLD analysis project Ga0306910, IMG submission 190438) | Saline lake microbial communities from Rauer Islands, Antarctica - Metagenome Filla 2 #698 (v2) (version 2) | ecosystem: Environmental > Aquatic > Non-marine Saline and Alkaline > Saline ... | reverse complement strand
CAGAGAGTCCAAAGTGATGAGCAAGAAAATTATAAAACTTCCTACTCACCATTCCGACCAGCTACTCCCAACTCCAACTAAAAAAATCCCTGCCTTTTCCATCAAGGGACCGGCTCTGCCGTCCCGCACCGCTGCCTTGAAACTCAATTCCTGCCAGCTCTCCGTATTTTTTGATTTCAGCAACAATAAATCCCTACCTTTAGCGCTTATCACATTTATTCACCGATTTTCTTTAACCCATTTGTTTTAATGACCGCGCGTAAAACGGTTTTCAGTTTTCTACTGCTCTACCTCATCTGCTTCGGCTGGCTGCTGAATCGCAGTCTCGACCTCCATTTTAACGGCGACCTCCTGGCGCTGCTTCCCGACGATAATCCCCACATCGAAACCTACGAAGCACTCTCCAATCTCGGCTACAGCGGAGAAGGTGGATTTGACGCTGTTCTTTACAATCCATCAGGTGATGAAACGGTACAATTGGCACACGAAATCGCCGATTCTGTGCTTACACTTACCGTAAACGGCGAACGCATCTTCAAAAACGCTGAGCTGGAAAACGACCTCTACGACGTCAAGTATTCTTCGCTCTATTTCATGACCGCATCCGAGCTCGATTCCACCTACGCTGAACTCAATAGCCTGATTGATGACGCCAAGCGCAAAGCCAATCCCCTGTATGTGGAGTTTGATGAAAGTGCGATCGAAAATGAAGAAACAACCGATTCTGAATCAGCCCTCACGCTGCAGCAATCAGTTTTGCTGGAGGAAGTGCTCAATTCCCGTCGCTACAACATCAGCGAAGACAGTACTACTATCTATATGCGCTTTATGGCCAATTTTCCCCGAGGAGATTATGATCAGATCGCTTCGGCCTATGAGCTGCTGTTAGCCGAGAGTGAAAAGATTGAGCAACGTTACGGAAACGACATCGAGCTTCACTGGGAGGGCGGCTATGTGAATCATTTTAACAAGATAAACAGCGTGCAGAAGTCGGTACTAACGGCGCTTATCATCGGCACCCTCAGTCTGGTTCTTTTTTTAGTCAGCTATATTTTCTATCTGAACAGGGGGAGAAATCTGCGTAAACGCTACGTATTGCAGGATCTCGGACTCATCTTTTTCGCTCTTTTATCAGGATTTGCTATCTCCATTGGGATCGCCTCTTTTCTGTTTGATGAGATCAACGTGTTTACGGGAATTATTTTCAGCATCCTGTTTGGTATCAATCTCGATTATATTTTGCACGTTTACGCGGTGAATAAAAAGGAGCACGCGCACATCTCAACTGTGCATAAAGTGATGAAAAACTATCTGATTGATCTGCGTCCCGTTATGCTGAGCGGCATTACCACAGGACTGGCGATTTTAAGCCTGATCTTCTCCGGTTTTGACGGATTCAAACAGTTCGGCTTTATTTTCTTCATTAATATTATTGTGAATTTCTTCGCCACTATTCTGTTTTTACTCTTCTCAAAAAGCGGAATTCAAACGGATGTGGTTTCTGGGGATAATCACACAGCATCAAACCATGTAGACAGTCGATTCTCTGACTTTTTGATGTCATTTTGGGTGACTCTTTCTAAAAAGACACGGACGCTTTCCCTCTCTTCTGTACTTCTTATTTTTGTGGTGATGGCCTATTTCGGAGCGACACACATCACCTTCAGTTTCAATTTTTCTGCCTTGGAGCCCGATACGCCTCCCACAGAATTTGATAAAAAAGCGGGACAGATCAACAGCGGAAGCAGTTATAACTCTCCGGCTTATTACATCACCGACACGATGGAAGAAGCGCGCGATCTGTTTTTCTATCTCAGAGAAGAGATCGATCAATTTGAAATTGAGCGGGTGGAATCATTCGCGGTGCGCTATCCTCAAACAGAAAAACAGCTGGCTGAAAAATCACCTAAAGTGGAGAGAATAAGCGCCCTGGTTCGGGATAATGAATCACTTATCAGAGCAGAATCTGAGTCGGCCGGTGAGTGGATCGATATCGCGCTGAAAAGTCAGCCACCGAATGATGAAAATCTTCCCGATTATCTCAAAAACCGATTTTATTTCAGAGACGGGACACTGGCCCCGATGGTGATTATCTATCCCGATAAAAGTCTCTCAAACGGTGAGCGCTCAATTCAGTTTCGCAAAAGTTCCGGTTCCGCCACGGTGGATGGAGAAACTTATTTTGCCTCCAGTACATTCATCATCGCCTCCAGCATTTTAGAGCTGTTGATTAATGAATCACAGTTCCTGCTTATCGTCCCGTTGCTGACGATCGTCATGATTCTCATCCTCTATTATCGTTCGCCTATTCCCATACTTATTGCCCTGTCACCGCTTGTTATCACCATTATTCTGCTTTTGGCGCTTCGAGCATTCATTTCGTTCGATATCAATCTTTATAACGTGATTGTGCTACCCATTATCATTGGCGTGGGAGCCGATAATGGCATTCATCTGGCGGACGTCTGGCTAAGAGAACGAAGCAATTTTGAGCGTGCTTTCTGGGGCTATAAATTACCTGTACTGGCCGCCTGCTCGGTGACTACTGTTTTAGGATTTGTGGGATTGCTCTTCATCAATCACCCCGGAATGGAATCGCTTGGCTGGCTTGCCGTGGTGGGAATCGCCTCCAACCTGATCGCTGTTTTTTGGGCTTCACTTTGGGTGAATGTGATGCAGGAGAAGTCTGCTTAGTAGTGTTACTGTATTTCCAGTCTAACGGTTTTTCCCAGGGCTTTGGCATATTTACTAAGAGTTGAAAGCTTGATGTCTTCAGCATGATTCTCCATTCTGAATATGGCAGACGTTGTAGTATTAAGCTTTTCTGCCACGTCAGCTTGAGTCACTCCCATTTGTTCACGCGCTTGACGTAGAATCACACCGATTTTAAAGTTGAGATAACCTTCCTCAAAATTGTGTGAAAATGCAGGGCTTTCTGCCTTTTTTTTATCGATGAAAATTTCTAAATCATCTTTACTCATAATTTTTTCTCCAGCAGTAGTAGTTTTTATGTAATTGATAAATTGCACATGCAATGCTCAGGTCTTCAACATCCAAAATCTCTCTTATAACATGTTCTTGATAGACATTTGCGCCATCCGAAGAAACAATAAATTGCTTTCTTATGACATTTTATTCAAATTGGATATTTCCGAATCATAAGAACTAATTATGGAAAACACACTTATCAATCAAATAGAGCAACTCGACAAAAAAGAAAAGCTGCTTTTAGTTGAAACTATTTGGGATTCTATTATTTCAGATTCAAAAAATATCCCACTCACTGAATATCAAAAATCCATAATAAGTGAACGGCTAAAAACTGTGCAAGAAGATACAGAGAACGGCATTTCCTGGGACGAATTTAAAAAAAACTATATCTGATTTATTTTGTCTAAATCCCTGATTATAACACGAATGGCACAAAATGATTTTGAGAGTGCTTTTCGCTGGTATGAAGAAGAGTATCCCGGTTTAGGAATAGATTTTGGTCATTGCGTGGATGAAACTTTATCAGAAGTGCATCGAAATCCACGACATTTTCAAATCATTTTTGAGAAAAAAGTTCACAGAGCACTGATTTCACGTTTTCCATATGCCATCTTTTTCATTGAATTAAAAGAGGCAATTAGTGTTTTTGCAATAACTCACCAAAGTAGAAATCCTGATTTATGGATGTCTCGGGTTTAGCCTGTCTATAAGCCATTTTCAAATCCCCATTTTCTTCATCCTCGCCCGAATAGCGCCTGTTGTCCGATCGTGATTTTCCGCTATTTCCGCGGTTGATTTCCCGCTGTCAACTTCGTTGATTAGCTCCTGCTCTTCTCTGCGTGTCCATTTTTTGTAGTATGTTTTGAGCATCGGCTCAACTGTTCTTCCGCCTTTTGAGAAACCACTATCCCGGGGAGCATTTTCTGAAGATTCTGATCCTGAAAAACGGCTGAATTTACCCCAGACATAACTGCTTTCGTCAGGTTTTTCTGCATCGGGATTTACTGCAGATTTCAACACCTCAACCGAAGAATCCGGCATAATCGACTCTGGGACCTTCAGACGCTCACACGCTCTTGTTGATGCAACATAAAACAGATTTATCTCTTCAGAAATTTTCTGCATCAACAGATGATCGGGGTTCTTTTCGTCTTCCAGCACCTGCTCAATTTTCTCTTGGATGATAAAATCATCCGCCAACTCCACTGTATTGTACTCCATGCCTTTAGCCCGGTGAACAGTTGAAAATATGACATCAGCGGACGCTTTTCCTCCATCCTCAACATGAAGCTTTTTCAACCGTTTTATCATCCCCGGCAACTCATTTTGATATAACTTGACCATCTCAACTATGGCTCCCAGCTGGACGTCTTCCGAATCTTCCACATACTCTTCGAGCTGATCAAATGATGCAAGAGACTTAATCAAAGGATCACGAATAGAATCCCATCTGTCATTAAATAAACTCAAAACATCATAAATACTTGTCCCGTCTTCCGCGTACGTGTACGAGTTGATATTTCCCTCAAAATAGATCTTCAGATTTCCGTCAGCAGTATCGGCTTTTTCAATAGCTTTTTTAAGTAACTCCAGATTAGTTCGTGCCAATACGCCCTCTTCATAAGGAGAATTTCCCGGTCCCGCCCCAAATATTGAAACCGGCTGATGGTTGTCGGTAATCAGCTGTTTGTAATCCAGAATCTGACTTGCCAACGCCGCCACGGGTTGATTGAACCGAAAGCTGGTACTGAGCCTGAGCGTGGGATAATCTATGCGCTCCAATGAATTCACCGCGTGCCGCCAGCCATAAATCTGCTGATGCGCATCGCCCACCAGTAATTTCTCCGCTTTATCCTGGCGCTGAATCACGTCGAGCATGGCGGGAGAAGCATCCTGAGCCTCATCAAACAAAATGAGATCATAGGGCAGATCGGGATTACTTAATTGAAATTTCTTGAGATAAAAATCGTGTGTGACCTCAATCGAACCTTCATTCATCAAAGCCAGCAATTTTCTCGCTCCTTTTTGAATCACAGTATAAAAACTGCTCACAAACTGCCGCGATTTTTCACCCGATACCACATCCAGATAGCTAAGCTCCTGAACCTTTCGGGCGTTGCTGTTGCAAAAATAGGTAACAAATTTTCCAATATGATTCGCCAGCAGATACGGATGATGTTTTTCTGTCCCCGCGTTGAGCTTCAGCATCTCTTTGATTTCATGGATGCTGTAGGAATTACGCACCTGATAACGATTCCGTGCCACAACCCTTCGGAATGCCAGCGAATGAGCGGTTAATACATCCACATTGGTTAATCCCGCTGACTTAAATTTCTGCTCCGCTTCTAATTTTACCGATTTATTGAAAGCCACATAAAGCGTTTTGGGCTTATTTTCACGCGCTTTCACAAGATGTAACAGCGTTGTAGTCTTTCCCGAACCCGCCACCGCGTTCACACGGGCGTTCCCCCGATGATTGATAATTCGCTGCTGTTCTTCGGTTAGATTCATGAAAATAGTATAGGAAAAAATTCCAAAGCAGAAGAAGTGAAAATTTATGGGTGAAAATTCTCAGTTCGGCTATCGAAAAATGAAGAATGTTTTTGCCACTTAGCGGATAATAATTTTTATGTAGTTAATTTCATAAAATCCCTTTATACCGATGTAAAATATTGTTCACAAACGACTTCCGAAGTCACTTTAAAAAGTGCATTCTCATCTATCGAAGTTTCTAAACTTTGTTTGCGGCGACTCTGAAGTCTTTTGCTGTCAAGTCAAAACTAAATTTTCGCAAATTTTTCAGGCTTAAATACTAAAAAATGAGACAGCACAACAAGCGCCATAAAACCTGACAGCTTTTTCGTGACAAATGGATATTATCAAGATAAATCCCGTAGGGATGACCCATATCCTAACCCCGGAATTCCGCAACGCGATCCCGTTGGGGCATTCCGGGGCTTAGAAAAAACAAAACTTTGTGCGAGGAGGCAACAAAATCACCAAAGCCCACGCCTTCATCGACGAGCATCGGGAAAGAGTAACGAACGTGAAGGATTCAAAAGTCCGCCAAGTCCACCCGGGAAAAATTACCCTGGCTTAGCCAAGCCCCGACTTCCGAAGTCACTTCGAAACGTGTAAAAGTGGTAAAATATGTTCATAAACTTTGTTCACGGCGACTTCTGAAGTCTTTCTTCTTTGATTTAGCCTACTTCTCTTCCTTCTTTACAAAAAATGCCACAATCGCGGTTGTTACAATCCCTAACACCGGGGCGGCAATCAGACTTTGCACCATGTAGTTGCTAAGACTAAAATACTCTCTGGCCTCCGACTCTTCCATCAAACCCTGTTGAGTGGTGTAAGCGATTATATTGTCAAAATAATCCGGGGTGACAAAGGTTGCGGTGATATATTGAGAAAGCGGTGTCAAAACAGTTACTATTACTGTGATTATTATGCCCGAACCAATCCCTGCTTATAACTCATAACACCGTTATAATCGGTTTCCCGTTTGTCCCTGAGCGCAAACACATAAATGGCTGTGGCAACTATTGCAAAAAGATTAGTGTAGGTTGCGTGATGGGCGATATGCTCTCCGTGTAGTCCGGCAAGGCGTTCGAGCAACATCCAGATGAGTCCGCTTAATACGAAAATGACGCCCCATTTTAACTCGGTTTTATATGCTTCCATATTTTTTCCTCCTATAAAAAATGTATTTACATTGACCCGCTGTTAATTAACATCTTTTTTTTCACTAAAACAATGTATTAAGAGAGCCAAATAACTGGCTTACAAATAGTTACATAATGAATATCTTTAAAAAAAATGAGCGTGGATATTCCCCGTTTACTTTTCGTTTTATGCGCAGTTCAATTTTACGGTGGGCTGAAGCACGTTTCAAACCCGAAATGCACGGACTTGAACATATGCCGATGACGGGACCTTGTTTCATTTTCGGAAATCATTCCAACGACGCCGATCCGTTTCTTATGACCTTGCATATGGATCAGGAACCCACCGCCGGCGTTATGACTCGTTTTCAGTTCTACAAGCCACTTTCTCGCTATTTTATGGATGGAATCGGTATTATTTCCACCCGTAAATATGAGCCGGACAGCACGGTTATTCGCGGCATTCTGAAACTGATCAAGCAAAACAGAATGATTGTCATTTTTCCTGAAGGGGGTCGCAGATGGGACGGTCAGCCTAAACCACTCATTGAATCTACATTCAAACTTTTCTGGAAATTTAAAGTACCGGTTCATCCGGTTATCACCCACGGCTCATATCTTTCCTGGCCCCGGTGGGCGGATTATCCTCGTAAAAACAGAATGCAGATTCACTGGCAAAAACCGCTTCATCCACGGGATTTTAGCAACTATTCCGAATTTCTGAAATCTTGCAGGGAGATTTTAAACATCGACGAATACAATCCTCCCAAAGCAGCTCTGCCTTATGAGGCGTACAAACCCGCGGCCGGAATCCAACGTCTGCTCTATCGGTGTCCTAATACCGGCGTTTTGAACGCCATCTCATCTCCCGACGGATCAACTGTAGTCAGCAGTGCCGATTCTTCGTTTAATTATACCATGAGTGTGACTTCACGCCTGATTGATCAGCACAAACAGGAACACAGTTTAGTAGATCTTTTCGCACGGATTAATGAGATGCCGATAACCTACAGCAATGCAAATAACAGCGTTATACTACAGGATAGGAGCGCTTTGTTCTTCAAAGAACTCCCCGGTTTAAAGCTCAAAAAACTCGGTAAATATGAGGTTACTCTTTATAATGATGAGTTGAGAATTGAACAATCTTCCGACAATCACCATTTTCCTCTCGATTCCATCAAATTTCTATCGGTTGAAAGCAACGATCATTTGAAATTTTCTGTGGATGGTCAAACCCGGGTATTGAAATTCAAACATCAAAGCGTGATTCCATGGAAACAATTCATCGTCAGATTACAGGACGGGGAGTCGGTTGTAACATCGTTATAATTTTGAATTACTTTTTTTTATCCTATGAATAACTGGGAATCAACCTTTTCTGCGGGTGATTTTTTCATTGATTTCAGCTGGCTGGCCGCGTTGCTGGTTTTTGCCTACGCCTTGCGACAGTTGATTCCGGTGTTGCGAAAAATTCTTCTTCCCGCGAATCTCTTTGCCGGAGTCATCGCCCTGATTGTTGGTATGAACGGATTCGAACTACTCGATTTGAATACCGAGCGCCTCGGCGTGTACATCTATCATCTTCTGGCGCTGTTATTCATCGGACTTGCTCTGCGCACACCGCAAAAAAACCTTGGATTGAGCTCCGTTCGCACCGGCATGGCTTTTATCATGACGTATCTGATTCAGGGAAGTATCGGTCTTATTGTAGCATTTGGACTTCTTTTCACCATTTGGCCCGATCTTTTTCCGGGAATTGGCATGCTTCCACCATTAGCATTCGGGATGAATCCCGGTATCGCCTACACCTTCGGGCAAAACTGGGAAGCCTTTGGATTTACATCGGGCGGCGTGGTTGGACTGACATTTGCGGCAATTGGATTTATGATTGCGTACACCGCGGGCATGTTCAGCGTGAAACGAGCGTTAAAAAAGCATGTCCTTAATTCTGACGATTCTGATAATAATAACACTGTTACATCATCAAATAAATTAAATATCAATCTTGATCAAACGCCACCGGAAATCATAGAATCGTTAAGCCTGCATATCGGTCTGGTGGGACTTGTTTATGTATTAACATATGGATTATTACATCTTGGTGCTGAACTGCTCACATTAGCCGGGGCTGAGAATGAGATTCAAACGCTGTGGTCGTTTCACTTTCTCATAGCCGCCATTTTAGCACTTATTTTAAGGCGTATCATGGATGCTTTCGCCTGGTCGGATGTCATTCATGACGAAATAATGACACGCATTTCTAATCTTTTCATGGATCTGATGATTGTCGCCTCCATCGCTGCTATCAGTCTTACCGTAGCTTTGGATTACTGGCTCCCACTAATTCTTATCTCAGTCGGTTCCGGAACAGCAACCTGGTTTTTAATGCGACGCTTGGTCAATTCCGCTTTTGAACATCATCAGGAAGAGCATTTTGCCGCCTTTTTTGGAAATATGACAGGAACATTGCAATCGGGTTTACTGCTTTTAAGATTGCTGGATCCAAAAATGAAATCGCCGGTGAGTTTTAATCTCGTGTACGGTTCCGGCTACGCGCTAATTTTAGGATTTCCGCTTTTGTTGCTTCTCAACGCTCCCGTCCACTATTTCGATGATCCCATAAACGGATTCGCATTTGTGCTCGCGGCCTTACTAACCTATCTGATTTTACTCTTACTGGGATGGAAGTTGCTGGATAGAAGTGAGTCTTGAATTTTGAATCCTTATTGCGACAAATAGATATTATCAAGACAATAGTGGGATCAAGAAAAACCCCATAGGGATGGCTCATATCCTAACCCCGGAATTCCGCAACGCGATCCCGCTGGGGCATTCCGGGGCTTAGAAAATCAAAACCGTGTGTGAGGAGGCCATAAAATCACCAAAGCCCACACCTTCATCGACGAGCATCGGGAAAGAGTAAAGATCGGTAAGAATCCAAAACTCCGCCTAATCCAGCCAAAAAAAACTACCCTGGCTTAAGCAACCCCCGACTTCCGAAGTCACTTCGAAAGTCGCAACAGTGGTAAAATAAGTTCAAAAACGCTGTTCACGACGACTTCTGAAGTCTTTTGCTGTCAAGTCAAAGCTATATCATTACAAACTTTTCAGGTTTAGAAGCTAAAAATGACACCGCACAACAAGCGCCATAAAACCTGACAGCCTTATCGCGACAAATGCATATTATCAAGAAAAACCCCATAGGGATGACCCATATCCTAACCCCGGAATTCCGCAACGCGATCCCGCTGGGGCATTCCGGGGCTTAGAAAATCAAAACCGTGTGTGAGGAGGCTTTAAATTCACCAAGAAATACAAACGAATCGACGAGCATCAGGTTAGAATAAAGATCAGGAAGGATACAAAGCCAAACTTCGCCCATCCGGGAAAAGCTCCTCTGTCTTAGCGCTAACTTTCGACTTCCGAAGTCACTTCGAAAGTCGCAACAGTGGTAAAATAAGTTCAAAAACGCTGTTCACGACGACTTCTGAAGTCTTTTGCTGTCAAGTCAAAGCTATATCATTACAAACTTTTCAGGTTTAGAAGCTAAAAATGACACCGCACAGCAAATCCTATAACCCGGAATTTCGGC
>Ga0306910_1001035_pt1 | contig 10281 bp, 11 predicted proteins | sample AntRauMFilla2698_FD_190438 | JGI IMG/M metagenome (GOLD analysis project Ga0306910, IMG submission 190438) | Saline lake microbial communities from Rauer Islands, Antarctica - Metagenome Filla 2 #698 (v2) (version 2) | ecosystem: Environmental > Aquatic > Non-marine Saline and Alkaline > Saline ... | reverse complement strand
GTGAAGATTTGGATTCGCTCTATGGTTTAGCCGAGAGTGGGGTTCCTTCTCATTATTCGTTAAGCGAATATGGGTTGAGGGGTGAGTCACAGTTTAACGTTCATATAAATGAAAATGTTTACCAGATACCGATGAGTGCGGAATCTGCGAGGACGAACTTTCTTAAAAATCAAAAAGAGTTAGACCCATTGAGAAGAAGTCCAATCTTGCGTCTGTTAATTCAAAGTAATAATGGGGAGGCTCAAGAGATTGCTGTTTCGGTACACTTACTTTCGCGAACAAGAGACCAAAAAATAGAAGAATTATTTGACCAAACTTTAGATGACAACGAAGAACTAGATATAGGTTACGATACAAGAGAGTGGCCGCAAGAGTTGAGAAATAAATTCGCCACAAAAAGATTAGAGATAGAAAAAGAAGCGGAAAAGAAGGCTCATGAGATTCTAAACAGCGAAAAAACCATTAAACTCGCCCTTGGGTTGCAGGACGAGAAATGCAAGAAGCTATTGAACGAGGAAACTATTGAGCAGATTTTTTGTGCAGAGATAGAACCGCCGGAAGACGTTGCTAGGGAAATTATAATTCCAGAGACAATGAAAGAGTTAAATCCTGAGACAGACACATTGGCCTTATCTATGGCGGTAAATGAACTTTACTGTAATCCATTTAGGGAAGATTCCGATTACTTTGTCAGCTTGGACCTTAAAAACACTTTCCCGTCTTTTCTAGAACAAATATCTACAAATTCAAGTGAGGAATTCGCAAGGTTTAACAATGGGGTTGCTCCGATATTATCTCGCTATATGGAAGATGGTGTCTTAAGTGAAGAAGAGAGAGAGAGGATGATTCCTGAGTTGGCTAATTTTCTCGTAGAGAATGGCTCCCAAGATTTTATGGGCGAAAATGTTGTAGCAGAAACCGACGAGGAAAGAGCCTTGGCAATAGCTTCGGCCGAACAACTATTAAGAGGCAACGTAGATGGAGAGCTTTCCTCTATGGTTGATAGGGGTCTAGCTGAAACGATACGCGGAATTATTGATCGACCTCAGTCTGGGGATAGTGAAGTTCCAATTCATGAGCAAGGAACAGTTGAAGGTCTTTTTGCCGAAAGTGATGTTGATGAAGCCGGTCTAGTGTCAAACTATGCATTGGCGGCAACAGAAGAGGACAGGGAAAGAGCTAGAGTTATATCGAGAGAGATCGTTGCCGCAGAGGAAGAGGGAAGGGAAGTAGATAGAACAATTGTGGATGCCAATACTTTTAGGCCCAGAAATCTAACAACGGGTGAGGTTATTCCTGATGCTAGAACTATTGTAGTTCCTGACGCTCAGGTCATTTCCGGTGGTATAACCCCTGATCCTGTGTCAACACCCTCGCCCAATGAAATACCGAGGACAAGCGATAGAAGAACCGTTGCCTCTGACCCAAAAGAGCCGAGTGATGCTGGTGAAACAGTGGTTCGGAACGAAACGAGAAGAGCGAATAATAGAACATCAACTAGGGCAAGTGAGAGAAGGGAAGTGAGTAAGCCCGACTCAATAGATAATTCTAGAAGTGATGATTTGCGCCGACAATTAGCAGAAGCAGAAGCGAGGGTGGATCGAAGACAAAGAGAGATTGATAGGGCAATGGCAAATGGTGGTTCGCCTGATAACGACGAACTTAGGGAAACGATAGAGGACTTGAGACGTTCGCAAGATAGGGTGAGGAGATTGGCCAATAGGGTTAATAATCCTCCCTCAAGTGGCGGTAGTTTTAGAGCACCGCCTAACAATAGCGCCTTTGCGAGTAATAATCCTAACAACCCATTTTCTAACTATAGTAATCCGTTCACGCAAGATGGCACTGCCAATAGATTTCCGAGCGTAATAGAGGACGAGGAAAGAGTTGCTACTGCAATAGGTCCTAACGAAAAAGAACAAAAGAGTGGCGCAATCGCTAGTGGATCATCGAAGAGTGCGAAGGGTGTTGGACTTGGCAAAGATGGTGGCGGGGCAGTTAGTGCAGCTGTCCCTGGTCTTCCGAATGGTGGATTAATTGAGGGTTTTGAGAAATTCAAAATAGGGACTTGCGCGGCCCCAACACTATTCTATATTTTCCCTTGTTTCGTTAAAAAAGAGGTCTTTTATGAGTTTAATGAAATAGACATTGATTTTGACGAAGAAAAAGAGATTGGGAAGAAGGTGAACCAACCAAAGGCCATGGTATCGGCATTGGGTCTGGAAAGAAAGACATGGATAAAGGTAAATGAATTAGGGTTAAACAAAGAAACAGAAAAAGACGAGGTTTTGGTCACAACCTATGATTGGTTTCCTCCTATGTTAGAAGACATTGATAAATTAAACGATGAGGCCTGGAGAAATGAGAAAATTTCAGAAGTCTTGGCAAATCGCTGGAATTGGTTATTTATGAGAGAGGTGGCGCAACAAACACGAGTTTTAGAGCAAAAGGTTTATAACAAAGAAGACTTTAACCTACTTATGGATGAACGAAAAATGGATAAATTGATCAAGTCTACGGCTAATGACCTCTTTCAAAATGTTCATGACCTCAATGTGAGAATTGCAAAACAGAATAAAATGAAGGTTGAGAAGTTAAAAAGAAAAGTTGCCTCGGAGGTCAAATGACCCTGAGGTTTCTCTTTTTGTTATTCAGTTTCTCTGCATACGGCTTCCTACCGAGTCAAGACTCACTAAATATTGAAAGGTTCAAAAAGGCGAGCCTTAAAATAGAAATTTATAAGCGCCCGATTAACGAAAAAACAAAGCGTCGAGAATTTGGCCTAAGAGATACTTTAGTCTCAAGGGCGGTGGCAGTACACTTAGGAGAAGGCTATCTCCTGACTGCTTACCATGTTATGAAATCCATAGTGGAGGGGGAGAGGCACCATTATGTTAAGATTACGGACAATAATGGAAATGTTGTATCAGACTTAGGGCTTAGTCGTTGTGAAATGCCTAAAAAAGGGAAAGAGGTTGATCTTTGCCTACTAAAAGGAAATGTGGGAGATTTACCAAAAATAGAGCTTCCTAAAGACCTAGCTTTTATGCCGAAAAATACGACAAGTTACGTTTTGATAAATCAAAACGATTCCTTAGATAAAATGGGCGCGACAATTGAAGGAAACTTTGTTCGTGTGGTTGATCCCTCTAGTGGAAGTGGCGTATATAGTGCGAATAACGGCGTTCAACTCTACAGAACAAATCTAAAAACCGCTAAGGCAAACTCTGGCTCGGTGGTCTTCAATCCCGTTACCGGCCGAGTATTGGGAATTACAACTAATGCTATTAAGCGAACTAGAACAACCGCCTCTAAAAAGGAAACGTGGTTAGAGGCTGAGGTAATACCCTCGCATACCGTAAGAAGATTCTTAAATACTCCGGGTTGGAAGACACAAAAATTAAAAACAAGCCAAACAACTTATGCGAAATAGTCATTGTGATTGTAATTTTTATTCTTGACTTGCGAGAAAAATAGGCGAGAATAACAACACCCCAAAAGCTAGTAATTTCAAATAGTTATACCCCCTATAAGTATCATTATGGGGGGTAACAAAAAATAGAAAGTCCTCTAAATTTTAAGCCAAATTCCAAGGTGCCGATAAGAGTTTATTGGAGTAATTATGACAAAACATTTAGTTTTCTGTGTATTAGTTGGGATCTTCTTAGTTTCATGTGCGCACACCGGTCATCGGCCTGAGCAACTTTTGAAAAAAGGTTCTGATGAAGTGTCTGATATGTTTGTCGTTGAGAAGAAAAAATTTGAAAAGTTTGACTTGGTAAAGGGGCCTTGGATACACGATAGCCCAGGTCTTCTAATAGGCCATAGATACTTTTTAAGAGGTTTTGTCGATAAGAAGACTAATAAGGTTACTAGTCATCAAATTTATGCTGAGGCAGGTTATCAGAGTGGTGGTTGGAAATATTATGAAAAATGTGTTGATGAAAATGTAAAAGACCTAGGTTGCGTAAAAATCGACCGTGTTGTTGAAAATTGTGTTTATGGTACCTGCGTATATAAAGAAACAATGGGTGTTCCCCTTTCAAGAAAAAAACTAGAAAAATTTGTTGAATCGAAGAGAGACTTCATATTTGCCATGAAAACTAACGGAGGTGTTGTTTCAGAATTTAAGATTGATTATAGATATATAGCTGCCTATCTCAAAACCCTCAAAAAAGACTTGGATAAGATTGCAATTTCTAAAGATGGAAAGGCTAAGCGCGAGACTGCAAGCGAAAAAAGAAAAAAGTCAGGGCCGGGCTACTAAAGACAGAGTGTTAATCTAAGTCCATTAGGTAATAGCCTTCATGCTCCCCTTTTGTAATAATTCTAAAGCCCGTTGAGCCGTAACTATCGGCGTCTTCTTCTTCGTTAACTTCAATTTCGGTTAGTTTTGGGAGATATTTCATAGAAAACACAAGCTGGTTTCCTACAACATGGAAAAGCATTTTTGAATACTCGGACTTGAACTTCATTTGATGATTTTATAAATAAGCCTAAGGATTGGCTATTTCTAAAAATTATCTAGGCCCTTCTCGGTGAAGCAAGTATCCTCTAAAGGATACTTGACCCGCCAACTGACCCGCCGCCATTATAGCCCCCACTGGTGCCTCCTACCCCTCCCCCGCCGCCGCCGATAATCCTACGACCACTTTTATTACTATCGTTTAGGTCTTCTAGGGAACCAAGAGAAGGCTGGTTGTCGCTTTCTGGTTTGAACGGATCAATCCTACCGAAAAGGATCTTCACATCGCCTTTATCAAGGGACTCCCCTTTTTTTCGATGATTCATAATAATTTTCTCCATTTCCTGATCAGCTTTTAAAATGGTTAAAAGTAGTAGTTTTTTATTAAGCTCTGATAAATTAAATAATTCGGAACCACGTTCCTCATATATGCTTCTTGCGAAAGAGGGTATAGAACTACTTTTACCATCGGGCCTTAATATTAAAATTAAATCCTTTTGAATTTTTTCATGAAGAATTATATCCACTTGAGAATTTTGGAGTTCGGCAATTTGCTGCTCCATAAATAGAAATTTTAAATAGTTCATCTGATTTCCTTTAAAGCGCGCTCAGGCGCTATTTGCTTAAATTTAAAAAACGCTTATCTTTGTGTAGAAGTAATCGTTCTGTTGCCACCATCACTTGAGCCGCCGATTCCTGGTCCTGTAGAAGAAGGAAACATTTGGTTATATTCGGCAACGAGGTCAATTCCAGAAACGCTCCCACTAAGGGCACAAGCTTTAAGATTTCTGCTTCTAAGTGGTTTTTTGTCGAGTGACAGAAGTCCCAGTTCCTTGATCCTCTTATATTTTTTTGAAATCTCAGCTAAATTCTTTCTAAGCTCATGGTCATTGGAACTATGTGACGGTCTTTGATCAACGAACCACCCATCTCCTTTGCCAAATTTTTGGTATCTAACGGCCTTAAGGTTTTCTATGTTGCATCCAAATTTTCCAGTAGAGCTACCCTTGCTAGATTCCATCATTACTGCACAACCATTATTTGTATGAATCTCGATTGATTCTCCATTAATCTCAATCATTGTTATAGTTGGTTCCTTATTTTGAAGGTTGTAGCTAAAAGTGGTGACCGAGTGAGGAAATTCTTTCGTTGTCCTGTTGATTACTATTATATTCTTGTCTTTTTGAGGTCCTAAATTATTAACTTTTTCGCCAGTGAAATAGCTCTTATTTGTGCCTAAAAAAGGTTGATAAATTCCATGCTTTTCTAGGTCAAACTGTGTTGTCCATTTTTTAAAATCATCCAATGCTTTAGCGCAACTGGATGGTGTAGAGCCGTTCCAGCTACCGCCGCCACTCGCTGCCCCGTCTGGAATGCTTGCACTATCGCCAAAGCAATTGATGCTTAAAAGTGTAACCATTGTAACTGTAACATTTCTTAGAATCTTCATTTTTAACTCCCGCTAATGGTTAAGCCTCTGCCCTCGAAGGATTCCCTTCGATATTCAAAGGTAATTTTAATTGTCCCTAGTTGAATGCTGTTTTTAAGTAATCGTCTTGTTCTTCTGGAATTTCTTTTGGAACTTCGTACTTTTCCGGCTTAATCTTCTTGAATAGACCATCCTTGTGACATCTGAGAACGAATACGTCTAAATTTAGCCCTAGAACGTATTTCTTTATTTTTTCATCGTAATGCTCTAGGCTGAGGTCAGCTTCTTTCATGATCATTTCACTGAGAAAATGGCATAAGGAGAAAAGCTGGATTATTCGATAAGTTTTTCCATTAAAAGTGAAAGAATTTTTGTTACTAGCAAGTGCATCTTTTACAGTTAGGTTATCTCTATTGTTTAGCTCTAAGTAATTTGCATGAAACATTTTATTCTCCGTTGTTAAGCTTTCTGAACTCAGAATATTTCCTAATTAAAAAAAAATCCAAAATCAGGTGAATATTCTTATTTTCACGTCACCGATGGCACCGTTTTTCTTCCGCGAGAAACCTAACCTGCTGAATACTTCGTGCCACGGATAAAGATGGCACCGATTCATGTTATTTCTAATTGGAAATATTTTGAGCTACATGGTTAGTTTCAAAAATAAGGTATGTTTCGATTGGTCTTATCTCTGGCAAGATTAAGTCTTTGAAATCAGTATTAATGCCAACAAAGCTAGGCAATAGTTCAAGGGATGAATAGTAACTATGAAACGAAAAAACGGCTAATTACAAAGATTTTTGACAAAAAAATGAAATTGATTAGGGGTGAAACTGTTGATCCCTCATAATAAGGGAGTAAGAACTTTGGAGGAAAATATGAAAACACTCTTTATGACAATGGTATTAATACTTGGTTATCAGGCAAGTGCAAATGACCTAGTTACTCTTAGTGAACATAAAGAGGCAGCTGGATTCTCCATTCCGACTAAGGCTTGTTACAAGGCGGCGTCCACCTACCTAAAAGCGATGGATAAAGTAGAGAAAAAACAAGGTCAGACATTTTCTGAGCGTCCTTTCTTGAGAAGTAGCGAGGGTGCTGATGAGTTCCTTATAAGTGGAAAGGTAAAGCAGAGTGAAAAGGGTCGAGAGATTGAAATAACTCAAACAAATGAAGAAACTGGCTACTCTAATACTTTTACAATGGAATATCCTGAAAAACCTACCTTGCTAACATTTATAGTAGCAAATGGACCGTCTTTGCAGATTCATACAACTAGTAGTTGTGCAAAAATGGCTCATGCGAATTCTAAGGTAGACTTCTCTTGTCCTGTTGAGGGAATGATAGAAAGTAAAATTGTAAAGACTTACGCTGAAACAGGTCTTCGTCCTGATAATGTTCTATTTGAAAGAATGCAAGACTTAGCCAATTTTCACCAGAAGCATAGTGTTGGTGCGGAATTAAAGAAACAAAGTATAAATATGCCAGATAGATACTTGAGAGCCTGTCTATCAATGCAAGAAGAGAGTAGTTTCTCTCCTAGTCTTGTTTTTTCACAAGTCTTTCCTGATGCCCCTTTTTCCAAGTCATTGGCCAACGGTTTTGGTGGTGGAACGTCAACCAGTAAGATCGCGTCGAGAAGGTAGTTGGAATTAACCTGATGAAGTGGGAGATGAAGTTGTGAAAACAAATATACATGATTTAACAGATTTCCTAGGTCAAGGTGAAAGCATACTTACCCTAGAAGAAATTGTATCGAATGACATTCGAAGGCATACTGAGAATAGTGGTAGTCAAAAAGAACAACTCAGGTCTTTATCTGAAAGTTCTGGCTTGGGGCTAAGAACTCTTTATAGATACCTACAACAAGAGGTTACTCCTTCACCATCGTCCTTAATGAAACTTTATGTGGCCCTGCACCCGAAAATACAAAATAGAGAAGTTTTTGAGGCAGTTATTCCCTCTCAAATACTAGAGGCAATTAAAGACCACCCCCATTACCGATACATAACTTTCTCTGGTAAAGAGTTATCTGAGTGGTTTGAGAGAAATATGCTTGAAGACAAACTCTTTAGGGCGATTTTTCTAAGAATTAGTGAATCGAGCAAGGCTAGGCCTTGCACGAAAGAATGGGTAACTATAGTTCATGGCCAAAATGGCTTGGACGTACTTAAGGATATGATTGCTCACAAGGCTGTGAAAGACAATTCTGGCGATAGACTAGTTGTTAATGAGTCGGCAATCCCTAGTTGGTCGGGAAAGTTAATAGCGGAAGTTGCCAAGGAAACCCTCAATAACAACCTGATATCTGAAAATACTGAGATAGATGGTAGCAATGCTGTTGGTCTTAAAACTAAATCTGTTAATAAAGAAACATACCTCGAAATTCAAAGAAGAATGCAATCATTTTATTTAGAAATTGAAGACCTGATGGAAAAAGAAGAGAATCATGGCGATATGTCGGCATTCTTTGTAATTGCACTAGATACTAAGAAATAAAAAAGGGGATCAAGTCCCCCTTTTTTATATGGCCAAAAGAGAAGGTTTCACGGTTCATTTCTTTTGGTAACTCTATTTTTATACAAAACAATTGCTCGTCCAGTCTAGGTAAAATTATCTCATTGTGCCCCCGTTTTTCTCCATTTCTAATCTTCTTCTTATTGATCTTACATTTTTATCCAGAACTTAAAGATCTTTATACGGCGAAAGAAGCACTACATTCTTTGTACAGAGTTAAGGGCTATAAGCGAGCTTCTAGTGCTTTTAATAGGCTTACAGACTGGCTTGCTTACTCAAAAGTACCAGAGCTACAAACGCTCAGACGAACTCTTCGCAAGTGGCGAATAGAGATTTTAAACTACTTTAAAACGCGGCTAACGAATGGCCGCACTGAAGGATACAATCGAAAAGCAAAAGTGATTCAAAGGAATGCTTACGGCTTTCGAAACTTTAAAAACTATCGACTTAAACTTATTTACCTATGTAGATAGATAGTCCCTTTAAAGGTATTAAATTTATGAAAATTGGCTCATTTTTTAGTGATGACGATGAGTTATATTTAAAAACAGAAAATGGACTTAAGAAAACAGATACTTGTATCGATAAGACTTATAACGAGTCGATTTTTTATTACTGAGAGTTCGATGATGACTTTAGTTTGTTAATTTATCCACTGCGTACCGAGTACAACCCTTCTAAGCGGTGGCCGTCCATTTCTTGGTTATGACAAAGATTCTGCAAGATCAGGAAGTTTAGTTGTAAATGAACAGGAGACAGAATTAGTAAAAGAAATTTTTAATTTGTTCTTGAATTCTTTCGAGTGGAAGACTTTTCCCTTCTTTTTACCTGACATATTAGCTCCTTAAATCCTTATCGGGTTATGAGCCAAAAGTCTCCACTGAATTTAGGGGGCTAGAAAGCTGCGTTTTAATTTGAAATTCAGTACGTTTAAAAGCAATTTGGGCGACATGCTCTATGGACAATAAATCGTCATTAGTCTGTGAGAAAAAATCAGCATCGTTGAATAATTTTATAAATGAATCTTGGACTCTGATCATTTCAAAATCTTTTCTAACCATATTCCGACACATTATTTTTTCATTGGTCTTTAGTTCTATTTCAGAAAGCTCGTTCTCTTCAAGGTAAGATTCTTCTGGAAGACCCATCAAGGCCTTACCCTCTAATAGGTGGCCAGTATCAAATAAATGGTTTGTTAACGACATTAAGTTTCTCCTAGCTGTTATTTTTTTGTTGGGATGAAACTAAATTAAAATGTGCAAGAACTTCAAGAATAAACCATGTAATAACGGAAGGTTATGATTCACGAATAATAGGGCAGTTATTCACGAAGCACCTAACGTTTTAGAATTATAAAAAAGTATTCATACATGAATTATTCGTAGTGAATAATGAATAAGTCGGAAGTCAATATGAATATTTGACATTCCCCGTCGGAGAATAATATGAATAACTCTAATTTGTTTACGAGGTATCGGTGAATGGCTGAACAGCTAGGAAGTAACATATCAAATACTGTTCTTGGTCGCGATTGTGTTCGCGAGCTAAAACTAAAATACCCAAAATACAGCTCGGCCCAAATTGCAAAAGAAATTGGAATGAGCCAACCGACCTTCAGCAGAATTGAAAATGGTCAGACAAACCCAAGTCTCAATAGCGTAAGTAAACTGCTTTCTGCTATTGGAAAATCTCATAAAATTGCAGAGGCGATTGAAATAGCAAACCCAAGTTTGGCATCCACTTTAAAAGAAAATCTTTCACACAATATTGATACACCTGTCATGGGTGGAGAGCTGGCAAAGTTTTTCTCCAGCTCTGAATATAGAAATATTTTACTCTTGGCCCTTACACGCTCTGGAACCACCAGAGA
>Ga0306910_1001032_pt1 | contig 10314 bp, 7 predicted proteins | sample AntRauMFilla2698_FD_190438 | JGI IMG/M metagenome (GOLD analysis project Ga0306910, IMG submission 190438) | Saline lake microbial communities from Rauer Islands, Antarctica - Metagenome Filla 2 #698 (v2) (version 2) | ecosystem: Environmental > Aquatic > Non-marine Saline and Alkaline > Saline ... | reverse complement strand
GCCGTCCTCGTTGCCGTCCTCGTTGCCGTCCTCGTTGCCGAAGTCTCTGAGGTAATCCTCGTCGACCTCGCCTTTGTCGATGTCTTCGCCTTTGCCTTTGCCTTTGCTGTTGTCTTCGCCTTTGCCTTTGCCTTTGCTGTTGCCTGTGTCTTCGCCTTTGCCTTTGCCTTCGCCTTTGCCTTTGTCTTCGCCTTTGCCGTTGCCTTTGCCTTTGTCTTTGCCTTTGCCGTTGCCTTTGTCTTTGCCAATTTTTACCTTGTTGGTCTTGGCGTATGCGTCGTCTCGAATGGAGAAGGCCTCCCCTATCTCCCTCAATGTCTTCTGAAAGTTCTTCGTGTTCTTGAAGATCCTCCGAAGGAACAAACTATTCATTTCAGGGAGTATAGGTGTAGTCACTCCAAACAAGTAGTTCCATACATTTTCTATTGAAATCCTTGACAAAGACCATTGGGCTGGTGAATCCGCAACTGGTAGCGACTCTGGTATGGTGTCATCCGTTGCCTTTTCTTGCGCCTGCTCCCACCATGCTTTCCATGAAGTAGGCGTTACTGAATCATATGAATATGATATCGCATATGCAATATAGCCATATAAGCTGGTATCTTCGGCCTCGCGTTGGTGTTCGCCGCGGTGTTGGTGTGTCATGGTTGTGTTTGGAACAAGTGCTTCCAAGAAGGCCGCACCAACTGGGTTATCGTCTTTTGAAACATTTTTGCGGATTTCCTCAAAAACTCCGTTGCCACGGTACCCCCATGGTTGGTGGACGTCGGCAAAGTCAGAGCTCCTCAAGTCTGGTTGCTGGACGAAGTCGGCGAAGTCAAACCTCCTCAAGTCGTGGTCCGTTACAGCACGGAATACGCTCTCCCCAGCCTCGGGGGACTGTTCTCTAATCCACGCCTCAACCATTAGTGGATTTGGGTGATCAAGAAACTGGTTTGGGCGCGTCACCAGTTCCTCCTCATAGATATGAATGTCAGCTGGGTCATCAGCAGGAGCAGCAGGATCAGCAGCTGGGTCATCAGCAGGAGCAGCAGGATCAGCAGGGGGTGCTACTGGTAGCATTGCAACTTTTTCAAGCATGAACATGCCAATAAAGAAAAGCCCGTAAATTCTTTTTTTGCGCTGGGGTGCATCTACGTCGCCGTACTTGTAGACGAATTTCCATTCGTCTTCGTCGTCCACGCCCCCACCGCGTAGTAGTACTTTGGGATTTTGTAGATTTTGGGTCCTCACTGCAAGAATATTTTCAAAGGACAACACTGCACGAACGGCAGCTAGGTTTTGAATCATGTCAAGGAGATACCTCTCCAATGATGTATGGTAAGCGCGTTTTTCGGCATTCCATAAAGTACGACGAACAAGTGGTCGCAGCCGCAGCCGCTTGAAAGCGGGCTGGGCGAAAATTTCTTTCAGAACTGCGTAAGAGAGTACATCACTGTAGGCCTGATTCTCACTTAAGAGTTCTACATCTGGCGCAATCATTAACAAAGTGTCTTCGGAGACATTGAGTGGTGTGACAGAAAGAGCCAGGTCTCCTTTCTCATCTGTTCGGATGGATACACGGTGGCCGGTGATATATGCAGCGTTAACAAACTGCTGTGCACCTTTGCCGCTAAAGGAATCTATAATATTGAAATATGTAAGGTGTGTAGGCCACCATGTAATGGATGTGGTGCCCCCGAGCGGTAAGGACGATATGCCTCTCTTTGTGTAAAGTGGTGATCCTATGTTGCGTCGTTGATGCGACGTCATCGCAGTCAGTGATGGAAGTGAAAGTTGTAACTCATCATTAGCAACGCTCACACCCGCATTTTTGTAGACGCTCCCATCCATACCGTAGATGGTCCGAAGCGACTGTGCATAAAAACTAGAGAGCAATGAATTCTGGCTCCACCTACAGAACCTCAGGCCATACTCGATGGTGATGTAGCGATTCGCGTGATCGTCGGCGTCGCCTCCGCCGCCATAGAGGAAGTTTGCATCATAGCGGGAAATGTTCCTTTCAATAAATATGAAATGTTGTAAGATGGGAACGAGATGCTTTTCGAAAAGCGGATTGCCGTGGCGTATTGACGGCTTTGTTAATAGATACTTTCGGAGTATCGGGAATGCAAACACATCAAGAGCAAAGAGACAGTGGCCGCAGTCAAGAGGAACAGGGGCAGGCGATTTTTCAAAAGTCTTTATGATACCCTCAAAGAACTTGGTGTCGTAGATAATGTGGACAGACATAATTTTTTTCTGCAACACGTTGTGAGGGGATGCGTCGACCGCGGGCCCGATGACAATTTTGTCCCGCAAGTGCCAAGGCGAAGTACCTTCTTTTCGTTGCAGCTCGAGAACGCCGTGCCAGGTGTTGAGGATGTAGATGCAGTCCACGTTTCGCTCGTGGTATGGAGGCAGTGCTTGCAACACACGTAGGTCGTCGCAGTAATAGCCGCAGCGGTGGTGGAACAACGTTGGCAAAATCCCTCCAGCGAGGCCTCGGAAGATGTCTTCGTCGAGGACGTTGCTCTGGGGGCTTTCGAAAGCAGCATCAATGAAAACTCCAATGAAATTTGCGTCGTGGATGGTGAGCGCTTTGACGTCTTGGAACTGGAGCACGATCGAACACGGTAGTTTCGGATACGACCTTTTTTCCTGCGGCGGAACCACAATCATGTAGTTGCTACTTTTTCTTATACGGAGGGTTTTTTTTTCAAAAATCGACGAGCGCCGCGGCCGAGGCGCTCTCGTTCAGCATGACGAGATATTTGTAGCCCATAATTGTGATGAGGCCGTGGGTCGTGTCCGGTAAGTCCTCGATGGCCTTCAGCGTCGGCTTGCCGATCTTTGCCAGAGCCTTGCCCTGCAGCGCCGGCAGCCAGCTGGGCTTGACTTCGACGAGGCGCTTCTCCTCGGCCACAGCGCCGTCGGCGATCGTCAAATACGTCACAATGTTTGCGTTCAGCTGACTGATGTCCGTTGTCCCGCCGTCGTGCAGAAGCATCGCCAGCGCCGAGCGCTTCCGGCGCGTGTCCGCGACTTTATGGACGCCGTTGAAGACAAAGCGAACGCAAAGCGCTGCCAAGGCAAACATGAAAACCACCCACAGAAACCGAAGCATTTTCAGCTTTTCTTGATGAAACATAATATTTTTTCTTTGAAACAAGACGACAAGTTGATGGAGACCCTTGTCACGTGTGCTTCGATCTCCGGGACGGTCTACGTCATCGCGGCGCTTTACAAGGAGCTCCAGCGCATCCCGATTACGGATACACCCTCGCGCGTGAAGACCGTCAATCTGATGATTTGTGGTTGTGGTGCGCTGCTGTGGCCGACAGTTTTCGTACTCGTTCTGAACAGTGAGTTTCGTCAAGGTATAGTTGCACGTTCACGACTCTTGTGGCTGGCGTCGTCGTGGGTAATGGGCTTATTTGTTCTAGACGCCTTCTTGCTCTCGAGCTCGCCGGCGGCAAACTTTTCATCAAATAAATCAACTGAAATCCGATCGACTTTCCTCTCGGTTGTCTCTACGGTGTTCGCGTTCGGGGTCTTGCTCACGAATATTATCCCGAAAGGCCAGCGACGGAGCTCTCGTTCGGCAATAATCTGCGTCACGGGCCTGCTCATCGGCCTTGCTTTCGCGATCCCAGTTTTTGATGCCACTGAGAGCTTGTCGTCGCACATAATCTTGGCGACAACAAAGTCCGTTATCTCGTGGGCCATCGGGGTGTTCGTCAGTGGTATCGTCCTTGAGCTGAGTCAAGCAACATAGGGGATTTGGTTTTTTTTATGTAGTGAGAAAGAAACGAAGAATCAGATAATGAATTTCCTCGAGTCCCTCAAGGGCAAGCTCGTCGACGGCCCATGCTCCATGCGAGTCTTCAAGCGACCGCGCGCCAACGACACGCAGCTCGTCGTCATCTTTGGTGAGTTTCACGTAGACAACTGCAGCAAAAGCAAAGATGTTGTTCGCTTTGTCAAAATCGCAAAGGAAGCGCTGGACAAGTTCCAAGACCTCAAAATCTACATCGAGGAAGACATAATTGACCCGACAGTCGCCAAGCGCAAAGTGATCACCCAGCTCGAGGCAAAGACATTCGAGAAGAAAGAGAGCGTCAAATTGCTCACACATTCCTTCAAGAGCATCAGGAATCTCATGGAGAGGATATCGGAAGGAGAAGTGCAGGAAATGCAAAAACACGAGATCCTATGTCTTCGAGAAATGCGTCAAAACAGAAAATACCGCGGCCGGATGCTCCAAATCGACATGCGTGAGATTGTCAGCGGCCGACTCATCAATCCTCTCAACAGCTATGCGGACATGATGTCGCACTACAAGGAAATCGTAGACGAGCTCTTGCATATTCACGCCTTTGTGTCGAACAAAACAAGTGTCATGCGTGATGTCTTGAACAAAATCTTTGACGAGTGTGCCATCGGACTGGACCTCATGGAAAGGGCCATTCAGAACTTTGGCACTCGAGTCACGAGGCGCCTGAGGAATCCGAGCCGCGTCGAAGCGGAGCTTGAAAAACTGAGTGTGAAACTCTCACGTTTTGACAACTACACTCAGCTCATCTTTGATGAACAGGGCAGCCCCGCCATGCCGCTCATTCGTGTTTTGCACAGTCGAAATTGGTGGGACCAGATATCCAATTTGCTCTACGACACAATGGAGTTGTGCGTGTTATATATGGAGGAGCTCACATATGAGAGACTCCTCCACGAAAGGTCCCCTTTCGTCATCTATTATTGCGGTGACGCCCACCGCAGAAGCCTCCAAAGAATCATGCTCGAAGAGCAACTATTTTCCCTCGTCGGTGCGACTGGGGAATGCGATTCGTCGCGGCGTGGCTGTCTCCAGCTCTAACGCAGTCCATAGTTTGTTGTTTCATTGCCACAGCACCCCAAAAAAAAGGCGCAACGACAAGACCGACGCCCAAAGCGTAAACGTGTAACAAGCTACCAGAGAAAAGCAGAGGGAAAAGCATGACCTCACAACAAAATCATCGTCGCGAGAACGACGCTGCGCCACGACGTGGCGAAGCCACAACGTTGCTTTGCGACTCCGTAATTCGCGACAGCCGGCTCTTCGCCCGGCAGCTCTGGATGCTGCCCACCGATTCTCGGCACGTCATCCTGCCGCTCCCGACGCCGTCATCCATCATGCGGTGCGACCTCGAGCTGCTCTCGCGGATGCCGTACCTCGTGTCCTTCAAGAGCGACGGTGTACGGTCGATTCTCCTCTTTGGTTTTGTCCCCGGCAGCGGTGATCGCTATGCAGTTTACATCGCTCGGAACGGCCGTGTTTCGGCGGCGCCGCCGGGCTTGCAAGTTTCTTCGGAAGACGACGACGATCCGATGTTTCAAGGAACATTGCTCGACGGCGAGATCATGGAGAATGGAGATTTCGTTGTCTTCGACCTCGTCGCCGTCGATGGGGAGTCCTGCTTGACTCAGTCTTTGTCAAAACGCCTGGAGCTCGCGCAAAAGGTCGTGGAGAGGATCGGGAGCAGCAGCATACGAGTGAAGGTCTTTGTCCCAGCGACAGAGGCGGAGAAACTCTTTGAGAACTTTGACAAAAATTGTCCCACGGACGTCGACGGTATCGTTCTCGCGCCGGAGAATGATTCGGTGGGTCTTGGCCGCCTCGTGCGCTACTTCAAGTTGAAGGCGCCCTCGCAGAACACCATCGACCTCCTCTGGCGGCCGAAGGAGGCTCTTCTGCAGTGCGGCGCGCCGGGGAATGAGCTCGTTGAGGAAGCAATCCGCGGCGTATTTTGGAGCGTTGCTGATTTCGGAGACGAAGGCATTTATGAGTGCTGCATCACGACGCGAAGCGATGTGGCGGAGCCCTTCGAGCATTTAGTTCTGACGCCAAAGGCAGCCCGGCACGACAAGGAGCAGGCCAACTCAAAGTTCGTCGTCTGCCGGACCGTGCAAAACCTCGTCGAAGGCCTCACGGGCGCAGAGGTGTTCAAGGCTATTACGGCGACGGACCAGTTTGCGTCGCAGAGTCAGTTTTAGGTCGCTTGTTGTAGATGAAACCGGCCTTGATAAAGTCATCAACTTTTTCAAAACTGTCTTGCATGAGCACGCGGCGTTGCTCGTGTGAGATGTCCCAGGTCAATGCGCTGATTCCTGGCGGCGCGTGCAGAGTGATGACGTGCACGCAGTTGTCTTTGCGATGCTTGTCTTGTAATTTTAGAATGACGGTCAGCAACTTCTCGAGGTAGCCCCAAAAAGGAGCCTTCACGGACGACGACGGCGTGAACCACTGACCGGATATAGAGAAGCCCAAGGTCGTCGCGGGATCGCAGGCTTTTCCAGCGAGCCCCCGCACGGGGAAGCCATTGACGAGCGCCCCGTCGACGAGGAGATGTGCGTCGTATTTGACCGGCGCAAAGAAGACGGGAATTCCCATGGACGCGAGGGCTGCCTTTGCCACCGACATGGTTGGCGTTGTGGTTGAACTCATTATGAATTCCTCGCTAGAGCAGTGATTCAAGTCGACGGCGACGAACTTGAGGTCGATGCCCGACCACTTTTGTAGCTCCTCGAAAGTAGCTTGTTGAAGTGACGTTTTGCTGTGAATTAAGTTGTCTAGATAGAGCCTCACCTTCTCGCCATTGTTTAAGCCAAAGTCAGTCGTGAGGTCCATAATGGAGAAATCAACGAGGGGTGCGTAGTCGATCGTGAGGACGTCGCGTAGAAAGCTCTCTGGGGGAACGCGACAGGCGATGTATATCGCGGCGAGGCAGCCGATGGACGTCGCTCGGATTTCCCGGATCGAGCGGCGCTTGCTTGTAAAGTCCATGTCCGGGAGCCGCTGGTCGAGTCGCCAGAGGGCTGCGGCGATCATGGGTGCACCGCGAAGCCCTCCAGATCCAAAGACCAGCGTTGTGATGCTGTCGGCGGTGATGGGGGCGAGTTGGGTCATTCTTTTCTTGAAAGAGTGGCGCCAAAAAAACATCGATGGTTTCAACGCTCTCTCGGGGTTTTTTCTCAGAGCCGCGCCAGCTTGTTCATGCCGTGCGCCTTGCGCCATAAATTTACGGAATTGAGCTGCAGCGCGGGGTGGAGATTTTGCGTGCGCCGCCGCACCTCGGCTTCGGTCTTGGCGGGTGCTTTGCGGTGCGCCTTGAAGCTCACCTTTCGCCCGTCCGCACCGCGAAAGGACACGGTTGTTCTGACCGTTTTCACGCTTCCGCCGGAGAGACGGCGGCGACTGCTGCTGCGTGACCGTGACCGACGATTCGATCGCCGAGCGGATCGGCGTCGTGAAGGCATTTTGTGAGGTTTTATTTTGGGGTTTGGTGTTACTCTAGCCTCAAGAAAATAATCCCCCGCCTCTTTCAAAGAACTAGAACAAGATGGAAACAATACCCGGCCGCGTCGATGACTTTGAGGACAGAGTCAAGTTCCTCGCGCAGAACTTCATGAGGTATCTCGTTTCGACGACAGACAACGGGCGCTTCCAAAGCTACATCGATAGAGATCCAGTTCCAGCAAGAGACATCCAACGGAGCGATGAGAACAGCTACGAAGTCATCGTGGATGGGCAAACGCTGAGGTCCATCGTCTCGTCAGCCTCGCCAGCTATCTGCGCCGAGGCGCGGAAGACCTTGAAGCTGCGATGGGTGGACGATGCTTGCCTTGAAATAGACATTCGGCGGCCAAATGATACAACGCGCTACTTTGCGGTCTGCAGAATACGCCTCGGGCCCATTATGCGTGGCACGAGGCGGTTCCATCAGGTGTTTGGCCGCCAGGCGCGACTGTCCCCGTCGTTCAACGTCCATGTTCGATTCCTCCAAAGTCCCATGTTCCTTTGGTTGTACCGTCAACTAGAGCAAGCAGCGCTGACCCTCTTCCGGGGTGCGCCCGTGGCCGTGCCCCCGCCACCCGCTTCGCCTTCGCCGGCGCCGCCGCCTGCTGCACTGGTGCCCGATCATCCTCTTTATACTTTGATTCCCCGAGACGCGCTGAACAACATCCGAGAATTCGGCTGCTCCCAAGACGACTGCGTCTACGGCGAGCGGGGGTCCATTCATCGAAGACTCCGTTGCGGGCCCGACGGCGGCCGAAACTTGTGTTGTACATTGAGGGAACAAGGCAATAGTGAACTCGTTGAACATATTGCGGCGATGAAGGATGTAAATGTCCAGAATAGAACAGACCGCATGATCTTTGGGTTACAGACCGTAGAAAAACTCAAAATTTCTTTTTTGTAAAAATAAAGTCATGTTGGAACTTGTAGAGAATATCATCTTGAATGTTGCGCGGAAGTGCTGTCCTTCGAGATCGACCGGAAGACCCCTCACAGATCATAGAATAACTCTCGAAGCCATTTGCTTTGTCTTGAAGACGGGCATGGCTTGGAGGGATTTGAAAAGCACCAAATTTGCTCCACATTACACAACTTTCCATAAAACCTTCCGGAAATGGACTCAGCTCAAGGTCTTCGAGACAGCCTACAAAACTTTGCTTCGCCTCGATGCCGTCAAGCGCAGGCGTGGCGCAAAACACTATTGCATCGATAGCACACTGGTGAAGAACCAATACGGAAAAGACTGCCTTGGGCGAAATCCAACCGACAGGGGAAGAAAGGGAATGAAACTATCGGCGATTGTTGATGATAGAGGCATTCCGTTAGCCTTGGCCGCTTTTGGCGCAAATGTGTCTGATTACAAGACTGTCGAGCCGACCTTTCGGCAAAAACTCATTCCCCTCAACCGACGACGGCTGTTCTTTGCCGACAAGGGCTACGATTCCCAGGACGTTCGTGAGTACATGTCTGGCCAAGGCCTTCGGCCTCGTGTTGCAAAGAGAGGAACAAAAACACCTCGAGTGGAGGTGTCAGCCAGAGCCTGTGTTGAGAACTTATTCGGGTGGCTCGACAAACACCGAAGGCTTCTCATGCGCTTTGATGCTCTGGTAGATTCCTATTTGCAGCTCACTTTCCTAGCATGTTGTCATATACTTGGACGGCGCCAAACTATGGAAAACAAGACATCGTTTTCATAGTTTACGATTTCTCCAAGCCCCCTCACAAAACAGGGAGTGCGTTCAAATAGTTCAAATCTTTTCATAACGCCACAAACAAAGCAAGACCCACATGTGAGCGATAATAATGCCAAAAAGAAAGTTGTTGGCAGAAAAGGATGACGAACCTCCTGACGAAGAAGTGGAGGCTCCCACAAAGACGCGAAAGACACGATCTCCAACTCTCGACGCACTCATAAAAGCGAATGCAAAAGAACGTGGAGTCAAAGACGCAAGGCTCCGAATAAGTTTTCGATCTTGTTCTCTGAGACGGGCCTTGGCGAAGACTCACGGGCATCACGAGAGGTTGACGTCGAGCGAAAAGAAAAAACTGGTCTTTTTCCACAAGGCCGCGGACAACGCCGGACTTCTCCGGCATGTTGTGGGGTTGATTGCCGACAGAATCATCCTTCGCCTCGACGACGAATACCCAGTCATCAACAAGACGTTTTATGACCAAGTCTGGAGTTCTCTCGACAAGGTGCTCTGCGGGAAGAAAAGCCAAACGGAAAACCGCTATTTGCCCTTTGTCCAAGAAGTTGTCGGGGACTCATCTTCTCATGCAATCAAGAAACAACACGTTCTGGAATTGATCGGGGCGCCTCTCTTGTTTGAACAGCGCCAGGACGTCTGCAAGGAGATGTCTGAGAGCGCCCAGAAGCACGTCGAACAAATCCCCGCGCGCGCCAAGCAGGTCCTAGCCTTTGAAATCCGTCAACTCCTCCCGACCATGACAAAAGACGAGCAAAACAAAATCATCAGGGCCGCCCAGAAGTCTCTCGACGCCATTCCGGTTGTCAGCGACTTCTCCTACCCTGGCTTCGCCGACGACAGTCGTCTCGTGAAACTTGTGCGCTCGTATCAGCAAAAACTTCCCTTGACATACCCCGTCGAACTGCTATCGAAGGAAACGCCCACCAAGGAGTCTGATTATCCGCGAGTCTATGTCATGGCAAAGAAGATGCCTCATCTCCTCTTCCCGCTCATGAAGTTTGTCGGTGCATGCCTCGAGAACTACTACGACAACATCGACAACGATGATGATTTTGATGACGATCGTTCCTGTGACAAATGCTCGGGAATTGTCGATGATGACATAGACGAAGCGATGATCAAGACGACATCAAATCGTCGTGGCGGTCGATGGCCGAGACGCTTTGCACCCCTTCCGCGCTGGAAGAATCAGCCAGCTTTCTTGAAGTACTCCTACACACACCTCGACAACGTCAAGACTCTGTTGAACATTGATCTCACCGAGGAAGAGAAGGCCTCAGAGATGCCAAA
>Ga0306910_1001031_pt1 | contig 10315 bp, 9 predicted proteins | sample AntRauMFilla2698_FD_190438 | JGI IMG/M metagenome (GOLD analysis project Ga0306910, IMG submission 190438) | Saline lake microbial communities from Rauer Islands, Antarctica - Metagenome Filla 2 #698 (v2) (version 2) | ecosystem: Environmental > Aquatic > Non-marine Saline and Alkaline > Saline ... | reverse complement strand
ATCATCGAGAGCACGAGCACGGGCACCGTGAGCACGGCAGAGATGATGAGTCGCTGCCGCAGTGCGGCCAGCTCCGTGGCGGCACTATCGACCGCGGCAGGGGCACCGGATGCTGCGCTCACCTCTCGAGGAACGATCAGCGTCGCCGAGTACCCGGCCTTCTCGACCGCCGCAATGAGCGCGTCGGCGTCGAGTGGAGCATCCGCTCCCGCGGCCGCGCGCACGCTCGCCTTCTCGGTCGCGTAGTTAACCGTGGCTTCTACACCCGGCAGCTTGTTGAGCCCGCGCTCGATGCGATTGGCGCACGACGCACACGTCATGCCCGTGAGCTCGAGCTGCATCCCGGCAACCTCGACCGTGGCGGTCGGGTCACTAGTGTCGGCGTCGATCCCGGGCCGAGCATCCGTGGTGCTCATGATCGGGTGCTCATGCTCTAGAGCAGCGCGTAGCCGGCCTCGTCGACCGCTGCGCGCACCTTCTCCGGGCTGATCGACGCGCTCGAGCGCACGGTGACGCGCGAGGCGCCGTCCTTCTTGAGCACGACCTCGACCGCGTCGACACCGTCGATCGCGCTGACCTCTTCCTTGACGGAGGACACGCAGTGGCCGCACGTCATGCCGGTGACGAGGTACTCGACCGAGAGCCCACCGGGAGCGACGCCGTTGCCGATGCCGGAGCCGGCGGCACCGGTCTCAGCAGCGCTGCTTTCAGAGGCGCTCGTTTCAGAGGCGCTCGTCTCAGAGGCGCTCGCGCCGCTCTCGCCGGAGCCGCACGCGCAGGCTCCGCCGCCGCAGCATCCGCCCGCTGAGCTCTGATCGCCGAGCAGGTTGAGGGAGGTCTGGGGCATGCCGTTGGTATCCATGCCACTAGTCTCTCATACCCCCTAGGGGTACTCAAGGCCACCGCGTCCGCAGCGTCTTCGATGACGGCGCCGGCCGTGACGTCACATGAGCCAGGTCGCCATTCCGCGGGCTGTTGTTGCATAATGCAACTGTTCTGGTTACATTCCAAGAGGTCACCCGATACCCGCCGATAGTGCACCACCGTCACTCCATGATGAACCAGCCAGTAGCGCATCCCGTCCCAGGAGAACAACGACATGACTACGATCACGGAAAAGCCGCGAGCATGAGCGAGACGCCAGCACAGACGCCAGGTCGCGTTCTGACCAGAGTCATCTCGATTCTCTGGCTCATCTGGGCGCTGTTCCACGTACTCCCGGGGATCCTGGCGATGGCACAGGCGATCGGCACTGACCTGTCATGGGTGGCGCAACTCGAGCCGACCGCCGAACCGGCTGAGCTCGTTGCCAGCTACCCGACCGAGGCCGGAGCAATGAGCGTGATCTACGGCCAGCACGGATTCAACCTCATGTGGTTCGGGATTGTCGCCGTGGTCTGCGCGATCCTGATCTGGAGAAGCCAGCACCGGGTCGCGATGCTCTTCGTCGCCATCGTCGCTGGGTTCGCCGACCTCGGGGTCATCTTCTTCATCGACATCGTCGGCGGATACACCTCCGTCGCCGGGACAGCCATCCTGGCCGTGGCAGTTCTGGCGATCGCACTGAGCCTCCGCTACGAAATCACCTACCGGAAGGCTCAGTCGCCCCGGGTGTAGTGGCCGATATGGCGACATGCCCCCTAGGGATACTCAAGGGGATGGTCATGAATCGGCGAGCTCAGGGTCACCCCGTTGATGTCCAGGTAGAGCTGACGTTCTGTGATCGAGACAGTGATCGTGGTGCGGCGCTCGAGCGCCGCGACCGCCGCATCGATGAATCCGGGGTCAAAGCTGTGCAGCGTGATCTGTTCCACCTCGTGGATCTTCTTGCCCGTCCACAGGGCGAGCACCTTGTCAGGATCGCGGTGCGTGTAGATCGTGGTGCGGTCGGCCTTCTTGCTGCCGTGGTGCAACCGGGCCGCGTCCGGAGCGCCCACCTCGATCCACGCGGTCAACCGACCAGTGCGGTCGCGCACGACGACAGCGGGCTCCTCCGTCGACGAGAGCCCCTCGCTGAAGGCGATGCCCTCTTCCCACTCAAGGCAGTAGGCGAGCAGACGCGTCATCATGTAGGCGTCCGTCTCGGACGGATGGCGAGCGACGCGCAGAACAAGATCCTCGTACACGCCCCGGTCGACATCGGCGATCGACCCCGTGAACGTGTAGACCACTGCGCCAGCTGCCATGAGGCCCGAGCCTACGCCGAAGCGGGCCCCCTGCTGATGGGGCCCAGAGAGATACGTGGTGCGCGAGGGGGGACTTGAACCCCCACGTCCTTTCGAACACTGGCACCTGAAGCCAGCGCGTCTGCCAATTCCGCCACTCGCGCGTGAGAGACACGGCTATAGGTACCACCGCGTCAACCAGGTGACATTATCACAGCGCACACACATCGCCCGTTCGGTCATGCCTAGCCCAGACGGCTACCATCAGAGGGTCGTCGGCGCCGGTGCAGGTGCTCTCACCACAACACGCGAAGGGGGCGGCGATGGGGCTCTTAGATAGCTTCGAACGCGGGCTCGAGCGGGTCGTGGGTGGCGCTTTCGCCAAAACCTTCAAGAGCGGGGTGCAGCCACTCGAGCTTGCCGCGGCACTGCGCCGCGAGCTCGACACGAAGGCGGCGGTTGTCTCGCGCGAACGCATTCTCGTGCCGAACATCCTCACGGTTCGCCTCGCGACGGCCGACCATGCCCGCATGGCCTCGCTCGGAGAGGCCCTCATCGACGAACTCACACAACTGCTGCAGCAGCACGCGGCGGCTCAGCACTACACCTTTCCCGGCGGTATCAGCGTGACCCTCGACGCCGATGCTGGCCTCACCGAGGGCGTCGTCGTTGTCGACTCCGAGTCGGTGAAGGGCCGGGTCGCCTGGACCCCCGTTGTCGAGATTGACGGCACCCGACACCGCCTCACCCGCTCGCGCACGATCATCGGGCGCGGCAGCGAAGCCGACATCACGATCGCTGACACCGGCACGAGTCGCACCCACATTGAGATCCTCTGGGACGGCGAACGAGCCCAGGTCACCGACCTCGGCAGCACGAACGGCTCGCTGCTCAACGGTGAGCCGGTGTCGCGCGCCGTGCTCCCGCCCGATAGCGTGATTGAGATTGGTCGCACCCGGATCGTCTTCCGCGTGCTGGCGCAGACCGGCCGCAGCGCGGGGCCGTCGACGACACGGGGAGGTCAGCAATGAGCGAATTGACGCTCCTGCTCCTCCGCATCGGGTTCCTCCTGCTGCTGTGGGCGTTCGTCTTCTCGATCGTGTACGCCCTGCGCTCCGATCTCTTCGGGCAGAAAGTGCGTCGCGTCGCGTCCCCTGCGGCGCCAGCCGCCCCTCGGGCCACCGAGGTCTTCCCGCCGACGCCGCCCACCCCCGTGCCGCAACCGAAAGACGGTGATCCGCCCCCGCGGCGCCTCGTGATCACCTCCGGGGCGAAAGAAGGGCTCGAAATCGACCTCGGCGACGAGCAGCTCACCATCGGCCGCTCGTCCGACTCCGGCCTCATCGTGCGTGACGACTACACCTCGACCCACCACGCCCGCCTCATGCTGTGGGATGGGCAGTGGATGGTGCAAGACCTCGACTCCACCAACGGTACGTTTCTGCGTGGGAACCGCGTGAGCGTGCCGACGCCGATACCCCTCAACACCCCCGTGAGCATCGGCACGACGACTTTCGAGTTGCGGCGGTAACCCGGTGGCCACGCTCTCCTGGGCGGGATCCCACGTCGGTCGCATCCGCTCCAACAATCAGGATTCCGGCTACGCCGGGTCGCACCTGTTTGTGGTCGCCGACGGCATGGGCGGTCACGCGGGAGGGGATGTCGCGAGCGCGCTCGCGATTCGATCCATCGCCCACGTCGACCGCGAGTTCGAGACGGCGGAAGAGGCCGAGAAGGCGCTGAGCACCGCGCTTCTCGAGGCCAACAAGGAACTCGCCGAAGCGGTGTTCGAGCATCCGGAACTCACCGGAATGGGAACAACCGTGAGTGGCGTCGTGCGCGTGGGCGACCAGCTCGCTCTCGCCCACATCGGTGACAGTCGCATTTACCGCTGGCGTGACGGTGAGCTCACGCAGGTCACGAAAGACCACACGTTCGTGCAGCGGCTCGTCGACAGCGGGCGCATCACCGTCGAAGAAGCCGCGACACACCCCCGACGATCCGTCCTCATGCGCGTGCTGGGCGACGTCGACATCTCACCCGAGATCGACAGCACGGTCGTCGACACCGCGCCCGGCGACCGCTGGTTGCTGTGCTCTGACGGCCTCACCGGCTACGTCACCGAATCAGAGATCGCCAGCGTCCTCGCCCACCAACCCGACGCGGCCGAAGCCGGTCAGCAGCTCATCGAGGCGACCCTCGAGAACGGCGCTCCCGACAACGTCACGATCGTGATCATGGGCATCGACGACACCTCCTCGAGTGGCCTCGCGCAGCCGAGCCTGGTGGGCTCCGCGGGTGCGCCTCTGAGTTATGCCAAGGTCACCACCAAGCGTTCGCTGCGCATTCCGGCCATGTTGCTGCACCCGATCCGCGCCGCGACGACCGACCCGGAGGACGAGCACTTCGAGCCCGAGTCGGAAGAGTTCCTGAAGGAACTCATCGCCGAAGATCGCCGACGGCGCATCAGACGGCGCATCACGTGGACGGTCGGTGTGGTGCTCGTGATCGGCGTGATCGTCGCCGCTCTGGCCGCCGGGTACCAGTGGACGCAAACGCGCTACTTCGTCGGCGTGGCCGACGGCACGGTCGCCATCTACCAGGGGGTCCAGCAAGACCTCGGGCCGATTCCGCTGTCAACGGTGGTGGCAGAAACCACCATTGCCGTCGATGATCTGCCCGACTTCACGCGACGCAGCGTCGAAGTCACGATCAACGCCGACGACCTGGGCGACGCGTACCGCATCGTCGAAAGGCTTCAAGATGCCGTCGACTGAGCCCACCGCGCCCCTTGCCGGTCCCATCGTTGATCTGGATGCCCCGAGCGCACCCGTGACCGAATCGATCAAGGTGCGCTTGCGCACGCCGACACCCCTGCGCAACCTCGAGTTCTGGCTCGTCCTCCTCGCCATCGCGATCACGGGTGCTGCCGTGACCCTCGTGCAACTCGGTGCGCTCGGCGAACTCGATCCGCAAGTGCTGCTGTACTCGGCGGGGCTTGGCGTGCTCGGGCTGGGCCTCCACGCTGCCCTGCGGGTCGTCGCACGCGACGCCGACCCCTTCCTCCTCCCCATCGGCATGACGCTCAACGGCCTCGGCATCGCGATGATCTACCGCCTCGATATCGCGGAGGGTTTTGCCGGCTGGGAGAGCGCCGGCATTCGGCAGATCGTCTGGACGGCGATCGCCATGACAATCGCCGTGGGTGTGATCGCGCTCCTACGCAATCACCGCACCCTCGCTCGGTATCGCTACGTCGCCATGCTCGTCGGTATCGGCCTTCTGCTCCTCCCCATGCTTCCCGGCATCGGTCAAACCATCAATGGGGCCAGGTTGTGGATCCAGGTGGGCCCTCTCTCCTTCCAGCCGGGAGAAATCGGCAAGATCGCCCTCGCGGTCTTCTTCGCCGGATACCTCGTCACCGCCCGCGAATCTCTCTCGATCGTGGGGCGCAAGTTCCTCGGCATGCAGCTGCCCCGGGGTCGCGACCTCGGACCCATCCTGATCATTTGGATCGCCGCGATGGGTGTTCTCGTCTTCCAGCGTGACCTGGGCACCTCGCTGCTCTACTTCGGCCTCTTCCTCGTCATGATCTACGTAGCCACGGGCAGGCTAAGTTGGGTCATTCTAGGCCTGACGCTGTTCGTCGCCGGGGCGCTGTTCGCCAGCCGCACTCTGGGTTACGTCGGAGGACGCTTCGATGCGTGGCTCGACTCGTTCAACCCGCAGGTGTACGACGCCGCCGGTGGCAGCTACCAGCTCGTGCAGGGCATGTTCGGGCTCGCCGATGGTGGGCTCATCGGCACGGGCCTCGGCCAGGGTCGCCCCGACATCGTGCCCCTCGCCGAGAGCGACTACATCATTGCGAGCCTGGGTGAAGAACTCGGGCTCGTGGGACTGTTCGGCATTCTCGCCCTCTACCTGCTGTTCGTTGCCCGAGGATTCCGCATCGGCTTCAACGGCAGCGACGACTTCGGCCGCCTCCTCGCCGTCGGGCTAGCGTTCGTCATTGCGCTGCAAGTGTTCGTCGTCATCGGTGGAGTCACGCGCGTCATCCCGCTCACCGGTCTCACCACGCCGTTCCTCGCCGCGGGAGGCTCCTCGCTCGTCGCCAACTGGATCATCGTGGCGCTCCTCCTTCGCCTGAGCGACAGCGTGCGCAACAAGCCGCGACTGGTGGTGGAGGACTGATGAACAAAGAGCTACGCCGCGTCAGCATCGCCACCCTTGCGATGTTCCTCGCGCTCTTCGTCTCCACGAGCGTCATTCAAGTGTTCGCCGTCGATGATCTGCGCGCGGATGACCGCAACGTGCGCACGTTGTACGCGAGTTACTCGGCCGAGCGCGGTCCGATTCTGGTGGGCGGAAGTCCCATCGCTGAATCCGTTCCCGTCGACGACGAGTACGAGTTCCTGCGCGTGTATCCCGAACCCGAAAGCTACGCGGCCGTCACCGGGTACTTCACCCTCAATCAGGGAACAACGGGTATCGAGGGCGCCTACAACGACTTTCTCACCGGCACGGCCAACGAGCAGTTTCTCGACCAGCTCGCCGCAGTCGTCACCGGCCAGAATCCTCGCGGTGCCGCCGTCGAATTGACCCTTGACCGCGCCGTGCAGCAGGCCGCGATCGAGGCGATGGGCGACCAGCGGGGGTCGATCGTCGCGATCGAACCGGCAACGGGGCGCATTCTCGCTCTCGTCTCCACCCCCACCTACGACCCCAATCGCCTCGCCTCTCACCAGACCTCCGAGGTCCTCTCGGCCTACGACGAGTTGCTGGCCGCGGAGGGCGACCCGCTCATCAACCGCGGCATCAGCGGCGACCTCTACGCTCCGGGTTCGGTCTTCAAACTGCTTGTGGCCGCCGCCGCTCTCGACAGCGGCGCTTTCGATTCCGGTGACGAGGTTCCCAACCCCCCCACCCTGACCCTGCCCCTGAGTACCGCCGTCGTCTCCAACTCGGGCGGCAGCACGTGTGGCGGTGGTGAAACCGTCACGCTCGCGAACGCCTTGCGGTTGAGCTGCAACGTGCCGTTCGCCGAGATCGGGCTCGAGCTGGGCCAAGACACCATCGGCAACTATGCCGAGGCGTTCGGGTTCGGCACCGCACACGCGATTCCCATGATCGCCACCCCCAGCCGCTACCCCGTGGGCATGGATGACGCTCAGCTCGCGCTCTCGTCGTTCGGTCAGTACGACGTGCGCGTCACCCCGCTGCAGATCGCCATGATCAGTGCGGCGATCGCCAACGGTGGCAACCTCATGCAGCCCACGCTGCTCGATCGCATCCTCGCACCAGATCTGGCCACCCTGGAGGATCCCGAGCCCGTGCTCCTGAGCCAACCCATCGCTCGATCGACAGCGGGTGAGCTCACCGCTCTCATGGTGGACGGGGTCGCGAACGGGGCCGCATCTAATGCCAGAATAGAAGGCGTTGATGTGGCGGGTAAGACCGGCACAGCCGAGAACGGACCGAACGAGCCCTACACCCTGTGGTTCACCGGATTCGCTCCCGCAGACAACCCCCAGGTTGCTCTTGCGGTCGTGATCGAAAACGGTGGGGGTTTGGGGCAAGCCGCGTTCGGCAACCAGATCGCGGCTCCCATCGCGAAGAGAGTGCTTGAGGCGGTGCTGAACAGATGAGACCCACGAGCGGACTCACCTTCGGGGGGCGCTATCAACTGCTCTCGCGGATCGCGATCGGTGGGATGGGAGAGGTCTGGCAAGCGACCGACCTCATCATCGGGCGCACTGTCGCGCTCAAGATTCTCAAAGATGAGTACATGGGCGATCCCGGCTTCCTGGAGCGCTTCCGCGCTGAAGCCCGGCACGCCGCACTCGTCAACCACGAGGGCATCGCCAACGTCTACGACTACGGCGAAGAGGAAGGCAGTGCCTTTCTCGTCATGGAGCTCGTCCCCGGCGAAGCGCTCTCGACCGTGCTCGAGCGTGAGCGAGTACTGCCCTCCGACCAGGTGCTCGACATCATCACCCAGACGGGCTCCGCGCTGCATGCGGCCCATCAGGCCGGCCTCGTGCATCGTGACATCAAGCCGGGCAATCTGCTGATCACGCCCGACGGTCGAGTCAAGATCACCGATTTCGGCATTGCTCGCATCGCCGACCAGGTGCCGCTCACCGCGACCGGCCAGGTCATGGGCACCGTGCAGTACCTCTCGCCCGAGCAGGCGAGCGGGCACTCTGCCTCCCCGTCAACGGATGTCTACTCCCTCGGCATCGTCGCCTACGAAGCACTCGCGGGCCGAAGGCCCTTCACGGGTGAGTCGCAGGTCGCGATCGCGATGGCACAGATCAACGAAGCGCCGCCTGAGTTGCCGGTCACCGTCGCCGAACCGGTACGCAATCTCATCCTCGCCTCGATCGCCAAAAAGCCGGTTGATCGTCCCGCCTCCGCGAAGGCTTTCGCGCGCGCGGCACAAGCCCTGCGCCGCGGAGACATCGGCGCCGCGGCCGCGATCGTTCCCGCCATCACGGGAGGCCCCTCGAACGAGGCGACCCAGGTGCTCGGGGCTGTTCCCAGCGATGACGCCACACGGGTGCTGCCGAGCATGACGGGCACTGCCACGCCGACCGCGCCGCAACCCACCGCGTCTCAGCGCAGCCCCTGGACGTGGCCGCTCGTCGCCCTGAGTGGAATCCTGTTGCTCGCGCTCGTGGGCGTCCTCATCGCCGCCTTCGGGGCGCCCAACGGCCCGGCGCCTGTGCCCACGGACACCCCCACCGTCGAGCCGACGGAGTCCGAAACCCCCACGCCTGAGCCGACCGTCGACACGGTATTCATCGACGAGGCGGAGTGGATCGGGCTCTCCCGAGCAGCCGTGCAGGCCAAGGCAGAAGAGCTCGACCTGCGCATCGAAGAGGTCGACGGCAACATCGCTCCGAGCCAAGATCAGCAGGGCCGCTCGTATCGCACGAACCCTCAGCGAGGCGAAGTGCAGCGTGGCACCCTCTTGACGGTGTTCTTCTACACCGATATCCCAACCCCTCCGCCGCCCGGCAATCTTGCGATCGCCCCCGGTGAGGGCCCGTATCCGGCTGGCAGCGACGTGACGCTCAGCTGGCCGTCGTACACGGACTGCCCCGCGGGCTTCACCCTCCAGGGCTACAACGTGACGATCGTCGGCGGAACTCCGGCGCAGAGCAACCCGCTCTCTGCCTCCGCGACGAACCTCGTCGTGACGCTCGCCGACAGCGGCCAATTGCGTGTGACTTATGTCGCCCAGTGTGGTTCGTTGCAATCCGAGCGCTCCAACGAGCTCGCCGTCAACATCACGGAGTAGTGAGCAATCTGGGCGGCTTCGCCGCGTCGACGTCCATGACGACCACCTACACTGTGACCGGAGCAGGGCTCGCACGACAATCACACGCCGCGAAGGGGAACAGGTGACGATGGACGAGGTCGCACAGGGGTCTCGCGTGATCGCGGGTCGCTACGAGTTGAGCGGCCTCATCGGTCGCGGCGGAATGTCCGACGTGCACGTCGCCACCGATGCGAAACTCGGTCGCCGCGTCGCCGTCAAGCTCCTCAAGTCAGCGCTCGCCAGCGACCCCGTGTTCCGCACTCGGTTTCGCCAGGAGGCTCACGCCGCCGCGCGCATGGCGCATCCCACGATCGTTCGTGTCTTCGACGCCGGGGAAGAGATCGTCCACGAAGCAGGAGTCGGCGAGAGCGTCGTGCCGTTCATCGTCATGGAGCACATCGAGGGTCGGCTGCTCAAGGACATCATCGCCGAAGGCCCGCTCGACCCCACGGAGGCTGGCCGCATCATCGAGGGTGTGCTCACGGCACTCGAGTACTCGCATCGGGCGGGAGTCGTCCACCGCGATATCAAGCCGGGCAACATCATGGTGACGCCGACCGGCCAGGTCAAGGTCATGGACTTTGGTATCGCTCGAGCAATCTCCGACTCTGCGGCGACCGTGGCACAGACCAGTAGCATTCTGGGCACCGCCCAGTACTTCTCGCCCGAACAGGCTCGAGGCGAGACGGTGGATGCGCGTAGCGACCTCTACTCGACCGGCGTCGTGCTGTTCGAAATGCTCACCGGTCGGCCGCCGTTCCAAGGCGAATCACCGGTGGCAGTCGCGTACCAGCACGTGAGCGAGCCACCGGTGGCTCCGAGCTCT
>Ga0306910_1001030_pt1 | contig 10323 bp, 3 predicted proteins | sample AntRauMFilla2698_FD_190438 | JGI IMG/M metagenome (GOLD analysis project Ga0306910, IMG submission 190438) | Saline lake microbial communities from Rauer Islands, Antarctica - Metagenome Filla 2 #698 (v2) (version 2) | ecosystem: Environmental > Aquatic > Non-marine Saline and Alkaline > Saline ... | reverse complement strand
TGATGGCGTCAGGGTGAGTTTCATAGCCGTTTTTCCGGGCGATTTCTGCAAATAACTTGTCCTTGAGCATGAATTCCAACGTACGTCGCATTCCTTGTTGAATGATCTGTAACGGGATTTCAGGTAACCGGGCGAAGAACTCCTCAACGGTAAATGGTTTGTCATCGAGACTGGCAATAACCTGTTGAGGATCAATATCTGAAAATCCCATATCACTGAATTTCTTAAGTAAAACCGGGTAAGAGTTGGTTTGGGATATTTCCTGCGCCCACTGCTCAACTACGGGCAAAATGCGTTGAACCACATTTACGTTCACAGCCAGCGGATGCACTTTGAGCGTTGAATCGATAAATGTGATGGATAGTTCGTCAAATCGTCGTTGAGTGAAATCAAATTCGAGGTTTTCGCGGGCGGTTTCAAAACTGCTTTGATCGATCTGAACCGTGCGGGTCCGGTTGGTGAGCCTGAAAATATGGTAGCCGTTTAGTGAGGGAACGGGGCGTGAAATCTCTCCGATCTTTAAATTATACGCCACCGATTCGGGGGCTAAATCCATATCATTCCAGCTTACTTCGCCCATTTGCCAGGCCGATTGGGGATTTGGAACATTGTATTTGCTCATGGAGGTCGCCGCCAGGGTTTCAAACGGCGTTCCGGATTCGAGTTGAGTGTACAGGGAATCAATTTCGCGCTCAGATGAGGAGTAAATTTGTTCCAGCTCGAGCGTTGTGTTTTGCTTATCAAATACAGCCCGAATATCGGTTTTGGTTGGCTCTGGAATACGGTTTAATAAAGTTTCCTGAATATATGCCTTCCTGAGCGCGTGTTCTTTTGCCCTTCTGATGCGCTCGGTGACTTCAGGCAACGTGTCGAGTGATTCCTCTCGTGCCTGATCAGCCAAAATCTTTAAATGAATTATCTCAGTCGCCAGTCTTTTCCGCTGTTCAAACGAATCGGTGATGGGCTTTTGCGTTGTTTCCTGAATGTAGAGTTTTCGAAATTCCTGCTGATCAACCGAGTAGTTATTCCACTCCGCAACCAAGAGTATCGTTTCTGAAGGTTGCTCCGAGGAGCAATTCACCAACAAAAAAAGAGATACTATGCATAGGATAAAGTATCTCATGCAACAATTATGGTTTCGATTGCGTGATGTCTGACCAGAAGCGAAATGGTTTCATTTTTTAACGTCTGTTCCGACTCGGCATTCCATTCATCCCATAAATCACTTGTACACCATTTAGCTGCCGGCCAGTTGATGGAAAGTTGTACATCTTCATCCTCATCCGAAATATTATAGATTCGAATTACGGTATGGCCATCTTTATTTATCCTGAAAGATGATAGTAAGATATTGGGATTATCGATATTGAGCCACGATTTTTCTGTGGGAACCGAACCTTGCTGCGGGGCATCTATCAAACGGGGAATTTCCTTCACATAAAGCGGATGGGAAAACGTTTTAATACTTTGGATGATCTCCGGAACGGATATGTTTTCGTATCCGAACGCAAAATGCTGCTCAAAATCCCGAAGGCACTGAGCTTCAGGTGTATCTACTGATGGGCCGGCCTGCACGCGTCTGATACGTCCGTTTCCAACCGAGAGTTTTTGAACCGAGCGATGAAGTGTAGTGGCCAGGCAGCCGGAGCCATCTCTTTCCACAATCTCAATTTCTGGATTTCCTCGATGAGCGGTCCAATGGTGATATTCTGTTCCCAAAATTACGCTCCCATCTCCCTGATGCAGGGTTTGATAGTTGAATTCTCCCGGATATTTTTCGTAGCGCTCTGAATTTGTCTCAGGAGTTTCAGCCTGAACCTGAGTGCGTTCAGCCAGACGAAAGTGTCCGTCAGTGATTAATGTATCCTGCAAAAATCCAGTCTTTGAAATCAGTCGCAACCGCCCGTCTTTTATCGTATTGGTGTAGCTGAGATTAAGCAGGATTTGCTCGTTTTCCAGATGAATATCAGCGTTTATGTAAAGCTCAGTATTGGTTTTGTCTTCTATTGACGACGGAACGGAAAGTTTAAAAACGGCTGTGGCATTATTATCAGACGCTACTGAAAACGAGTGAAGTTCAGAAGTATATATTCCCCCGTTTTTTAAGGGACCAAACGAATAGGTGTCGCCTTCATCCTGTTCAAACTCGAACCAAAACGGATGTTTAATTTCTATATGTGAGTTTTTTATTCTGAGCGTCAGATATTGATTCTTTTCGGTGAGTTCATAAGAAAGATTTTGAATAGCATGTCGATCAGGGTTTTTGAGATCAGATTCTTCTCTTGGCGTATCTGTTAATGTTGCCTGATAGATTTGGTGACTGAGTCCCTCTATTTCTGCCTGAAATTCTATTTCGTACAATCTGCCCCAGGTATTTCCAAGATAATTGCGACTGACTTCAGGAGCAGAAGATTGTTTTACAAAAGCAGGAATTGAGTTTCCTGCGGGATCAGTGAGCTCGATCTGGTTATCGGCTGGTGAATCACCAAACTCACCATCAGGATTTGGGAAAAAGATGGTGGTTGAAATAGTTTGAATCACGCTGAATGGATGTGGATTGAACACAAACACAGGTGTGTGAGTCTTATCCTGCTTTCCGTTCTTTGCAGTTCCGCTGAGCGCAATTTGCTCAAGTGTTTCTGTAATGAGTACATCGCCAATATCTTCAACTGCCGCAAAACGTTGTTCGTTATCTCTGTGCACCTGATCAACCGAACAACCGCAAATATCGTCGTGAGGATGATTTTTCAGCAGTTCTTTCCATGCGTAATCAAGCATCGATTGGTCTGAAGGCTCTCCGCTTATCTGTTTTCTCAGAAATCCTATGGGTTCAGCGTAGCGCTCAAGCATCTGTTGTGAACGGTGATTTTGATGCTTCAGGTACATTCTCGTTGAAAACACACTTGAGAGTATAGGATGGTGTGCGTTTCCAAGAAGATCTCCTGAAAATTCCTCTGTAGGGCGCTGTTTTGTCGTTAGTGTGGTGATAAAATCATCGAGAGAAGTGTGCTTTATCTTCGGATTTTGTGATTTATTGAGTTCGCGCAGAAGTTCAGGAATTTCTTTTTGCTCCGGCATGTGATCCATTCCATTGAGAAGGAGCTGAACAGGTAATTCCTGAGTATTGTTCAGGTTGGCAATCGTTTCAGAAATCTGTTTCTGAGCCAGCTCGGATTTTGGAGTTGAAGCCTCGTAGCGTCCAATGATTTGGGGATAGCCAAGAGCTGAAGCATTGAAATAGCCTTCTTTGAGATATATCGCATCGGTTGTGCTGCCATCGGGCGCACGCCATGTGAAATATAGTTTGAGTCGTTCAGCTTCTTCCAGCGGCATTCCGCGCATGAAAACAAAACTGTTGTATCCGAGCTGAGAAAACACTTGCGGCAGTTGTGCCCAGTGACCGAATGGATCGGGTATGTAGCCGACATTAGAGAGTTCGCCCAAATCTTTGGAGATCTTTCTGGCATATTGGAAATTTCGTATTACTGATTCACCACTAACCAGAAATAAATCGGGTAAAATGTACCATGGTCCGATGATTAATCTCTCATCGCGGATCAACTGTTGGATTCGGGACTTGTTCTCCGGCCTGATCTCCAGATAATCTTCCAATAAAACGGTTTGGCCGTCGAGGGTAAAGCTTTTGTAAACGGGATCTGATTCAAGCAGATCAAGCAATCTGTCTATCACCTGAACAAGTCGAAAGCGAAATTGCTGAAACGAGAGATACCAGGCGCGATCCCAGTGACTGTGAGAAACCAGATATAGCTGTTGTTTGTCGGACATCAAATAAAAATGGTGTGATTTAATTGTACGAATCAATGCGGAAACCCTGCACTGTTGAAGTGGCGGAAGTCAATCGCTTGCAATATGAAATAGCAATGTGCGAATGCTTAATAGCTCCGTAAAGTAGTTTGACTGTACTAAAATAGTAAAATAAACATAATGAACATAATTAAGATTGAAGCCTTTATGACGTTTCAATAATCATGATTATGCCACGTAATGGCTTGCTACGGCATATCAGGACGATAAATTGAAAAAAGGGCTTTTTTTAAACAGAAAAAGGTTGACAATTATCAAAAGCCTATGTATCTATTGCGTACACACATAGTGCATAATACAAGATTGTGGGTATTAGGCATATGGTAACCGTGAACTTAATCAGAGTATTTTATGAAAAGACTACTACTATTGGGATTGTGTTTTTTGACCGCACAGATGGCCGTGGCCCAAGCGCCCAACATTAACAACTTGTATGATATCGCCCTGAACGGAGAGGCGGTAACCGTTGACGGAGATCTTGCCGACTGGCAGGATGCTCAGTGGATCTATCTGAGTCAGGATTCTCCTCATTTTACTGAGATTCAGGGATTGCCTGATTCGCCAGCTGACTTCAGCGCGTTTTTCGCCATAAAGATGGACGCTGATAATGCCTATTTCGCTATAAGCGTGAGTGATGAGGGTGTTCCGATGATTGAAACTCAGGCAGAGCCTAACCTTGCTTTCAATTATGATCATCTAAGTGTTTATTTAGGTTTGTATGATATTGGTGCCAATGCAACGAGTTCGCCCCATCAGACAATTGATGGTGTTGAGTTTATCAATGCTGAAACTGAAGATACTGTTGCGGCAAACCGAACCTATCGTATTGCGCCGGAATATGATAACACGGGAACAACCTTAGGTCCTGATTACCAGATGCTGGTTCGCGCGCTCGATTATGAAGGACTGGGAATTGATCCGCAAACCTATAATGGCGCTTACATCGATACCACAATTCAGGGTACCGAAGTTGCGACTGCTTTTTATGAAGATGAAACCGGATATATTTTAGAATGGAAGGTTCCGTTTTCTTCACTGGCCGGACAGGTTGCCAAGCCCACCGGACCCTTCGCTAATTTTGAATGGCCATTATTTGAGCCAACTCACGGAGAGATTATCGTGTTTGACGCTGATGTAACGGATGATGACGGCGAAGGTGGTTTGAACACATATATGCGTGCCGGCGATCAGCCTTCACTCTGGAGAGATTCAAAAGGATTTGGAATGCGCGGACGGATTGTTGACCTGGCTCAGGCTGAAAATGATGTTCCTCGTACCAATTACTATGTAAACTACCGCTCCGAGCTCGAAGTAGTTGTTGACGGTGAGATTGACGACTGGCAAAACGCCGCGTTCTTTGGAATGGGGCCGCATTCGCCTCTCTTTACTGAAATTCAGGGTGTTCCTTCCTCTCCAAATGATTTCAGTGGATACGTTGGTTATCAGATGGATGATGAAAACCTCTATGTGCTTACACGTGTTCGTGATGGCGGAAATGCTATGATTGAAACACAGGATGAACCAAATCTCGCGTTTAACTATGATCACTTGAGCTTCTATCTCGGTGCTTATGATATTGGCAACGCCGCCGGATCTCCCCACGTTGAAGGACTTGATGATGGACTTGAGTTTTATGATCCTGTAACAGAAGATACTATCGCCGCAACGAGAACCTACCGAATCGCTCCCGATGTGGATAATGTGGAAAGCACGCTTGGTGCTGATTATCAGATGCTCGTTCGCGCGCTTGATTACGCCGGAATTGGAATTGATCCCCAAACGTACAACGGCGCTTATGTGGACACCACCATTCAGGGAACTGAAGTGGCAACCGCGTTTATTGATGAAGAAGGCGGATACACGCTTGAGTGGAAAATTCCATTTACATCACTTGCCGGAAATATTGCAAAACCATCACGAGAATTCTCAAACTTTGAATGGCCGATGTTCTCTCCCGAAGACGGACAGGTTGTGGTTTGGGATGCCGATATTACCGACCGTGATGATGATACGGGCGCTTTGAATACCTATCTGCGCGCAGGAAATCTCCCCGCACTCTGGAGAGATTCAAAAAGCTTTATGATGCGTGGAAAAGTCACGCTGACAACGGATAATCCTGTGTCAAATGAGGATGAAATAATTGAGCAGCTCGGTGAATTGCCAACCTCTATAGCGCTGAAGCAGAACTATCCGAATCCATTCAACCCAACCACAAACATTGAGTTTGCTCTGCAGAGCAGAAATGACGTACGCATCTCTGTTTATAATATGCTGGGACAAGAGATCGCTGTATTGGTTGATGGTACTCTCAGTGCCGGAACGCATACGGTGAGCTTCAACGCAACGTCACTTTCAAGTGGAATCTATTTCTACACTCTCCAATCGGGTGCGGAAACAATTACTCGTAAGATGACGCTGATTAAATAATCTATCAATTAGTAGTTACCCCAAAAGGTTTGTTCGGCTGTGTTCTGTAAGGTGCGCAGCCGGGCTTCCTTTTTTATTCTGCTACCATCACGGCAGATCAAATAAATCATAATATTGATCTCTCATGATAGTCGCGGAAGTATAAACAATACACGATCTAACGATGTTGTCTGAATGAAAATCTGGAAAATTTTAGCTGTCGGCTTGCTGTTTACGTTTTGCGTTCAGAATGTGGCGCAGGCTCAAACTACGGGGAAAATTGCGGGGACAGTTACCGATGCTCAGGGTGAAGCGCTTGTGGGCGTTAATGTTCTGATAAAAGGAACTCAAAAAGGAACCGCCACCGATCTGAACGGCGATTATTTTATTCTTAATGTGAGATCCGGAACCTATACCGTACAGGCTTCCTACATTGGATTTCAAACCACGGAAATTCAGGAAGTTCGGGTATCGGTCGATCGTACCACAACTATTGATATAATCATGCAGGAGGAAGCGTTTGAGGGAGAAGAAGTTGTCGTCACGGCTCAGCGTTCTATGGTTACAAAGGATCAAACTTCAGCTTCATCAAAAGTAAGTGGTGATGAAATTATGAAACTGCCAGTTGACAGTTTTACGGAATCAGTTTCTAAACAAGCCGGAGTATCGCGCGGAGCAGGTGGCTCACTCCATATTCGCGGCGGCAGAAGCTCTGAAATTAAATATTATGTTGATGGCGTCGCGGTTTCAAACCCCTTTAACAATTCACTCGCTGTCCCGGTCGAAAATACCGCCGTTCAGGAAGTTGAGGTGATTTCCGGAACCTATAATGCTGAATTCGGGCAGGCCAACTCGGGAATTGTCAATATTGTGACCAAAGACGGAACCAACGAATTTACGGGTACGGCTATTTCAAGTGTGGGCGGATATTTTTCAACTAATGATCAGATATTTTACGATATAGATGAAGCTTCACCGTTGGGAGAACAGTCGCATGAAGTCTCGTTCTCAGGACCAATTCTGAAAGACAAACTCTCCTTTTTTTCCAATTTCAAGTACACCAATCGTGATGGATATCTGTACGGAAGAGAATACTTTTTGCCTTCCGATTCATCCATTTTTGCGGGACAAACTGCTGATCAGTGGATTATAGAATCCTCGGGAGACTCCAGCGCGGTGCCAATGAATAAATCGGAAGGCCTGACGGCGCTTGGAAAGTTAACGTGGAATCTCACCAATAGTCTTAAAGTTAATTACAGCCTCACGTACAGCACTTTTGAAGCCGATGTGTATGGACACCCTTATCGCTACAATCCCTACCATCAACCCACGCAGTACAATAATTCATATAACCACCTGCTGGCGGTGAATCATGTTCTGAGTAACCGTATGTTTTACAATCTCAGATTTACCTGGTACACCACCGATTTTTCTCAATATGTATATGAAAATCCGCTTGATTCCCGCTATCAGTACATCACAGGAAGAAGTAATCAGCCAAGCGATGTATTCAGTACAGGTGGAGTAAATAGTTACTGGACTGATCGTAAAAGTAATACCTACGCGTTTCGTTTTGACATCACCCGACAGATAGGAACCACAAATCTGGTAAAGGCGGGTGTAGAGTATCGTTATAATGATCTGGATTTTCAGGAATTCTACATTCAGGCGCTCAGAAGCAACGATCTGCAGCCGGAAATTCCCGATCCAGATACAAGGCTAAACAACTCATACATCAAAAACCCTATCGAAGCAGCCGCGTTTTTGCAGGATAAAATTGAGATTGAAGATCTTATAATCAACGTTGGAATTCGCTTCGATTATTTTGATCCCAATTCAAAAATTCCAACCGATCTGCGTGACCCATCCAACACCCAGAATCGTCCGCCCGAAGTTGCCTACAAAGACGCCGAGGTGAAATACCAGTTTTCACCCCGTCTCGGATTTGCCTTTCCCATCACCGACCGTGGTGTGATTCACGCTTCCTACGGACAGTTTTTCCAGATTCCTGAGTACAGTCGGTTATATGAAAATCCCGAGTTTGAAGTGGTGGGATCAACATTCTCCGACCTGATTGGAAATGCCAACCTCGACGCCCAGCGCTCCACAACCTATGAAATTGGACTTCAGCAAGAATTAAACCGATATGTCGGTATTGATCTGACAACGTATTATCGTGATGTTCGGAGCCTCGTGGGAACAAGATTATACGAAGCCCGAACCGGCGGCGACACCTGGGGCAGATATGAAAACTCTGATTTTGGTAGAGTTAGAGGAATAACGGTATCCACAGAAATTCGCAGCGATATAGGGGTTGTGGGAAATATAAACTACACCTATCAGTCGGCCCGGGGAAATGCTTCTGATCCTCGTCAGGCGTTTTTAGATGCTCAGAATAACAACGAAGCCACACGAAATTTGCTTCCGTTGAGCTGGGATCAGCGCCACAATATTTCAGGTGCGGTTACTTTTTCCCGACCCAATTACAACATCGGAATTCAGGGCACCTTTCACACGGGTTATCCTTTTACACCATTGGATGATAATCGTCAGCCGTTGCTTGAGCTCAGGAATCAGGCTCGTTACGAATCTGAATTTATTCTCGATCTGCGTGCCGCTTATATCATGACTATTCAGGGCATTCAAACACAGCTTTTTATGCAGGCGCAAAATCTGCTCGATTTCTATCGTGATGATCGTTTTGCCCGGCTTTATCTTAACGACATTCGCTCGCATCAGAGCATTGGAAAAGATCGCATTAATTCACTTCGGGAATATCGTTTAAGCCCGACTATCCAAAATGCCCCGCGTATGATTCGGGTTGGCGCACAGGTGAATTTCTAACCCGGAATATTCACGATAAATAAATTGTAAATGCTATGTATTTGAATAATCCGGCCAAATGACAGATTTGAATATGAAAACAAAGATTCTCTTAAAATCACTACTTACGCTGCTGATCACCGTTGTTGGCCTCTCTGTTTCAACAGATCTTTATGCTCAGCGTGGACAGGAAAACGCCTCGGGTGTATTTGTTGATTCAGATAAAGGGCGACAGGACTGGCGTGATAAACTCAATGTTACAGGAAACCAGGTTGAAAGTATTGTCACCAACTGGGGAACAATTGGTGACGGAAATGCCAGCATCAATCAGGCTGGTGTGTGGCCCAAGGGAACCGGTCACGGACACCTGCACGAAATGACGGGATTAGTCGCCACTGAAACCGAAAATATCAACGGAGATTTGACTCCTTTGGTGAGTGATGGTTATGGAAACGCAAGTTCAGAGTCGGGCGCTCAGCTCACCGACCCCAACACAGGATGGAAGACCAAGTTTCAACCGCTGCCCGGATATCAAAGTCAGAGCGGAGAAGAGCCCGAAATCGCCAACTCACTCAACCCAAACAGCTGGCCCGATTCCTGGCCCGATAAATCTTCAGAATGGAATGGTTTGTGGAACGGATATTTTGGTTTAAATCAGTTTAACGCCGATCAAGAAGTGTTTTATGTGATGGACGATTCCAGAAACACGGAATATCGTGTATATCCATTCGCGGATGATACTACTCTGGGCGGACTCGGACTGCAAATTCGTGTTCGGTTATTTCAGTGGTCTCAGGCGCTGGCGAAAGACATTTTATTCATGCAGTACGAAGTTTCAAATCAGGGAAACATCGACTACAATGATGATATCAATGACAATCCGATCATTTTTGGCGGATTTACAGACATTAACGCATCCGGTTCGGGCGCAAGTGATGACGCCGCTGATTTCGATCAGGATTTAGATGTGGTGTATGGCTGGTCGTTCACCGGACAGGGAACATGGAATCAGTTTCGTGATATTCCTCCCGGCTATATTGGCTGGAAATTTCTGGAAAGTCCCGGTATTTCTGATGACGGAATTGATAATGACAACGACGGTTTATTGGATGAATCGCGTGATAACGACGCCGGTTCACTCATTTTTGGTCCGATTGGTAAATACGGTCCCGCAGTAGAACACTGGGAAGGTGATGAAGACGGAGATTGGAATTCACTAACCGATGATGTTGGCTCAGATGGAATTGGCCCCGATCAGGATGGCTATCC
>Ga0306910_1001023_pt1 | contig 10361 bp, 19 predicted proteins | sample AntRauMFilla2698_FD_190438 | JGI IMG/M metagenome (GOLD analysis project Ga0306910, IMG submission 190438) | Saline lake microbial communities from Rauer Islands, Antarctica - Metagenome Filla 2 #698 (v2) (version 2) | ecosystem: Environmental > Aquatic > Non-marine Saline and Alkaline > Saline ... | reverse complement strand
TTATTCTTAAAAGACTACTAAAAGGCTCTTGACCAAATAATACAATAGCACCATTATCTTTTATAATGCGCTTATACTGTTCCCAAAGTGGCTCAAAAGGTATTACACTATCCCATTTACAAGCGGTTGTTCCATAAGGTAAATCACAAATTATTGCATCAATACTTTTATCTGGTATTTCTTTCATTACTTCAAGGCAATCGCCTAATCTTAAATCTATCATATTTTAATTTTATCAAAAAGCATATAAATACCTAATCCTAAAAACCCTATTCCAAAAACACCACCTATTATAATAAATCCTAATATTTGTATATCCATAATTATTTAATTTTGTTTATTTTTCAGTCTTCCATATAATATAAATTCCAATGAGAACCGCAATAATAAGAAGGCATAAGATATATTGATCAATGGGCGCCCCTGGTTCTACTTGTTCATCACACCAAAATGAAGGATTCGGATTGTCACACGCTGGCGTCCATTTGTCTGGGCCACGACCTTGTAAAAATAGTATTGTTTTCATAATTGTTTTAGTTTATCAAATTCAGAATAAAACCAATCGTTTACCTCATTAATTAAGTTTTTATACTCTGTAGAACTCAGCATAAAGCCTTCAAATTGGGTTATTGTATTATAGATTGTTGATCTGTCTCTGCATATAAAATTACCTATTTGATTTTTTGATAATCCAGCTGCATCTGCAAGAAAAGAGAATTGCGCTCTCGCTAAAACTGCCTTAGTCTCTCTGTTTTGTTTGGAGAGGTCAAGATCATAAGCATCATTTACTTTCTTTAAAATGACATATCCAATGCTTTCCGCAAAAACTTCTCTATACACCTCCATGTAATCCCGAAGGCTCAACTTGGATTTCTTATGCTTAATTAATTTATTTGCTAGTTGTATTTTATCCATTGTTTTTTTTAATTTGTATAAATAATAGCCTGTTATGTGGTCTTTTAAAAGGCTATTGTGTATTAATTAATTTAGTTTATAATTCAATTTTTCTCGCTTTGCCCTACAACACCGTGTAAAATTAATTGCTCGGTACTGTACCTTTCTAAAAGGTCTGCGATATGGTTTATCATTCCACTATCTTGGTAATCGCTATCTGTCAATCTTAGTTTTTCTAAGAAGTCTTTTGGTTTTTTAAGTCTGTCCATTTTTGTTATTTTTTCTTGTTATCATAGTTTTAAATTTTATACGAATATACAATAGATAAATTGATTAACGAACAAATAATTAAACAATCTTTCTAATAACTTTTTCGCTGTAATCATATTCTAAAGAAATACGCTTATCGGATTCTATAAAACAGATAGAGGTTATCCAATGATATTTCAATACTCCATTTATCCACCGTTCAGATCCTTCTACTTTTTGGATTCCCGTTACTCTATACGCTAAACCATTTGGAGAGGTATAAGTTGCAAAAGGATTAGTATTCATTTTCGTTGACATAGACTTTAAATTTAAGTTTTTTTAATATCTCTATTTTTGCAATTTGCAAAGGACTTAACTTATCCCATTTCTCTTTTGATTCTATAAATATAACCTCATTAGGTTTCAAGGCTACCAAGTCTGGAAGGCCTGTTGGGGTTATCTTAACTAAGTTAATCACAAAGTAACCAAGAGACCTCCAATGCTTAATAAGCTTCGTTTGTTTTTTAGATGCCATTAGATAATGCTTTTAATGCTTTTTGATACGATAAATGAGCTTTGTGTTCGCTATCAAATCTACCTAAATATTTATACTTTCCTTTTATCATAATAATACTTTGCCATTTATCATAAGACTTATGCCAATGTACTCCAACGTATTTAGAGGAAAATCCTCTTTGGTTTCTTGTACAGTTAAACCTATTTGTTGTTAATCTTAAATTTTTAGAACTATTGTTTTCTTTATTTTCATCAATATGATCGACTACCAATAAATATCCATTTGGTTTATGGTTTAAAAAACAAACGGCTACCAAAACGTGTATTGATTTTGTTTTCCCTTTATTGTTTTTCCAAAGGCTAACAACACGATATCCGTGTTTGCTTAAAGCGTGCTTTAATATTTTTTCCCTAACATTAATACTATGGTTGGATCTTTTTACTTTACGCTCTAAGCTTTTTACCTTGCCTAAATTGCTAACTTGATATAGTCCCTCATATCCTTCAATGTCTTTCCAAATTTCCATGAAACAAAAAACCTATCAAATCAGAGGTTGAGGTCTCGTCATTGATAGGAATTTTCTAAAATTTTTATTGTAGCCTCAACTCTACTTATGTAAATATACTATTTATTATTGGAAGTTTTGCTTAAACATTCTACTATTAAAGTTTTTCTTCTTTGTTACTGACTCTAAAATCTTTTCCGTAATACCATCACTTTCACAAATAAGATAAATATTATTGTTTTTTCTTCCCATTACAGTCATTCGATCACGAGACTGTATCCAGTTCTTACCACTAAACCCTAAATTTAAATATACTAAAGCATCTGCTTTACTAAGATTAATTCCCTCGGTCGTGTTTTGCTGTAGAGCAAAACTTTTATCCGTATTATTAAACTCATCTATATCGGTTGTCACGGCTTCACCAAATACGCTCTCAATCATTTTAAGCTCATTCTGGTAGTAATACATAATTACAATTTTATCGTGCTTAAAACGCTCTCTAATGAAGTCAACTTTATAAGTGTCAAGTATTACGTTAGATGTCTCACCGTTAACATCCTCAATTATGCAATGGCCATTATAAAGCTGATGGACTTTGCTTTGCAGTTTTGCAGGAGTATCTCCAAAAATATAGCCAGCACTCCCTTTAATAACTTTATCCTTTAGTAATCTTTTAACTAAACCTTTAATTGGAGGAGGAGTTTCAACGGTTAAATAATGCTCATTGATTTTAACCTCAAAGCCTGCATCTTGCTGAGTCATTACGACCATGTAAGGCTTTAGTATTTCGTCAATCTTTGCCACGTTTGCTTTTGAGTAATCCTTTACCGTATGCGTTGGTAATTTCATTTCTACAACCTCTACGAAATCCTTTACCCATTTATAGAAATTCTTGTATTGACTAAACGGACTGTAAGCACTTACAAAGAATTGGTGATAGTATTGACTATAAGATTCTACTGCTGAGGTTCCCGTCATAAGAATACAGGGTACATTAAAAAACACTTTCTTGCAAAGCTTGGTTCTAACGCTTGGTTTGGGAAATCCAGATAGAGAATGAGACTCATCGTAAATTACCAGATCACAGTCGTAATTATCCAGCTTATGCAATGATTCGTAATTAATAACTACTATTTGATAAGGAAATTTAAAGTTTTCGTAATCCGATAAGATGCTGGGTATCGCTTTCTTTTTGGTAATTACAATCACCTTACTAGCTCCGTATAATCTAGCAGCTTCTAAAGCTGTTCCAGTTTTTTGGCTTCTCACTTCCCCTGCTAGATAAGCTATCTTATAATCTACCAGGATCTTATTTAATTCCTTAGACTTTTCAATTTGATGTTCTTTTAGTTTGTACATAGTTTTAGTTTTTATTTAAAAATTTATCTATGTAAGGTATTTCAACTTTACACAATCCCCAATGCTCAATAGCTTTCTCCATATCTTGTTTAGTGTATTTTTTTTCTACATCTACAATAGGATTTCTAAAATTATCTACTACTGTGTCAATCGCTATGCCTAATATTTTAGGGTTTACCATATTAGTATTAAAGGTTGTATGACCCTCAAACCTTCTCCATTTATTATGTATTTCTAGTATTGAAATTGCTTCTTTTATTTTCATATTATTTATTTGTTTTATTTTAATTTTATGATAACTTTCCATTATTTCGATTAAACTTTCTTCTGTACCATTATCGAAACCTATGATTAAGTCGGTAGCTCCTTAACTATCTTCTTTGCTTTTTTATACTCTTTTTTACTTATCATAGTTTCATTGCATTAAGTGTTTATTATTACTTATTTCTTTTGATAACTGTATTAGCTTGTCTGCTTCTGTTTTCTTGCCATGATATAAGTCCTTTGTACTTTGCAAGCTCTGAAGCAGCTCGTTCAATTCTAATTTTTCGACTTGATTCTGATCCTGTTTTTTTAATAGTTTCTTTAATTGTTTTTTCAGTCCAGTCAATCTTATCTCTAAGCTCTTGGTTTCGTTGTGTAACTCTTGCAGTTTCATAATTCATCGTCTTTGATTTTTTTTAAATGTCTCTGAATTGATTGACGGGTAACGCCTAACAACTCAGCAAGCTCTGAACGATTAAACTCTGGGTTGTCTGAATAGACTTTCTTAACCTTATCCAGATCACTCATCACCCCTTTTGGATTCTTAATACTTTCATTCATCGTATTACTAATCTTACCTTTTATTTTTACCTTCTTAGCCATATTAATAAAGTATTCCGAAAGCCTTATAGCTTTCTCCATTGCATCCAAAGAGATTAAAAGATAGTCGTCCTTTGGCTTATTGTTAATATAACAATCCAAAGCATGTATTATTAAAGCAAATCTAGGGATGTATGATTTTTGTTTTGGGTACATAGACTTCAAGTATTCATTTTCAAAATCTCCATTTTGCACCTCGGTGTATTTGTTAAATACTTTCTTCCATTCTTTTTTTGCCTCGTCTGATAATTTAGCTGTTTTAGTTTCAACCTCCAAATCTTCATTTATAGAGCTAAAATTAAATTTAAAATAATTGTAAAAGTTAGTCATTGTATCGCTATACCATTGCAAAGCTTCGTAACTCATTTCTTTATCATTAAACTTCTCAACTTTTGCCTCTGGATATGTTATAAGCAAACGATCAATAAAGCCGTTATTCTTGTTTTCGCTAGTAAAAAAACCATTTAGAATATTAGGTTGTATTCCACCAAGTACGGGGATATAAGGACTTTCTATAAAACTTCCTACTCTACTCATACGATTTACATTAACGCTTTCGTTTGACCAACTACTCAACCAAAATTCTAAATCGGAACCTTCTCTATACTTATTCATATCTTTAAGCCATCCTGCTAACTCATCTTTAAAAACCCCTACTGAGTTCTTACTTTCTTGATGTAAGTCCACCAGAGCCTCTATAGTGATGTCATTAGCTATAAATTGAGACTTTACTGGCTTCTTAATTTCTTCGCTTGTCTTTTTATCCTCTTTAGACAAGTCATCGTATTCCTGAAACTTCTTTGATTGCTTGATGAAATTCTTTATTTCGTTTGAGTTTGCTTTTTGTAAAGGAGCTATAATATTTTTAATACTTGGTGTTTTTCCTATACCAGCTTTTCCAACATTACTAATCCAAAGTATAGGTTTTTCCTTCCAACCTTTTTTAACTTCGACTTCTAAATTGTTACCAATAATAATAGAAATCATCCAAAGCATAGAACCGCCCATATAATCAATAACACTATCCAAAGTATTATTACAGTCTAATATGTAGTTAGTTATTGGCTTTGGAAAAATATCAATAGGGAAAACATCGTTTTGAATTTTTGGTAAATCTTCAGATAATACTTTAGGAACTTTCTTAACTACCCTATCCCCATAGCCATCCTTATAAGCTTGTTTTGCAGCTTCACTAAAGTCTCCTTTAAAATGTCCATGTACGTAACATTGCCATGCGTTTAAAGCCTTCTCATGTGGGTAATTTGTACCCGTACTGTGTAGATACATTGTGTCGTTATCGTTGAAGATATAGCCACTATGTACGCTTTCGCCTCCATGTCTTTTTAATATGATCTTATTGCTTAATGTTCTAACAATACTAAAATCATTTCTTACTACATCAATAGTATTATTTTTATTTACAAAATCCTCCCAGGGTTTTAAACCACTTTCAAATTGTTGTTGTGTTTTCTTAGGTATTACTATATCCTTTTCAGGTTCAACATAATTATAGCTTTGTGAGACAGTCCAAAGTATTTCTCTATCTTCATCCGATACATAAACAGTATCGCTATAAGTTTCGCCATTAAGAAAGTTATTATAATAAAATACATATCCCTTTAAACCTCTACTTTCAATTATAGCTTCCTTATGCCCTTTTAAAGATGCTATTTTCTTATTACCTATTACTCTTTTTGACTTGTAAAGGATATGATAGCCAAAGTTTTTAGTCTTAGTAATTTTGAATTTATCGTGAAAGTCATCAATATTATCCTCCAGCATAGATAGGTATTCATTCCAAAAATCCTTACGCTCCTTTGATGTGCTAAATACTTTTAAGTCTACGTCAACGCACTCTAAATGGTTATACCCCGTTACAATTCCAAAACTATTAGCTTTTGAATACTCACAATTAGATTTAAATTCTTGTTTTGATACTGCTTTTGTTTGTTGGCTAGTCCATTTTCCTATAGGCACTTTATCTTCACCTACAGTAATTAAACTAAATCCATCATCTATTAATTTATTGGCTATTGATAGGTCTATCATAATTTTTTTAACTAAAAAACCTCCTTAAATTCATCGCTAAAGTAGAGTTTGCGAATCCTTTAAGAAGGTTGATTTATTTTCTACGTTGTAAACTCTACTAAACAACTTGATACAAATATAATACTATTTATTAGATATTACTATAATAACCTTAAAAATCTATTTTTATCCATTTAGGTGTAACATGTTACACCAGATGTTACACCTAATGTTACACCTAATGTTACACCTGTTTCCTTATTTTATAGGGTCTACCAAGCTTTTAGTGTAACATGTTACACCTGTTACACTAAATTAAAAAATAAAAATATATTTTACTGTATACTCTTTTAGGTGTAACAGGTGTAACATGTTACACCTAACAGGCTCTTAACCCTTATCAATGCTACAAACTACTGTAACATTTAGGTGTAACATCTAGTGTAACATGTTACACCTATTAAAAAACCCCCTTACATTTCTGCAAAGGGGTTTTCACTTGTCGGGTAATTAATAAATTTAGAAAGCTAAATCGTCATCCTCTTCCTGTTTTTGTTTTGCTCTTACAACTTCAGTACCTTCGGATTTATAATCAATCATGTAATCTTGTAACTCTTCAGCAAATGGCATTAACTTACTTCTGTCTTTGATTGCAGTTGATTTTTTAAATACTGGTATAGAATAGTTTACTTTTCCTTTTTTAAGCTCTTTGGCTTCCGTTACTTCTATCCAATTCTTATCAAAATTGCCATCCCCTATATCGTTAATAAAATCCGAATAGCTACTTACACCGCTACCTTTTAGGCTTATATTAATTATTTCAAGGTCATTGGTAACTGCGTAGATACTTCTGGCATAATGACCACCAGCGGCAACAATAGTAGGTTTATTGTCTTTGTATAAACCCTCTGCAATTTTACCACCTTTAAAGCTTTTAACTTGTAGCTCTTCGTTTCCAATCTGAAACACTTCGTTAGAATAAATACCGCTTTCGCTTGCATCATTCCACCCTTTTACTGTGTGGTAATGTTCTAAAATAACGAACTTAAACGGCAGGTCAATTAATACATTTTCCTCTTTTTCTTTGTCGTAGTAAGCAAAGCACTTCTCTTCAGACTTCCAGCTTAAGAATTTCTTCGCTGGGTTTTTACTTTTTGTTTCTTCTCTTTCTAACCAACTCATAATATAAATGTTTTAAAATACGATCAAATTGCTGTGACCGCGTCAGCTCTATTTAGAATGTAATAACTATACTATCTTTAGTGTAATTTTTTACAGGCACCGGATTAATTTCTTCGCCTGTATTTGGATCGGTAACGGGTTCATCAGCTTTGCAAGCGGATTTTATTAAATCTTTACGCTGCTTAAGTAGCTTTTCATAATGGTCTACCATTCCATCCTGTGAATAATCATAAACCGCATAACCTTGTCTACTTTTAAAGTTGACTCCGTTTAGTTTTAACTCTTCTGGAAGGTCTAGGTTTGCCTTTAATTCCGTTTGGAAGGTATTTATGACTTCGCTAAGTCTTACAAGTGTAGCCATTACCTCCAAAGGATTGCTATTGCCGTTATTTAATATCTCATTAGCTAAGTCAGTACCTTGTTTCTTCGCTTCTTTTTTGCTGAAGTCCTGAGCAAAACTTAATTCCTCAAAATTTTCAGCTGTCAGTCTCATTGCTAATTCTTTTGTTTTTCCCATAGTTTTAATCGTTTTGTTCTGCTTGTTCACAATTTTTATTACAAAATGTCTTTCTGCAAGGTTTCCCACAATAGAAACATTTTTTGTCTAAGTCTTTCTCGTCTTCTGGATTTTTCATAGTTTTTATTTTACACGAATATACAACATATAAACAAATAAACAAACAAATTTATGATGTTTTTTGTTTGTTCCATAATCTCTAAATATTTTTAGTTATTATTTTGACATATTCCGAAGGACTTAAGCCTGTCAATTCAAAAACTTTATCTTTTTTATATTTTGTCATTACTTTAGATGCTTTTTTCCAGGCATTGGCAATAGTTACCGAAGTTCCCAAAATGTAGATGCAGAACTTTGAGTATGTAATCTTAGGGTCATTAACCTTTACTTTGTAAGTTTCAAAAATTAATTCAACATTTATTTTCTCTCTTATTACTTTCATTTTCTTTTCTTTTCAGGATAGTTATCAATTAGCCACTCTTTGTAATAGTCTTTAGGTTTACTTTTTGCAATCATTATCATTCTGAAAATCATGTATAACGAGATGAAAAATATTAAAAGCAAAATGGCTATAATTATATGATCTCCTTCACCTAATTCTAAAATATTATCTAGCATGGTATTTTATTTTAAGGTTAACCAGTGATGACTTCATTATTTTTTGCCATTTTACCGCCTTTTCAATAGGCATTTTTTTGGCTCTTTCAATTGAATTTGTGAAGGTTTCTATATCTTCAAAAAACATTTTACTCTCAACTTCTTGTAGTATATACATAGTTTATAAATTTTATTGTTTCTTCGTTAAATTTATTTATTTGGCTTTCGTAAACAGATAGTTCTTGGCCATTCATAATATCCTTTTCGATATTACTTATTAATTCCAAGGCTTCCAAAGTCTTTTTTTCATCTTTTGTTAATAGCAATACAATTAAATGAACCTCTGGGTCATAATGATATAATGAAAGTAATCCTAAATCAGTGCAACTATTATTTTTGTAATCTTCTCTTATGTTATAATGTAAATCCATAGTATTCATAATTCAATTTCTGTTTTGTGCTGCGTCTGCGGCAGCTTTTCCCCATTCTTGTAATTCTTTGTAAAAATCTTCGAGTATTCTTTTTAAATTTTCCATTGTATTTTGTTTTATTTTATACAAATATACAACATATAAACAGATAAATAAACAAACTATATGTTAAAGTTTGGATATAAAAAAACCCCTCACATTTTTGCAAGGGGATAAAACTATGAAAGTTAAATATAATACTTTATCTGAATCTAAGCAGTAAAATAATAACTAAAACTAAAGAAATAATTGTAAGCCACATCCATAAAGGTGTTTTATAACGTACCAAATCAACCGTTTTAAATTTATCTTTAAACTGAGTCCTGTAAATGGTATCGGTTTTACTTTGACTCATTCCTGTAAGCAATCTTAAATCTAATTGATTGTTCTTAAGCTTAACACTTGCAGAATTAAGTCCAGAAGATTCAAAAGTTTTAATTTCTTTTACATTTCCTAAGCTATCACATTCTATTGAAAAGGAATAGTTAGTCTCAATCGGTTGACTTACATACTCAAAAGACTTTGTTATAAGTGTATCGCTCGTTCTTGTTCGTTCTACGGTCGTTTCTTTTGCTTTGCATCCTATAAGAAGGAAAAATATTAAAAGTGCGTGTGTTGCTTTCATATCGTTTTATATTGTGTTGTCTAACATTTTAGGACGTCCTTTATTATTTGCCCAAATTATACTATATCCTGCGTTAGTGTTATATCCTAAAGTTTCGCTGTAATAATTACCAGTAAAAAAAGGCTTAAGCGTTAGTCTTCTTAACATTAACTTGTCATCTTGTATTACTTGGTATTTACTCCTTTGCTTTGCAGTCAGTTTTTCCATTGCCTTGTGAAGGTGCGCTTCTGTGATGAAATTGTATTTTCCTTGTGCACCGTATAAACTAACTAATTCTTCCGATGTTTTTGAGCTGACTACTTTGTCACCATGCAGGATAATATGGTTAATGCCTTGCACCTCATGAGATATAACGTAAGGGTGAAACTCTACATTGTAACCTATTAGTTCAAGACAATAAGCAATGATCTCAGCAGCCCCTCCTTTAACGTCTTCTTTGTTGTCTTTGCTTATTCTATCGTGGTTACCTCCTATTATTTTTACAGTTTCTAAGTTGTTTATTTTGCTTAGTGCTTCATCTAGTAATTTTGTACATAACTTAATTACGGTTGCCC
>Ga0306910_1001021_pt1 | contig 10369 bp, 11 predicted proteins | sample AntRauMFilla2698_FD_190438 | JGI IMG/M metagenome (GOLD analysis project Ga0306910, IMG submission 190438) | Saline lake microbial communities from Rauer Islands, Antarctica - Metagenome Filla 2 #698 (v2) (version 2) | ecosystem: Environmental > Aquatic > Non-marine Saline and Alkaline > Saline ... | reverse complement strand
TCATCAACCCGAAAGAATGTAAGGTAGTTAAGTAGTTAAGTAGTTAAGCCTCAAGAGCGTCCAAGCGAGCTTTGATCGCCTCAAGCTCCACTGCAATCCCGTCACTGGTCACCATGTCCGTTGATCCAAGGGTTGGGGCAGTGTCCGCCCCATGGACCTTCTGTAGCGCAGCGGTGATCTGCGAAGTGTCGAGAGGTATCTGAAATTGATCGGCCATTATGAGAGTTTTAGAATTGTGATACCACAGTCCGTAACATCCAGTATACCACCATTGAGACGAGTGGCTGTGATGCTTACAGTGGCTGTGCCTGAAGTGAGATTTACAATCTTCTGTGTGTCCACTCGAATCCCTGAAGGGTGACCAAAATATGATCCTTGAAGACTTATAATGACATCTTTTTCCGCTGTGGTGGGGTTCTCTGTGTGTGCGTTCTGAGACATGACCCCGTCAATATTTACAGAGATTGCATACCTTTTATCGGATTGAGCCCTCGTCTCAACGAAAGTCCCTTGAACGAAAACCATATAGACCCCTGGCTCCGATATAGTAACCACCCCTGACGCTATGGAAGACCATGTAGATGATTTAGCTACGGTCCAACCGCTGGCCGAACCAAGTTCCCCAGTTTCAACATAACTAACAGTGTCTGCAAAAATGTAAGCCGCGCCTCCAGTCTCTTGTATGGCTGCTGTGTTCGCAGCAATGTCCGCAGTGTTAGCGGCTACTGAAGCGTCCGTCGCTGCAAACTTATTGTAGATGGCGCTGCTGCGGACAAGCTTGCTGTCGTTCGCTATCGTGATGCTGGCATCACGAACCTTCTCAAGATAGGAGGTTATGTTGTCAGCAGACAAAGGTATCTGATAGGGATCGGCCATGGTTTCTTCTAGTGGAGTATTCCTACGCTGTCAAGTAACTGTCGCTCCATTAAACGATAACGATCATCAGAGTGCCATACTTCGTCCACCTGAGCTTTGTAGAGTCCGTCCTTAGTCTGCACCTCGGTCCCTGCTTCAAGGCGCAGGATGGGCGTCTGGTAGATGTTTAAGGTAGGCACGTTCGGAAAGGATGCGGTTTCGCAACCTGTCAGCCATAACAGTGTCCACACCAGTAGCGGAATTACGTAGTTCTTCGAGTTCATCTTCAAGGGTCTCTATGCGGTCTCTGGATTGCTCTCTAACGTCGTGCTCGTAGCGTTTGGACCTTAGCTCCCAATAAGCAGCCAGAGCCCTGAATAGGGCACATATTGTTGAAAGCAGAGCCATTGGTTAATCCTTCGGTGATTTGATCTGAAGGCCAATGCGGTCAGCCCATTTACCAATCTTGTCCAAAAATGCGTCGTCTTTACCTGTCGGGGTGAGGAAGGCCACAGCCGTAGCAAAAGCATAGACAGCTCCGAGTATTGCGAGAATGTTAGTCCAGTTTTCCAGTATCCAGTTCATGATTATCAATTAGTGGGTTGATGTTGTAGCGGACAGCGATAGCGTTGTAACTGCCCCGTTCAACAATAATGTAGAAGTCTTCTTCAGTAAAGTAAACATCTAAAGTCGCGCTCGGTCGAGGGATAGGCCTAGAGCTGCCGCAACTCACCAACAATAGAGAGATTGAGACGCTTGAGACAGCCTTGAGACATTTTCTGAGTGTGTTTTGTCCCATTCTATATATAGTAGTTAATAGGGGTTGAGAGAGATTGAGACAGTTGGGACACTTTTTTTACCCCTTACTTATTTACTTTAAAAAACATACCCCCCCCCTAGAAAACCTGTCTTTTCGTCTTTTCTGTCTCAATCCCTGTATTTACCTATACTCGGAAGTGAGACACCCACCTGTTTTGGTTTGTCTTGTTTGTCTCATCATTGAGAACATAGAGTGAACGGATGTTCATTGGTTGAGGCTGGGGTTTTCATTTTTTCTGCAAAATAAATTGCTGCCGCTCGTCCATGCGTGCTTGATTGATGCGGACGTTTATGAGCTGCTCATGGTTTTTGGTGCGGGTTGTTTTTTCCTCGTCCACGATCTGAGCGAGGGGAGTGACGACCTGCCAAACAAATGATGCCAGCAACCCCGTAACAGGCACAACGACGGTTACAACGACTGCGATCACGGTGAGCAGCAACGACCCAGAGATTCTCCCGCGACTGCCCTCCTGCTGCGACTGGTCGTTTGCAATCTCATTGAGTTTCGTAAACATCAGATCAGATGTGTTTTTGTCGTCTTTTCTGTCCTGCTCGTAGCGACCCGTGAACGCATTAAAATTAGTCTCCAGCGTTTTCGTGCGGGACTCAACAGTCGTGATTCGGTGGTCGTGGTTTGGCTCGGTCATTGTATTTTAGATTGCTACCAGTTCCTCGACTGTCGTAGCGGCATCAACTGCTTCGAGTTTCGCACCTTCCACGGCAAAGGCGGTAACTTTGCGGGTAACCCCCTCGTTCATGGCTAGAGCAAACTGCTCGCGGGTAAGGTCACGGCGAACACCATCAGCGCATTTGTATCCCGAGAAGACCTCCAAAGGGTCAAGCATTTGAAGCATCATTTGGATGTCGATTTGCGTTTGAACATCTGTGTGAAACGGAACTCCAAAGCTTGTCGTTAGATCACCTTGCCAAGCTGCGTCACGTTCTTGCTTGAGTTCTTGAATCTTTGCGGCCTTTGCCGCGTCTGGACTTTCTACGTAGAGTTCTGCCAGTTTAATAGCTGCATGTTCTGCTCTACGGATTTCTATAACCCATGCGAGAGGTTTTACCTCTCCGTCAATTAAACAGCTTGGTGTATCTGACGCAGCAATCGCGGCAGCTTGTTCGTCGGTAATCTCAACGACTTCCATTTGCTCTCCGACAAATTGCGGGGTCTCGTCTGTGACGCGTTGTATGCGCCTGCGTTCTGTGTTTACTACTGCATATTTCATAGTGAGTTGATCCAGTTAAATTTTTGATTGATCTGTTCTGAGAGATTACGACCAAGTGTGTCGTGCCAGTCAGGAACAAGCGGTTTGACTACAGGCGGCACAGCATGATCACCAAAAGGCCAACCCATCTCATGCTCCGTGGTGTATTGCTCTACATTATTAGAATTGTGAATGAATGGCTCCATGCCTAGATACTCCCACACCTTGTCCATCGTGCCTTGTGGGTCGCTGGTTAAGTCTTCCGCATGAACGAAATGCACCTTATCTTTATGGAGTCGGACAACCTCATGTAGCCGTTGGATGGCGATGCCCAAGGGAGGACGATCAAGCCAGAACCTCACCCGTCCTTCTACAGTCTGGATGGCTGCTGTATCCTGCTGTCCCATCTCCATTTGAAATCCGGGGTGAGCCTGATACTTTTTCTCAAGGCTCGAAAGGATGCCCCTTACGTCACGGACTGGAATGAGAATCTTCGCATCTGGATTGATCTGGAGAAGGAGGTTGATTGAGCCGATCCAAGAGCGGCATTTGTCCACGACGATAGGACGATCTGTCTGACCTTCAAAGCTGTTAGCGATACCGCCTCGCATGAAGTCCAGAAACAATCTCTCACCATCCAAGGGATTAGGGAGTGTGCGGAACTCGTCGGTTTTGAAATACGCCTTGGAGAGATACATGACCTCGTGCATTCCGCTGGTCGCAGTGGCGTGGACAAGAGGATTTTGAGCAAGTAAATTTTGGAGTAGTGTAGAGCAAGCGCGTGGCAAGCCTGATGTGTAATGTATGTTTTTCATGATTAGACTTCAAATACAACATCAACGGAGGTGTTACCACCTATTGATAATCCTGTCCCCTCTGTCCAAGAATCTCGAACAACGGTAGAAGCTGTTAGTGGGATTGTGATAACAAGTGCCGCATTAGTGTTATTGAATATATTAGTAGCTGCGTCAATGATCGTCTTTGTAACGCTACATTCTACACTCGTTAAGCTGGTGCACCCATTGAACCCAAAGCTGCCAATAGAGGTAACAGCGTCTGGAATTATTACACTCGTTAAGCTGGTGCAACCGCTGAACGCAGAGCTGCCAATAGAGGTAACAGCGTCTGGTATGATTATGCTTGTTAAGCTGGTGCAACCGAAGAACGCGGTGTCGCCAATAGCGGTAACAGAGTCTGGTATGATTATGCTTGTTAAGCTGGTGCAACTGAAGAACGCGCCTAAGTCAATTTGGGTAACAGAGTTTGGCATTATTACACTGGTTATGCTGGTGTAACCGTAGAACGCATAGCTGCCAATAGATGTAACTGAATTACCAACGATCAACCGCGAAGCGGAGTTGGGTATATCACTCCCAAGCACTCCCTCAATATCGTAGAACGTAGCTGCTCCTGTTGAGTTGAGGATTGCTACGGATTCTTCGAGTAGGCTGGTCTGCGCGGCATCCGCCTTCACTATAGTCGCGTTGAGTTTAGTGCGGACGCTTGATCCAGATTCTCCGTTTACAATTGGTGCAGTCATAATATTTTAAATTTCGTAGTGTTAATCATTCCAAATTTCTAAGTCATTCCATTGGCTTACATCTACCCAAAAGTTAGTTGCAAGTATCCAGCTTCCATCAATGACAATCGACAAACCACCGAAGTCACTAATGGGTGCTTGGAGGGGTGGGGCCAAGGGAGACTGTAAGACAGGTTGAAGCATTAGTAGCTATTGATTTTAACAACTTCGGCGACAACTGAGGTCGGTGCGGACGAAGCTTTGAACGAGATCGAGCCAGCTGGGAGGATAGCCGTATAGGTCTTATCCTCAGTGATGGCTGTAGCCCCACCCGAGTCGTCAAGGACGAACCAATCAGCTTCCTCAACGTCCGTTGGACGAGGGGTCGCATGGTAGATGGTGATGGACCCACCACCCCATGTTCCCTTGAGTCGAATGAGATACGGGCCGTCGGTAACGCCGATAGCATCCGTGCGATTAGTTGAAGTGATCGTGGACATATGTATTCTTTAGGGTGTTTGGTTGATTGTGTCAATTAAAAGAGCGACCCTTGTCCTGTCATGGATTCAAGGGAGGAGGCGGATTTCTGCTGCATGTAGCCAAGAGATTCATTGAACACAGAACCCAGCGCTTTATTGAATGCGGGGCCAATAACTGATATATTATTAAGAGGTTTTGTGAAAGTGTGTGCAGCCTCACCAAATTCAAGGGACATTATTGATCCAGCCCCCTTAGCCACAGTAATAGGAAGTGGGGCTACAACACCCTGGGGGTCCATTGTGATACCGCTGTAAATGGGCTCAAGGATACCGAGGATGCCTGATTGTCTGAGGACGCGCTGCCACTCATCCTGATCCATGGACAACAGGTCCATGGGTTCACGACCTTTTGCGAGGTCTTTAAGAATTGAAGACATGTATCCCATGGCAAGCATAGAACCTATGAATCCCATCATTTTCATCTTACCCATCCGACCTGTGGTCCATGGGCTCTTTCCGTCATATGTGGAAATAAATTTACGTGCAACGATATTTGTCATACCTGCGGGAAAGGTCATATATTGAAAGATGTTCCGAATGGCTCCACCTAAAAATGTCCCATCCTGCGTGTAACCACGGATCATAGCCTGTGTTCCCGCATCGGGCATCATGATTGCATCATTCATAAAGTGCATCATATACTCACGAAATTTCATATCCACCTCTCTGCTTTCCAACTTACTTGGATCAAATCGCAGATGACCATCCTCTGTCGTAATAAGGGCGTCTTTAAATGTGGCTGCTTCGTCTGCATTAATGCCAAATGCAGCCATCACATCCAGAGTCTGCTCCGACAGCCCTCCTGCTTTTATCTGGCGGGCAATATCTTGTGTTAAAACATCCACGAATGCTTCCTGTCCCGCATGAGTCATAAAATTTAAGCCGTTGTAGACAAACGACGCCTCATGGACTTTACTTAACGTATCACTTGTGGTTCCATCCGAAATCGCAACCCGCCGAGACGCAGCATTAAGAACAGCATCAAGGCCAGCACCTTGACCACTAAAATACTCGCGCATCTCATCAGGAGCAAAGTTTCGAGCGTGGGCTTTTCTATATGCGCTCAGGAATCTACTATCAAAGAAACTGTTGGACATCCCCATTTCTTGCAGTGTTAGTGTAGCCACAGGGACATCATTCAATGCGGAAATGCCCGAACCACCAAGGAACCAAATGTTGGACACCTGCCGAGCCTTTCGGAACATCTTTGCCATCCCTTTATTTACGGGATTGTCCAACGACCCTGTGATAAAATCAAAAGTTCCATCTAGACGAGAAAGACCAATCCTTTGCTGCCCCACAAGGCTCGCTGAATCAAGGCCCACAGCTTCTTTAATCCGCTCGAAGTTTTCTTTCGGTTTGTTGCCGAACTGCTCAGCCATCACAATCATCTCAGACCGATAGCGTATCTGGTCACGGAACAATATGCCCATATGCTTATGCCCACTGTATTTTTTGAGGGCTTTAAGCTCTTGACCTTTTTTTAGGTGGATCTTCCTAGTTGCAGAAAGCGACCGAGAAATATTCATTGATGGGTGATCTTTTCCTTTTGGTTCCTGAATCTCATGGAACCATTGTTCAATAAATGTATCTGCATCCCAATCATCGCCGTTAGGGAGCTTTCCACCGTGAGCCTCTTTCGTAGCTTGAACATCCAACATGAGGCGCATGTCTTCCATAAATGCAAGTAGTCCTGCTTTAGAGATGGTCATATCATCCCATCTTTGGGCGAGACCAAGGTGATTTTCTCTAAGTGTAATATTTGCACCTGTCTGCCTAAGTGCATTTATTTGGTTCATATGTGTGGCTTTTACCGCCTCAAGGACTTCTTTGAATCCTTCGTGTCCCTTCCACACCTCTGGAATAACCCCAGTTTCATGTGCCTCAGTTAAGTGCTCCCAAAACATATCCGACGCCTCCACCATATTGTCTCCATATATGGCAACTACATCTTTAGACTTTGGTGTCTGAAGGGCCCTAGGTGTTATGCGACCACCCCCTGCAGTGGCCACACCATCAAATATATCCAGCATGTCATACTTCACCAGCACATTGTTCAAATGGGCCTGATCCATATACATGCGAACATTCTTTTTGGCCTCCACGGACGACCTACCCATGTGTATACCTCTTCGGGCGCGACCCTCCATAAAAGACATGAGATATTTCATAGGATTCATTTTGCCATCTGCATTGGCTATGGCGTGTGTCCGAACTATATTCGAATCATGGATGTCGCTAAGAATATCTGAATGGACATCCTGCTCAATACGCGCATACAAGCCTGCGGCAGCCTCAGTTGGGGACATCTTTTCTAACTCAACTTGATACTTGAAGTAGTTGTAGTCTTCTCTGTATTTGTCGTTTTTAGATATTAACTCATCAAAAGCCTTGGATTGCCCTTCAAATACTCCGTCGTATTCCAATCTTTCAAGTAGCTGGCTACCAAAGAAAGTCTTTGCGTGGATCATCCTAATTAACGAAGAATAGTGCGACCTTGATTCGGCTGAAATACCCTCAGGCAACATTGCATCAATATCTTCTGCGGATATTCGTGATGCCGAGGAGTCGAGTTTCTCTTCAAAGTTGTAGGACAGCTTAGAAGAAAGAAATGAGCGCATCGACGCAGGGAACATAGAAAGAATTATGTCTTTGCTGTTTGGTTTTTTTCCTGCGCTTTCAACAACGACTTTAGACTCCGCCGCTTCACTTGCTTGCTGCTGCGTCTCCGCCTCTGCTTGGGCTGCGTCGAGTCGCTTCTCTAAGTTTTCACTGGCTTGCTCCACCTTAGCCTCTGTGTTTTGCGCCTCAAGTGTAGCCTCACGAATCTTTGTTTCTTTTTCTGCGAGTTCGGAAATCCGCTGATTCTCAAAAGCGATTTGATCATCAATAACCTCTGTTATTGGGACATATCTTGTCGAAGCTTTATCGCCCTCCTTCACCGCAGGAACAATAATCTCCACTTCCTCTATGTTTCCTGTCTCTTCGGATGCCTCTAGGGCGGCCTCTTTTTTCGCTTCAAGGGAGGCTATTTTACTTCTTGCTCTGGTCATTTCAGCCCGAACCTCCGCCGTTGCCTCGCCCTTGGGATCACCAGTGGCCTCAGCTTCACTCGTCTTCATCTCAAGCTGCTCTGTTCTCACATCTTCAAAGACAGTTGCTTTCAGTGAACCATCGGGGTTCCTGTCTAATTCACTCTTTACAAGTTCAAGCTTACTTGGATGTGTGCTGCCTTTTGATTTCTTGCTTCGAGTGGGTTTTGGCTCAACCATTCCATTTTTCATTACTCGATATCCCTCAGGAATAGAGAATCCATGCTCTTCGAAGATGTCGTGGGGAATTGCTCGCCCCGCCGCAAGAGAATCCGTAATATACTCTTCAACAGACTTACCATCAAAAGGGTCAATATCTGGATCAACGCGTTCGGCGGCCTGTATTTGGCCTCGGTCAACATAGACAACTGTATCAGGGGATATATTGAATTCTCGCCCATCCTTAACAATCATTCTGCCATCCTCAGTGAATCCCTCCACCGTAAATTGCTCGCCGCGAATACGAAAAGACTCACCTACCTCTAAGTCACCCATACGAGTTCCTTTCTTAGTCTTCTGTGAGGCGGACCTCCATTCGTTACTGAGGAAGGCTTCTTCGGTTTTGCCCATATACTCATCCTCTTTTTCACGCGCAGCTGTGGCCTCCCTGGCCTCAAGTGCAGCGTGAGCATTTTCGACAAGGATTTCTATTTCATTACTTGAGCTGCTGTTACCTACCTGATTTTCAATCATCGCCCCCTCAACTAAATCCACGACTTGACGATCACCTGTTTCTTCTTTTGTGATTTTAAACCGATCGCGAAGAGATTTCGGAAGCGCCTTTATTCTATTAACTAAAGATGTTTCGTCCGATGAAACTTGGAAGCTGCCATTCAAGATTTCAGAAACCCCGTCTTCATTGCCCTCTGCGTCCGTATATGAAATTCCCTTAGGGGCTGCCCCCTTTGGTCGAACGGCGAGCGCTGCTCGAACAAGACGCTGCTTAATTTCAAGCGTCTCAAGCTCTCTTTTAAGGGATGTCTCATCCCCTGTTTTGGCTTCAATAATTTTATTGATTTGATCCACTCGCTTAGCCGAGGACTTGAGCGATCTCTTGAGTCCCGCTTTAGATGGGATGGCTTGTATCTCCGCCTGTATCTCCGCCTGAATGCTTGATTGAGCGGCGTCACCTGTTACAACCTCCATAGGAACCTCTCGACCGCTCTGAAAAAGAATATCTAGCTCCTGTTGGCCAAGACCCGAATAATCTCCAGATGCCTCGGCGCGGACTAACTCTTCCATTCTTGCGGCCTGCTCCTGCCGAGCAATAAGGATCGGTTTATTTGGATCAAGAGGAACAAGTCCACGGAGCTTAGTCAGCCATATCTCACTTGAGTTCCTATCAAGGAACTCGGCAACTCTTATCTGCTCCTCATTGGTTACATCAGCGATGGGCTTGCTCATTATGTCTATGATCTCAGGATCCAGTGACACAGCTAAATCTAACTCTTCACCATAACGCATAGTGCCACGAAGAATCTCGGTATATTGACCCCCGCTAAGGAAAGTTTGGAATGCCGCTTCATCTGTAATTTGGCGGCCATACTGCCTTGCTGCCGCATTCATACGGACCGCACCAACGGATGTGATGGCTGTATTTAGAAACGATCCGAACACAGTGTCTGCGACCATATCCAAAGCACCGTAGTCTCGACCTGTGTAATCCGACATCGCCCACACAGCCGAATTCTCAATGACCTGCTCACCGATGTTCATTTTGACGTTTGCCCTAAGCGCCATACCTAATGTCCTGTTGCCTTTAGTGAGCTGGGACTTCTCAATCATGCTGCTAACCTTTGTAAGTCTGTTCAGTCTTTCGGACTGATGAACTGCGTCCAGCGCGCGCTTGAACCCAGCGAATGATCGGCCAGTTCGTTGCATAGTGGATGCCGCCTTGAGTGATGTAGTGAGGACTGTGGTGGGTGCAAACATCATAGCTGCATCCACAGGCATAATTGCATTTCCTGCCATACCCGCTAAGAAATTTGCAGCCACTCCGAATTTTCCATCTGTCCGAGATCGACGCTCAGCCTTTTGCCTACGCAACCAATAGTTGTAGCGAAGCTCAGTCTGGCCCGCATATTCGTCTGGGTCGTAATCAAAATCCCGCCCATATTTTTCCCTTACATATTCCTCTGTAACCTTTTCCTCGCCCCGCTTCTCAGCCTGATGGCCAGCCCACACCTTCCGAGCAAAGTGTGTTCCTGTGGCTGTAATAGACTCCTGCGCCCCGAGAATGAAAGAGCCTTCGAGCTGTTGCCCAAGACCAAAATTGTATCGTCGAGCGGAAGAATATTGGGAGGTCTCTCCTGATAGCTGGGTAAGTAGTGACATGTT
>Ga0306910_1001012_pt1 | contig 10480 bp, 13 predicted proteins | sample AntRauMFilla2698_FD_190438 | JGI IMG/M metagenome (GOLD analysis project Ga0306910, IMG submission 190438) | Saline lake microbial communities from Rauer Islands, Antarctica - Metagenome Filla 2 #698 (v2) (version 2) | ecosystem: Environmental > Aquatic > Non-marine Saline and Alkaline > Saline ... | reverse complement strand
CCCTCGTTGCCTGTTACAAGTGTCAGGCGAGACTGCCCCCTTACGGGGGAGGAAGGTGAGGATGACGCCAGGTCAGCATGTCCCTTGATGCCTAGGGCTGCACTCGTGATACAATGGGATATACAAAGGGACGCAATACAGCAATGTGGAGCAAATCCTGATAAAGTATTCCTCAGTTCGGATTGTGGGCTGCAACTCGCCCACATGAAGTCGGAATCGCTAGTAATCGTGAATCAGCACGTCACGGTGAATACGTTCCCGAGCCTTGTACTCACCGCCCGTCAAGTCAGGGGAGTCGGAAGTGCCCGAAGGTCGTCCTTGAGGCGAACTACGGTAAATTCGATAACAAGGACTAAGTCGTAACAAGGCACGGCTAGCGGAAGCTGGTCGTGGATTAATTCCAATTGGAAACGTTGTCGTAGAACCTGGTAACAGGAACTGCATTGACGACTAATTGGTCGATGTTATATGCCTCAATTGAGCATATAACGAGCAATGATACTCAACACTCTGAAGTGGTATCAGACACTAGGGAAAGACCAGCCTATAGGATAAGACAAAAGAGGACGACTCTTTTGCAATTGCTGTGGATTTATTTATATTTTCAAGATACCAACAATAAAACCCCTCGCTACTGGCGAGGGGTTTTATTGTTTAAAAATCCGGATTGTTGCCTGCGTATATGTTTTGTACGTTAAGATCTTCGACGAACCGATCATATATAACGTTGTTGGCATCCCTTAGAATATTCTGATCATATAGATTTTCCAACGCATTGAATCTTTCTTGGGTTGTGCCAGTTGACACTGTTCGCAGGTCCGCTTGCACGTTTTGCGCCACTTGTTGCTGTGATAGTCCTAAACCTGTACTGCCGTAGTACTCAATCAGCTCGTCTTCAATTAGTCGAGTGGTGACATTTATTTCTGTTTGAATCGTTTGTGGTATGTCCGCAACTATCCCAAAGTCTGGAATTATACCCTCGGGGTCGTTAAATGAAATTATCTCTCGGTAGTAACTCTCTAATTGACCTTGGTACTGTAACGCCGTATTGTTAGTTATTTCACCAGTTAGGGCTAGTCGCTTGCTTGCTCGGACTCTATCAGTATCGTTAAACCGAATATCATCCCTGGTTGTAAAAGGTAAATCAGCGTATAGGTCTGCTACCACCTGGTCACTGAGGTAGCCAAACAGTCTTTCAGCGTCTCGTTCGGCAAAGTTAGCGGCTACTGGTCGTAATGTACTCTCGGTAACTTTAAAGACCTCATAGGTAGGTCCACTTGCTTCACCTGCTTCTAAAGCTACCAGCGCAGCTGCAATTCTGGCTCGTTCACTTTCATCCTCCAGTGCAGTCAGTGCTGACATTTGATCAAGTTGAGCTTGGGCCCGTTCTCGTTCAGCTTCTGCACGAGCTTCATCTGCCGAGGATTCAAGGTCGGCAAATGCGTTCATGTCCCGGTCAAGACGTGCTTCTGCAGCACCTTCTCCAGTCAAACCGCCGCGGCCACTTGGGCCGGTGTCGAGCGAGACACCACTATTACATAGTGGATCATAATCAAAACAAGTGTTATTGCTGGTTGCATATTGTGCGAGTCCTAGCGAGCTCGTCAAAATATTTATAATGCCCCAAAAAATTATAATCAACACAAACGCTCCTACTCCATACAAAGCCAACGCTCGGGCTTTCTCTTGGCTGTCTGTATTGGCTCCACCGATAATGAAAAACCGAAAAACGTTAATAACCAAAAACAGAAATGCCATCCCCAGCAGAAAGGGAATAACGATAGTATTAGTAAAGTCTACAAAAGCGATTATGTATTGTTCAAGTCCCATATACATACAAGTATACCGTACCACTGTTGTACAATGTCTAATTGACTTTTATAAAAAATATGTTACTGTATTAAACAGAAAATTCGGCAATAAACCCAACACAAAAATGAGGTAGCACATGACACGTTTGAATATTTTCGGTAAGAAAAAACCAAAGTCACGATTCGATCGGTATCACCTTACCAGTCGTAACCAAACCTCAGACGAGGTGTACGAACTCAGTTTTAAGAGATGTTTGTTGGGGAGTATCGTAATCTTGCTGATCATAGTGGTTGCTACGTTTGGTCTGGAGCAACTTACTCCGACGATTGATCGTTCGTATTGATTATTGGCCGCGAGACAATTATTTGTCCGCGGCCTTTTTGCTTTTAATTTCCAACTAAATCTGCTATAGTTCTGCCCACGATCGGTAGAAACCGGCGTCCGCGCTTAGCTAAAAATTGCGCATAGCAATTTTTCCAGTCGCGAAGCGAATTGTCGATATTTATGAGACAATAGGTTGGCTAGTTTCGACCGACTGCTTACAGAAGCTGTACACCATTTTGATAATTTGTTTTCTTTGTCCGCGCTTAGCTCAGTTGGCTAGAGCATTCGACTGATACTCGAAAGGCCCTAGGTTCGAATCCTAGAGCGCGGACAAAAAACGCAAATTATCTAAAATGGTCTTGTAAAGTGACATTGAGTCACTTCTCACTCGAAAGGCTTCAGAAGTCCGGGGGACTTGTGAAGAAGCTTTTCCGGTATTTTGGAGCTAGCGAACAAAATATCCAAAAGGTATACGGCCCCTGTAAGGGGATAGGTTCGCACCCCAAGGGCACTTCCAAACTTATGGTCGAGTAAACTCTCCCTAAGTTCTAGGGCGCTCCTAGAGCGCGGACGCCGGTTTTTACGTGTCCGCGCGAGCTGAAAAAAGCGCATAGCTTTTTCCTGTCGTCCCACTTTTAATACTTGTAGGATATACTCATCTCTATGGAAAACGTTTTCAAACGAGCCTCGTGGCTCGAATTATTCTACGATGTCGCGTTTGTGGCTTTGATAGCGCAGCTTACATACCTAGCTGCCGCTAATCATCAGACACTGACCGACTATCTACATATATTTATTGTTGGCTATAGTATTTTCATTGCGTGGTGGGCTACTACAGCTAACCGGAATTTGCAGCCAACTGAAACCACCGCTGATAAATTGTTAGTTCAACTCACAATGGTGGGGGTGTTTGTTATGAGTCTCACTATGCCGGCGGTGTTTGCTGGTGACTATTTTGCCTACTTTGTAACTCTGGCTGGAGTTCGCCTGCTGCAGACATTTTTAATTGCCCGGACATATTACCTGCATCCCCAAACTAGGCCAAAAACTTATAACCTCTTGCAAGGTGTTTTGATTGCGGCGGGTCTGTGGGTTGTGTCTGGTTTAACGGCTGATCCATTTCACCTTTTGTTTGCTCTACTGGCGTTAACTATCGATATCTTAATCCCGCTCACACGTGGGAAGGGAAATACCAAAAGATACCTCAACGTGTATCATCTCCACGAACGGCTAGGTCTCTTTTTGATTCTAGTGATTGGTGAAAGTATGATCGTAGTGGCTCTCTCTAATACCGCCACAACCCTTGGTTTTCAGCAGCTGGTGACAGTGTTTTCCGGGCTTGGGATGATGGTGGCATTGTGGTGGCTGTACTACGAGCACAATGATCAATTTTCCGACGTCCGACCCAACAACCTGTTCCTGTTTCTGCACGCTCACGGGGTGCTGTTTTTGAGCATTGTTTGTATATCGGTCGGGTACAAGCTTCAGCTGTCTGGTGGTACCGACAATGCTATTTTGTGGTTTAGTCTAGTCGGTGCGATCGGGATTGCGGTGGCTATTTTGCTGATCCGTACCACGCTACATCAGGTCTGCAGACGCGCTGTGTGGCTCAGTGCTGGGTTAATTATACTAGCCATAACAATCGTAGGTGGTGCTATTTTGGTTTCAAATGTGCTCGTCATGAGCGGTTTAACGCTAGTATTTATGTTGGTTGCCGTACTAGACCGCTACGACGCCTTTGCCTCAAAACAAGAGTCCAACCAAAGTATCAACCCCAATCACCAAGATAGTTTGGTGCAAAATATTACCCAGCAATAACGGGATAATTAAAAACCGAAATCGAATACCGGTTAAAGCCAGTGGGATTAAAATCGCTTCGTTGGGGAACGGCACTAACGCGGCATAGAGTGCAACAAAAGGAATAATAAATAGTGATCCCTTAGCTGCCAGCTTTTTAGCGTAGGCCGCAATCCTGGCATACTTCCGCTCGAGCACCACGGCCGCTCGAGTACCAAACCAAAATCCAATACTGTCGGCAATCAGCGTTCCGCCAGCCAGAGCCAGAATAATCCCCACGGTGCTCAGGCCAGCCGCACTATAGAGCGCACTAAACGTAGCTGGTGGAATCGGAATAATAAAATTCAGTCCACCAATAGTGCCAAGTAGTATTAGTCCAAAGTAGCCAAACTGTTCTATCAAAGCAACCGCGCCCGGGCTCGTGCTCAGCCACTGGCTCAACCCGATTGCGCCCGCGATAATGGCCACAAATCCCACCAAGAGCAACAGGTTACGTCTGTTCACTGTTTGAAGAATGCTCATTATAGTATGTCGACTTATCGTTAGTTTGGTTGGAATCGATTCTCGTTGTAACTATCATAATTAGCTCGACTAGGATCAGTCCCAACTTGTTCTTGTAGCGAGTTAGTTTGTCTTTGCAGTTGGTCCGTAGTGTCTTGCAGCTCGATAACGATGTTGTAGACAAAAAATATGAAACCTGCAATCAACCCCCACGCAATGTATGGGAAAATCTTATATGCTTCAAGTGATCGCTTGCCTACCTGACGTTTCATATGTCTTAGATTATAGCACTAGTACACAGACGCATAGAGCATCAAATCGCACTCACACCAAGTGTCACTGCCAGACAGAACCGCAGCCTGTTTCGTCGAGTTGGTCTAATTTTGTACCAGCTGCGTGTATAATATGTATAATAAATTAAATAATTAATATGAGTAAGATACAAACAGCACACCCGAGAAGCAAAACAGCGACACAAACGGTTGGTTTTACTCTAATTGAGATGATGGTTGTAATCAGTATTGTGGGCCTACTGGCAGCCGTCGTGGTGGGATCGTTAGGTGAATCTCGCTCTTCCGCCCAATATGCTGTGGCCGAAAGTGATTTTCAGCTTATTACCGAAGCCGTGGTGCTCACTGGTTCACCTCAGTCTCTAACGGCCATTACCGGTAATGTGTGCTCGATGTGTGCCTGTCGGGATCTTCCCAATTCGACTGATTTAGGGACCTTAGACGAGAGTACGAATCCTGCAGAACAAACCTGCCTCAACAACTGGGAGTCTGCTATTGACGCGATTGCAGCCAATTCAATCTATTTGTCTAATACCAATGCCTCTCAGTTGTATCGTGACCCTTGGGGATCACCCTATGTTTTGGACGAGAACGAGGGAGAATTTTCTGCTAATCCCTGCCGAGCAGACTTAATTCGAACAGTTGGTCCAGATAGAACCTATGGCACCAGTGATGATCGGACTACGCTGTTACCGTTTAGGACACTCCAGTGCAGCAACTACAACTAGGTTGCTCGTGTACGTAACTAACATACTGTTGAGTCAGCTCACTAGGAATTCACTAACGTACTAGCTTTTTAGGTATATCTTTATTACTATTGCGGTATGGATTTTAATAATTATTTTGCTGGCAAAAGAATCACCGTAATGCGTATCGGCTTACTTGGTCGTGGCGTCGGTGATGCTGCTTTTCTGGCGGCTGCTGGGGCCGAGGTATTGGTGGTAGACGATGCGCCACAATCAGTCATGCAGCCATCAGTTAATGCTTTGGCCGAGTATCCCAATATTACCTTTAAATTTGGTCCGTATGATACGGCTGATTTTATTAGCGCCGACTATGTGCTCGTTGGGGCCGGGACGCCGATTGATTCTCCAGAATTAGCCGCCGCCAAACTGGCCGGTGTACCGCTCAAACAATCCGCTGCGTGGTTTGCCGAATTATCTGGTATTCCAATCGTCGGTGTAACTGGTACTCGCGGCAAAAGCACAGTGACACACATGATTCATCACGTATTGTCACAAGTCACTGGCGAAAATATTTTACTTGGGGGTAACATCCGCGGGCGCTCTAACTTACAATTACTAAATGAAGTTCAGCCAGAGTCGCTTTGTGTGATGGAGCTAGATTCTTGGCAGCTCCAGGGGTGGAACTGGGCCCAAATGTCGCCACAAATTGCGGTCTTCACCAACTTCATGGAAGACCACCTCAACTACTACCAAGGACCCGGTATGAGTAAACAAGCCGCGATGGATTTTTACTTTGCTGACAAATCAAACATCTTTCGGTATCAGGAAGAGAGTGGGGTGCTGGTGACCACACCAGCGGTATTTGAGCGGGCCAAGACGCTATCTGGTGTGACGCTGGGGCAGGAAGTGATCCTGGCTGACTCGTCGACTGTCCCGAGTGACGCACTACTCGCGATGCCAGGTGAGCATAATCGCCTAAACGCCGCGTTGGCCGTAGAGGCACTGCAGGCTCTGGACCTGACCTTGGATGAGATCTGGCCAGCGCTGGCAACGTTCCCGGGAGTAGAGGGGCGGTTGCAGTACGTCGGCGCACACAACCAGATCGCTATCTATAACGACAACAATGCTACTGCCCCCGTGGCGGTTGTGCGCGCACTTCAATCTCTTGGCAATACTGAAAAGAAAAATATAATCCTGATTGCCGGTGGTGCTGACAAGAAAACTGATACAAGCGAGTTGCTAGAAGCTATTCCACAGTATTGCAAACAAGTGATCCTACTGGCAGGAACGGGCACAGACACTATCAAAGATCAGGTCGCGGATGTACAGGTGGTAGACAGCATAGAAGCAGCTGTCGCAGCGGGACTAGCCGCTGGTGCCGCTGGTGACATTCTCCTCCTCTCACCTGGTTTTGCATCATTTGGGATGTTCAAAAACGAGTACGAACGCAACGACGCGTTTCTGTCTGCCATCGACCCAGTCATCAACCCTCCCGTCGATGAAGTTACAACTCAACCGAAGGTATAATTGTGCAATGAAAGAATCAAGATTTGAAATAAAAGATAGCGCCGAACAATTCTATCTGATAGAAAGATTAGACCCAGAAATGCGGGCGACTAAATTTGTGCTCGATCCCCAAGAGTATATCAATCAGTACCACGACTACCTGCAGTCCGCTCACCCCAACGAATCAGATCACGCAGTGTTAGCTATTAGTGAGATCTACGAACTTGAGTCAGTAATCCTACATTCAGATTTTACTGAGCTACATCCTGATCTAGAGTCATTTTTAGCTACTGATGATGGTGCATTCATCGCCAACAGTAATAAGGTGTTGCTTACCTGGCTTAAGCAAGCTGGTTACACCAAAGAACAAATCCTCACCTGGATAGAAATAGAGCAAGATGATTTGTCGGCAGTTGAGCAATTACAAGACCGCGGTATCCGTGTCATCTTGAAGCAAGTCTTCCAAGAATAAACTGAATAAGGAGGGGACTTCACATAAGGCCGGTTTATATGAGCATTTCTCTGACGGAGGTTCGACCTCCGTCAGAGGGGTGTATACTAAAAAGTATGTCAATGAGGACCCCGTCTGTTCCCGGTGAGTATTATCACGTGTTTAATCGTGGTGTTGAGAAACGTGTTGTTTTTAGTTCTGATCATGATTATCAAAGATTTCTGATTCTGTTGTTCTTGTTAAACAATACCGCTCAGGTCGAGGTAAGAAATGAACTTCGCGATAATACCCTTTCTAAAATCCTGGTAAAAGAGCAAGATCCCTTAGTCAATATTTATTCTTTTGCACTATTGCCTAGCCACTATCATCTATTGCTGTCGCCAGTGGTAGAAGGTGGTATCGCAAAATTTATGCAAAAACTGGCGACTGGCTATACTATGTACTTTAATACAAAGCACGAGAGGTCAGGTGCCTTATTTCAAGGTAAGTATAAAATCAAACAAGCTACAGATAAAAATTATGTAAAGTATCTCTTTGAATACATACACCTCAATCCAATCAGAGAGCGATTTGATGCTTCATCTGGTCTCATCGCCAAGGAGCTGCTGGTAGAGGCAGAACAGTACCCATGGTCAAGTCTCTCAGTGTATAGCAATCAGAGTAAGGGGCAGCTCAACCGCGCAAACCTCAACCCGCAGCTGTTTGAAGATCTATTTGGTACATACAATAATCATCAACAATTGTTATTGCAATGGAAAGACGAAGAGGCACCCCACACCTGACGGAGGTCGAACCTCCGTCAGGTGTGGGAGCCGAATAATATAAAAAGCGACCAGGTGGGTCGCGTTGGATCACATGGTAAGCCAGAGTATACTATTACCTTTTTGGCGTATTTTGCCTTGCATAGTATCTCTGCGATTACTGGCGCAACATGGAGCTGCGTAGGTGCAGTCTGGACCAAAGAACGTAATCTGGTGTAGCTCAACCCCAGCACTGAGATGAACTGCTGTGATTACCTTCCTCATATCAAGAGATCTTGTGGCAACATCGTAAAATACTGACGGCCCAAACTCGTCCAAATATGCGTCAGCTTGCTTCCGACCTAATCCGTCAAGGTGAGGTAGATGTGCTCCACAGATAGACCCAGTAAAAATAATCTCAAGCGCTGCCATGTCTCCATCAGGAGCAATCTGGTCTAGTACATCGGTGATGATATTTTGTCCATCGTCAGGCATGCCGGCCGGGCGCCCGCAGTGATACAAGATACTCTCTCCGGTTTTACGATTATATGCAGCACCACTAGCACAGTCTGAACTTTGAAACATGGTCATTGTGCGTGGCTCGCGTACATGTATTGCATCAGCACTGATGTGCGCATGACTCTCAGTTGGATACCAGTTCTTGATCTGACGATACCCAGGAGCATCAACATTACCGGCAGCTTTCATAAGGCAAACGTTTGTTGGTTGGATGCCACACTGATTTGCAAACCTAGCAGCTTCTACAAACGCCTGTGCTTGAAATGCTCCACTTCTGCCATGCCACAGTAGTCGTGAATTACTAAGCATCACCAGGCGTGCTTTTCGATCAGATGTGTCTTGCATAAACACAGTTACTTCGTTAGGTTCGTTTTTCATGGGTTGTACCACTCCTTCATTAGTTGCAAACTGTTCCAATTTTTATAGTATGCTACGCTTCCTCATATGACAAGTCAGATCAATCTAAATCAAATCACTCGCGTTCATTTTATCGGTATTGGCGGCATTGGTATGTCGTCTTTGGCGCGGCATTTTCTATCTGAAAAAAAGGTAGTCAGTGGTTCTGATCGTGATTTGACTGATCTAACTAAAGCCCTCGTGCGTGAAGGGATTGCGGTTAAATGTCCCCAAGCGGCGGACAATATCACCGACGATATCGAACTCATCATTTATACCGAAGCGATGACAGCCGATCATCCAGAAATGAAAGCCGCCAAAAAGCTCAAAGTACCAATGATGAACTACTTCGACGCGCTAGGGCTGGCGATGAACCCGTATTATCTGATTGCCGTGGCCGGTAGTCACGGCAAGACCACCACTACCGCTATGATCACAGATGTGTTTGAAGCAGCCTCCAAGGATCCCACCACCGTAGTCGGGTCACTGCGGGCCGCTACCGGCAGCAACTATCGCGCTGGCAAGAGCAAGTACGCCATTGTCGAGGCGTGTGAATTCAAACGCGACTTCCTCTCACTCCGACCCGAAATCCTCGTGATCACTAATCTCGAACTCGAACACGTCGATTATTTTAAATCTCTAGAAGACGTCCAAGACGCCTTTGCCACCCTTGCCTCACAAATCCAAGAATCAGGTGTACTGATCTGCAACACCAAAGACCCAGCCCTGGCGCCAGTAATTGCTGCGGCAGAAGTACCGGTGATTGATTATATGGAAGCCTTTGATATCAACCTATCGCTCAAGCAACCAGGCGTGCACAACCGCCTCAATGCCGCCGCTGCTAGTACCGTTGCCACCTACGCCAAGATCGATCGCGGTATAGCAACTAATGCGCTCCAGGAGTTCCGCGGCACCTGGCGCCGTTTCGAATACAAAGGCGAGGTCAATGGGGCACAGGTGTACGACGACTACGCCCATCATCCCACCGAAATCAGGGTCACCATCCAAGCGGTTCGTGAGCTCTATCCAGACAAAAAACTCATCACTATTTTCAAGCCGCATACCTTTACGCGCACCGCGGCGCTGTTTGATGATTTTGCGAAATCATTTGCTGGGGTAGACGAAGCTCTCTTCCTGCCAATCTACGGCGCCAGGGAAGAAAACACCACCGGTGTCAGCAGTCGCGAGTTAGCCGTCAAAACCCTCGAACGAGTCCCACATACGCAGTATTTTGAGACCCACCAAGCGGTCACAGAGTACACCAAAGACAAGCTACAGCCAGACACCGTCGTGGTCGTCATGGGCGCTGGCGACGTAACGCTGGTCGCTACTGTTTTAAGCAACCACATCTGTCACTTTCAATAATACTTCATTAGGACTCATTCCAGCAAGAGAACAGTGTTCCAGATTATTATAATAATCATTCCAGACACGCAGTTTAGTTTTAAGATCTTGAGC
>Ga0306910_1001007_pt1 | contig 10510 bp, 5 predicted proteins | sample AntRauMFilla2698_FD_190438 | JGI IMG/M metagenome (GOLD analysis project Ga0306910, IMG submission 190438) | Saline lake microbial communities from Rauer Islands, Antarctica - Metagenome Filla 2 #698 (v2) (version 2) | ecosystem: Environmental > Aquatic > Non-marine Saline and Alkaline > Saline ... | reverse complement strand
GCGTTGTTTACGGCGACTTCTGAAGTCTTTCCCGGACATGATGTTTGAATGTGTCAGACAAAATATTGAGCGTGGTTTAACTTTGGACTTCCGAAGTCGCAGTGAGAAATGCCTTGCCTATTTATAAGTTCCTGCTTTTGTGACCAGGACTTCGGATGTCTTTCTTGGTTAGATTACTAATCTTGCCATGAAAACAGCTGCGGAGTAGCGTCCGCCGCAAAGTCGGACACGGTAGCTGATTGTGAACAAAAATAATACCGTGAGAGGAGCTTTTTCCATCCTCAACGACCAATTTGTTACCGACGAGTATTTGGTTAAAACCGAAACAGGGCAATGGTTAACTTGCGACTTCCGAAGTCACTTCGGGGAAATAGACAAACCGTAAAATGGTTTTAAAGCGTTGTTTACGGCGACTTCTGAAGTCTTTCCCGGACATGATGTTTGAATGTGTCAGACAAAATATTGAGCGTGGTTTAACTTTGGACTTCCGAAGTCGCAGTGAGAAATGCCTTGCCTATTTATAATTTCCTGCTTTTGTGACCAGGACTTCGGATGTCTTTCTTGGGGATTACCTGTTTTTAAAACTTCAGATTACCATTGGAATCCCAGATTCCCCAATAAGCGCCTACATCGCCTTCATCACCGGCTTTCCATGATTCATCGAAGGATGAGAAGTAAAAGGTTTCGATATCGAATTCCTTTGCCCATAAATTGGTATTCACAAAATAGCGAAGCGCGTTACTGTGAGATGGAATGGCACCCCCTAACGTGGTTCCCTGTGTTGGCCAGCCTGTTTCAGTTATAATGACTCTTTTATCACTGCCGGCAGCTTTATTTGCCTGCTTGTACATCTGTCGCATATGCGAAAAGGAATCTTCATAAGAGGTTGTTTCCCAAAATGGATAGCAGTTACATAAAATCACATCACATATTTCAGTAATAGCGGGGCGATCTACAAATTCGTAGTAAGCATCCACATAGCCAACCGGTATACCTGTTCCCGCAAGTGCTTCCTTTACACGGCGGATATAATCCAGCAGCTCATGTTCTTCGAGATCTCTGCGATACAATACCTCATTCCCGACAGCGGCGATATCAACCTGATCTTTTTTGGCAAGGTCTATTAATCCGGCAATCTCCTCTTCGTTTTTCTCTTTATCGCTTCCCAGCCAAGCGCCGACTAATGTTTTTATTCCGTTTTTCTTAGCTACTCCCGGAATTAATTCATTTCCATCGCTGCAGGCGAATGTGCGAATCCAGCTCGTATGTGGTTTCAGCGTTTCCATTCGCATGTGGATTTGATCTTCTGTAATCTCATCGCCGGGTTGCTGTCCTTCTACATACAAACTGAAACAGAATCCATGAATTCCATCACTCAGTAATTCATCAAATTTCACTTTTACTTCTTCATCACTCAATCCGCCCAGATAGTTGATATCTGAAACCTGATCTGATTCTGTAAAGTTGCTGAATTTATCTTTTCTAAACGACATAGTTTAATGCTTACCGTTTTCAATTTTGATTTCTAATTTATTTAATCGTTTCCCATCTGCATTTTAGTCAGACAGCTATCAAATACGTTCTATAATTCTCCTCTGCGCTCAACCAATTCTTCCTGAATTCGGGTGGCTTTTTCTTCTGTAAGATCATAGTTATACATCACCCAGATGGCTAAGGCGGCAGTTACAACAGGTATTAAAATATCGGCAAGCCGTAACTGAGTTAATGTTTCAACTGTCTGAACGGTAGCATTTTGGTCGAATCCTACCATCTTCAATACAGCTCCACCCAAAAAAAGCGCAATAGCTTGACCCAGTTTTACCATCCACCAGTAGATCGCTCCGAAAGTACCCTCTTTACGAGGCATTCCATTCAGATATTCATCCAGATCAACCACATCGGCGGTCATACTCATCATCAGGGTAAATAATCCCCCGATTCCAAATACCAAAAGCGGTACGGGAACAAGCATCAGCCAGGGATTATCCGGTGTAAATCCCCACCATTTAAGAATGTATCCCACAATAGAGATCATAGTTGAGATTATAAATGCAGTACGTTTACCCCATTTATTCGACATCCAGGTAATAATCGGAATGATCAAAAAAGCGGTACAGACAGCGCTGATTGTTGAAAACCACGCAGGCCAGCTTCCCGCAGCTCCGTAATCGCCCCCAAAAACATAAAACACGATAATGAAATAACTGAATGAAGCAACCAATTGAAAACCGTTAAACACCAGAAATGTAGCGGCGCAGAGTTTTACAAATGCGGCGTTTTTGAACATCAGTTTCATGCTCCGAACCAGTTCCACCACGTTTTCCCACGCCTTGTTTAAACTGAGGTCAGCCTGATTGGTGAGTCGCGATTGGTCAATTTCTTTACAAAAGAACGCGGGCAGTAATCCTAACAGCAAGCACATGGCTCCAACTACAACTGATAGTTGGTGAACACCCTGAGCCTGAGTCTCGAAAAGTTCAGGATCTGCGATAATCACCCAGAACCACGGCACTATCATCCAGGCAAACTGACCGATTGTTTGAGAAAAACCCATGAGACGGGTTCGCTCTTTATAATCAGAGGTCATCTCATATCCAATGGCGATAAGCGGAGTGGAAAAGATAGTATTTCCAATAATATAGACGGATGAAAAGAACATGAAGTACCAGAAATTATACATCTGAGTTCCTTCGGGATCGAGTTGCCACATCGCCATATATAACAAGCCGCTCAATATAGCACCGGCAAATATAAACGGCCTTCGTCGGCCATATTTCGATTTAAAGTTATCGGTGATATATCCCATAAAAGGGTCCGATATGGCGTCAATAATTCGTGGAAATGCACCCAGAATACCTGCCAGAAACGGATCCATTCCAAAAGCAGTGAGCAGAAAGAACGAGAACACTCCAATTGCTCCCGGTAATAAATTATTGACGAGGTGTCCGGCACCAAACGCCGCTTTTTCACTTATGGGAATGCTCTTGCGCCGTACTGCTTTGGGTTCTGACATTAGACTGTGATATTAATTGTGTCTGAAAAAAATCGTAAGGATTTAGGCGGGAATCACAATGGTCTGTATCGCTTTTCCCTGAATCCTAAAGGTCGCTGATTTTCCCGCAATATTCAGCGTTAAATTTTGATTTTCTTCTTTTTGATTCAGCACTACTACAGCGATGCTTCCATCAGGATTTTGAGCCGCAGTCACCATCACATCAGCATTCGTATCGGTGTGATCATGGCCGATGCGCTCTGCTCCCGGGCGGATATACCGGCTAAAATGAGCCATGGTGTGGAAAAGTGGCGTAAAATAGACTTCATCATTTTCTTCATCAACAATTACAGGAGCAAGACACCAGTTCTGAGCCCAGTTTGGTCCGCCCTGTCGGTTTAAAACCATGTTCCAGTCAATCCAGCCATCAACATGATTGTTAAGCGTGCCGATGATATCGCGGGCGTAGCGATAGACGGGAACATATTTTGGATGAAGATGCTTTTGATCATCAGGCGCCCAATCCCAGCCCCAGTCGGTTGCTTCTTTCGACCAATACCAGGCATCGTCCTGCCACTTTGGAATTTCAGCATCCGCACAAGCTTCGGTTTGGATAAGATATTTTTCAGGAGCGGCTTGCTTTGCGTACTGAAGCGCTTCTGGGAAGACGTCATACGTACTCGCGTACCAGTGAACAGCGGTGCCGTCGTAGTATTTTGCAGCCGTTTCGTCGCCATACATGGTATCAATCCATTTTTTAAACTCATGATCACGATTCTGGTCGTATCCTAATATCTTTACTTCAGGATGATCTTCTTCCAATTGGGGTCCCAGATGATTTTTAACGAGGTCGTTCATCTCTTCGGGAGAAAAATGCATACTGTCCCAGTTGCTGTCGTTGCCCAACGGCTCGTTTTCAACCGTAATTCCCCAGATATCAATTCCTTCTTCCTGATAAGCGGTGATGTATTTTGAGAAATATTTTCCCCAGGTTTCGTAATATTGTGGCAACAGTTTTCCGCCTTTCCAGTCGTTGTTGTCCTTCATCCACGGCGGGGCTGTCCATGGTGAGGAGATAATTTTAAATCCGTCTTTCGACACCGCCATGGCATCTTTAATCATTGGGATGATATCATCACGATCTTCATCTACAGAAAAAGTACTCAGGTCGGTGTCATTTTTCTCTACATAAGCGTAGTTGCCCAGCGAGAAATCACTTGAGTTGATGTGGGTTCGGGTAAGTGAATATTTAGCACCCGATTCACCGAAATAGGCCTCAATAACTTTGTCACGATTCTCTTGACTTACCTGATTCAACAGGTAAGCTGATGACTCTGTGAAAGATCCGCCAAATCCGGTAATGGTTTGAAATTTTTCTTCCGGATTTATTGTGACAACCAGATCGGCTTCGTCGGTTGTGAGTACGTCAACTTTTGTGAGTTTATTTCCGCTGGCAGATGTTTCATACACCTCGGTTTCGAGAGTATCAGATTGGGCGCAACCCATCAACAAAGCAACGGCTAAAAAAAAGATGGAATAGTGATACAAATTCATAGTTTTATTCTTCCTCATCGTTTGTGGCTGTAATTTCTTCGTTCATTGGCGGCACAAGCACGGTTTCCATCATCGTCTCGAAATCGCCGTTAAAAGTTTTTGTGACTGGTTTTCCATCACGTTTAAGTCCGTCAAAAACTCCGTCATCAACGAGATCCCAAATGGCATACTTAGCTTCAGATTTCAGATTAATTAATCCAAAGTGATTTTCAGAACCCAGTGGATTTGCGGCATCTTTCCACTGTTCATCAAATGCCTCAAAATAGAACATGGAGATACTATCCTGATTGGTCCACTTGCGCATCAGATTATAGTATTTCCCCGCCTTATACTCGTCGATCGCCTTAGCGCCATCGGCTCCATAAAACTCATTTGAAACCGTAGCCCAGCCTGTTTCCCCGATGTGCATCGGTTTATCCACTCCAAGACTTTGCATATATACTTTTACGCTGTTAAACTGCTTTTGAGCATATTCAACCGAGCGCTCCATAGTTGCATCGATCTTTTCACGATCCGAAAGATCTTCTTCCCCGGGCATAACGCCCCAGAATTGTGGATTATAGTGGGTGTCGTGCATGGGATACGTGTGGACAGACAGAAAATCAACTGCTTTAATAAGACGTTCGAGGTCTTTTACGTGATAATCCTCACTTGCGCCGCCCCATGAAGCAAAATTATCAGAACTGGTTACCCAAAGATCGGCGGGAAGTTTTCCCCTTTTCTTTAGACTTTGGAGATGGCTGACCCATTTCAGGATTATTTCAGGCTCTACATAGTATTCCCATGCCCATTTTACCATCGCCTCGTTTCCTACCGCGATAACTTTGACAATGTCCGGATATTCGTTCGTTAGCTCTATAGCTTTCTTTATCTCTCGGGCATTACGGGGACTTTCTTCATCCCGAATGCGCGAAGACTTATCTGTAAAAGCGTTTTTACAGTCTATCCACGCTCCGAGCATCACATACATCTCAAAATCAGGATCATTTTCCCTGATCTCCCGAATGGCCTTTAAAAGGTTTGAAGCCTGAGCCAAATGTACATTGTAGGTACGTAAAACTCTGATTCCCATGGCATGAAGAATCATCATATCCTCTTTTATTTGAGGAATTCCAGGCTGAATATCCCTGGATGTTTTCCTGTAGCCACCATACGAGATGGCCTGGTAGTCAGGATTTCCAAGGATTTCCTGAGCAGTTTTGTCTGTAGATTTCATCTTTTGATTATTCTCAGAAGCACAGCTTATGAATGTCATAGCGGCCGCGAGAAAAAGGAGCGTTAGTTTCAAATTAATAGGCATTATAATAATATGGGGTCTCTACTTATCGTGACGGTTTAAGTGATCTTCCCGAAGAGAAACAATGAGCTGACTCACCGATCCGGTCCGTTGAAAAATCTGATGACTAACCTCTTTATCCAGGCTCAGCATGTCGAATGTTTTTTCGGTTTCATCTGAAAATTTGACCACGATCTCATCTTTATCGGAGATATTATAGATCACGGGCACCTGACAGCATGTGAAGGCGAGGGATTGTTCGGTGAGAACGCTCTCTTCCACCTCTTGTTTAACCGTAACATGTCGGAATGTTTTCTGTTCGGACACAAACTCTTTCGTTCTCAGCAATAACGGATTAAACGTAAGTTCACCATTTTCAACAAATATACCGAGCTCTCCAAAGCGAACCAGAATATCTTCCTTAACCTGTCCGGTCATTCCAGGCTGTTGAGCACCTCTGTGCTTCGGAGTGTGTGAGTAGGCATCGGTTGGAAACGCACCATAATGTTCCGGTGATTTATGAATACCAATACCTCGCCCAATCTCATAATAATGAGACGTCAGACCTTGATAAATATCAGAATCCGGGTTCGTTACATATGCCTGAAGACATACTTCCTGAGAAGCTAAATACAACTTCGAAACCATGTGCCAGTAGATGGAACCAAGTCCTTCATAAGCGAAGAATGTTCCGGAACGGCCTGTGAATTCTTTATGGCTGAATACTTCCTCAAAAATCCTGAGAACAAGTTTCTCATCTTTTTCTGCCAGTTCAGCGTATTCTGTGTCTGAAAAGTCGTTCAGTGCTTCTTTTACATCGGCCGCGTTTCTGAAATTACCATTAAAGTGGTAGCCTCCATTTACATCGGCAAGTATAAGCCGGAGATTACCATCTTCAACGAGTTTTTGCAGCAGTTCTGATTTTTTAACAGAAGCTTCAGGAATGAAGTTTTTCTCTAAAAATCCGGGTAATTGTTTGTTAGGATAGAGAATGTAGCTGTTTTGATCTTCGCGATAGAGCGAGCTTGAACGAAGTGCTTTGAGCACGTTCAGAGAATCATGAGCACTCAAAAAACCTGAACTCAGCACCGCAACCTGTCCTTCCAGCATCTCATCGAGGTACGATATGGTGATGCCGTCTTCTTCCATACTCATAATATTATATGAGTGATAGAGATCATCGGTGCGTTTGTTAGCTTCAATTGAGTGCTCGAGATAGCGTAGTGTAATCGAAATAAATTCTGATATCTGATCTGTAGTAATTTCACTTTGATCTCCGGAGAAACCCTGATCATATACTTTCTCACGGTAGTTACTACCCGCCTTTCCAAGCTCATCTGTAATAACCTTTCGGTTGGCGTCATCGATTGAAGAAGCAAGAAGTTCCTCATGATCACTCAGTACAGAATGAATTTGCAAGAACATGGTTTTGAGCTCTTCTGATACTTCCACTTTTTTGGCTGAAGCCTGTTCAAAAATTGGCTGGAAGAATTTCAGGAATCGACGCAGGTAACATAATGTAACCATGGAAACGCCATTTCCCACCAGGGCGTTGTTGGCGTCATTCCACTCGGGGCGTTGTGTATTCATCCAGATTCCTGCTTCGGGAATCAGGTTTGATACTTTAGCGAGAACTGTTGCGAGAATTTTCTCAACAAAATTAGCGTGGTGAATCGAGTTTGATTTACCGGGAATTAACGCTCCGTCAGCACCAGTTTTTGCAACGCGATCACGGATGGTCGCATCAAGGTCATCATCAAATTCGATGGTGTCTTTTGGATTTTGAGCGATCTGATCGTAGGATTTGATCTTGTACGGCACGTTGGCGTACACAAAAATGTCTTTATTTCCGATCAGACTGTCAAAAATTTCAGGCTCGTGCTTTTGATAAAATTCGAGCAGTTTCAACAAATAGATAATCTGATGATCTCCCCAGTAGCCGATATACGACCACGGATCATCGGGCTCAATAATTTCCCAGTCAAAGCCGCTTTTCGTCACACGGTATGGATTATAACCATCGAACGTTGTGGCGTTGAGGAATTTGAAAATCATGCCTTCAATAAAATCGGGATAGGAATGAGCCAGCGCTTCCCAATTCTGGAAAATATCACGCCAGTTGCCTTCATAATCGAGGATTTTTGATCCATCGAGCTCACTGTGCGTATTGATCGAAAATTTGTTCCAGGGTCGGCTGGGATCTCCGTGACGACGGCTGAATTTTAGTGGAAGATATTCCTTCCCGAGGCGAATTAAATCAACATCGTTTCGCTCAGCCAAAAGAGCATCGAGCTCCTGCTTCTGGAATTCATCTTTTAGATTTGAAATAAAGTCAGCGTTTTTCTCCACTACCACTTTATTGGCGTTCTTCAGGTAGTTGACAAAATCTTTCTTCTCAATCTTATAATTTTCGTCAAACGTACCGCCACGCATGATGTTGAACAGCGTATTTGAGTAATGACGGGTGTCTTTATATTGATCTGCTGTTGCCTGAAGTCCGTCGGCACCGGCTACCAGCTTAAGGAGTTTTTGACTTCCCAGCTCAATATCTTCCTCAATCAATTCAAAGAGATCATCGCTCTTCTTAATTTTTTCGTTGAGAGCAATTACCTTGGGGTGATTCAAATTCACATCAGCGATAATCGACCAATCTTTCTTTTCATCCGCTCCGAGGCTGATGGTCGATTTTACAAAATAGGCTCCTTTTTCGCCTTTAATATCGGTTTCCTGCTCCAGCTCCTGTTCATTTCTGAAAGCGTCGAGTTGATGGGAAGACAGAAAGTATTCAGGATTATCAAATCCAAGCGACCACGCCACGTTTGCCTTCAACGCTTCGCTTGGCTCAGCTTTATCAACAATAATGGCACTCAAAGCGTAGATTCCCAGTCCTGATTCAGGAACTAGTTCACTGCGCTTATACGCGTCCACCAGATTACTTGTACTTGTCTGAGTATCCGGATTTACTCCGTATGGCATGATATTCTGAATACCATCGAGCAGAGTGACTTCACACTTATCGCCTGAGTGATTCTCCAGCGTACTCTTTTTTACAAAGCCAAACTCGTTGCTTGAATTGTATACATAACTGAATGTCAATCCCAGATCATGATTGATCTCTTCAAAACGAATCTTATTTCCGAATCTGTTTTTATACAGATTTCTCGTCACTTCATAACGATCAGCATAACGCTCAGAGAATGGTTCCCAAAGCTGCACGGCACCGTCTTTTTGGACCTGAAAAATACTTTTGCTGCCCGTAGTATGAGCTAATTCCGTTATTTTGTCATCGGTATAATATGGAAACAGCGCATATTCGGCGTTTCTCCTTCCGGCTGTTAGTCCCCCGTTACTGGAAATGAACATCCAGTGATTTGAATCGCTCACCACATTAATAAAAAATGGGCGCATCGAATCTACATTTGAGATTTTAAACCAGGATTCGTTGTTTCGTTTTTCTGATGTAATTGGCACGGTACTGTTGCTTTTACGGGTTGTTAGATTGAGTTTCTGCAGAAATATCACAACGTGTGATTACTTCTCTGATTTAGGGGTATTTTCTTGAGCTTTTTTCATCATCTCATCAATAGAAATTGCTGAAAAGTGTTTTTGAATGGCACTCAAACCGGCTTCTTCTTGTTGATAAGGATCAAATTGATGTGCGCTTTGCAATACATAATAGGCTGCTCTCGGGTAGAGCTTTGTGATTCCCTCTTCGTTTTTCTCACCTCTTGCCATCACGCCGAACCACTCTTCATTCATGTTATTTTCGCCGGATACATGATCGCACTCATATCCGCCGTTCGACCATGATGCGTTGGTGTCGTGTATGGAGAGGTTTTCCTCTTGTAAATATTTCCACCAGCCGTCGGCATGTTGAAATGTGAATCCGCCTATAGCGTTTTCCGCTCTTCCAAAACCGGCCACGTTTTCATACATATCTTCCCAGTTTGATTTCACATAGCGGGCCTGACAGCGCTGATCTTCCTGCTCTGTTTTTGCGTTGAAAGCGTCTGCTCCAAATTCTGTAAGCAACACCGGCTTCCCGTATATTTCTTTTACTTCGTCATACAGATCACCGAATTTTTCACCACGATACACATTTATGCCAAATATGTCGATTTCAGGTGTTTCTTCAGCTATAATTTCTAAAAACCGGTTGTCGCCATTGCACAATGCCACCGGCTTGCTGTCATCAATTGATTTAATTATTTCCGCCGCGGTGTTCATCAGGCTGTACATGTGGCGGGCACGATCGTCATATGCGCGGTCTTGTTCTTCTTGTGGAATATCTTTGGTTTCGGCGCCTTTCCAGAAAAGTCCGTAATTATTTTCATTGCCGATGAGATAGAGCAACACTCCCGGAGTGTTTTTATAGGTTTCTGTAAATTCTGTGATTTCACGCAAGAGTAATTCCTCCACGCGCGGATCACTATAATCAGTAGTTGCCACCCATTGGCCGTCGAGCATTAACCCGTAGCGTCCGAATGTGTGGTTGATCATGGTGTGAATGCCGTAAGTTTCGTAGATATATGTGATCCATTCAGGCTGCATACCGGAATAGACACGAATTGCATTTACGCCGATTTTTTGAAGACGGGACATGTCGTAATCGAGCGCTTTTTTGATGTATTCAGGAGATTGATTCCAAAGCGAGTACGTGTAGTTGGTGCCAATAGGTTTATAGCCCC